>Ga0208820_1000947_pt1 | contig 17613 bp, 12 predicted proteins | sample June2015DPH_16_5_FD_184713 | JGI IMG/M metagenome (GOLD analysis project Ga0208820, IMG submission 184713) | Peatland microbial communities from SPRUCE experiment site at the Marcell Experimental Forest, Minnesota, USA - June2015DPH_16_40... | ecosystem: Environmental > Terrestrial > Soil >...
GGAGGCCTTTACCCGTCGCGAAATGGCTTTCATACGCAAGGTCGGCCGCGAAAAACTGGCTCTCGTTGCCGATCAGGGGCGCCCCCAAAAGCTCGAATTCGTTCGCCGTGAGGGCCGAGAGAATCCGCTCGCGGAAGGCGCGGCGCATATTGCGGCTTGCCGCGCCGCTCGCGGCTTCCGGCATCATAACCTTGAAGTCGATGTCCTCGGAAAAGCGCTTGATAAGGCCCCAGCCTTTCGAGAGCGACGTGCCGCCTGAAAAGACCGGCGTCGCGCCGCCATGATCGAGAGACGCGATTATCCCGATCGCGCGGACGATATACCAATCCTTCTCAACCAGGACTTCGGCGGTCGGGAGCGCGCCGGCGATCCTCTGAATGAGCTGCCGGTCAAGCACGTTCGAAACTCATAAATATTCCCTTGTAACCTATTTTACGGCGCACCCTCTTCCGGACGGCAATCACGCGTCCCGCCGGAACTTGTGTTGTTCTCCCGGCATTATAATCTTGTTCAAAGCGTGTTGGACCGCTCTCGACCCCAAGCCTGCCGAGCGCTTCCGCCGCCAAAGAATAAAGTCCCTTGATCGGAGCCGGGGTCCCGTCGAAAGGCGACGCCGCCGCGCGTGTGTAAATGCCCTGGCCGATTTTCAGAAGCTTGCCCTTCGCAACCAACACACGAAGAGCGCGGCCCACTTGATCGTAGCCGGCCATATCGCTGAAATCCGCGCGCAGAAATACATCCCCGCGCTTGCGGCCGATACGCTTCATAAGACGTGTTTCCAGATTTTCCGCTCTCATATTGCACCCTCGCACATTGTCAATTTACGACAATTGAGCGGTTTTTTCAATAGATAATCAATCAGCTAATGCGAAATCTGAAATACGCCCGCCGATGGGCAGGGGCAGGACTGAGGACTGCGGGCCTCCGGCCTGGCACTGGGCGGGGGCAGGACTGAGGGCCTTTGGCCCGGCGCTGGGCAATCTTGGAGTGGTGTTTCGCCGGGTTGTACGCGCCACGGAGGACTGAGGACTGAGCTGGCAAACCTGAGGACTCTTTAGAACGGAGGACGGAGAGAAAAACAGACTGAAGGTGAGCCCTCACTTCGTTCGGACTCGCGTTAACAGTTCCAACCAATACCAAACGCTGGACCCTCACTGCGCTCAGGTCCGGGCTTGACATCTCTATCGTGGTTAAACGCTCCAAGTCCGGGCACGACCTCTTGTGAGTGCCCAGCACGCGTCTGATCTTTTTGTGAGGACGCAGACTGAAGGTTCTCAAGCCTAACAACCTTCAACCTAAACCCCTTCAGCCTATAACCCCCTCAGGAGCCGTAAAGCGCCTGGTCCTGCGCGGTGGAGATGGTGTTTTCGAGCATCTGGAGGTGATGGTAAAGGCCGGCCTTCTCCATCAGGTCTTCGTGGGTCCCCTGCTCAACTATCTGCCCCTGGTCGATGATGATTATCTGATTTGCCCGCCTGATAGTGGATAACCGATGAGCGATTATGATGCTCGTGCGGTTTGCCATGACCGCCCTGATTGCCTGCTCGATCAACATCTCCGTTTCCGTATCCACATTTGAGGTCGCTTCATCCAGAATAAGGATTTTGGGGTCCCGCGCCAGAACTCGCGCAAAAGCAAGCAGTTGTTTCTGACCGGCTGAGAGATCCATGCCGCCCTCCCCTATTATTGTGTCGAGTCCCAGTGGAAGACGGTGCACCAGGCTTTCCAATTGCGAAAGATCCACGATCCGGCCAATCTCGGCTTCAGACAGCTCACGGTCAAGCAGTATATTTTCTCTGATCGATCCCGGCACTATGAAAATATCCTGCATCACAAGCCCAAAGTGTTCCCGCAACCAATGAGGCTCGAACCTGCGGAGATCCACGCCGTCCAACAGTACGCTTCCCTGCTGCGGGTCGTAAAACCTTTCCAGCAAATTTATGATAGTCGTCTTTCCCGATCCGGTTACCCCGATAATGGCACAAGTGTGGCCCGGCTCCACTTGGAAGGAGATGTTTCTCAAGACCGGCCGGCCTGTCTCATAGGAGAACACCACATTGCGAAACTCGAGCTGCCCCCTGATTTCGTCTATCCTCACCGGATCGATTACCTGCGGGATGTAATCCTTTTCTTCGAGCAGTTGAAAAATCCTCTCTGCCGAGGTCATCGCGGACTGCACTATCGTGTATTTTTGAGAAAACTCGCGAATGGGCTGGAAAAAAAGCCGCATGTAGGAAATGAAAGCTGTGAGGACCCCTATCGTCATGTGGTTTCTCAGGGCCTGGCCCCCGCCGTACCATATGATCATTGCGAGCGTAACCGAACTCATTACCTCGATCAGGGGCACAAAAATACTGAATACCCGAATCTGGTACATCGCTGCGTCAAAATATTTTTCGTTCAAGCGGGAGAATCGATCCCGCACGTATTTTTCGCGCAGAAAAATCTGAACAACCGACATCCCCGATATCGCTTCCTGCAAAAACGCGTTAATTCCAGCAAGGTGAGAGCGTATTCTGCGGAAAGCCTGCCGGCTCAGCTTGCCGAAAGTCAGCGTTATAAGGACCATCACGGGAAAAGTGAGAGCAAGAAGCAGCGAAAGTCTCCAATCCATCCAGAACAGGACAAAAAGGATGCCGACAAGCCTGACTCCTTCGTTGAAAAGAGTAATGATGACCGATGTGAACATCTCATACATGTTCTGGATATCGTTTGTGTGCCGGGTAACCAGCCTGCCTACCCTGTTGGCGCTGAAAAACGAGAGGTTCAACCCGATGACATGGTTGAACAGACCCTGGCGCAAAGAGTGCATCATTCTTTGACCTGCCCATTCGAGGGCGATAACCTGGAAAAAATTCGCCACGAACCCGGCCACGATAACAGCCAGGAAAAGGAGAGCGATCCGGGTCACCCCGTTCAGTCGTGCCTCGAGGGGCAGGGAATTGTTGAGGATATATTTATCGATGGCCAATTGGACGAGTCTCGGCCAAATGAGACTTGCGCCTGTAATGACAAAGGCAAGACTAACTGCGGTAAGGACCCACCTCCACTGGGGAACCATGAATTCGAGCAGCCGCCCCCACAGCTTGAAGTCGCTCAGGTAGCGTTTTTGTTCGTCTTCCAGGATTTCGTGATCGTCATTCATTGTTGACCGCCAGTGACACTGTCCTCAGCATACCCACTCAAAGTTTGATGCCTGTAGATGCTCGAATAGAAGGCGTTTCGCTCGATTAATTCATTGTGCGGCCCCCGGTCCACAATCTGTCCTTTTTCCATTACCACTATTTGGTTGGCGTCGGCCAACGGCGCTATGCGGTGGGACACGACTATACAGGTCCGCCCTTCAAGGTAGGAAGCAATAGAACGGATTATCGCGTGTTCGGTTTCCATGTCCACGGCTGAAAGACCATCGTCAATCATAATTACCGGCCGGCTCAAAAGGAGCGCACGCGCTATCGCGATTCTCTGCCGCTGGCCGCCGGAAAGTTTTATCCCCCTCTCCCCTATTCTGGTTTCATATCCTTGCGGCATGCCGACTATCTCGTCATGAATGGCGGCGGCCCGCGCAACTTTTTCGATCTCCTCGATGGAAGCCTCCGGCGTACCGAAAGCTATATTGAAAGCTATGGTATCTGAAAAAAGGCCCACATCCTGAGGCACGTATGCAATTGCGCTTCTTACCGAACTAATCGATACGGAATTTACATCGAAACCATCGAAAAAGAGGCGGTCGTCCGGAACGGCAAAAAGACGCGCCAGCAGATTGCATAATGTGGTTTTCCCTGCCCCGGTCCGGCCCACAATTCCGAGGAACATTCCCCCGGGAATATGGAGGTCTATTTTCTTGAGACTCAGCTCGGATTGTTCGGGGTATCTGAAGGACAGATCTTTTACACGGATTTCGCCTCGGCCGATCGACACAGAAGGCGCGGCGTCGCGTTCGCAAAGAGAAGGTCTAACGTTCATAACCGCCTCAATCCGGGAAAGGGAGGTAATTCCGCGTTGGAACAGGTCCGCCACCCAGCCCATAGCCATCATCGGCCAGGTCATTATAAAAAGATAGCTTATGAAGGCTACCAAATCCCCCGCCGTAATAGTCCCGGCTATAGTCAGACGTCCCCCGAAAACCAACACAAGCAGCATGCTGAAGTTCGCAATGAAGCCGGATATCGGGAAAAGCATTCCGTAGACAAACGCCAGTTTGAGATTGTTGCTCACATAAGTTTCACCCATTTTGGCAAAGCGCTGGGCTTGATGTGCCTCCTGGTTGTATGCTTTTACCAGGCGAATGGAGGACAGAGTCGAGCGGACAAATTCAGTAAGAACCGAAAACTGTTCCTGGACTTTCTTGAACCTTCCGTGCAGCCGGGATGACAGTGTCCTTGTCAAAAAAGCGAGTATCGGCATCGGTCCAAGGGCTATAACCGTCAGGAGCGGGTGAATGTATAACATGAAACCCAACGCTGCCAGCCCCATGAAAACCGCATCCACAAAAGCGACGACCCCCATCCCGGTTGCAAGCTGCACCGCAGAAAGATCGTTGGTCGCAAGGGCCATCACCTCACCGGTTGTAGTTTTCTGGAAGAAAGCCTTATCGAGGGTAAGCAGATGCGAGAACATCCTGTTTCGCAGGTCTATTTCAACAATGCGTGAAAATCCAAGGATAAGCTGCCGCCAAATAAATCGAAAGCCTGCAATCCCAAGCGCGATCAAAACGATATAGAGTCCGTACTGCGCCAGGCCAAGCGGAGTCGCAACGCCCTTTTGGAGCGCATCCACCGCATACTTGACAACACGGGGAATAAAAAGCTGAAGCAGGTCAACCAGAACAAGGGCCAAAAAGCCCCCTGCAAGCCTGAAAACATGCCCTGTGAAGTAGGGCTTGAGCAGCCTTATCGACCGCCACGAACCCTCTTCATAAGAATCCTTCGAGACCGTGCTCAGAATTCTGTTTGCTAACCCGCCTCTCACTGGATACTCCGTGAATGGTGAATAGAGAATGCGGAATAGGGGTAAGCGTTCACCGCACCTTGCAGATAATTTTATTCACCACGAAGGACGCGAAGGCCTCGAAGAAGATATGGGGCGAAATGCCGGGTCCACATACCATTCTTGCCTTTTGCTTCTTCCTGGTGTCCTACCGCTCTTACCGGCTGCAGGCTCAAAAAGATTTTTTCACAACGAAGGACACGAAGGAACTACAGAACAAAGCGCCTGATCCCGTCCCTCAACCTTATGACATTGAAGTTAATGAGCAACCCTACCTTTATGCCGGCAAGTTTCATATATGTAAGAAGCTGCGCCTGATTAATGGTCGTAATCCGTTCCACGCATTTCAGCTCCACGATAAGCGCGTCCTCCACGAAAATATCCACCCTATACCCGCAATCGATTTGAACTCCTCTATAATGTACAGGAAGCGGCCACTGCAATCTAAATGCAATTCCGCTCAAACTGAGTTCGTAAGCCAGGCATTGCTCGTAGGCAGACTCCAGCAATCCTGGGCCCAAGTCACGATGAACTTGGATTGCGCACCCGATCACTCTGTTCGACAGCTCATCAAATTTCATCTTCGTGCCCTTCGCGATCTTCGTGGTGAACGCTTACGAATAGGGAATGGAAACTAATTAGTTTGCACCCGGAGTTTCCGGATGGTCGCTAATTATAAGCCTGCCGATAAAATAGACCAAATACTCCGTGAATAGTGAATTGTGAAGAGTGAATAGTGAAGAGTGAACTGTTTCATACCAGTTTGCGTTCAAGATTGAATTAATCGAAAAGAGCGGGGAAGTGACTTCCCCTGGTCCCCCCAGCCCCCGCAAGATTTGGCCGCGCGCGGCCAAGCGCTCGGCGCCAGCGCCATTCTTAAATAGCAGCGAAGCTGCGCACCGATAGCCCAGCTTTTCCCCTTTTCCCTCATCACCCCTCACCCTTCATTCCTCACCCGCTCTTTTCCTATTCACAATTCTTCATTCACACTTCGCGCTGCTTGCTTCCTGCTCCTCGCTACCGTCTGTTTGCCGCTTATGGTTGCCGTTTTTATTGCCGCTTTTCGTTGCCGCTTCTCGTTGCCGTTTGGCAGGTCTAAACCACTCCGAGGTAGAATACCATCTGATTCATACCGGTTTGCGTACAAGATTGGGCGGGGATAAACCCCGCCCCTACGTCATGACGCGTTACGCAATGCAAGGGAGGGCTTTATGCCTTCCCGGAGGACGCGACTTGAACGCAAATCGGTATCAGATACCTCCGGCAAAGCCGGAGGCCTGGAAAACCATGGGCTGCTTAAAGCGGGGCGGTGGGACTGCCACGCCTCGCGGAGCGTAGAGATCGGTCCTTCGGTGGCGGGGCGGTGGGAGCGGATTTCACTGCGAAAGGGGTTTCAGGGATGGGGAGATTGAAATTCACTGACATTGAACTGAAACAACTCGTTAGAAAAGGTTTATCCTTGAGAGACATGGCCAGACACCTTGGGGTGAGCAAGTCCACGGTGTGCGTGAGGCTCAAGGCGCTGAACATCGCTGTGTCGAGAGACGTGGCGATCCGGTCTGCGCGCAAGATTGTGGACCGCGAAATCAACGCTATCGATCAACTCCAGAAGATCAACCGGGATGCCAATGAGTTGCTTGACTTTTGCATGCACAGGCATCGGAACAATGGGGCAGGCAACGGGCTTCGAGATAAGGGTTACGGGCCAAAAACCAATCTTCGATCCGGCGCCGGGCAATCCGATTGTCCCGTTTGGCCAAGTTGCACGCGCGGCCCGCAACCCGCGAACTCCGAGCAAAGTGAGACCGGGTATAAATCCAGGGACCCCAGCGAACTCGCTTTGAAAGTCATGGCCGAGATCCGCGGGCAACTGAAGTTGCAGGTCGAAATCTTCCAGGCACTTTTCGACATGAAGGCGGTCGAGGAATTTCAGGCTGAAGTATTGGAGATAATCGAAAAAGTTTCTCCTGAAGCAAGGGACACAATCATTCGCCGGCTCGCGGAGAAAAACGCTCTTCGGTCATCTCTCGACCTCGATCAAGCACCTAAGCAAGGGTGAAGCCAGAAGCGGGAAGCAGGAAGCAGGAAGCGGGAAGCAGGCACGCGGAGGCGCGGAGACAATAGGACTGATACCAGTTTGCGTTCGAGAATGAATTAATCGAAAAGAGCGGGGAAGTGACTTCCCCTGGTCCCCCCAGCCCCCGCAAGATTTGGCCGCGCGCGCAGACGCGCGCGGCCAAGCGCTCGGCGCCGGCGGCGGTTGCCCAGCACTTGCCGGGCGGCCGCCGCAGCGCCATTCTTAAATAGCGGAGGCGCGGAGAGGGGGTGAGGAGGCAACTCTACGCGAGGAGCGGAAAGCAGATGAGGGCAGTGAACTGTGAACAGAAAAAATCAATTAGTTGCAGAAAATGCCTGGATTCCGGCTCCCGGACTGGACACTTCCGGGACAGGCCCCGCCGGAATGACGGCCTAAGTACTCGGGACTTATGTAGTGGATCTTTGACTCAGGACACTAGTTTCTTATTTAAGCGCTTATGGGGTGACATCCCGCGAGGCGCGGGACTGACCCTGGGCTGAATTATTCAGCCTCTTCAGGGCTTAAGACGCTGACCCTGAAACACCTTAGAAAATTGCAATCATGTATAGGTCTAGCTTCTTATTTAAGCGCTTATGGAGCTGCGCCCCCCTCACCCCGCGTGACCGTGTTCGCGCGTCCCGCTCCTTGATCCGTGGTTCCGGAAAGAAAAATCATCGGCCGGTCTTCTTTTTAACTTGTCCTGCACTCAATTCCTTGTATTATTGCCGCCTGTAGCAAGCTCTGATCAGCCCTCGGACAAGATCAGCGCAAGAGAGCCGGGCAATCCCTGCTCAGCGCTCTTAACCGTTGAGGCCAATCGCTTCGGATTAAAAGTCTAAGGTTATGACATCTCAGAGGCAAACTGTTTTCCTGTCGTTTATGCTGGTTGCAATTTCCTTATTAATGGGGGGTTGCCTCAAGGTTGGGCCGGATTTCAAGCCTCCGGCGGCTTCAGTTTCATCAAACTGGCTGGAAGCCGCTGATGAACGTGTGAAAAGCGAGCCGGCAAACTACCGCGCATGGTGGGAAGCGTTCGGCGATCCGACGTTGAACCACTTAATTGACAGGGCCTACCGTGAAAATCTTTCGTTAAGGGTTGCCGCTCTAAGAGTTCTGGAAGCCAGGGCTCAGCTCGGCATTGCGGTGGGAAAACTCTACCCTCAAACTCAGCAGCTTAACCCGTCGCTTACGTTCAACAGGGAAAGCGTATATTCTGCCACATCGGCTGCATCTGCTGCAGAACATGTCCCTGTCCAAAGCAGTTTCTGGCAGGACCAGATGAACTTGAACGTAGCCTGGGAGCTTGATTTCTGGGGAAGATTCAGAAGAGCGGTCGAATCGGCCGACGCAAACCTTCGGGCAACCGTTGCCGATTATGACAGCGCGCTCGTGAGCCTTACTGCCGATGCGGCTAATTCTTACACCCAGATAAGGACCCTCGAGAAGCGAATCGAGATCGCACGGGAAAACCTGAAAGTCCAGACAGAAAGCCTCAGGATAGCAGAAGCCCGTTTCCACGGCGGCACAACCTCCGAGCGTGACGTCGAACAGGCAAGAACGATTCTTTTCAACACCAAGGCAGCTATCCCGGTCCTGGAGGCCCAGCTCAGGCAGAACAAAGACGCGCTCTGCGTGCTGATCGGCATTCCTCCGGATAACCTTACGGATGTTCTCGCCGACCCCACCGGGATTCCGGTTCCTCCACCACAGGTTGCCGTCGGGATTCCCGCCGACCTGCTCAGGCGCCGTCCTGACATTCGCAGCGCAGAACTTCAGGCGGCAGCGCAGTGTGCGCAAATCGGGGTTGCCAAAGCCGACCTGTTTCCCGCTTTCTCACTTGGGGGCACTTTGGGCCTTCAGTCCACGACCTATGCAGGGACCAGGCTCTCAGAAATGTTCAACATCGCAGCAGCAGCGGCAAGCGCCGGTCCGTCCGTTCAATGGAACATCCTTAACTACGGCAGGATAACCAATAACGTTCGCGCGCAGGACGCGCGTTTCCAGGAGCTTTTGCTTTCCTACCAAAATACGGTGTTGAAGGCGCAACAGGAGGTCGAAGATTTTCTGGCAGGGTTTCTGCGGTCCCAGGAAAGCGCGGAAAGCCTTGTGCTTAGCGCAAAGTCGGCAAAGCATTCCATGGATTTGGCCTTTCTTCAGTACAGCCAGGGCAGCACGGATTTTACGACCGTCCTCTCCGCGCAGCAGTCGCTGCTCATTACCCAGGACAGTCTTGCAACCTCGATGGGCAATATTTGCTTAAACCTGGTGGGGGTCTACAGGGCGCTTGGCGGCGGATGGGAAATCAGGCAGGGAGAGGACATCCTTTCACCTGAAATCAAAGAAGCCATGGCACGGCGGACTAACTGGGGCGATCTGCTTTCCCCATCTGTTTACATGCCCCCGCCCTGCAACCAACCCGATATTCGCAGCCCGGACTGGTAGAGACCGGCTGCTAATTCCAGAGCAACAACTGTAGCGTCCGGAGAAATGATGATCTCAGTTTTAAGTTCAACAAGACTGTCTCGAAAAGACTCAAGCTGAACCACGGATGGACACGGATGAACACTGATAAAATGATTCGCAACCCGCACCTCGATCCTACACCTTTTCATGGTTTCAAGGGTGTCCCGAAGGGACGTGAAAAGCTGCTTCGAAAAATCTTGGTGGGCTGCGCTTCGCCCGCCCGGCACCCCGCCTACGGTCTCAGCCCATCCTGCGGTCTCAAACTACTGCGCGCTTCTTGCCTTCCGCTGCCTGCTTCCCGCTTCCTGCTTCCAGTTTGCTGCTTTTTGATCCTGCTTTTCGCCTCAGGTTGCACGCACAAGCAGCAAGCCGCCCCATCTACTCCGCCCAAGGTTACCATAAGCCAGCCCGTGCGGGAGGACATTGTCGACTACCTTGAATTCAGCGGCAATACACAGGCCGTAAACACTGTCCAGCTTCGCGCTCGTGTGGAAGGCTATCTGGACGGCGTATACTTCAGGGACGGGGATGTGGTGAAGAAGGATCAGTTACTTTTTCTCATCCAGCAAAACACTTATTTTGCAATGCTGCAGCAGGCCGAGGCCAGTATTCAAACTCAAAAAGCCCTGCTCGAGCACGCCAAAACGGAGTTTGCACGCTACACCAAACTCTATGAGCAAAAGGCCGCCGCCGATACGGATGTCGAAAATTGGCGCTATCAGCGCGACGCGGCACAGGCCGGTCTGCTATCGGCTGAAGCCCAGCGTGACCTCGCAAAGCTCAATCTCGGATATACCTGGGTAGTCGCCCCCTTCACGGGACGTATCGACAGGAGGCTTGTGGACCCCGGAAACCTCGTAGGTTCCGGTGGAACCAGCACTGCCTTGGCCGAATTGACCCAAATCGACCCCCTGTATCTCTACTTCAATATCGCTGAAACGGATATTCCGCCTCGTATACGGGATGCAAGGGCAGCTTCGCTCAAGTCCTCCAACCCGGCAGCAAAGGCAGAAAAATTTCCTGTCTTCATGAGCCATGTCAATGAAGAAGGATATCCACACGAAGGATATCTTGATTTCGCGTCGAGTGCTGTAAACACGTCAACAGGGACACTGCTTGTCAGAGGAGTTTTCCCAAACCCGGACGGCAAAATGCTGCCCGGTGAATTTGCCAGGGTGAGGCTGGCGGCCGGTAAAAAGGACTCCGCCATTCTCATTCCGCAGTCTGCGGTCAGCTACGACCAGTTGGGGAACTATGTGCTGATAGTGAATGAAAATAATACGGTCGAGCGCCGTAACGTTAAGACCGGCGCTCAGAAAAATCATTTGTATGTGATCGAGGAAGGCCTTACCGGAGATGAGTGGGTCGTTACCAATGGAGTGCTCAAAGCGATTCCCGGAAAGCAGGTTACTCCCGAACGCGATCAGCTAAAGGGCGCGGCGGAAAAACCCGCTCAAGAGGCGGGCAAATGATCTCAGAGTATTTCGTTGATAGGCCCATTTTCGCAAACGTGATCGCCTTCGTTACGATCATAATCGGCTTTGTGGCGTTATACGGCCTCCCGGTGGCCCAATATCCGCAGATCGTTCCGCCGACAATACAGGTTACGACGCGGTACCCCGGGGCAAGCGCCCAGGTCGTTGCCGAAACCATCGGAGTTCCTATCGAGCAGGCCGTCAACGGGGTCGAGGGCGCGATATATATGTCGTCGGCCAGCAGCAGCGACGGCTCTTATTCCCTTACGATCACCTTCGACGTCGGGACTAATCTCAACGCTTCCCTTTCGCTTGTCCAAAACTTGGTAAACAGCGCCCTCGCTCAGCTTCCAGGGGGCGCTCAGCAGCAGGGGGTGACCATAAGGAAAGTCTCTCCAAACATCCTGCTGGTGGTGAGCCTGTATGCAGACGATGACCGGTTCGATGAGATTTTCCTTTCAAATTACGGCCTCATAAATCTTCAGAATCCACTGGCCCGGCTGCCGGGGGTAGCGCTGGTGAGAATTTTCGGCGCCGGTCAGTACAGCATGAGAGTGTGGCTCGACCCACTCAAACTCGACTCGCTGGGGATTACAAGTGCTGACGTCATTAACGCCATTCAGGGACAGAACGATCAGGTCTCATTAGGTCAGCTCGGCGCGCCTCCCGTGTCCAAGGGGCAACCTTTTCAGTTTACGATCAACACGCTCGGCCGTCTTTCCGACGCCTCCCAGTTTGAGAATATAATCGTCAAGGCGGCAACCGGCCAAGCCCCGCAGGTCGTGCATCTGCGCGACATAGCGCGAGTGGAGCTGAGCCAGCAGACCTTCAGCAATTTCGCCGATTATTCCGGCCACAAGTCTGCCCTGATACCGATTTTCGCCCTTCCGGACGCCAACGCCATCAGGGTCGCCGACAGCGTCTACGCGGCAATGGGCGATATGAGCAAAACTTTCCCCCCCGGACTCAAATGGGCAACCCGCTATGACACGACCCGGTTTGTCCGCCAGGCCATCTCAAAGGTGTATGAAACCCTTTTCATAGCCGCTATCCTTGTGCTGATCGTAGTGCTTCTATTCCTCCAGAACTTCCGGGCGATGCTCGTTCCAGCTACAACCGTACCCGTCACCATAATCGGCGCTTTCATCGCCATGGCCGCACTCGGATTTACCGTTAATCTGATGACGCTTTTCGCTCTCATTCTGGCCATCGGCATCGTGGTTGACGACGCAATCGTTGTCGTTGAGGGCGCCTCATACCACATAGAACGAGGAATGGCGCCAAGGGAGGCCACCATCAGGGCAATGCAGGAATTGACGGGACCGATCATGGGAATCACGCTCGCCCTGGTTTCGGTTTTCCTGCCGGCCGCATTTTTCCCCGGCATAAGCGGGCAGATATTTCGCCAGTTTGCGCTCGTTATCGCTGCAACATCGGTAATAAGCGCTATCAACGCACTGACCCTGAAACCGGTCCAGTGCGCTTTGTGGTTGAAACCGCACGGCAAAAAACGCCCTAATTTCATCTACCGCGCGTTCAACAGGCTCTTTCAATGGATGACCGACCTCTATATGGTGGTGGTTGTCTACATGGTGAAAAGGCCTGTCATGATGTTAATCGTATTCATCATCATCACCGCCGTCTCCTTCTGGCAGTTTCTCAGCCTGCCGAGCGGATTTCTCCCAGTCGAAGACCAGGGATACGTGATTTTGTTTACCCGCCTGCCCGAAGGCGCATCAGTGCCACGCAATCGTGAGGTGGCCGCCAAAGTGAACGCCATCCTCAAGGGAATTCCCGGCATTGAGGCGTGGGTGACAATCGGAGGCTACTCCGTTTTGGATGGGGCAAACAGTCCCAACATATCGTCATCATTCATCAATTTCAAAGATTGGAAAGTGCGTGGGGCCGACCTGACTCAGGACGTGATCATAGCCAATATGAACAGGGGACTGGCAGGACTTCAGGAAGCCCAGACACTTGTGATCGTCCCGCCCTCCATTCGGGGATTAGGCCAGGCCGGAGGCTTTCAGATGATGGTCGAGGACCGGGGTGGATACATCGGGCTGAAAGGCGTCGCGCAGGCTACAAAGGCACTCATACAGGCGGGAAATTCACAAGCTGAGATGCGAAACCTGATAACGCCATTCAGCATGACCAGCCCGCAGCTCTACCTGAACATCGACCGGACCAAGGCCGAATCACTCCATGTACCCATGGCAAACGTTTTCGCTGCGCTCCAGGACTACCTTGGGTCATCATTTGTAAATCTTTTCAACAAGTTCAACCAGGTATTCCAGGTCTATATCCAGGCTGAGAGCAATTACAGGATGGATGCCAGGGACATCGACAAACTCTATGTCCGCAACCAGACGGGAGGTATGGTTCCATTGCGCACGCTGTTGAATGTGGAGCGTGCGGAAGGCTCGGAGTTGATAACCCGCTATAATCTCTATCCGGCCGCAGCCATCTTCGGGTCGGCATCCCCAGGGTTCAGCTCCGGCGAGGCACTGGCGAAAATGGAGAAGCTTGCCGCAGATACGCTGCCTCAGGGCATGTCATACGACTGGACATCCACGAGCTACCAGGAAAAGCAGTTGGGCTACCAGGCCTATTTCCTCTATGCCCTTTCCATATTCCTGGTCTATATGGTTCTTGCGGCCCTATACGAAAGCTGGACCTCGCCCGGCGCCGTTATTCTAGTCGTGCCGGTTGCAATCGTCGGGGTTCTGCTCGCTCTCTTAGCCCGGGGATACGACAGCAACCTCTACACTCAGGTCGGTCTCATCCTCATGATCGCGCTGGCAAGCAAAAACGCCATCCTCATCGTGGAATTCGCCCGTGACTTGCACCATGGCGGCATGTCCATCGAAGAGGGGGCGATCGAAGCCACACGCAGGAGGTTCCGCCCCATCGTGATGACCTCGTTCGCGTTCATCCTCGGAGTTGTGCCGCTCCTGGTGGCTTTCGGAGCAGGGTCCGCCAGCCAGCGCGCCCTTGGGACGGTCGTATTCGGCGGCATGCTTTCCTCTACGCTTCTGGCTATCCCGTTTGTGCCTGTTTTCTATGTCCTGCTGGAGAGACTAAGCGAACGTTTCCGAAGGTCAAAGCCACTAGCCGACAGCTTCGATTAATTTATTCCAAAACTCTGCCCTTTGAGCGCTCAAGAATAGTGTGGAACGAGGATGGATTTCTTAGATGTACACCATTAATACCGGTTTGCGTTCGAGTCACGTCCTCCGGGAGGGCATAAAGCCCTCCCCTACGAAGCGTAACGCGTCAATGACGCCGGGACGGGGCGGTGGGACCGCCGGCCGGGATCAGCGCAGCAAGAACGCCGCCGGCACCGGCATACGCCGGTGCGGCGTCGGGCCTCCCATCTTCTACCGGCTTGCGTTCAAGTCACGTCCTCCGGGAGGGCATAAAGCCCTCCCCGCCCAATCTCGAACGCAAATTGGCATAACTCAGATCTGAGAGTGACGCACGCACTCATCAATCGCCGTTCATGCACCTCCGATAGGCCCGATCGTAGAGATAAGACCAATCATTAGCCGACGCAGCACCGCCACCGAGCGCACCGACTCCAGCGCCAATTGCAGCGCCTGTTCCAGCGCCTCTGCCGCCACCGACGATTCCGCCTAAAAGCGCTCCCGTGGCGGCCCCGCCCAGCGCGCTGCCCAGGACGTTGCCGCCGGGGTTCGCGTTATGGTCGGCGTAGTCCCTGGCATACAGATCGCAATCGTCGGCAGACTTGGCGAAACTCGTTCCGGTTCCTGCTAAAAACACGCCGGCTGACAAAACAGCCACAATTAAACCCCACGTAATAGGGGAATTTCTTCTCATTATCATCGATATCCTCCACGTCTGGACAATAAGTCACAGATTGATGCCTTCGCGAGGCCAGCCCGTCACATTCCAGGACAGTCCCATAGGCGATCGCCGATGATTCAAGCGAGATAAAAATAATATAAACACTGTGAGTTGTTTTCAAACACACTCGGGAAAGGCAAAATAACCTTGAAGTATCATAAAACAGATGAACCCCGGACAGAGCATCCGGGCAGGATTGAAGATAGCCAGGAGTGAAGGGGGGGCCTTCCTCCTGGCTTTTGGATGGGAGGATTAAATGGGGGTTTAATCTCCACTAATATCATCGGAAGAACAGGTCTTTACCTTTAACTAAAGTTTCACGGTTACCGTAATATCCATACGCGCCGACAAGCGACACGATGCAGCCATAGAGTGGCATCGGGACCGCGGCAACACAGGGAAAGTACCGTAGGCTTTCTTGCACCCTTTGTATGAAGCACTTCGGGCAACTTTTATCTACCCGGCCTTTCTTCGTTTGCCGTTGCATCGTCCCATTCGTTTTCGAAAGAAAAAGTAATGCCGGGAAACCGGGCGGCCAAAATTTTCTGGTCCTTCAGTTTTAGAGAGTTATTGCCCATCGATATTCTTAGTCCGCTCAAATTGGCCAAAGATTGGGGCAACTTTACACCGCTGTTTGAACGCACCGACAGTTCTCTCAGGTTCTTCAGATCGCCGATAAATGAAGGAAGTTCATGGATTTCGTTATAGTCCAGGCCTAAGTCCTTGAGTTTTGAAAGCTGAGCCACCTGCGATGGAACGGTTTTAAGACCATTCCGGCCCAGGTTTAATTTCTCCAAACTCTGCAACTGCCCAATTGCGTTTGGCAGGGTTTTCACCGGGAGAGGTTTCCTGGAACCTGGTCCTCGAGCATCCAATGCGCCATATAAGTCCAGAACTTTCAAATTTTTCAAAGTACCGATTTCTTCCGGAATTGAAACATTCATTCGGCAACCGTTTCCGTTATTGAGAATCAATTTTTCCAATTTAACCAGGTTTCCGATATCCCTGGGAAGGTCTTCGAGTTCCTCCAGACAGGCAATTTTTAATACCTTTAAATTAGTCAATGTCCCTAATCGATCGGGAAGATGTTTCATCGCACGCTCAGAGTGTGTTATGGACAGGGTTGTCACTGCCGCCGGATTGGAGAACGCCTGCTCAAAGCTATTGAATGTGCCGGCATGGGCGTGTGGGACCGCAATGAAACATAAGCCGAAAACGAGCAGCATTTTCTTCATCATACACTCTCCTTCACTGATTTTTCCCTTTGCTTGAATGCTTGATAAGTGCCGGATAGCCGAGTCCAGGGCGAATCGATCTTTACATGCTCAAGTGAAGCAAGGTGATTTCCGGCGGGACGTTAATCCGCACGGGGGTAAATGTGGTGCCGATTCCACGGCTCACGTACAGGTGGGAAGCATTTAACCGGTACAACCCCTCCGGATAGGGGGTCATAAGGTGAGCCACGCTTATATCTCCTGACGGCAGACTCAACTTTATCTGCCCCCCATGATAGTGGCCTGCGAGGGTTAGCTGAATCCCGCATGCAGCAGCCAGGGGAAAGACCTCGGGCCGATGAGACAGCAAAAGAGCCGGCATGTGGGGGTCCAACCCACGCAAGGCGGCCTCGAGGTCGGGATGTCCGGAGCGAAGGTCATCGATTCCAGCCACCGTGAAAGCGCCCTGCCCTGTGTGAACGACCTGATGATCATTCATCAGGAGCCGGATGGGGTACTGCGAAAAAACCGCCCGGATTAAACTCAATTCCCCGTACCAGTGCTCATGATTGCCCAGCGTGGCAAAAGTGCCGTATGGAGCGCGGACCCTCGCCATCTCCTCTATGCAACCCGGGAGATACTCCATCGAGTTCGATATGTAGTCGCCTGTGAGGACAAAGAGATCGGGTTGGAGCGCGATGACCAGATCGGTTAGCCGCCGGATCTCTTCCCGTGTCATGTAAATACCGGCATGGATATCGGTGAGTTGGACAACCCGCAGAGAGCGGCCGAAGGGCAAGGAAAGCTCCCTGACTTTAAATGCCTTTCTGGTATAGACAGCGCCGTATCCGCAAAGTACTAAAGGTGCTGCGGCTAACCCGCCCAATCCAACTTGAAGAAAGTGACGGCGGGCAGGATTCATGGGGCCGAGTTCCTCGCGGCCGGTGTTGCGAAAAATTCGGAAAACCGCCCGGCCAAGTCCTCCGGCGCAATCAACAATGAAGAGCACCAGTGCGGACAGAATCGACCCTAAGCTCCATACGGCCGGGAGATAAAAAAGGAAAAGCCGCGCCGCTATCGGCTGGGGCGTCCAGGTGATCGGGAAGAACATGATGTACCGGTTCACGGCAAACAGCAGGAGAATCGTTATGCCCACCAGAGCGATGGCGGCGGATTTAAAGATATCGGGTCCCGCCAGGGACTTGATGGCACGCCGGATGCGGATAAACAGATATCCCTGTGAGAGTACCACAAGGGTAAGACCAATAAGGCGAATGGTCGCGAAATCCATTCCGCGCGCCATGTTGCGACTCCGATCACGAACCCTCACTTCGTTCAGGCTCGCGCTAACACTTGCGGCCGATGTTAAACGCTGGACCCTCACTGCGCTCAGGTCCGGGCTTGACGTCTCTAGCATGGGTAAACGCTGGACCCTCACTTCGCTCAGGTCCGGGCTTGACATCTCTAACTTGGTGAACCCTCACTTCGTTCGTGTCCGCGCTATATGTTTGAACCTGCGTTCGATGCG
>Ga0208820_1000951_pt1 | contig 17571 bp, 15 predicted proteins | sample June2015DPH_16_5_FD_184713 | JGI IMG/M metagenome (GOLD analysis project Ga0208820, IMG submission 184713) | Peatland microbial communities from SPRUCE experiment site at the Marcell Experimental Forest, Minnesota, USA - June2015DPH_16_40... | ecosystem: Environmental > Terrestrial > Soil >...
CTTTTGCTTCGCGGCACGGCATTCCTCCTAGCCGGGAAACCCAGCGGAAGAACGACCTTAACAGTTATCGACGGAATACTTCAAACACACTTGCCGAAAACTCACCCCGCACATTACCGCTGTGGGCTCGATCGACGAAGGAACACTCGTCGACGGGAAGTGGATTTCCGGCCGGCGCCTGAACGGCGACGAAAACGACCAGGGGCAGTACTGGAGATTCTCCAGCCGCCAGATCTCCATCGAGCGCTGCACCGTCTACCGCTACGAGTGAAGGTTGCGGATTTGTCGAGCACAGCCTACCGGATTCTAGTTCGCATTGCCCGAGAGCAAGAAGCCGAGTGAAGGGACGGCTTGGCTACACGCGGAAGGGAGCATCGCGGGCAACAGCAGCCGATGGCACCACCGATCGGCGCCCGTTCAACGAGCCATTGTCGGTGGCGGCAACCGCTGGGTTCATGCCGGTGTCGCCGGCGTGTTCTTGATCATGGTGAGGAGCATGACGACGTCCGTTTGCGCTTTGATCCCGTGCTCCAGGTTGGGGCGCATGTAGACGAAAGTGCCTTCTGTCGCCCGTTGCTCTGCGCTGCCCAGCTTCAGCAAGGCATCTCCTTTCAAGAACGTCAGCATGGCCGGAAAGGGAGCAGTGTGCGCGGAAAGCTCTTGCCCGGCCGCAAAGCCGAACAGGATCACTCTCGTTCTGTCGTCGTTCTGCAGGGTCTGGCTCAGTATTCCGTCCTCTGGAACCTTCGCTTGTTGGCGAAGATCTTGCACGTAAACGTAGACGTCATTCATTCCTTCATCATCCTCCCTCAGGATCGCGCATGGTTGCCCGAGCACAAAGGGCCGCCCGTTCCACGCGCGCGATATTATTCATCATCGGCAACTACCCCCGGCCAGACAGAAGTTCGCGACGGTCTACTGCGCGTCCTGTCAGCGGCTTGCGAGGGATAGTATGGCCATTTTCAGACCACCGGGTTAGAATATCTTCTCAATGCGCTTCGCCCTCATCTTGGCCGCACCTTTCCTCCTGCTGCCAGTTGCGCCCGCACAGACGGCTGCCGGGGAATTCTCGCTCGCTGGCACCATCGTAAACCGTCTCAACGGAACTCCCGTGCGGAATGCGCGCGTCCAGCTTTCCACCGGCGATCAGGTCGAGTCCGATGCCGCGGGTGCCTTCCATTTCTCCCATTTGGCAGCCGGCCAATACGCGGTCGCGGCTGCCAAAGCCGGCTTCGAGGAGGACGAGGGAGTGGCTGTCGATCTGCATGCCTCGCGCGCAGACCTGGTGATCCGCCTCACGCCGCTCGCCTCCGTCCGCGGCCGGATCACCGATGCCGAAGGCGAACCGGTCGACGGCGTGACCGTGGTGGCGTTACGCTCCCAGGTTGCGGACGGCTGGCGGAGCTACGAGCCGGCAGGCAGCGCCGTAACCGACGATCGTGGCCAGTACCGCATCCCCTGGCTTACTGCCGGCAGGTATCTGGTCCAGGCCGCCGGCTACAACGAGCACACTTTCGCAGGTGAGTCTATCGCGACGCCTCGGAGCCACGATACCTTCGCACCGGTCTACTTCAACGGCTCGCGCGATCGCGAATCGGCGCTGCTTTTGCGGCTGACTCCGGGCGGCGAGGCGCGCGCCGATTTCTCGCTGACCCTCCAGGCCGGCCACCGAATTATGGGCCATCTGAGCAACATCAAGCCTCACACTCAGCCCATGCTGCAACTGCTGTCCGGCGACGAAGACCTCGGTCTCAACCGCAGTTCTCTCGATTTCTTCACTGGCGATTTCACAATCGACAACGTGGCCGACGGTGCCTATCGCTTGCGCGTGATCGGTGCCGGCGCCGACGATCAGCCCCTGGTTGCCGAACAAGGGATACAGGTCGACGGCCGCGACGTCAAGGGCATTTCGCTGGCGCTCGGCCCCGGATTCACAGTCACGGGCACCATGCGCATCGACGGATCAGACGAGCAGGCCGGCGAAGAGTCCGCGCACCAGGCCCTGCAGGAGTCATCTATGCAACTCTCTTCACCCGAGGGAATGACCTTCCGTTCCACGCCAGCCGTAGACGGCGCATTCCAGATTCAAAGGGTGATCCCCGGCAGATACCGCGTTGGCTTTGCGCTTGCAGCGCCGTTGTATGTCAGCTCCGCCACGAGCGGCGACATAGATCTACTCGCCGATCCCGAGCTTGCTCTTCGTTCGGGGCCGCCGCCCGAGATGGAAGTTGTGCTGCGCGCCGATGGCGGCTTGATCGAGGGAACCATGGCGCCCGAAACGATGCGGGACGGCGCCGTCTGCATCGTCCTGGTTGCCGAATCCTTGCGCCAACCACCGCAAGCGACTTGCATGGAAGACGGCAGTTTCGGCTTCGCGGGCATCGCTCCCGGCTCCTACCGCCTGCACGCGTGGAAAACCAGCGCGGAGGTGGAGTATAACGCCCGGCGGGTTCTGAGCACGCTCGCCGCCAGCGGCACGCAAGTCGAAGTGCGGCCAGGCGCCAGTACTAAGGTTCAACTGCAGACCCTTTCGGAGGAGCCCCAGTGAAACCAGTTATCCGCACGTTCGCCGTCGCATGTGCCCTTGCCGCGCTCGCCAGTGCGCAACCCCCACAGTCCGCGCAGTACCGGATTTCCGGCGTGGTGGTGAACGCCACCAGTGGCGTGCCTCTGTCGCGTGTTCGTATCGTGATGGTTCCGGTCAGCGAGCCCTCGAAGGAGACGGAAACCACCACCGGCGCCGACGGACGCTTCGCCTTCGAAGGGCTCCCAGCCGGCTTTTGGGGTCTATATGCGGAGCGCAAGGGCTTCGTGCGCCAGGGTTATGGCGAACGCCCAGGTGTCCCCGATTCCCTCACCCAGATAGCCACCGGTCCCGATGGCGCATCCGAAGGACTGACCTTCCGCATCTACCCGCCCGCCGTCATCACCGGCAGGATCACCGACGAAACCGGCGAGCCAGTTTCGTCCGCGCTCGAGGTCATCATCCAGGTCGAAACCGGAAGAAGGCAATACCAGCGAATCCGGACTGCAGCGCCCGACGTGGAAGGCTATTACCGCATCTGGGATCTTCCCGCCGTTCCCTGCTACCTGCTGGCCCTGGCTGCCACGCAGCCACCCACTGCGCCGGACGAGGCCCCCATCTCATTTGCGCCAACCTATTACTCGAATGCTACCGATCCACAGACCGCCGCGCTGATCGACCTGAAACCAGGAGAAGAATACAAAGCCGATTTCGTCCTTCGCCGCAGCCGCGGCGTCTCGATTCAAATCGCCGGAGAGACCGGCTCCGCGATCATGATGCTCTCCGCCGAAGGACCGCAGGGCGCGGAGGTCATCATGGCCCAGTTGGGTCCCGGCGAAGGCCGCACTTTCTATAACGTCGCTGCCGGGCGCTACAAACTGATCTTATTAGACGTCCAAACCGGCGCTCAATCTTCCCGGACCGTCGAGGTCGGAACCGGCGATGTCACGGTGCAAGTGCCGTTTCCCGATCCTCCGTCCGTCACCGCCAAGGTACGGCTGGTCGACGGCGATGCCAAGCTGCTGAGCGGCGTCACCTTCTTCCTACACGCCGACGGAGGCTTCCAGACGCATGCCCGCGCGGTGGGGCCGGATGGCACTCTCACCATCCCCGGCATGTCTGCCGGACGCCACAAATTCCTGCTCGGGAACCGAAGCCTCTACATCAAGAGCGTCACTTCCGCGAATGCCCGCGTCGTGGATGGAATGGTGGATGTGCCGGAAACCGGCGAGGTGAAGCTGGATGTCGTGCTGTCTGGCGATGGCGGCCGGGTGGCCGGCAAGGTGCGCGCAAATGGCAAACCAGTGGCGCCGGCCCGGGTCGTCCTAGCGCCGCGCGTGGACTCCACCAACTTCACCGACTACCTGCCCTACCAGACCGAGAGCGACGGCAGCTTCACATATACGGCGGTCAAGCCGGGTGATTACATTCTGTTCGTCACCACCGATTGGAAGCTCGAATTCGGAAACCCAGCGGCCATCCGAAAATATCTGGCGGCAGGCCATCCGGTCCACGTCGAGCCAAAAGGGTCGATCGACTTGCAGATTGAGCCGCTAGCCTTCTGACCTAACAGCGCTGAGGATCTGTTTTTGCTGACCTGTTTTCAGCATGCTGTCTTCAAATAGAACGCCCGTTAAGGTTCGTTATCGGCAGCTTGCCGCGGGCAAGGGCAAGCCGTCAACCGAGGGAACTCAAACCCGTTTTTGGCACCCGTTCCGAGCGGCCCCACTCCTCGGCCGCCGCTCCCAACCCCGACGCGTCGCACGCGCATGCGTCCGCAGAAGCCTTGCCCCTGGCAATGGCGAAGCCACGATTTAAACACCGATTTGATGTTGGAACTTCTGCTCATTGAAACTGGAGCCACACGTTGTTGCTATTCGTGCCGTCAACGATTAGCTGCAAGTTTTGCTGGGATCTAAGGCTCATAGGGCCTTTTAGGTGAAGATTGACCTGGTCTAGTCCAGGGTACTGTGACTGAGCACCCGCATAAAGCACGTCGAGCGGAAGAGGTCCCAGAGACGCCGAGATGTTCTTGTAATTTCGTATTCCGGTGCCATAAAGAACGACGTAGAGATCTGTGAGGCCGGTCGGCAGAGCGATGGGCACGACGCTGCACCCTGACGCCGAACACTGATAGGGAGGCAGGGAAACCGTGCTGCCGTCACCCAACACGCCGGTGATGGCCGCCAGGGGCACGCCGGTTCCGTCGCTGGTCAGGGTGAAAATGCCCGGCGACACGTTCGTTATCAATACGTCGGAAGCCGCAGACCCCACTGTCAGCGTGTACCGCCCAGACTGGATATTCGGCGGGACGGCGAAATTGATCTGCCCGGGAGAAACGTACCAGAGGGGACAGAGTTGACCCGCTAACGAAACGGAGACGCCTCCGAGGCTCGTAGGATAGGGGCTAGCGCTGGCTTGAGCAGTGGCTGAACTCAGATTGCTCCCGAAAATGGTGGCGAGCGAGTTCGGCGCGACGGAGTTAGGCGCGTAACTTGCGGCATTGACCAATCCTAGAGGCGCAATGCTCCCGCTGCTACAGTTGAATGAGAGCACGCTTGCCAAGGCGCTGGCTAGAACTGTAGGCGATGAGCCACCCGGCGCCTGAATCAGATAAAACACGGTTCCGTCAGTAACACCACTGAAAGTGGTCGTTCCGACTGGCCCAAACTGGCCGAGGAGTGTACCTGTCGGCGAATTGAGGTGGATCTCGACATTGCTCGCCGCAGCCCAGGAAAGTCCGAATTGCGCCGACTGACTCGTGCAGGAGGCAGCATTCAAAGGGGAAAGGGCAAAAAGACTCCCCCCGCCGTCCTGAAGAACGAGATGGACAGGGCCGTTGGATAGTGATAGGACATCGCTTCGGAGATTGGAGCCTGGGTTTGCAGTGGCCGTAACCTGCACGCTTCCGTTGCCTGCGCCCGAAGGAGACGATATTTGGAGCCACGGCGAGGTGGTACTAACGGTCCACGTGCAAGGGGACGCCGTCCCTTGAATAAGCACGGGGAAAACGCTCTGAAGGAACCCAATCGAGGTGGACGGCGCCGCGAAAGTTGGCGCGCAGACCAACGCAGCTTGAGTCACCGCCAGAATCTGCGCCCCAAGGGTAACATTGCAGTTCGTGCTTTGGACAATGAGGTTGCCTGTTCGAGAACTGCCGAAGTTATCGGATACCGCATACCCTAGACTGCCACCAGCGAGAACGACGGTTGACCCGACCACAGTCAGCCATGGACCGTCAGATTCGACAGATGCTGCACAAGTGGCGCCAGTGGCGCTAAGGGGAACCGAATACGATTGTGCTTGAAATGGAATGCTATCTGCCACTCGCGTCAATCCAATCTCGGCACCAGACGGCGCGTACTGGAAACCACTGATGACGACTTCCTGCGTGACCGGCACGCTGGGCGACGTACCTGCGGCCACATAATAATTCAAGTGCAAATGTACGTCGCCAGGAGTTGGAACACTGGCAATAGGGCCGGGATATGTCCACCAGCTGATTAGGTTACCTATCGAAGTGGACGAGGAAAAGCCTACCTGTGACGACCCCCATGAGACGACATGTGTCGAGGGAGTAGCCGGGCTCATTTGGAAGTGCTGTATGTTGTACGGGCCGTCGTATGGCTGGACTACATACTGGGCGTTCGCTGTCGCGCTTGGGTTCCCCCAACGGCTGAACTCCAAATCCCACTCGCGGTTGTACTGGTCGCCGGCTTGGGCATCCCACGAAAACAGTCCGAGCGCCAAATTGGGATCAAGGTTGTCGAGCTCGGAATTGATCGTAAACGTATACGTCCCGTACCCAACCGTCTGCTGTGTGTAGATCTCGGCTGCACACCACGAGCCGCCGCAAGGGGTGATCCTTAGGTGAAGCTGACCCTGAGAATCTACATAGGCATTATCCTTGATAAAGAACTGAGGCCCAGGGTAGACCTGAACTGGAGCATCCTTTACGTACCAGTCCAACCCGCCGAAAGAGAGCGTGGAGTACTGCGGGAGGCGCGGTACGCTCGCGGAACTTAGCGCGTTGTGCGTGATGATGAATGGAACCGTCGCAGAGATTGCGCCGCACTGGGGCGAGAGCGTGGCCGGCACCAGGTACGCGGTGAAACGAGTGGCGTATTGAAATAGGATGGAAGGCGCAGCATTGATAGAGAACTGCCCCGCCTGCAAGGTCACCGGGCTGCATGTGCCTGGGAGGCCGGACCACCCATAGTCAGGAATGAATGCAAAAAGGTAGAGGGTAGCTTGACCAACACCGGTGCCGGAAACAAATCCCGTTATCTGGCCACCTTGGGCCCAGCTGGGAATAGCGCTTATCGTAACCGTGGGCTGTGGCGTCTGGGAACCCAGTTGCAAAACAGAGAAGATCACAATCACGACGAACGCAAGGACCGTACCAGTCCTCTTCATGGCAGGGCGAGCGCAGAATGTGATCATCTGCTTCAAGCAGGAGTTCATGGGAACCTCCGTACGACAGAATCATACGCTTATAGGACCCTATTGTCCAGTTCGAGCCCAATAGCTCAGCCGTTTCGGAAATGGCGTGAAATAGGACTTTGCGAGGGCTTGCCGATCGTAAGCCACTTGGCCAGTCAGTCAAACGATGAAATGGGCGCTGCCTTAGGCACGGCAGGGCTGGTCCTCACGAGCGATATTCGCTATTATCGGACACTGTCTTCCGCCAGGTCGCGATGGCCGTCGACTGCGAGCATAGTTTTTTGTCACTGAAGCCGTCCGCTAGGCATCCGGCGGGGGTCAGTCGGTTTTTCGGCGCCACAACCCGTCCCGGAGGATCCAGGTTTCGCCAGTGGAGGTGGCGATCCGTACTTGTCCGGGGACGCTCAGGTCGATGGCGACGATCGGCTTGGTCAGTGTCGCGTCCTGGTTCTGGCCGGGAGCCGTGGCCGAGACGACGGAGCGCTGCCAATGAAGGCCGTTGTCGGTGGAGGAATAGAGGGCGCCGGCAGCGCCGCCGGCCCAGACCTCGGCTCCCTGCGAGGCGACGGCGAGAAGTTCGACGGAGGGATCAATGGCGACTGCGCGCCGGGTGCCGTCGGCGGAGACCTGGCAAACGTTGCCGTGGACGAGGTGGCGATGATCGACCAGGCGGCAGATCTCCCAGCGCGCGGCTGGCTCAGGAAGGGCGGCATTCCACTGCTGCGCTGGCGCCGCCGAAGCGGTCTGGGTGACTTCGGCGGTAGAGGCCTGGAGCGCGCTGACCTTCTGCCGCGCGAGCCGGTCTTGCGCGGCGGCGACAGAGGGTGCGAAGTAGGTGGTGGCGGGCGGGGCCTGGGACTGGCCGGCCACAATCTCGGCATTCGTTCGCAGTCGCGTCTGTCCGGATTGGCCGCCTTGCGCGGCCGCAGGCGCCTCCCCCTGAGATGGTGCGGGGGCCTGCTGGACGGGCACGATCGATTTTTCAGCAGCGAAGACTTCAACCGATTCGGAGTGGGAACTGGCAGTGGCGGGTGGGGGCGGCGGCGGTGGCGCGGCGGCCAATGCCTGCGACTGAATCAGCTTGGAAGCCATTAGTTCCGTTTGCGCGGTGAGCCCGGCGGAGGGGGATGGCAAGCTTGGAAGGGGCGGACGTTCGGCGAAGAGCGCGACCGGTGGCGAGGATGCGCGAGCGCGGGCGGGCTCGCGGACGGGGGCGGCTGGCGCCGTGGGAGTGGGGACAGAGGCGGCGGGGCCCGGCAGGGGCTCAGGACGTGGAAGCGGCCTCATGGCAGCGATGCGAACCGGTTCGGTCCGATGTAAGGAGGGCAGCACAAAGACGAGGACGAGTCCGGCGGCGAGCGCGGGGATGAGGAAACGCCAAAGGTGAGCACCGGACCAGCGGCCTGGCGCGGTGGCGGGAGCCGGGAGCGCGTCGGCGCCGAAGGCCAACTCGAGGGTAGCCCGGCAATCGGCACAGGCGGCGAGATGCAGTGCCACGGAAGCGCGCTCCGGAGCGGGCAGGGCGCGCTCGGCGAAGGCGGTGAGCGTGTCGGCGTCCGGGTGCGGCGCAAGGTCCACGGTAGCCGGCGTCTGCGCGCGCAGGCGCGAGAGGAACGACTTGGGCAACTTAGGCATCCGTTGTGCGCTCACCTCGAACCGGGATCTCCCCTCCGTTTCCCGGTAAACGGCGCGCGGATCGAGGCGGCACGACCCACGCCGGCGGAGCGCGTAGACCGATTCCATGATCGCACGCGAGGCTCCCCCGCTAGAGCCTTGCCGGACCGATGCGCCGGCTCTACATAAGAAGAACGCATCAGCCACTCCTTTCTTGCAGAGATATTCGAACATCCACCTGCAGGTCGCGGACGTCGGACTCGAGAGCCTCCTCGGCTTGGCGCGCGCTCAGCCCTTTGTGCCGGAGCCGCTGAACGAGGCGCTTGCGTATGTTCGCGACGGTGCGGTCGAGCCGCCGGCTGATGGTGGATTCATGGACGCCGAGCATCCGGCCGATGCGGGCGAGGGTAGCGCCACCCAAATAATAGGACACCAGGATCAGGCGGTCCTCGGCGGGCAACTCGCGGAGGGTTTCGCCAGTGGCGGCTTCGAGCGCCTCGCGCACGGGTCCGGCTTCCGGCGCGGCCGGATCGGCGACGGCGGCCGAGGCGAACTGGTGGCCGGCCTGCTCAACCACTTCGAGGCTCACATCGCGGCGGCCGGCGCGATACCGGTTCACATAGTCCTGCGCCAGAAGCGCGCGCAGCCAGCCCTCGAGCGAGCCGCGCCCGGAGTAGGAGAGGAGCTTCGGGACGCGGCGGCCGTCAGCGTCGACACGCGTGCCGTAGAGTTCGGCGTAGAGCGACCCGGCGAGCTCATGGCCGGCGGATTCGTCCCGGGCTATAGCCACGCCGGCCTCGTACAGCTTGGCGCGATAGCGAGCGACGAAGACGTCCCAAGCGGAGTCGTGACCCGCGGCGCAGGCGCGCGCCAGGACGAGTTCCTCAATGCGCAGTGATTCAAGCAGACTGCGAACGTCCGCAGCCGCGGTGGCGTGCAGGCAACGGGCGCAGACGTCCTCCAGAATAGCCGCCAGGTCGGATAGAGAGAGACCGAACCGGGCCGCACCCGAGCGTTCGTAGAGACGCGCGAGCAAGGCGGGCTCGATGGGCAACGCTGTGAACGGCGAAGCGAGCGTTTCGTTCAGCGGAATGCCGGCGCGATCCACGTTTCTTCCAGTCCTACTCGATGGTGCCATGCGACACGGCCCGGCGCAATCCATATCCCGATCCGGCGCGGGCGGCGGCGCGAGCTAGCCGTCCGGCGCGCGGGGTCCGCGAGAAATCGGAAAACTTCCTGCAAGAATGACTCGCTGCGACGTTCCAAGGGATGAACGGGCAAGCGCCGCTGAGCGGGCCGGCCCGTCGCAACCGATATCCAGGAGGAAAAGCCATGAACTGGCAACCATTCGAGAATTTGCCGAGCCGGCGGATGAGCCAAGCGGCGCTGCTGGCTCTGGGCGCCCTGGCGGCGTCGATCATTGTGCTGCGGGCGGGCGCCGGGGAGGTGAAGCCGGCAGGGCAGTATAAGGTACTCGCTCCGGTCACGGAGGAGAACCTCACCGTCTTCCCGGTCGTTGCGGAACGCACGTGGGACACCAATGGGTTTTTGACGCTGGACGAGGGAATTCGTTCCGGCGAAGTGGTGGTCACCGAGCAGGGATCGGCACGCGGGCTGGTGCGGCCGCGGCCAGATGACGGCCCGTGGCCGGCTCCGCGGCCTGACGTGATGCCGGTACAGCCGCAGGCGCAGGTCAACCAACTAGTGCTGGAGAACCACTCGGACCGGCCACTGCTGCTGCTGGCCGGGGAGATCGTGACGGGCGGCAGGCAGGACCGGGTGATCGGCAAAGACCGGATTGTGCCGGCGCACGGCGAGCCCATCGCGCTGGGCGTATTCTGCGTGGAGCCGCACCGGTGGACGGGCGATTCGGAGTACTTCAAGCCGATGAACGGGCTGATGGCGCAGCCGAGCGTGCGGCTGCGGGCGATGGCGTCGAAGAACCAGCAGGAAGTGTGGGACGAGGTGAATCGCACGCGGGAGCAGGTGGAGGTGATGGCTTCGGCCGCCGCGGCACCGCCGCCGGCGCCGACTTCCTCGCTCGCGGGCACCATGCAAAGCCCTATCGTCGTGGAGAAAGTCGGCGCCATGGCGCTCCCGATCGAACGCACGTACGAGAAGCTGGCGCATGAGCTGCGGTCGCAAAAGGCGGTGGGGGCGGTCGTCGCTGTGAACGGCGAACTGATCTGGGCCGACGCGTTCGCGAGTCAGACGCTGCTGGAGAAGTACTGGCCGAAGCTGATCCGGTCGTACGCCGCGGAGGCGATCGCTGGCGGACGCTGGCACCGGGCTGGCCGGCCGGTGCCGAGCGTCCAGAGCGCGCAGGCATTCCTCGACGATCTCAACGCGAACAGGGAGGTGGTGGAGCGCCAGCCGGGGGTGTACCGGAACGCGGAACTCACGGGCGCGGACTTCACCGTGTTCGTGCTGTCGAGCCTGGTGCCCGGGTTGACGTTTGACGTGCACGTGGCCAAGATGAAGCAGTAGCGGAGGCACTGGACGGGCGGCTCCCGGAGGTGCGCCGAGAGCCGCGGGCGCGGGTCGACGGATGTGCCTTCCACATGAGCGTCACTCGCCATCGAGTGAGCTTCGTCCAGCCAAGAACACCCATGAGCGGCGTCAAGTCCGCGCGAACGTTATTTGGAATTATCGGTAGCCAAACACGAGGACGGGCGGGCCGCCCGACGACAGCGCCAATTTGAGCGAAGCGGCCAGCACGCCAAGCCCGTAGACCGCGCTACGGCGGAAGTTGATGGGCGACGCTTTGGCGAAGTAGCGCGTGGGGCAGGAGATCTCCCCGATGCGCGCGCCGATGAGGATCGCCTGGGCGAGCATCTGGGTCAACCCCAGAACCCCGGAGAACCCCGAGGGCAGCCTGATCCGCGCATATTTTCCAGCGGGCTTGTTTCGTGCGGCCCGCCGCCAGGCGGCAGCACCAATCTCCGATATGAACGTGCACGGATGGCAGCGAGTTCGCAAGTACGCGCGGATCAGGCTGGTCCCCGGCGGCGAAGTATCACACCGCGGGGCCAGCCGCCGCCGTTGACTTGGCGATGCGCACCGTCTCCGCTTCCTTAAGGCGCGCCTTCTCGGCGGGAGCGAGCAGCGCGGCAGTGTCGATCAGGCGGAACGCCTCGGCGATGCGATCGGCGCTGGCTTCGTCGCTGGATTGGGCTCGTGCCAGGGCGAGGGTGACCAGGCAATCTGCGGCATCGGGGTGCTGCCACGCAGCGAGCAGCTCGTATGCCCCCTTGGCGAGGGCTTCGGCTTCGACCAACTCGCCCGCCGCCAGGCAGGCTCTGGCGAGCAGCCCTTCGGCGGAGGCGATCTCAGGCGCGGGAGCGTACGGGTGGGCGCGCCAAAGGGCGACCAGTTCGCGGCAATCGGCCACGGCGAGATCGGGACGCTGCGCCACCAGGTGGAGTTCGGCGCGTTCGGCCAGAAAAGCGCGGCGCAGGCTGGGCGGGTGTGTCTGTTCAGCGTGCAACTCCCTGCGGGCCTCCTCCGGCGAACCGGATTGGCGAAGCATAGCGGCCAGCTTGATGCGGTATCGCCCGGCCACGCTTGCGGCCCCACCCGATTCGAGATGGGCAACGCCCTCGCGCATCAATTCGATGGGCAGGGTGGATTCGCCGGTGGGCCACAGTTCGTCACCGAGATCGGCGATATCCTCCCAGGCAAGGTTCCTGCGGGCGGCCGGAACTTCCGGGGAGCGAAACAAATCCGCTGCGGACCGGGCAACCTCCAGCCCTGTATCGAGTTCTCCCAGATGCAAGTGGCAGGCGGCCTTGCAACGCAGCAGGTGGGCGCGCAAGGAGAGGCCATTGGGTCCCCTGGGAAGCGAGTTGAGGGCATGGCCGATCTCGCCGAGCGCGGCCTCGAAATCGCCGTTGTACAGGTGCGCCTGGGCGAGCATGGCGAAGGTGACAACGGGCCCGGTGACATTGACGCTGCTGGTCTTTTGCTTCGCGAGTATGGCCACGAGTGAGGCGTAGGCAGGGCCTGCCGCGGCGATGTGATGGCGGCGGACCGCGACGCGGAAGAAGCCGGTCCAGACGTTACCCGCCAGGGCCGGGTTGCCGGCGACTTCGGCTTGGCATTCGAGACACTTCCGGTAGTGGAACTCGGCGGCTGGCCAATCGTCGACCACAGAATAGGCTGTGCCGAGGGTTTGGTGGCAGGCGGCGATCATGAAAGCATTGTCCTGGCCGAATGCGAGCGACCGCTGGAGCATGGCCTCTTTCAGCTCGATTTCCTTGTCGAAATCGGCTTGTCCGTGGCACTCATCCGCCTCCTGCGCCATCTGCAAGAGGCGCTGCCGGTCCAGCAGCAGGCGGCCCGCACGGGTCCAGAGAATGAGATGGAACAGCATCGTGCCGTCGCAGTAGCCCAGCGGAATCAGGTTGCCTACGGCGATGACACCGGCGATGACCGCATTGAAAGACACGATCCACCACCAGTTCTGCCACGCGGTCCCAGGCAGGGAAAAGAAGACGGCAAGAAGAGCCACACAGGTGAGCGCATTGGCGGCAGGGCCAGCGGCGATCACGGCGATTTGGTAGGTGCGCAGATTGCGATCGGAAACCGGGACGGCTCCTGTGTACCCCCCGCTCTCGAACAGCCGTCTCAAGTCGAAGCGGAACTGGAAGCGGGACTGGCCGCGCCAGAAAGCAAACGGTCCGATGGAGATCACTTGGACTTTGAAGCCGGCGGCCCAGGCAACGATGGTGTGCCCCCATTCATGCAAGGCCGTCTGGACGAGGACAAACCCCGAAAACCACAGCCACCATGTCCAACCTGAACGCCACACGGGCATGCCGACGCGTTTCGCGTACATCTCAAACCGCACTTGGATCACAAAGGCGGCCATCCACAAGATGGTCAGGACCACCGGCTGTGCCTTCGACTTACGTTTGGAGTTCCAGAAGTCCGTCGTAGGCTTGGCCGGAGTGGCGTCGGCCGGCGCGCGACGCGACGACTTGGTGGCGAACTCCCGGAGACCGACGGCGCCGGCAATCGTGAGCCAGGGGAGTCCAAAAAGCAGTAGGACCGAAGTGACGATGCCGACGGGACGTGCCCACCGTTTCTCGCGCTTCATCCCCGAAGCGGTTATCCAGCAGAGTAGCGCTGTAATGTAAAGGTAGCCGTAAGCCAAGCCGTAGGCCCTGGGCATCACGGAAGAGGGACCGTTTGAGTATTCCCCGAAGAGCAGCCGGCCCCAGAAATCAGCGTACAGGACGTGACGGATCACGAACTGGCCCCCGAAGATGAACACGAGCCCTAGGGCGTCGAACATCCAGCGGACCAAGATTCGGCGGTCGGGCACGTGGCGCATTGCGCTCCCAATGTAACAGGCGCGGGCCAGTGCAAAGAAGGCTAACGAAAGATAGTGGGAGTTGGCTCTCTGTAAGCCCATCTTACTGCGCCGGAACGAAAGCGACGCAGACTGGCTCGGGAAGACCTCACCAAGGACCGGCTCGCGGTAGACGCTGCTGCCGGCTCGCCGCACAAGGAAGGCCCCGCAAGCATCACACGTTACAATTGAATCAATGGAGCTTCCGGAGCCGATAGACCTGACAGCGAAGCTTTACAGGCTCAAGGACTGTCTGGACAAGCTCGACGCCGATGACCAACAATTTGTGAATGCCATGGCCGATCGCCTTGAACGGGGCGAGACACCCTGTCTGGCTCAACTGTTGAGAATCAAAGATATGCAGGCTCCGGGAGAAGCCCCCCTCGTGGACCCGATCTGGAGAGAAGGCACAGTGACTGCCTTACGCAAAGATCTGGACCAAGTGATTTGGCGCTACATGCCCTTAGAGCAACTGCTCTTCCTGCTCTCGACAGGGACCCTGCACTTTTCACCGCTGTGCTGCATGAAGGACACAAGCGAGGGGCAATTGCCCAAGCGTGCGTTCGAGCAAACAAAAGCGATGCTACCGCTGCATTTCTCTCAACCGGGAGCCGCCATTGATGCAGACACGATGACGAACCTCTTAATAGCCTACAGGCAGAGGGACGCTTGTATTAGCTGTTGGTATATGTACGACTCGGACAGCATTGCCATGTGGGACGAATATGCGCCAAGAAATGGCGCTGCGATTCGAACCACTGTTGGCCGGTTGCATTCGTCTCTTGACGGATGTTACGACACAAATATCAATATGGCCAGGGTCACATACTACGAACCCCATGAAGAGGAACGGTACATCGGCGACGCCTACTTTGGATCACTCTTCATAAAACATGCCGAAGGATTCTGCCATGAAAAAGAACTCCGGGCCGTGGCTTATCGGACAAACGACGGATGTGGAGTGAACATTCCGGTGGCATCGAACGTGCTGATCCAATCCCTGGTACTGTCTCCCGACCTGTCGGATTGGGCAGTGCCGTTTATCACTGAATTAATCACCACTCTCGGCTTCGCTGGTCAGATAGAGCGCTCTTCGGCAAAGTCATCCAGAACGGCTGCTCTCGACGCTGAAAGCCTTATCGCAGGACTCCGCCGTGGGCAAGAGACTTCCTCTGGGTGGTACGAGGGTAATCCGTCTGCCGAAGCCAAAGTTCGAGACGCAGTCGAAACCGCTATCAGGAAGATTCAGGAATCCGATGCGATCCCAGAGTGAAGGTTTTGACCGAGGGAGGGCACGTGGAGCCGTGGAGAGCGACGGCCACGAAGTTGGTACAGGTCAGATTCGGTAAGTCATGCCAGAGTTCGAATCCGGCCTGGATTTTTGTTGTTTGGCTTCCCAGCGTGGACACGTTTCGAACTTTTGCAGGCCAGTTGGCCCTGTGATGGAACCCGCCGATGCGCCTTGTTTTCAGAGCGATCCGTGCGGACCGCTGACCCATGTCCATGGCGGGCACCCAGTCTGGACACGTCTCGAACTCGCCGGAGCGTCTCACAAAGGGTCCTTCGTGAATCGCGACATTATGAAGGGATTCTGTTTGTGAGAATCAATGGCTTAAGGCGCGCTGTTTGAGTGAAGACCGGCGATGCTATGCTTATAGTCGGTCATCGCTTCAACCAGCGAGGCGAGTTGTAAGCGCTGGCGCGTCAAAGATGATTGACTTCCGCTGGCATGGAACGGCGAGGCAGGCCAAGGAGGCTGTGCAAGTGAGAAGTGTCATGGCGAAACTAGTGACGGCCGCGTTCGTCATCGGCGCGGTCTGGTGTTGTGCCGCCGCGAGTGCTCAAGTACCGTCCATCTCAACACAGCAGGTCCCAGGCGGTCGCGCCGAAGCCTATTTTGCGGGCCAAATAAGGGTTGGCAGTGACGTTTCCCCGATCGAGAACAAAATCTTTTCCTGCATCCCAGTTGTCTCGTTTCTCGGCAGCATCAAAAAGGGCGATGTGCTTGCCGCGCAAGTGTCGGCCGATCAGGCCTGGAATGTCGATTACTACCAGGGGGTTAAGATCGTAGCGGCGCAACTGAAGATCGGCGATCAGTACGTCGACTTTTTCAGGCTGGGTACGGTAAATAAGAAAATGGTTTTCCCTGCGAACCTGACTGCCAAGGTGGCAATGAAGTCCGGCGTCGTCATTCATTCTGACGGGTACGAAGTTAAAGCCGCACGATCGGTCCACGTCGGCGACTCAATTCCAGTCATAGTAGTTGACGCCGCTATTCTATCCGCCGAGGCAGCCGCAGGCCCAAAAGGGGTCACTGGCGCCAATCCTTGGTTTACTGCCTTTAAAGAACTACAATCAAGAGACGATGCTGCCGCAATTGCGGCTTGGCGGATTGTAAGGGCTCATGTTGGCCTTTGAAGTCTTCCGCCGTGGCGCCACTGGTCCGGACAAGTAGAGGTCGTGCTGGCGCGGGTCGGCCTCAGACGCCGACGAACGGAAGATTGGGGCGTGGAGATTTCTCAGCCATAAGCACGACCCGCCGGCGAACTCGTGAGTGCGAATCGCCAGTTCGAATCCCACCTGGGGTTTTGACATTTGGCTCCCCAGGTCGGACTCGAACTCTTCAACGTCTTGTCGGACGCTGAACGGTGTTGATCCCGTCCTGGGCTGAGACATGAAGGCGCGCGTTATCTTGTCATATCGGCAGCTAATTTCGCCCGTGCGCGCGGGCCCGCGATCGGGGAACTCCGCCGCCCACTTGATCCCCCCCGCGGAGCGCTACGAATCGGAGGCGTCGACCAACGTACTGTCGTGTGTCTCAACCGGTCCCTCCAGGAAGCACCGCAGCACCTCGATCATGCGCGCCCCGCCTGGCTCTTGTGCGCCCACAGATCGGCGGACAAGGTCTAGTTGTTTCGCCTGCTCTGGCTTGAGCTCCCCTCCGCTACAGGTGTCAGCGACCAGGCGCAGCAAGAAGTCGCCGTGACCGCAAATCTCCGCCGTGCTGCCATCAGCAAAGTAGAGGACCACCGGGTCCTTGATGTATCGGGCTTCCAAAGCCCGAACGCGCCTTTCAACTCTCACGGATCCTCCCTTCTACCGTCCCTGCGCGGAGCCTTCCGCCGCGCGCTCCAACGCCGACACGCGCGCCTCGACGTCTTCGATCTCGATCGCCTTGGCCGCGTGATTGAAGATGGCTTCCGCCGCCCGCACTCGGACAGAGGGCGGCGTGCCGGGCTCGATCATCATCTTCAACAGCGTGGTAGCTGCCGCCGAGGTCCCTTGCTGGAGCCGTGCGACGGCTTGCCCGAACGCGGCCCGTTTGCCCGCTCGGTACGCTGCATCGAACTCGCGCTCCTTCATCCACTTCAGCAGTGTGTTGGGCGCAATACCAACGCTTTTCGCGGCCTCCTCGATGTTGCGCTGGGTAAGCAGCGCGGCGATCGCTTCGTCTTTCTTACGCCCGAATTTCGTCCCGTGTCCTCGCATTTACCGCAACCTGACGCAATCTGACGCAATCTGGCGCTCTCCGGCAGCCATCGCGTTTCCATCGCCCAAGCCACAGAATCCACTTGCTTTAGGCCGCGACCAGAGCGATTGATGTCCTGACGCGGTGATTACCGCCAAGGAGATAAAG
>Ga0208820_1000953_pt1 | contig 17558 bp, 16 predicted proteins | sample June2015DPH_16_5_FD_184713 | JGI IMG/M metagenome (GOLD analysis project Ga0208820, IMG submission 184713) | Peatland microbial communities from SPRUCE experiment site at the Marcell Experimental Forest, Minnesota, USA - June2015DPH_16_40... | ecosystem: Environmental > Terrestrial > Soil >...
TGGCGACGTAGACTGCGAAAGCAAGGGCACGAGTGGCACCCCAAAAAACCAAAACGCGATGCCACATCCTCGCTACGACCGGCGCGCTGGCCTCGGAAACGTGATTACTTCACAGCTTCCAGACGCATTTTCTAACTCCTCCTGATCCTCTGCGCCACAAAGGACATCCAACTCTGATCCTACCACCACACCTCCTGATCGCCGCGGATTTCGTCCCCATTCCTCCCGTGTTACACTGCCTCACATGCCGGAGCTTCGCGATGTGCCGGATTCGCCACCGCCGTTTCTCGGTAGCTGGCGGCGCGTCTACCTGGCCGTGCTGATCTACCTCGCGGGCGTGATTCTGGCGGCGTACTGCTTCACGCGTGCCTACCGATGAGAGCCCTGGATTGGGTGGTCCTGCTCGCCTCGCTGGTTTCCATCGTCGCCTACGGCCTGTACCGCAGCCGCGGCAGCAACACGGTGGACCGCTACCTGCTCGCCGGCAAGACCATGCCGTGGTACGCCATGGCGCTTTCGATCATGGCCACCCAGGCCAGCGCCATCACGTTCATCTCCACCACCGGCCAATCGTACGTGGATGGCATGCGCTTCGTGCAGGCTTACTTCGGCCTGCCTATCGCGATGATCGTGGTATGCGCGGTGGTGGTGCCGGTATTCTATCGCACCCGCGTCTACACGGCGTATGAGTACCTGGAAAACCGGTTTGACGCGAAGACGCGCGCGCTAGCCAGCGTGATTTTCCTGTGCCAGCGCGGCCTCTCGGCCGGGCTCACCATCTACGCGCCGGCCATCGTGCTGTCGGTGATTCTGGGATGGCCGGAGCGCGCCACCACGCTGCTGATGGGCGCGACCGTGGTCAGTTACACCGTGATCGGCGGCATCAAGGCCGTCACCTGGTCGGACGTGCAGCAAATGGGCGTCATCTTCCTGGGCCTGCTGATTGCGCTGATCACCGTCATCGTGCTGCTGCCGCATTCGGTCTCCTTCGGCGACGCGGTGTTTCTGGCCGGCGCGGCCGGCCGGCTCAACGCCGTCACCACCAACTTCGATTGGAACGACCGCTTCAACATCTGGAGCGGTCTCATCGGCAGCACGTTTCTGTTTCTGTCTTACTTCGGGTGCGACCAGTCGCAGGTGCAGCGCTATCTCACCGGACGCTCGATCATGGAGAGCCGGCTCAGCCTGCTGTTCAATGCCGTGGCGAAGATTCCGATGCAGTTCTTCATCCTCTTCATCGGCGCCATGGTGTTCGTCTTCTACGTGTTCGTCGAGCCGCCGGTGCTGTTCCAGCGCGCGGTGCTCGAGCGCATCGCGCAATCGAGCGAGTACCCGAGCGTCGCGACGCGGTATCACGAGGCATTTGAGCGGCGTCGCGATGCCGCGCTGGCGCTGGCGCAGGCGCATAGGGCCGGCGACGGTGCGGCGCACGCGCAGAGCCTTGCCGATTACCGCGGCGCGCAGCAGTCGCTCGACGCCGCCCGCTCGAGCGCCGCGCGCCTGGTGGAAGCGCACGGCGGCGAGAAAAACTTCAGCGACACCAATTACATCTTCCTCTCGTTCGTGACGCGCTACCTGCCGGCGGGCATTGTGGGGCTGGTGATTGCGGTGATCATGGCCGCCACCATGTCCGCCAGCTCGGGCGAAATCAACTCGCTCGCCACCGTCAGCGTGGTGGATCTGTACCGCCGGCACTTTCACCGCGGCGCCAGCGACCATCATTATCTGATGGCCTCGCGGTGGGCCACCTTGTTCTGGGGCGTCTACGCGGTTGCGTTCGCCGGCTGGGGCAAGAAGCTGGGATCGCTGATCGTGGCCGTCAACGTGGTTGGATCGCTGTTCTACGGCTCGCTGCTGGGCTGCTTCGTGGTGGCTTTCGCCTTCAAGAAGGTCGGCGGCACGGCCGTGTTCCTGGGCATGCTGGCGGGCGAGGCAGCCATCTTCTGGGCATTTCTGCACAGCCACATTTCCTATCTCTGGTACAACGTGATCGGCTGCGTGGTGGTGGTGACGGTGGCGCTGGCGCTCACCTGGGCTGCGCCCGCGACTTTCGCTAGATCAGGTGGCCCACCGGCGCCATAAACTATGAATTCGGTGACATATGAATCCGGTGCCAGGCTACGAAACCGCGAAACTGCGTGAGGCCCTTGTCGTTCTGAGGCAAACCGCCCGCCTTACGCCGCGCGGATCTCCACCGTTTCTGCCACCGCGGTCGGCTCGGGCACGGTCTCACCCCTCAGACGCATTCCTTCTATATGGAACTCGACCGCCTCCGCGATCAGGCGGCGTGTCTCCTCGATGGTCCGGCCGGTAGTCACGCAGCCAGGGAGGTCCGGCACGTAGGCGGCCCAGTTGTTCGGCGCCTTCTCGAAAACGACCGCGTACTTCTTCATTTCCTCAATCCCGCCTTCTTTAGTATCGAGTTTAGCGTTCCTGCTGGCAAGTCATCTCCGGGGTGACCGGGAACCGTCACCGTCCCCGCTGCCGGCCTGGCGGGGTGAAGGTATTGCCTGTGGTCGCCCCGAGTCCGGTCCAGCACCCAACCGTCCGTCTCCATCGCCTTGATTACGTCCCTTACCTTCATCGGCCCTCACCTGGCTCGCGCACGCGACCTTCGCCAAATCAGATAGCCGGCGAGCGCAATGATCCCGGCCAGCGTCAGGTAGACCAAATAATGGTGGACGTTATGTTCCACGGCTTCCCAGCGGTCGCCCAGAAAGTAGCCCAGCGAGAGAAACGCCGACACCCAGAGGACGGCGCCGGTATATGCGAACAGCGCGAATTGCGGCGCTTCCAGATCGCTCATGCCCGCCGCGTAAGCCGTCAGGTGCCGCACGCCGGGAATGAAATAGCCGATGGTGAGGCTCCAGTGGCCGGCCTTGCGAAACCAGGCGTGCGCTTTTTCCACGTGATCTTCGCGGATGCGCACGTACCGGCCGTAGCGATGAATCAGCTTGAGCCCGAACGTGCGGCCGAGCAGGTAGCTGATGGTGATGCCGCAGCCGCTGCCGGTGAGCGCGGCCGCGAACGCCAGCGGCAAGCGGAGGTTGCCGCGGAACACCAGGTACCCGGTGAAGGTCAGCAGCGTCTCATCCGGCACTGGCAGGCCGACAATTCCCAGCATCAGCAGGCCGACGATGGCCGCGTAACCGTACTCGGTGATCCATTGGAGGATGTGTTGTTCCATCGGGCGAATTCGGCGCGTGGCCGGATCAAATCACCAGTGAGGAGATCTCCACCGGCGTGCGTTCGCCGGCCACCACCACGATGCCGCTTTCGGTGACGTGATGGAACTGGCGGTCGTATTCCAGGTCGTAGCCGATTTGGGTATCCTCCGGCACGCGGACGTTCTTGTCCAGAATGGCGCGCCGCAGCTTGGCCCGCCGGCCGATATCGCAGTTGTCCAGAATCACGCACTCATCCACCATCGCGCTCGAATGCACGCGCACGCCGCGCGAGAGGATGGAGTTGCGCACCATCCCGCCCGACAGAAGACAGCCGCCGGAAACGATGCTATCGATGGCCTGCCCGCGGCGATTGGCGTCGTCGAAAGTGAACTTGGCCGGCGGGTCCGCGTAGCTGGCGCTGCGCAGCGGCCACTCCGGATTGTATAGGTTGAGCGCGGGGGTAATCGTCCGCAGGTCCATATTGGCCTCGTAATAGGCCTCGATGGTTCCTACGTCGCGCCAGTAGGGTTCGGAGTCGGCCGGTTCGCCCGGAATGCGGTTGTCCTGGAAATTGTAAGCGTAGATCTTCGCCTGGCCGGCCAGCTTGGGCAGGATGTCGCGCCCAAAATCGTGGCTGCTGGCTTCTTCCGCCGCATCGTCGTCCAGCAGGCGCAACAGGCTGCGCGTAGAGAAGATGTAGTTGCCCATGGAGGCGTAGACGCGGGTGTCGTCGCCCGGTATGGTCGGCGCGGTGGGGTTCTTCTCATGGAAGGCCAGAATGCGGCCGTCCTCATTGGCTTCGATGACGCCGAACTCGGAAGCGTGCCGCTTGTGGACCGGGATCGCGGCCACGGTGACCTCGGCGCCTTTGTCGAGGTGAAAATCGAGCATGTTGTTCAGGTTCATCCGGTAAATGTGGTCGCCGCCGAAGATGGCCACCGCGTCCGGATCGGCCTGCTCCACCAGGTTGACATTCTGGTAGATGGCGTCGGCGGTTCCCTGGTACCACGTCTCTCCCGGAGACCGCATCTGCGCGGGCACCGGAATAATGAACTGCGACTTCAGCAGGGTGCCGAACTGCCAGCCTTCGCTCAAGTGCTGCAATAGCGACTGGCTGCGGAACTGCGTCAGCACGTAGATCGAGTAGATGCCCGAGTTGATAAAGTTGCTGAGCACGAAATCGATGATGCGGTACTTGCCGCCGAACGGAACGGCCGGCTTGGCCCGCTCCTTGGTCAGCGGGTAGAGCCGTGTTCCTTTCCCGCCGGCCAGCACGATACCCAACACGCGTACGCGCATAGTCTTTGCCAAAGCCCTATTTTTTCAGGCAAGTGCCGGGAATTGCAAGGCCAATTTGCGGGTGCCCCGCCGTCTAAAGTAATCCGCCGCTCTACCGATAGATTCATTGCGTAGCAAATTGATCCAATGATTGCCATCGTCGGAATTGTCGTGGTGTTTGGCGCCATCGCGGCTGGCTATGCGATGGAACACGGCAAGTTTCTGGTCTTGATGCAGCCGGCCGAGTTGCTCATCATCCTGGGGGCGGCCATCGGGACCCTGGTGGTGGCCAATCCGCTTCCCCTGCTGATTCGCATCGGACAAGGAATCGCAGGCATCTTCACCGGCGGGGCCTACACCAAGGCCTTTTACCTGAGCAACCTCAAGATGCTCTTCGAGCTGTACAACCACGCCCGAAAGGCGGGCACCGCCAAGATCGAAGAGGAGGTCGACAACCCCGAGAAGAGCCCTGTTTTCAGCAAATACCCGGATTTCATGAAGTCGCATCACGCGATGGCGTTTCTTTGCGACACCTTGCGCATGGCGTGTTCGGGTGGCGTGGATCCGATGGACATAGACAGCATGATGGAGGCGGACCTGGAAGTCCACCACCGGGAAGCGGGCGAACCGGTCTCGGCGCTCGGCACCATGGCGGATGCCCTGCCCGGCCTGGGAATCGTAGCAGCGGTGCTGGGCGTGGTCATCACGATGGGCTCGTTGGGGGGCCCCAAGGAGGAGATCGGCCATAAGGTGGCCTCGGCCCTGGTGGGCACGTTTCTGGGCATCCTGTTGTGTTACGGCGTCTTCGGTCCGCTGTCTTCGGCCATGGCTAAGCAGGTCGCGGCTGAGGCCAACTACTTCAGCTTTCTGCGGGTGGCCGCGCTGGCGTTCGTCAAAGGGATGAGCCCCATCCTGGCGGTGGAACTGGCGCGCCGCTCGATACCCTCCGAGGTGCGCCCGTCGTTCAAGGAGATGGAGACCGCCTGCCGCGGTGGCGGCCAGGCGGCCAGCAAGGCGGCTTAAACCATGCCCAACGAAGCCCCAGGAGCGGACAAAGCCCGGCCGGTCATTGTCATCCGCCGAAAAGGCGCCGGGCACGGCGGGCATCACGGCGGCGCATGGAAAGTCGCCTACGCGGACTTCGTCACCGCCCTGATGGCGCTGTTCATCGTGCTGTGGCTGATGGGCCAGGACGAGGAGATAAAAAAGGCGATTAGCGCGTACTTCAACAACCCCACCGGAACCGGCAAGCAGATTGGAACCACCTTAGCCGGATTGGGCAATTCGATCGAGGTTCCCAAGGACGACATGAGCAAGCTGCGCGAAAAGCTCCAGCAAGCGCTGAAGGCAATGCCCAACTTCCACAACCTGAAGGACCACATAGAAATCACCATCACTGCCGACGGCCTGCGCATCGAGTTATTGGAGAATGAAGCCGGCATCTTTTTCGAATCCGGCAAGGCGGTTCCCACCGAAAACGGCAGCCAACTGCTCAGCACGCTGGCGGGCGAGCTGGGCAAGCTGCCCAACAGCATGCTGATCGAAGGCCACACCGACTCCAGACCATACAGTGGCGATGCTTCCTATAGCAACTGGGAGCTTTCCGCCGACCGCGCCAATTCCGCCCGCAAGATCATGCAAGCCAATGGCCTGCGGGTGGACCAGGTGGGCCAGGTTCGCGGCTTCGCCGACCGCCAGTTGCGCCATCCGGAGGACCCGACCAACGCTTCTAATCGCAGAATCTCGGTGATTGTGCAATACTTGCCTTCCCCGGCCGGCGGCAAAGGCGCTGCGGGCAAACCCGATGCAGTGCCCGAAGGGGGAGGCGAAGCCAAAACCGCCGCGGCCGCCCAGGCTCCGGCCAATTCCAACGGGCGGAAGCAGACGCGTTAAGGACGGCCGCCGGCCGCGATGCGATTGCCCGGCTAGGAGGGTTTGGAGTGAGCGCCGGGTAATTTATCCCTCAAGAAATTCCAAGCGCTGGCGGATCGGCGGATGCGAGCGAGGCCCGGAGGTACCCGGCCAATGAGAAGCCAATCGGTGCGCGCGGCGGTCACGAAAGCTCGCGGAACTCGACTGCTGCGCTAGCCTTTTCTTCCGCGGAGGATAGCTCGCAGAGTGACTTCGGCTGGAGTCCCAACAGGCCTGCCAGGATTTTGCCCGGGAACATCCGAACCCGCCGGTTGTAATCGCGGACCGTGGCGTTGTAATCGCGCCGCGCATTCCGGAGCGAATCCTCAACGCTCTTCAGATTCTGTTCGAGCGTTTTGAACTCCTCGCACGCGCGCAGTTGCGGGTGTTCTTCCGCCATGGCGAACAAATGGCGCAGCGCCCCCGTCAATTGGTTCTCCGCCGCCACGCGGGCTGCGTCGAAGCCCTTCCCACCCGCGGCCGAACGCCAATTCGCGATGTGTTCGGATGCCCCAATTCTAATCGGTAGCATAGCCCTTCACCGCTTCCAACAGGTTGGGAATCATGTCGTGACGCGCCTTGAGGAGAGCCTCAATGTTCAACCACGCCGATTCGGACCGGACCAGTAGCCGGATCAGACTGTTGTAAATCAGAAGGGCGATGATTGCTGCGATGAGCGCCAGGGCGCCCAGAATTGCGATCACGATCATTTTTCTCTCCTCTGAGGTTAAGTTAAATGAGGAGGCGAAACGTGACAAGAAAAGAGCTCCATGTAGGCAATTCTCCCGATCTTCTTGTCACGTCGCCCGCCGGCGCGGAATTCGCGGCATATGTCGAGGGCGACCAGACGGTGGCCGCGCGCAAATAACCGCTCGCACGCGCCTATTGAATCGATACGCTCTGTTCCACGGCGAGGAAGGGCGCGAAGCCGCCGAAGTCGACCTGGCCGCCTGCGACAAGAGGTGGCGTAAGAGTTTGCCCCCCTAACTCAGCCGTTATGATCCCTCCGTTGGACTGAACGGCTTCCACTGTGAGCTGGCCGACGTTGCCCGCTGACCCGATAACGACGGCAGGAAGATAAGCGAGCGCAGCCGCCGGAATCGAGAACGTGCCCGCGCTCGCCGCGGCGGCACAGGAGACCGTGACGGTGTGCGTGGTCGTGGTGGTAAGAATGCCACCCTGGGCAACGATGATGACCTCGTCAAACCCGGTACCGGTCCAGGTGAGAGTCAGCGGCTGAGTGCGGTTGATAGTCGTAATCGAAGCGAGATTGGTCGCCGAGAAGCTGGTAGGGAGAGTCGACGATACGCTAAATGGACCGACGTCGGCTCCACCGCTGCCGGTCAGCGTGTAGGTGCCGCCGCCCACCAGAGCGCCCTCGGCCGGAGTGAAGCTGTAGATGGGCCCATTGGACAGGGCTATCTTCCCCAAGACCGTGTTCGCCGGCAAACCTGGACCGCTGACCGGAAGGCTCGCGCCCGCGTCGAGAAACGAATCGGGCCCGGAGGGGTCGTTGGCGCCGGCTGGGTAGGTTTCGTCCAGCACGATGCAAGAGCCGAACTTCGGTCCCGAGAAGTTGGCGAGCCACTCAGCCGCGGTGTAGCGCGCGAACTGGCCGCCCATCAGCACCGTGGCCCCACCGGTGTAAGCGAACGGACCGAAGGAGAATCCGGCAAACACGATGTCGCCGCCGGCATCCAACTTCTGAAGAGTGGACTGGCTGAACCCTGGAGCCGGGCACGTGCTCTGGCCGGCGGCGGCAATGGGAATTATGACGGCGTTGCTCAAAACGCCTCCCGCGCTGACCTGCGCGGATGCGAAGCAATCCGGCGTGATGCTCGCGGGCAAAGTGAAATTGATTTGCCAGAGCCCCGGATATCCGGAGGAGGTGCCGGCGTAGAGCGGTGTAACTTGCGTGCCGGCCACGGTCACGAAGAAATTACCGGCCGCGGTCTGGTCGCCGGAGCTGCCGCCCGTGTCATTGAGCAGATCTGCGCCGCCCCCGGTTCCCCAGAACACCAATGTGTCGCCAGGGTGAGCGGGTCCGAGCGTCCAGGTGTACCCGTTGAACGCTACGCTGCCGCTGGTGAAGCGGGTGAGGCTGATTCCGCTATTGACACTGCCGTCGGTGGCTTGTGCGGTGCCCGTTCCCTGGCTGTTGGCGGTTGCGATCCCGAAGCTGCGCGGCACCACGGTCACGTTCTGCGGCGTGCTGGCGAGAGTGTTATAAGTCAACTGCACCGCATAGGTGCCGGGCGCGATCGAGGAAGGAAGAATGCCGGCCACCGCTCCGGCCAGCGAATAGTATATCTTCGCGTTGATGGCCGATCCGCCGCCCACGGGTGTAAACGTGATGGACGTGCCACCGAGAGTGATTGGGTAGTTGGGCGCGGAAGCGATCACAATAGACGCGGGACCCAGGCCGCTGCCGAGTATCACGAACACGGCGCCGGGCGCCAGTTGGTTCTGATACCCCAGCGCATTGACAATGCCACCACTATTGATCACTGGCGCGCCGGCGCCGGTCACCGTCAGCGTAACCGCGAATGACAAAGGCTGATTGCCGGAGCCGCTCGGAGTCACCGTGATCCCGCCCTGGTAGATCCCACTGGGAATACCGGCCGGGCTGACGGAGACGCTGAGCGCGGCCGGCGTGGCGCCACTGGACGGGCTGACGGATAGCCAGTTGCTGCCCGAAATGGTGGACGCCGCGGCGGTGAAGCTCAATGCGGAGCCCAAGCTCGTTATGTTGACCGATTGGCTGGCGGGAGTCGCCGCGCCGGTTGTGTATGAAAACGACAGAGTGGTCGGATTGGCGGCCATTGACGCCCCCGACGAGATTTTTCGGACGGAGTTAGCGGCCGTTGTGAAATAGAGATTGCCGGCGGGGTCCAGCACCACGCCCCACGGGTTTGCTATATAGGCGCCGGCGGCCGGGATGTTATCGACGATAGGAGTGGAAACAGGGCCCAGGAAACCAGCGACGGTGCTGATGATGCCAGCCGCGTTGACCTCGCGGAGCCGCTGGTTCTGATTGTCGGCGAAAAAGAGATTGCCGTATGAGTCGACAGCCATGCCAAGCGGTCCGAAGATCTCAGCAGCGGTGGCGGGGCCACCGTCTCCGGAGAATCCGAAAGTGCCGGCCTCCAGGCCCGCGATGGTGTGGATGATACCACCGGTGTCTACCTTGCGGATCCGGTTGCTTTCCGCGATATATATATTGCCGGCGCTGTCAACGGTAACCGCGTGAGGGTTGTCGATTGCCGTGGCAGTCGCCTGCACGCCATCGACTGCGGTGCCGCCGAGGGCGTTTCCGTTCCCAGCCACCGTGCTGATGATTCCGGCGGTGTTGATTTTCCGGATGCGATAATTGAACTCGTCCGCAATATAAAGATTGCCCGCGCTGTCGAGGCAAATGCCGGCGGGGAAATAAAGTTGAGCCTTGGACGCTGGGCCGCCATCGCCCACGAAGCCAGGGGAGCCGTTGCCGGCAATCGTCGTAATGATGCCAGTCGCGGCGCTGACCATGCGGATCGCATGATTGTAATCGTCGCTGATATACAGATTTCCCGCAGGGTCGATTGCCACCCCATTGTACGGCTGGAGGCCACCCAGCGCGGCGCTGGTGGCCGGACCGCCGTCTCCGCTGTATCCGAATTTCCCGCCGGCCACCGTATTGATGATTCCAGCCGTATTCACCTCTTGGATCGAAGGGCCCATCCAAAAGTACAGGTTGCCTTGTTTGTCTATGGCAAGAAGCCCAAGCCCACCACTCATACAGGTGCTGATTGCCGGGCCGCCCTCGCCAGTGCCGGTGCAGCTTGGACCCCCGGCGACGGTGCTGATGATTCGCTGGCCGCTCAATGGTGCGGCCGCGACGGCAAGCGCAACAACGCACTCGATAAAACGGATTCTCATTATCCCCCCCAACATGCCGCCGGAGTGCGACAGGATACACTCGGCGGGCGGCAGCGAATGCTGTTGTCAAACATAGTGCCACAGTTTGCGGCGGGCGGGTAGGAAAAACAATCGGCAATTCCGAAGAAGGCGCAGGACAGTTCCGGCAGTCCTAGTTCTGGCGTTTGGCCTGTCGGTGAATCTCTTGCTTTGAGGAGTGCGTCAGGCCCGGAAGACGGGCTCGAGCGACGATACCTTGGTCTTCAGTCCGCTCAGTTCGTCTGCGCTCAACTTGGGTAGCGGCATGGAAACGAGATCCAGAGCCAGGTCGAAGATACGTTCGTCGCCGGGCGGCACGGCTGCCGTGATGTCCTGGTTCAAGGTGAAGCGGAGCGCCAGGCGAGCCATCTCGCGATCGTCGATCGGTTGATACCAACACTTCGGATACTTGCGATCGCTCTCCTTCATGTCCGCCGGCCACCTGCCGAACGCAAGGGCCTTCAATGCCATGCGGGCCATCCCCTTCGATTTCGCTTTAGCTAGAATCTGCGGGCCGAAGCCGCCGTTCTCCCAAGCGTTGACATTCACCGGGAACAGCACGCTGTCCAGTTCGAGCGCGTCCATGAGGTGAAGGGCCGCCGGCGCATGATGAGCGGAGAAGCCAAGATGCCGGACCTTGCCCTCCTTCCTGGCCGCAAAGAACGTCTCCGCGGCTCCGGCCGGCGCGAGAATCTTATCGACATCTTCCATCGAGCCGACGGCGTGAAACTGGTAAAGATCTACATGATCGGTGTGGAAACGTTCGAGGGTGCGCTCCAGTTCCTCGCGCGCGCCCTTTGCGTCGCGAGACATAGTCTTTTCGGCGAGGAAGACTTTGCTGCGATACGGTTGCAACGCTTCACCGAGCTTGATTTCCGCTTCACCATCGAAGTAAGACGGAGCACAGTCGAAATAATTCACGCCCCGGTCATATGCGGCTGCCACGCGGCGCGAGGCCTCCTCCTGGGAAAGGCCGCAGACCACGATGCCGCCCAGGGCGATGATGGAGAGGTCAATCCCGTCCTTATACGGGCGGCGTGGCAGAGGCGCTGTTGAGCCATACGCGGCCGTGGCTGTGATAGCGGCTGCGGCACCAATAAACTCGCGGCGATCCATAAGTTGGTTCCTCTGCGAAACATTATATGGCGGACTTAGGGATGGGTCCATCATGGCAGGCCGCAAAATGGCGCCGGCCGTGCGAACGGGTACAATTGCAACATGCCGGGAGCGATGGAAATGCGCCCAAGCCACGCGGTGCGCGGCGTTCTTTTCGATATGGACGGTGTGATTTATAACGACGACCGCCCAATCGCCGGCGCGGTGGAGACGATCGAGTGGGTCCAGGCGCATTCCATTCCGCATCTCTTTTTGACCAACACAACCTCAAAGTCTCGCGCAGCGCTGAGCGAGAAACTCCTGCGGCTAGGCATTCGGGCGTCGGAAACGGCAATCCTCACGCCTGCCGCTGCGGCGGCGGAATGGTTGCGGACCGCGCCTGTCGGGCAGATCGCGCTATTTGTACGCCAGCCGGCGCGCCGGGAGTTTGCCGGCTTGCCGTGCCTGCCGGAGGACGCCGAGCGCGGCGCCGCGTATGTGATAGTGGGCGATCTCGGGGATCTGTGGGACTACCGAACCCTGAACCGTGCCTTCCGCTTGTTGCATAACAACCAGGAAGCGCAGCTCATCGCGCTGGGCATGACTCGCTACTGGCTGGCTTCGGACGGCCTGTCGCTGGACGTGGCGCCGTTTGTGGCGGCGCTGGAACATGCGGCCGGACGCGAGGCGCTCGTGTTCGGCAAGCCGGCCGCGCGCTTCTTTCTTGCCGGCGCGGAGAGACTTTCGCTCGGGGCGGGTGAGGTCCTCATGATCGGCGACGACATCGAGGCGGATGTCGCCGGCGCGCAAGCGGCAGGACTGAAAGGCGCGCTCGTGAAGACCGGGAAGTTCCATCCGGCAGATCTGGAAGGAACAATCCGGCCGGATGCGGTACTCGATTCCATCGCCGGCCTGCCCACTTGGTGGAACCGGCGTGAGCCGGCGCAGTCCACTGATAGCCTTCGATAGCGGAGCACTTCCGGGCGGCTGGGTGTAGGATCGAGGTGTCCGGGAGGCCAAAAGAAATCCTGGATAAGAGAGAACAGGTCACCGACGATGCTCGATCCAGTTCTTGTTCCGGCGGGAGCCCGCAGGTTCGTGCGAGCTCTTGCGCTCGTGTTTCCACTTGCCGCCCTGGCGCCCGCGGCTAATCCGATCTGGACCGAGCAGCAGGAGTTGACTGCGTCCGATGGCTTTGTGGGCGACCAGTTCGGCTGGTCCGAATCGGTGAGCGGGAACACCGCGGTGATCGGCGCAGCTAGCAAGAACAACGCCGAGGGAGCCGCGTATGTATCGGTGCTCAGTGGCGGAGTGTGGACCCAGCAGCAGGAATTGACGGCTTCGGATGGCGCGGCGGACGACGAATTCGGCTACTCCGTGTCGGTGAGCGGGGACACTGCCGTGATTGGGGCTTGGGGTAAGGCCATCAACCAGGGAGCCGCGTACGTGTTTGTGCGCAGCGGTGGAGTGTGGACCGAGCAGCAGGAGCTGACTGCTTCCGATGGCGCAGGGGGCGATGGATTTGGCCTTTCCGTGTCGGTAAGTGGAGACACGGCGTTGATCGGGGCACCTGGCAACGGAGCTACCTATGTCTTCGTGCGCAGCGGCGGGACGTGGAGCCAGCAGCAGGAGCTGACTGCTTCCGATAGCGCGGCCAGCGACTATTTCGGTTACTCCGTCTCGGTGAGCGGGGGAACGGCGGTGATCGGGGCTTCGGCTAAGAACAACTACCAGGGAGCCGCGTATGTGTTTGTGCTCAGTGGTCAAGTGTGGACCCAACAGCAGGAACTGACTGCTTCCGATGGCGCGGCGGACGACAGTTTCGGATTTTCCGTCTCGGTGAGCGGGGGAACGGCCGTGATCGGGGCTCCCGGCAAGAATGGCTCGCAAGGAGCCGCGTACGGGTTTGTGCTCAGTGGCGGAGTGTGGGGCCAACAGCAGAAGATGACGGCGCCGGATGGCGCGGCGGGCGATAGTTTCGGTAATTCCGTGTCGGTGAGCGGGGCCTCGGCGGTGATCGGTGCTTATCACAAGAATACCGACCAGGGAGCCGCGTACCTGTTCGGGTTCAGCGCTGGAGCATGGGCACAGCAACAGGAGTTGACCGCTTCCGATGGCGTGGCGTACGACTATTTCGGACGCTCCGTATCGGTGAGCGGAGACACGGCGGCGATCGGGGCTGTGGGCCGGAACAACGGCCTGGGAGCCGCTTACGTGTTTGCCGTGCCGCGGCCCACGATCAGTGGCGTGATCGGCGCAGGAGACTTCGGCGGCTTTTCCGCCATCGCGCCAGGGACCTGGATCGAGATCTACGGATCGGAGTTGGCGTCCACCACGCGCCCCTGGACCACCGCGGATTTCACCGGCAACAGCGCTCCCACTTCGCTTGACGGCGTGCAGGTGACCATCGGAGGTCAATCGGCGTTCGTCGAGTATGTCTCGCCGGGCCAGGTGAATGCGCAGGTGCCTTCGAACATCGGTACGGGCTCTATGCCACTGACGGTCACCAGCGGGAACGTCACCAGCGCGCCGGTAAACGTCACCGTGAATGCAACCGAGGCGGGCCTGCTCGCTCCGCCATCGTTCAAAATCGGCGGGAACCAATACGTCGTGGCACAGTTTGCCGACGGAACCTATGTTCTTCCGGTTGGCTTGATCGCGAGTGTCAGTTCACGGCCGGCCCAGCCCGGCGAGGAGATCGTGATCTACGGAATTGGCTTCGGCCCGGTTGTGCCGAACCTACCCGCGGGCCAGATCGCGACTGGGGCCAGTCAACTCTCCGCGTCTTTGGAATTCTCTTTCGGACAGACGCCGGCGCTGCAAGTGCCCTACGCGGGCCTGGCGCCGGATTATGCGGGGCTGTACCAGTTCAACGTGGTAGTGCCGCCCGTGCCGGATAACAACCTGGTGCCGCTCACTTTCACTCTGGGCGCGGTGCCCGGCACGCAGACGCTCTACACCGCCGTGCAGCAGTAAGAGGAATCGAGGATCGCCCGTGGAGGCCCCTCAACCCGCGCTGGCCGTCCGTTTCGCCTCGAACACGCTTTTCCCCGTGCGCTCCTCCAGCACGGCGACGGCTTCTTCGATGGGGCAGCGTGGCATGGCCAGATCGCCGGCCACGGCGGCGCGCAGTTCGGCCATGTTGCGCAGCAGCTTGGTGGTGGTTTCACCGCCGCGGTGAATGCTCAACTTGGCGTCCTCGAGATCGGCCTCGTAGCCGCCAAAGAAACGGATGATGCGCAGCATGGTGGTGAAGGTCATGCCGGGGCGATAGGATTCGATCACCTCGTTATCGAAAAAGCCTGCCTCGCGCGCCGGCGGATGCACCACGTAGCCGTGCAGGTGCTGCTCGCCGGAGTACACGCTGGCCTGGTAAGCATCTGGTGCGGCAGTGCGGTCGAAAACGAAGCGATAGCAGCCCTGCTCGAATTCCCAGGGCAGACGGTCCAGGCGAATCGCGCGGCGGAAGGGCGCTCCGTAGCCCACGTCCACGTGATATGCGACGCCGGACAATCGCACGCGAATCGAAGTGTGCACGTTGGCCTTGCTCATGTCCGCACCGAGCAGGTCCGCCTGGTAGCCCAGCGCGTTGAGCAGGGAGGCAAGGAAAGGATTGTTGGTGTGACAGGTCCCGCCCAGGTCGCGATGCTCGATGCCATCCAGGAATTCGGCGAGCGTGGTCACGCGGCCGGCGCCCTCGCGGCCCAGCAGCAGCAGTTTGGACACGTTCTCAAAAGGGACGCGGCACAAATGGCGGTGTACGATTTCGTCCAGCGCCGCTTGGTCCAAGACCTTCGGTGTGCGAATACCCAGGAGTCGCAAGTATCGCTGTAGCTCTCCGGCGACCATTCTTGCCCGATTCTATCGCGGTCGGCACCGTAACAGACACAAAAACTTTTTGGAACTAATTCCAGGAAACCCCGGAATGGCCGCGCTCATCTATAATGGTGAAAAAAGAAACAGCAGAATCATCCGGGTGCAAGCGACATGAAGGGCTTTCTCCTCATCTTCGGAACAGCCGGTCTGCTGGCGGCTGGATCTCCAGAGCTGGAGCGGGCGCGCAACTTGTACAACCTCACCGCTTTCGACCAATCGCTGCGGGTCCTCGAAGCCATTCCCGCCAAGGACGCCGCGGTTTACGAGCTGATGGGCCGCGACTATTACATGCAGGGCGATTACAAGCGCTCGACCGAGGCCATCGAGAAAGCGCTTGCCGCCGAACCCGGCGACGCCGTACACGCCCTCTGGCTGGGCCGCGCTTACGGCCGGCGCGCCGAGAGCGCCAGCGTGTTCACGGCGCCCCACTATGCGACCAAAGCGCGCCAGTGCTTTGAGCGGGCCGTCGAGCTCGATCCGCGCAACCTCGAAGCTCTCTCCGATCTGTTCGATTATTACCTGCAGGCGCCCGGTTTCCTGGGCGGCGGGGAAGAGAAAGCGCAACGCACCTCGGCCCAAATCGCGGAGATCAGCCCGGCCGAGGGTTTTCTGGCCAAGGCCAAGCTGGCGGAGAAGCGCAGCGAGTATTCCGCCGCCGAGGCTCATCTGCGGTCGGCCGTCGGAGCCGCGCCGCAACAGATCGGCAAGTTGATTGAGCTGGCGCGCTTTCTGGTGAGGCAAGGCCGCATGCAGGAAGCCGACCAGAGCCTGGCGCGCGCCGAGAAAATCGAGCCCGGCAGCCCGACGCTGATGCTGGCCAAAGCCGATCTTTACATCAAGACCGGCCGCAAGCAGCAGGCGCGCGAAATTCTGCAACGCTATTTGAGCGCGCAACTCACGCCCGACGATCCGCCGCGATCCGAAGCCCTGCGACTGCTGCGCCAGGCGGGCCACTAAGCCGCCCATGCTTCTCGGCGAATCCCTCCGTTTCAGCGCCCAGGCGCTGCGCGCCAACCCGATTCGGTCGCTGCTCACCGGGCTGGGGATGGTGATCGGCACCGCCTCGGTGATCCTGGTGGTGACGATTTCGCTGACCAGCCGCGATTACATCCTGCAACAGATCGAGGGCGTCGGCTCCAACATCATCTACGCCTACCTGGTGAACAGCGGGCCCACCGTCGTCACCGCCGACGCCGATTACGTCAAGCTTGCCGACGTCGAGGCCGTCCGCCAGGCGCTCGCCGGCGACATCGTCGCCGCTACCGCCGTGATGTCCGACGTCAATCCCCTGTTGATCGGCGGCAAGGTCCGCGACGTGAAAATCATCGGCACCGACGACTCCTATGTCACCGTGCGCAACATTGCCGTCAGCTCGGGGCGGGGCCTCGAGGCGAGCGACCTGTCGCTGCGCGAGAAGGTCGTGCTGCTCAGCGATCCGCTGGCGCAGCGCATGTATGGCGTGCCTGCCGCGGCCTTGAATCAGAAGATCCGCTTGTACGGCCTGGAGTTCACCGTCATCGGCGCCTTCCACGAGCGCGGCGATACCATGGGCCAGTCCGAAATCGAGCGCGACACCATCCTGATGCCGGTTACCGTGCTGCGCTACTTCACGCCCGTGGAGCGCATCGACCCCATGTACGTCGAGGCGCGTACGCCCGAGCAGGTGGACCGGGTGGCGGCGCGCGTCGAGCAGATTCTGGAAAGCCGCCACCGCCCCGGCGCGCCCTTCCGCGTGCAAACCCTGACCGCCATTCTGGACGCCGCCAAGAACATCTCGCTGATTCTGTCGCTGGTGCTGGTGCTGGTCTCGGCCATCACGCTGGTGATTTCCGGAATCGGCATCATGAACATCATGCTCGTGACGGTGACGGAGCGCACGCGCGAAATCGGCCTCCGCCTCGCGGTGGGCGCTTCGGCGCGCGAAATCCTGCTCCAGTTTCTGGTCGAAGCCATGATGGTCAGTCTTTCCGGCGGCCTGGTCGGCATCCTGGCCGGGGTGGCGATTCCGTTGAGCGTCGGCCTCTTCGCCGATATCCGCATCCCGGTCTCGCCGGTTGCCATCGTGGTGGCGTTCGGCGTTTCCTGCGCGGTCGGCCTGGTCTTCGGCATCCTTCCCGCCAACCGCGCCGCCCATCTGAACCCCACCGAAGCGCTGCGCTACGAATAGGTCGGAAGGTGGAAGACAGGAGTCAGGGGACAGGAGTCAGAAGTCAGGAGTCAGGAGTCAGAAGAAGACGGGGAATCACGGCGGCGACGGCGCAGGTTCACATTCTGTCTTCTGTCTTCTGACGATTT
>Ga0208820_1000954_pt1 | contig 17552 bp, 11 predicted proteins | sample June2015DPH_16_5_FD_184713 | JGI IMG/M metagenome (GOLD analysis project Ga0208820, IMG submission 184713) | Peatland microbial communities from SPRUCE experiment site at the Marcell Experimental Forest, Minnesota, USA - June2015DPH_16_40... | ecosystem: Environmental > Terrestrial > Soil >...
CTCCGTTTAGGAGGTCTGTATGGCTGCCAATCCGCTGCCCACACCAACCCTGACGCTCGTCACTGAGAAAACGCCTACCGAAGCGACCGTTCGTTGCTCAGGCAGAATCACCATGGAAAACGCCGATCAGTTGCGCGACACCGCGCGCAAGCTCATCGCCGAGAGCAAGCGCCTCGTGCTCGACCTCAGCGATGTTAGCTACCTTGACAGCTCCGGGCTGGGCATGATCGTCGGCGTGTACATCTCGGCCAAGAAGGCCAGGTGCCAGTTGAAGCTCATCAATCTCAGCCCGCGCGTGAAGGAGATCTTCACTCTCACACGGCTGGATGAGGCGCTGGCAGGCCACGAAGAGTATCTCGGAGTTACACCGGACTAGAAACGGCTCTGTGCACTCCGTTGCCCGCTGCGATGCCAACTGAACCAGGCAGCTTGGGGGGAGGACCGTCGGTTGGGGATTGTTGGTGTAATCGAGATTTGAACGAAGCCGCTAGCGCGGCGGACGCTTTCGCGTGCTCGAAGGCAACAGTGTGGGAGGTTCCGGACTTTCCAGACCGGCGAGGCTTGAGGAAGGATCGGTCTTGCGCTACCATGAAGCCATCCTGAGGCGATGGATTCATGTTTAGATCGATGAGTATCAATAACTGCCTTTTTGACAAAAGCCGCTTCTGGCAAGGCTTTCCAAGCGAAAATCGATTGAAATCCCATAGCGATTCCCGCATCCGCCGCCACCGCTAGCGGCTTCCTTCAAATCCCCCTATCGCAAGTGCCCCGGCGGCAAACAGCTAGGCCTCCCGCCGATGCTCCGCGCCGGCGCACTTGTCGATAGGGTACTAAGATTTATCGTCAATTGAGACGATTGCCTACCAGTTGAGGGGTCGCATAACATCCCGGTTGCCGACCATACAGGTCAGTCCAAAGACCACGTTGATTGCTCGCTAGTGCGGGAGCCCAATCCGGCGCACCAAGTTCTGGAAGCGAGGGTCCGGGCGCAGGGATTCAAATACAGGATCGCCTTCGAGAAACGTGAGCCAGAAATCGCGCTGCTGAAAGCTTTTTTCAAGCCAGGCGAACGCTTCATCCTTGTCGCCGAGGCCAATGTAGATTTTCGCGAAGTTGGTGGGCGCCACATAAGTTTTCTTCGACAGCTCCTGCAGATCCGCAATCACCTTGCGGGCGTCTGCGGCGTGGCCCATTCGGCCGTAAACATAGCCGATCGTCGCGTAGGGTTCTGCCGTGAAGTCCCCTGCTTTCTTCAATTCGTCGACGGCCTCCTGGAACCGGCCCTGCTCGGCGAGGGTCTTGCCGAGGTAAAGATGGGCGGGCCAGAAGCGCGGCTCGAGATCCAGAGTCTTGCGCAGTTGGGCAAGAGCCTCATCGTAGCGCCGCGCCTCATACAAGGACTGTGACAAAAGAAAGCTGGCGGTCGCGGACACGGGATCGAGATCGACTCCTCGACGCCCTTCTCGAATCGATTCCTCGATCTTGCCTTCTTGACGGAGGAAATGGGCATAGTAGGAGTGCGTGACGGAGGAATTTGGATTTAGACGGAGCGCAGTTTGAAATTCCCTTTCGGCCCCCGCCCAATCCCAGTTGTAGTCCGCGAGGTTGTTCGCGAGCGAGGCATGGGCTTCAGAAAGCTGGTCGTCAAGCTCGAGGGCGCGCTTCGCGGCAGCTTCGGATTGGGGAAAAACGTCCGCCGGAGCGACGTTACTGTTATAAATGAGCGTCCGATAGGAATCTGCCAGGGAAGAATAGGCTGCGGCGTAAGCCGGATCTTTCTGGATGGCGGCTTGGAACAACTCTATGGCTCTTCGTTCGTCGGGACCGTTACGCAGATTCAGATAGAACAGGCCCCGAAGATAGTCTTCGTGAGCTTTGGGATCGATGACCTCGCTTCGGGCAAGGCGGGCCTTTTCCTGTGAGGTAAGTTTCAGCTGGATTTCATCGACGATGGCCTGCGCGACTTCGTCCTGTAGCCGGAGCGAATCCCGGAAGTCGCGTTCATAGCCCTTGGCCCAGAGGTGGGTATCGCTGGGACCCTGAATCAATTGCGCCGTGATGCGGACGCGGTCGCCCTCGTGTTCGACCGAGCCTTCAACCACCGCGTCTACGTTCAGCTCGCGTGCGATCTCCGGCACCGACTTCTGCGTTCCCTTATAGCGCATCGCCGAAGTGCGCGAGACGACGCGCAACGAACTGATCTGGGACAACTCGGTGGTCAGTTCCTCGGTCATGCCATCGGCGAAGTATTGCTGTTGCGGGTCGCCGGAGAGATTCTCGAGAGGGAGCACAGCGAGGGAGTGAATACCGGGAGCGGAGGCGCGATGGAATGCCCTGTCCCGCAAACCAGCGACATTGGCGGCGAACAGGGCGGCGACGAGGACCGCCAGGAGGATCATGCCTAGAATCCACAGGCTCGACTTCGCGAAAGCCGCCGGACGGACGGGAACTGGGACGGCGGAAGATGCGCCCGGTTGCGTGTGAACGGCTTCGAGGGCTGCGCGGACTTCGCTGGCACGCTGGTAGCGGTGGCCCGGTTCCTTCTCCAGGCAGCATTCGATGACCCTCCGCAGCCCCGGGGGAAGTTGAGGGGGAAGCGGCGGGAGCGGCTCCCGAAGGATTCCAGAAGTCAGCTCGAAGCCCGTCTGGCCACGAAAGGGGCGCTGGCCAGCCGACATTTCAAAGAAGGTGATGCCGAGCGACCAGATATCGCTGCGCGGGCTTGCCTGTTCGCCGCAAAGAATTTCGGGCGCAATGTATGGCAGCGTTCCAACGATCGTTCCGGCATCGATCGCCGATTGGATCGAGCGAGTCGCTTCCGCGAATTCGCGTTCCCCATAACGCTTGGCGAGGCCAAAGTCCAGCACCTTGACCTGGCCGGAAGGGGTGATCACGATATTGGCGGTCTTGATGTCACGATGGATGATGCCATGATCGTGCGCATGTGCCAGCGCAGTAGCGACTTGCACGCCGTAACGCAAGACCAGCTCTGGGAGCAGACCTGCGGGGGGAATCAGCAAATTGAGTGGCCTGCCCTCGACGAGTTCCATCACGATGAATGAGCGGCCGTCGGCCTCGCCAACTTCGTGAATGACGCAGATATGTGAATCGTTCAAGGCGGAAGCCGATCGCGCCTCGCGAAGCAGCTCCTTCTGGGCCTCGGCACTGCCTTGACAATCCGGCGGGAGGATTTTGAGCGCGACGTCTCGTTCTAAGTGCTGATCGCGAGCCCGATAGACCTCGCCCATTCCGCCTGCACCGAGCTTTTCTACGATTCGGTAGTGCGAGATAGTCTGGCCGATTAGAGACGAAGGGTCCGGCATTTCGCGTTCATCTTAGGGTGAGTCCCAGGGCAAGTCAACGAAGGCCGACAGTTTACAATACGAGGCCCGTCGCCATCCCGAAGTCGGCCTCTTCACAATTGTCTGTTAACAGGCGGTTACACTCGTTGAGAATTCCGCGCCTGGCCCGCACTCCCAATTCCTGCCGACTGGAAAAAATCTGAAAAATTGAAAAACAGAAAAATATTTTACGGTTCGCTATTTCCAGCTGTCGGTTTTGCACGGCTCGCACCCCACGCACCCCCCTTTCGCGACAGCAAGTCCAGGTCTTGGACTAAAAGCCATGCTGTCGCGATCCGTGCGGGGTGACGACGACCGCATCCGAGGCATTGGCAGGCGCTGGCCAAGTTGGCTGGCACTTAATGAGCGTAATTGATGTTGCGACAGCCATCGTTTTGAGATTATCGTCAACCCCATGACTTTAGAAGCTAGGCGACTCACCACTTCTTCGTCACGGTGATTGGCGCCGAGGTTGAGCTTCCGTAGACTGTAACGGGTGGTCCTGATACAGGACAACACGGCGCGATCGAATTCCCTGAGTACACTGCCGTTAACGCGTTGGCGCCTTGCGCGAGCTGTGACGCCCTAAGCGGCAGACTCGCCGCAGACTCCGTGGCGCTGGTCGGCAGCAGCGTTTCCGTTTTCAGCAAGGTTGACCCAAGCATGAAGTTCACCGTACCGCTGGGTACACCGCCGCCACCGGGCTTGGCGGATACCGTGACCTTCAGAGTGGTCGCTTGACCTGGCCAGAGAATGTGCCTCTCCGAGGTCAGGTTGACTGTCAATGAGTTGGGGATTGCCACTCCACTGTTTTCAAAAGCACCAATGTCAATGTTCGGGCCGTGCGTCCGGCGATTCCCGAGGAAGTCCGTTCTGCCATAAATGGAGTCAGGCGAGCTGCCATTGGGATCACACCAGCCAACGCTGCAGGAGAGACTGGTGCCGCCGGCATCGACGGTCGGTGAGGAAGGGATGGTGTCGAAGTTTGGAGGCGTGTCTCCAAGATCGACGAAAAGTGGATCCGTGTTCAGGGAGTTTGCATCTTCCCCACTGGTGGTCTGCCAATTTGCAAAACTCTTGTAGCTACTCACGTCACCCCACAAGATTGACGTTCCTTCCAGGTAACCCGCAGCCGAGTTGTACAGGTTCCAATTGAGCGTCGCCGGGGGACATGGATAGCTAGACGGGCAAGCAACGAAGCTGTTGATCCAAATATTGGGTGAGCCAGCGTAGAGAACATTGTTTTCGTAGATGTTCCCTTGAGCGCTGCCCACCTGGTACTGAATCTGGAATTCGCCGCTTGGTGTGCCTTCGTTCGCATCACCCGGTTGAGTACCGTTGTCGTACAGAGTGTTGTTGATGAAGACATCGTGGTAGCTGCTACCTCCTCCATTGCTGTGACCGCCCCTGCCGGTTGCAGGCGCATAACCGCCGATGGAGTTACCGCAGGAGTTTGCTTTGTAGAATATGTTGTTGCGAACCGTAGCATACCTGCCGTAACAGGGGGACTTGCCTCTAGCAGCGGTTCCAGAACCGGTATTTCCGCCAGACCACTCGGTGCCATTGGCCTGACAGACTTGGTTCTCGCTGGTTGTCTCGATGCCGTAGTCGACCTGGAAAATCACGTTCCGCTCGAACGTGACGTAGGCGCACCCATCGCAATAAACGCCATCGGCGTCGTATTCATAGCCCTCACCAGGATTCGTTATCCCGCTGATGTTATAGACCGTGTTCCCGCTGATTTCCCCATACATAGCCTCGTCGTAGCCGACGGGACCGGCGCCTTCGTATCCAATGGCGGCGATGCCGATGTTGTCATTGTCGTGAACGAGGTTATTGGTAATGTGAAAATAGGTCACGTTTCCATCAACGTTCACGGATTCGCTCTCCCCGGTCCTCAGGTCGTAGACCTCGTTGCCACTGATGAGCAATTGCGTGATGGGAGTCTTCGACGTGCCGTACACGGAGATGCCGAAAGCGTTTCCATTCTCTTCCGACGTGGTCGTGATGCGGTGCACCCTATTGTTCAGAATCTGGATTCCCGTGCCCGAGCCCGTGATCCAGACGCCAGTCGGAGTGTCATTTTCGTTGCTGGTAGTGTAATTGCGGATCTCAAATCCGCTGATGGTGATGTAGCTCTGGTTCACGATATTGATGAGACCCTGTATCGCGTTCCCGCCTTCTCCATTCGATGAGCAGCAGCTCACGCCGGTCCCGTCGATCACCGCAGTCTGTCCGGGATAGTTCTGGAAGGTAATCGGCGCCGACTCTGTTCCAGACTTGGGAAAGTTCACGGACTCGTGGTACACGCCTCCGAAGACGTACACCGTGGCGCCTGCCTTGACTGTATTTGCTGCGTGCTGAACGGTTGCCCAAGGCAAGGCGAACGTGCCCGGATTGCGATCGTTGCCGGTCGTCGACACGTAGTAGGTAGCCCAAACTTGTGCGGCAAGTGACTGCGCCAGCATCAGGACAACCACCAAGAGCGAGGCATGTACAACGCCTATGTTCCGTATAGTCGCGGCTTCGCGTTGCATGAGTTCTACTCCTGAAAATCAACCCTCCGCGGTAGCAGCAATAAGCCTTCGATATATTACGAACGATCACTTTTACTTCCGTTTTGAGTGTCTTGTCAACGGCAAAGAAAGCAATAAAAGCTGAAAGCACGACGGGCTAACCGGTATGTATGGTCCGCCGAAGATCCGCTTGAATCCACCGATCTCGAGGCGCCTGTCTATGCTCCTCTGTCCAAACCACATCTGCGCTCAGGTGGCGCAATGGCTGCGCGGATAGAATTTGGCTTGACCTCTCGCGAGCGATATTAAGGAGGGTCCTAGCTTAGCTAGCTTAGCTGGCAGCGGTCTGGGGTGCGCGCTCGGAAGCATTGCACACGCTCAGCGGGTAGAGAAACTTGCCGATATTGAGCTCGACCTCGGACATGGGAATTTACTGGAGTGTCTTGACCGGCAGCCGAAAAAGTTGATTGCGCTTTAACCAATTAATGACTATAATGACCATAATGACCTTTATGCTCCGGAGGTGCGTTAGTGGGTACACAACGGTGGACCGTGGCGGAAGCCAAGGCGAAATTTAGTGAAATTATCGAGCGAGCAATGTCCGAGGGACCGCAGACCATCACTCGCAATGGCCGCACAGCGGCCGTCGTCGTTGGGGCGGAGGAATGGCAACGAAAGACGCAGCGTGTGGGGAATCTGGCTGAGTTTTTTGCCGCATCTCCGCTCCGGGGATCGGGGCTGAAGACCCATCGACTCAAGGAACGGCCTCGGAAGGTTAGTCTATGAGCTTTCTGTTGGACACGAATGCAGTTTCGGAATGGGTCAAACCGCGACCCAATCCCGGCCTCATCGGCTGGATGGAATCCACGGATGAGGATCGGGTTTTCATAAGTGTCGTTACATTAGCAGAGTTGCGCTACGGCGTGGAACGCCTGGCGGCCGGAGCACGTCGGCGCCGGCTCGAGGAATGGCTGGGGCGCGAATTGCCGCTGAGGTTCGAGGGCAGAATGTTGCCGGTCGACGCAGATGTCGCAGAAGCTTGGGGCAAAACGGTGTCACGCAGCGAGGCAATGGGACGTCCGATAGGCGCAATGGACGCATTTCTCGCGGCGACAGCAGAAGTTCATCAACTTACTCTGGTGACTCGCGACGTTTCGGATTTTAAAGTTCTTAAAACAGTAATGAGTCCTTGGACCTAAACTCTGCGGGTCGAATCTGTTAGGAGGCACCCCGATTGTGTAATGGCCCTTGTGAGGGCAACGCCCACGGAGCCGCAAGTCGCGTGGCTAATCCCGGAAGTTCTTATCCCTCTTTGCTGTGCCCAAGATGCCGCTGTATGTATTTTGGTCCCTCTTTGCCGTAGGCTTCCGTTCCAATCATCAGAAAAATTTCGCAGATCTGCGAGATGCTCCGTGCCTCTCGGTTGGCAATCTGTTCGAGACTCTTCTTGAGTTCGCCTGGAATGCGAAATGCTAGCGGAGCATTTTTCTTCATGATGCTGCGATTGTATGAAAAAAACAGCCCCTTGCCAGTAACAACTTGTTGACTCCTGGTCTCGAATCGCATACAATGTATGTTAGCGTATGCTTACTGGGGGGCCAATGGCTGCCCAGCTGAGCGGGAACTGGCGGCTCACGTTTGCGTTCGAGGGCGAGGACGCGATTCTCGTCGATTACCAGGATTACCACTAGGAGCTAAGCATGCTTTTCCAATCCATCCCATCCCGGCGAGGTCCTGAAGGATTACCTGGGCGACATGACTGTGAAGGAGGCGGCCAGGCGGCTCGGGGTAACGCGGCCGAATCTCTCCCGGAAACTCAACGGCCGCGCCGGCATTTCAGCGGTGATGAGCGTGCGGCTTGCCAAGGCGATGCCGTACACGTCTCCCGAGTTTTGGCTGAAGCTGCAGCTCAATTACGATCTTTCGAAGGCTCAGGAAAGCAGGCAGCCCAAAATCAAACCGTTTCCGGCGCGGCCGCAATCCGTGCTCATATTGGCGAAGGGCAGCCCAGCGATCGATGGAATGATGGAAGCAGCGTGCCAGCAGTCTCAGCTGCGGGCTCGGCGGGGCGCCGATGATTGGTTGCTGGCAATCTCCAGCCCCGCCTTGCGGAGTCCTTCAATCAGGCGCTCGCCATACTCGGGATCGAACCATTTCTCGACCTCCCGTTGGACCGTCGCGCCGACGTCCGGCCGCAGCCTGAGCAGATCTCGCAGGGCCTTGCCGGCTTCCTCACGCTCACCGAGCTGCCCGTAGGCGGCCGCGATCAAGGCGTGCCGGCCCCAATTGTCCGTCATATTGCTTTTGAGTGCGAAGGTGACTGCACCGCGATAGTCGCCTTCGCGGTAGGCATGGTTGAAGTTTGCATGCCAGTACCACCCGGGGTGATTGGGATTGAGCTGCTTGGCACGTTCTGCAAGCGCCAGACCGCGATGCGAGTCCCCAGCATAGGTCAGAAACTCACCGAGTAGCGCAAGCGAGTTGCCGTCCATGGGATTAAGTTCAACCGCACGCGCCGCTGCATTCCGGAAGCTCTGGAATTCTTTTTGGAAAAAGAGCGCCTGGGCCAGACTGAAATGGGCTAGATGATTGGACGGCGCTGCGGCGACAGCCCGCCGCGCCGCGGCTGTTCCTCTTGTCAGCGAATCAGTCTGAAGGTTGAATCCCTGTGCATAGTCCTGGACGTGCAAGAGCGCGAGCATGGCCCATGCGTCGGCATAAGCCGGTGCCTTTTGCACCGCCATTTCCAGTGCAGGCTGTGCAGCGGCAAGATCTTCCGGAGTGACCCGCTCGAAATAGCCGAAACTACGCAGCACAGCCTCGTAGGGACTCAATTGCTCGGGATCGCGGCTGCGCACAGCCTCACTCATGCTCCGTGGCAGCATCCCGTTCATATCCGCAACCGTCGAGACAATCCGCGGAACCAACTCGTCCTGCAACTCGAAAACCGCCTCCGGACTAAAGTTGCGTTCATAGTTCTCAGCCCAGAGATGAGCGCCGTTCGTCGCGTCGACGAGCTGAACTGCCAGGCGCAGCTTTGTTCCCGCCTGTCGCAGGCTGCCCTCCATCACGTAGCGAGCGCCGAGATCCTTGCCGATGGCCCGCACGTCCCCCGACTCGCTCGAATGCTTCGCGGTCGAGCCCCGGGCAATCACTCGGAGGTAGGGGAATCGCGACAATCCGGTAACGATGTCTTCCGTCAGCCCCTCGGCCAACGCCATGAGTTCGGCATTACTGCCGCTGTATTTGAAGGGCAGCACGGCCACCCAGAATCCTTCCTCGGCGCGAACCGCTCCCGATGGGTTCTTCGCGGAAGAATGGGAAGTATCGAGCGCCGGGGCAGCCATTCCTTTTTCCGCTGCAATCTCCAGCCCCGCTTTGCGGAGACCATCGATCAGCTGCCCGACCAGTTCCGATTCCCACCATTTTTCGAGTTCCGCACGGGCCACGACGGGGAAATCCGGACGAATGGCAAGCAACTCCCGCGCCGCGCTGCGCGCCAGGTCCAACTCGCCTAGTTGACCGTAGGTCGCCGCGAGCGCGACCTGCGCACGCCAGAAGCCGGGCATGTTGACTTTAAGGGCTATGTCGAGCGCGGCACGGTAGTCACCCTTGCGGTAGGCATCGAACAAGGGCGCGAACCAGTACCACCCGGGATGATGTGGGTGGAGGCTCCGAGCCTGTTCGGTCAGAGCACAGCCGCGTTCCCAGTCGCCGGAATAGGCAATGAGAAGACCCATGTAAGCGATGGTGAATCCGTCCATGGAGTTGAGCGTGATCGCTCGCTGAGCCGCACTCCGAAAGGCCGGGAGTTCCCGGCGGAGAAACAACACCGAGGCCAAACCGTGATAACCATAATGATTGGAAGGCGCAGCCTCGATTGCGCGCCGCGCCGCCGCGAACGCACGCCCGAGGGGATCAGGCAAGGGGTTGAACCCGTGGGTGTACTCTTCGCGATATACGATCGATAGTATGGCCCAAGCATCGGCATAACCCGGTGCTTGTTCTACGGCCCGTTCCAGAGCTGCTCTTACGATGGCGTGCTCTTCCTGGTCGATCCGCTGGAAGTACGCGAAGCTGCGGAGTAAAGCCTCATACGGGCTCAAGTGATCTGGCTTCCTGCTCCTGAGCGCTTCGCTCATGGTTTGCGGCAGAACACCACGCGTGTCGGCGACAGTGGCAACAATCCGGGGAACGAGTTCGTCCTGGAGTTCGAAAATAGTTTCCGGGTTGAAGGAATGTAAGTAGTTCTCTGCCCACAAATGGGCACCAGACGTTGCATCGACGAGTTGGACGGCGAGGCGCAGCTTGGTCCCCGCCTGGCGCAGGCTGCCTTCCATCACATAGCGGGCACCGAGTTCCTTGCCAGCGGACCGTATGTCCACTGCCTCGCCGGCATAGCGCGCAGTAGAGCTCCGGGCGATGACGCGAAGATAGGAGAATCTAGACAAGCCGGTGACGATGTCCTCGGTGAGCCCTTCGGCCAACGCGGTGAGTTCGGCGTTTCCGCCGCTGTACTTGAATGGAAGCACAGCAACCCAGAATCCTTCCTCGGCGCGAACCCCTCCCGACTCTTTCGCTGCCACTGTACGCGACGTCGATGCCGGAGCCAACTTCTGAGACGTATGCCGCGCTAGATCGCGAAATTCGTTGCTGACGTCGCGTGCCGTCTGCACTCGGTGACGCGGGTCCTTTTCCAGGCAGCGCCGGATGATGCGGGCCAGATCGCTCGGCAGATCGGGACGAACGTCGGTGACGGTCGGTGCCGTATCCCGCAGAATCGCGGAGACCAACTCGGCGGAAGAATTTCCATTGAAGGGCCGTTGTCCCGTCGCCATCTCATGGAGCACGACGCCCAGAGAAAAAATGTCGGTGCGATGGTCGAGGGGGCGGCCCGAAGTCTGTTCCGGAGACATGTAGGCTGGCGTCCCCATCACCACACCCACTTGCGTTTGGCTAGCCGAGGTTAGCGTGGCGTCGCCGAGGTTGGACCCGCGAACATCTTTTGCCAGCCCGAAATCCAGCACCTTGACGCGGCCTTCGCTCGTCACCATCACATTGGCGGGCTTCAAGTCGCGATGCACAATGCCTTTCTCATGCGCCGCTGCGAGCGCGTCGCCCAGCGCACTGGCAATCTCGACGATCTGCTCGACCGGGAGCCCGTCTGCGGGGATCAGGCGGTCGAGTGGCTGCCCTTCGACGAGCTGCATGGTCAAAAAGTGGACGCCGTCGGATTCCTCCACCGAGTGGATGGTGACGATGTTCGGATGGTCGAGTTGGGCAAGGGCCTTCGCTTCACGGCGAAAGCGCGCGAGCCTCTCCGGGTCCTGCGCCATCTCGGCGGGCAACACCTTAAGTGCTACGTCGCGGCCGAGTTTCGTGTCGGTGGCGCGATACACCTCACCCATGCCGCCAGCACCTAGCGGAGACTGAATCTCATACGGTCCGAGCTTCGTGCCAGAGATTAGCGCCATCCGGCCGCAATTATAGCCCCATCGAAAAGCGACGCCATCTTGTCGGCCGGGGTTTCCGGGAGTGGGCAAGGTAGCTGCCGATTACCAGGCGGCGGACCATGCATTCCGGTTATGCCGACCAACCGCCCACAATGTTAACAACCCCTCTCAGATGAAGCCGGACATCGGGAATCCATGGGGTACTGGCGGGATTGAGCTCGCCTGCCCACCCTAGGCGCAACGCAGATCTCAGATTACTCTGGTAGTCCGACGCGCTTGCGGAGTTCAGCAAAGCGCGGGTCGGAGCGCAGGTTGTCCAGACGCTCGTCCGTGGCCAGATAAGTGGCCATATAGTAGGACCGATCTTTGTAGGCCCGGTCGAGCAAGGCGAATGCCTGATCTTTTTCTCCCAGGCCCGCATAAATGACTGCCACATTGTAGGGAGCCACCCAGCCGTGCGCCGATAACTCTGTCAAGTGATCCATTACCTTTTGCGCTTCCGCCCTCTTTCCCGACACCGCGTAGGCGTGCCCAAGGCCTGACCAAATCTCGCTGTTATCTTTTTCCACTTCGAGCGCACGCTGAAACTCGGCAACTGCTTCCGGCAGCTTTCCTTTTTGTTCATAGGCCCGGCCCAGGAAGCAATGACTGAACCAGAAAGTCGGGTCCAATTCGATGGCACGATGCAGTTGCTCAATCGCCGGGTCCCACTGTCGTGCAAACACTAAAACCGCTCCCAGGCTGAAGCTCGCAAACGGGGAGAGGGGATCGGCTTGCTGCGCTCGCTTGGCTTCCGCGAGAGCTTGGTCGCTTCGCCCCATCGGCGACAGAAACCAGGCATGGTACAAGTGAGCCTCCGAATTATTGGGACTGAGTTCAAGGGCTCGTTTGAACTCGGCTTCCGCGGCGGCCCACTTCCACTCATACCAGTGGGTTTCTATCGCCAGCGTAAGGTGTGCGCGGGCGTCCGACTCATCGATCGCCAACGCCTTCTCAGCAGCATCTTTTGTTTTGGGCCCTCCTTCGTTGGGCGGCATGAACCAATCGATCTGGTTAATGTAGTTGTATGCCAAACCGCTGTAGGCTAGTCCATAGTTTGGATCGACGGCAATCGCCTGATTGAAGTAGTCGATGCCTGTGTCGAAGCCTTCCTTGGTGAATTTGTCGGTATAGTACTTGCCCTTGAGATAGAGCCGATAGGCTTCAGGACTGTCGGTAGAGCCTTTCGTCAGTTCTTGCTGGTTCTCTGCCGAAAGTTGCGAGCGCAACCGCTGAGAGACCTCTCGGGCAATCTCATTTTGCACTGCCAGCAGATCGGCCAGCTTGCGCTTGTACTGCTCGCCCCAGAGCTGTTTGCCGTTACGAACGTCGTCGAGTTCCACTTCGACGGTGAGGTTGTCGCCGCGCTGCGCCACGCTCCCCGTGAGCACGGCTTGGACGTGAAGCTCGTCGCCAACCTTCCGCACATCCATCGCCTTACCTTTGTAATGGGAAGCGACACTGTGCGGAATCACCGTCAGAGTGGGCACCCGCGCCAAACTGTTGTTGATGCTTTCGGTGATTCCATCGGGAATGTAGTCTGCATCGGGATCGTTGCTCCGATTCTCAAGCGGTAGAACAGCGATGGAATCAATCTGCCCCGTTTTGGATGTTTTCAGATAAGCAGCAACTCCGGCAGCAGCGACCACAAGCAGACTTACAGCAATCGCCAAAGCGAGGGCGTGGCGCTTGATGGCAGAGATGCCGCCTGTGGACGAGGATCGTTCTTCGGCGCCAACCGGGCCCGAATCTGACGCCTTTGCCGTAACCGAGTTTCCTGCTGTGCCTCCAATCTCCAGCCCTGCCTTGCGGAGACCGTCAATCATGTGTTCGACGAGTTCCGGGTCGTACAATTTTTCAAATTCCTTGCGTGCCGACACGGCAAAGTCGGGCCGAATCGCAAGCAGTTCCTGCAACTCCTTTTGCGCTGGCTCACGCAGGCCGAGCTGCCCATAGACCGCCGCGGTCAAGGCGTGGGTATAGAAGTAGCCCGGCATATTGAACTTGAGCCCAACGCTCAGAGCGCCACGATAGTCGCCTTTACGATACGCATTGAGGAAGTGGGCAAACCAGTACCAGCCGGGATGGTGAGGATTGAGTTGCAGGGCAGATTCCACAAGCGCGCAGCCATGCTCCCAGTCGCCCGAATAGGCCATCAGAATCCCCATCATGGCTAGATTAGATCCGTCCATCCGATTGAGTTCGATCGCCCGCTCTGCTGCCGGACGAAACGCCAGAATGTTTTTTTGGAGAAAAAACGTGGACGCCAGGGCGCTATAGCCAAGGTTGTTGGTGGGGGCCGCGTCCACGCTGCGCCGTGCCGCTGCCAGCGCACGTCCAAGAGGATCGGGTTGCGGGTTGAATCCGAGCGCATATTCGTGCCAGTACACAGTCGACAACATGGCCCAGATCTCACCCTGGTCGGGGGCGCTGCGAACGGCACGTTCCAAAATCTGTCTCACCTGCGCATGCTCTTCCGGGGCCGCGATTCGTTCGAAGTAACTGAAGGCACGGAGTACCGCTTCGTGCGGGCTCAACTGGTCATCGGCCTTCCGGCGGAGCGCATCGCATATGTTGTGCGGCAGAATCCCATACCAATCGGCGACGGTCGAGACGATGCGGGGAACGAGATCATCCTGCACGGCGAAAATGTTCTCCGGGCTGAAAGTGCGTTCATAGTTCTCAGCCCAGAGATGAGTTCCAGAGACTGCGTCCACGAGCTGTACCGCGAGCCGCAGCTTCGTACCCGCCTGGCGCAGGTTCCCCTCCATCACGTAACGCGCACCGAGTTCTTTGCCGATGGCCCTGACGTCCCCCGATTCGCTCGAATATTTCGCGGTCGAGCCCCGCGCGATCACTCGCAGGTATGAGAACCGCAACATTCCAGTCACGATGTCGTCAGTCAGCCCCTCAGCCAGGGCTGTGAGATCAGCGTTTCCGCCGCCGTACCTGAACGGCAGTACCGCGACCCAGAACCCTTCGTCCGCGCGGGCAGCGCCGGAATCAGACGCAGCCACTGCACGTGGCGCTTGGGGCGTTGCCGTCGTCATCTTCTGAGACGTGTGTCGCGCCAGATCGCGAAATTCGTTGCTGACGTCGCGAGCCGTCTGCACCCGGTGCCGCGGATCTTTTTCCAAACAGCGGCGGATGATGCGGGCCAGATCGCTCGGCAGATCAGGCCGAACGTCAGTAACCGATGGTGGCGTGTCCCGCAGAATCGCAGAGACCAACTCTGCCGAAGATTCTCCATTGAACGGACGCTGTCCCGTTGCCATCTCGTGCAGCACCACACCCAGCGAGAAAATGTCGGTGCGATGGTCGAGCGGGCGGCCTGATGTCTGCTCCGGCGACATGTAGGCTGGCGTCCCCATCACTACGCCCACTTGCGTTTGGCTTGAAGTTAGCGTGGCGTCGCCAAGGTTAGCCCCGCGAACATCCTTTGCTAAACCGAAGTCCAGCACCTTGACGCGGCCTTCGTTCGAGACCATGACATTGGCGGGCTTCAAGTCGCGATGCACAATGCCTTTTTCATGCGCCGCCGCAAGCGCGTCGCCCAGCGCACTGGCAATCTCGACGATCTGCTCGACTGGTAGTCCGCCAGCGGGAATCAGGCGGTCGAGTGGCTGCCCTTCGACAAGCTGCATCGTAAGAAAGTGGACGCCGTCGCATTCCTCCACCGAATAGATGGTGACGATGTTCGGATGGTCGAGTTGGGCAAGGGACTTGGCCTCACGCCGAAAGCGCGCCAACCGCTCCGGATCGTGCGCCATCTCGGCGGGCAGCACCTTGAGCGCTACGTCGCGGCCAAGTTTCGTATCGTTGGCGCGATACACCTCGCCCATGCCTCCCGCGCCTAACGGCGACTGGATTTCATACGGGCCGAGTTTTGTGCCGGGAGCAAGGGCCATGAATGGCAGCGATTATAACCGCAGGGGTTCTGCACTTCTGCGGTTCAGGCCTTACCACCTGCAAACCGCTCAATTCGGTCGGCAGCTTCCTGCGCCCCGACAAACTTACGCATGGATTCGGAAACCCGGCGCGCTGACGTGCGATAGCCCGGGTCGTTCAATACGCGGTGCACCTTGGCGCTGAATTCGGCTACATCGAGGCGCTTTTCACCGTCGGCGCCGTTCACGGGTAGCACAATCTCGCCAGCGCCCAATGCCACCAGGCGGCGAGCGTTGCTCTCGCGCTCCGTTATGGTCGGGATGATCACCGCGGGCGTGCCTGCGGACAATCCTGTCATCACCGAGCTGTGCCCGCCATGATGCACCATCAGGTCGCAACGTTCAGCCATGGCAAGGCCTGGCACATAGGCGGCGTGATGAAGGTTTGACGGCAAAGCACCAATTTCCTGAGGAATCTCCTGGTGGCCGGTGGTCAGCACCACGTGTACGGGCGCATCACCCAAGGCCGCGATGGCCGTCCGAATCACCACGATCGAGTCAATGGGAGTCGGAACAGGGCCATACCTCGGATTGCCGGAATAAACCCATATCACGGGTTTGTCGCGACCGAGCGAGGACACCCAGTCCGGCAGCGTAGCATTGCCGCTCTGCCACACAATTGGCCCGATGTAAGCGACGTCTGCGCTAGAGGGCAGCGGGTCCGTTTCCGGCGTTCCGACGATCAGAGAAAGGTCGCCCGCCAGCAGGTCGACGCAGCGCGCCACTGGAGCTACGCCGTATTCTGCTGCCACCTTATTGATCACTGTGGCCGCACTGGGTAATCCAGCTGGGCGGTCTCTCTTCCACCAGAGAAATCCATCGCTGGCTGGATGAATATTGCCCTGAAGCACGGTTACGAGCGGCACGGCAAGAACGCGTGCCGCGAGGCAAGTAAGAAGCCCGAATGAATCGACGACAACATCAGGATCGTAGTCGCGGATCACGTCCAGGTAGACCGCTGTTTCGCCCCGAGTGGATTCCTCGTCAAAATACACAGCGGCAAAAAACTCTTCCACATCCCAGGCGGAGCCAACTTGAGCCAAGTCCATCACCGGAGCCGGCATACGACGCGAGGGCATGGGGAGGTTTTGCAACCCCGTCTCAGCGATCAGCTTGGAAGGCGCTGGCGCGGGGTTGAACACAGCAACGTCGTGGCCGCGATCTGCGAGCGCTCGCGCGATGGGCACAAGACGCGTCGGCAAGCCGAGGTCGTTCGCCGGCAACATGGTAAACAAGAACTTCGCCATCGAGTCCCTTCCGAGAATCGTCTATGTGTATTCTCAAGGCAGCTATAAGTCAAACCTCGGCCTGTGTGAGCGTCCTCCCGTTCTCATACCAACGTGGCTGCGGGGGCGAATCACAAGCATCCAAATCTCCCGAAGTGCGCCCGGCGCGCTTTCCACCAGTTTGTAGAGCCACTGCACAATAGAAGTCGGATAGGACATGGAGGTGCTTCGAAGTCCGCAGAAAAGGAGTTCGAAGCTCCTTATGCGATCTGTACGATTGTGGGCGGATGACGGGCAACCCAGACGTAATCCGGTAACGTAAGGGTTGCCGACCATCCATCCAGAATCGCGAGATCCGTTGACTCGCGGATGCCGCGTCCGTAAGATGAAAGACCGAAAAGCCGGGGCATCTGCTTGTGATCGACCAGACCATCTCGCATTACCGCATCATCGAGAAGCTCGGCGGCGGCGGCATGGGTGTGGTTTACAAGGCCGAGGACACGCGCCTGCACCGTTTCGTCGCCCTGAAGTTTCTGCCTGACGAAGTCGCGCGCGATCCACAATGCCTCAGCCGCTTCCGTCGCGAGGCGCAGGCTGCGTCGGCCCTGAATCACCCCCACATCTGCACCATCTATGACATCGGCGAGCAGGATGCCCAAGCATTTATCGCGATGGAGTTTCTGGATGGTCAGACGCTCAAGCACAAGGTGGAGAACCGGCCGCTCAAAATTGACGAGTTGTTGGACCTCAGCATTCAGATTGCTGACGCACTCGATGCGGCCCACAACCGCGGCATTGTGCATCGTGATATCAAGCCGGCCAATATTTTCATCACCAGCCGCGGGCAGGCGAAGATTCTCGACTTCGGGCTTGCTAAGGTTAACGCGAGTCGCAATCTTACGACGTCGATGACCGGGTCTACGATAGCGGATATTCGGGACGAACAACTTACAACTCCGGGCAGCACCGTGGGCACCGTTGCCTATATGTCCCCCGAACAAGCTCGTGGTGAAGAGCTCGATACGCGCAC
>Ga0208820_1000963_pt1 | contig 17468 bp, 14 predicted proteins | sample June2015DPH_16_5_FD_184713 | JGI IMG/M metagenome (GOLD analysis project Ga0208820, IMG submission 184713) | Peatland microbial communities from SPRUCE experiment site at the Marcell Experimental Forest, Minnesota, USA - June2015DPH_16_40... | ecosystem: Environmental > Terrestrial > Soil >...
TCCTGGGGGAGCCTGGGCCTTCGCAAGGCGCTCGGCGTGTACGGCGGGTTCGGCGTCTACGGGATCGTAAGCGTACCACTGTGGAGTGCCGAGCACGAACCTTTGGTCACGTATCTATCTATGTCGCCGAGGAAGAGGATCAGACGAGACAACTCGAACATGGGGAACAATTCGAACTGAGGGAGATATATTGAAGAAGCTAATTGCTGTAGTTCTTTGCATCGTGATCTCGACCATCGCTCTTGCGAGAGAAGACGGTTACGGAGTCTCCTACGACGGCGGTTCTGTACAAGGAATCAAAACTGGGGCGAGTCTGAAGATACACGTGGACTCGAATCAAATTCGGTTTACGCAGGGCAAGGAAGACGTGTTAGTCATTCCAGCCTCGGCTGTGACCGAGATAACCTACGGACAAGACGTTCATCGCCGTGTAGGCGCTGCAATCGGCTTGGCAGTCGTTTCCTTCGGCATCGGTGGACTGATGGCGCTTACCAAGTCCAAGAAGCATTTCGTTGGACTGACTTGGGCCGACGGTGACAAGAAAGGTGGACTCGCAATCCAATGTGACAAGAACGACTATCGGGGAGTTCTAACTGCGTTGGAAGGAGTTACTGGTAAGAAGGCCACCGACTCCGAGACCATGACGGTTAAGAACTAGTTACCGTCGCGTCCTGAAGCCTCTGATAAAAACAATGAAGAAACTCTGCGTCACCCTGCTGTCATCAGTGCTGCTGTGTGGATGCAACGCTGCCAAAACCAATAACAACTCCACCGCTCCCGTGTCGTCTTGGACGGGCACGTACACAGGGAGTCTTAATTTCAGCGGCTGTGGAGGCGTTACCCCTCCAGCCTCGTGTGGTGGCGATTCCATAAGCGTCGCCTTCGCTCAAGCCTACGACAACCCAGAATTTTCTACCACACTAACGATTACCGGGACAGATAGCACCACAGGGCAAGCGTTCACCGGCACAGGCACTGCTCTCGATATCAGTCCTGCACCCAATGGACCAGGAACGATGGGAACGAACGCAGTGATGACAACCAGTATGGGAGATTCTCTCTATGTCGTGGGTAATGGGGCTTCACAAGGTAGTAGTCCGGTGCTTATGCAGACCATGTTTGTGTATAACTGCCCAGGGTCTATTGATGCTCAAACCGCTACTTGTGGTGGTGGCCTCGGAGCGTACCTCGGAACTTTGACGCGGCAGTAATCACAAAGCCTACGTCCAAGAACTTGGGGTCAGTGCAACTATAAGTCTGAGATGCTGCTCGTTTATCGTGAGAAGTGCGCGTAATGAAGAGTTCACCAGCGACGCCTTTCTTGCCTGCCCACAACCAGTTGAACGCCGCTAAATTGGCTTGTTTGCAATGTGCGGCGAGCGGGGGGAAAAATGGATGTTGGTACATCGGAGGTCACTCGATGTCTCACTCGATGTAACCGACGTCACTATCCAAACCCACTTTATTAATGCACTCACAATGATGAGTTCGATCTGTCTCCGAGAAGGGCCCCATGGCAACTGCTGGTTCTGACAATCTCTTGTCCGCTTCCGACGATTCGTTTTCCTCATCTCTTGCCTTGATAAGCGAGCTCTCACTTTTCAACCTGATGTGGAGCAAGGGTGGGGAACTATTCGAGAAAGCGAATAATAAAATAAACAAAGGCAGCTGGTCGAGCCATTCAGATCATTCACCCAAGGGTAAAGCTAGGATATCCTGGCCATAGTGCCAGCTTAAATCCAGAAAACGACCCTTATAGACGAAGCCCGTGACGGAGTTACTGGGCAGGTAAGCCATCGTGTTGTTCCCAGACGACAGTAGAATCTGGCTACCGTTTCCACGGGGCATTATACGCAGCCGCAACCGCGTGCCCGGCTTGACGTCGCTCAGTGTTCCGATCTCGTACACAACTGAGTAGCCCGACTTCGCTAGACTCCGCTGACGCGGCGGGTGCAAGGTAAGCACTGCGACGGTTACGAGCAATAGCACAATCGTAGCCCATACGCGTACAGTCAGTTTCACTGTTCACTCCCTGTTTAAATCACACCGCAGCGCGGCCACTTTTAGGGCAACACTTCCAAGCACTCCAGAGAGACACAGATGAATCCTTGAGGCTCGATTCCTGAGTCAAGTTTTATCATTGCACTCGAGGGCCCGGGCCAGTACTGATCCGTGAAGCAGTTCCTAAATTTCGTAATCCTTCCAGTCTTGCCCGCATGCGGATGCGGTTTGCCGTCTGGCCGAGTCGGTCCAACCTTGACGTGCATTCCTTCACGGATGCGTTCTCTTGGCGACTCTTTGATTACAGGTTGCCTACGTGGTTCCTGGACGACATTTACCTTGACCAGTGGCTCACGCGGACCGAGGCCGAAGATTTCGTCGAGGATTTCGCGGGACAGTCGTTCGCGCTCGGTCAAGCTTAGATGGATGGCCTCGTTGTTGACTGAGTTCCGGATTAAAATGCGAGCTTCAACGCGGGCGACTTCGATAGTGCGGCGGAGTTTTTCTAGATCAAGGCGGTCGAGGATTTTGCGATGCAAGTCCGCCTTCACCCGCTGATAGTCGCTCTGTCCGACTTGACGATGGTGAACACCCCGCTCGGACAATCTTTTTGAACGCGGGCGCGGGGCGGTGATCGTGCGAGCAAACGCCCTCACGAGTTCGTCGGTGGTGGTAGGACGCTCGAGGAATTCGCGGGCACCGGCCCGCATCGCCTTGACGATTACTGAGGTCATCACGCTCAAGTATGCGATGGCGAATATGGCGGTGTCGGGTAATTCTTGGTGCAGAAGTTCAATGGCTCGCAAGGCAACGTCGGGATTACCACTGGGAATATCGATGAGGGTCACATCGGGATCGGCGGCTTGTACACGTTTGGTGACAGGATCGGGTGCTGCCACCGGAAAACTGTCGCAGGTAAGCACCGTGCGGGCCACGCCCGTGGCGTCGACCAGGCGTTGGAGCGCCGTGCGCTGCTCATTGTCAGTGGCGACGACAACAACGGATAGCTCGGGCATAGCCGCCGCAGCAGTCGTTGGCAACGCAGGGTCTCGCCGCAATGTTCGCGATGCTGTTTCCGGTGTTGCGTCGGCGGCGATGAAACGGTAGTCGCGACGTGAATCCGACGGTAGCATGATGCTCTTGTGTCGCTTAATGCTGACATTTTAGACTTTCCAGATGCTGTTCGCACTAATAAAGCCCATCGAACTTTGCAGCGGCGTTTGGCTTCTAGCTACGATGTTTAGCGGCATTGAGGAATCGATACGATTCGATTGCTTGCCACTTTGCCGCTGCTACTTGGCGACGAGGGAGTGATAGGCCTGAATAAGTGCCGGACCAATCGTGACGAATACGAACGGAATTAAAATGAATACAACAAGGGCCGGAACCATCAGAAACGTCCTGACCGTATTGGCAGCCTGCTCTTCAGCCAGCCGCTGCCGGAGCAGAAAATTGGAGTAAGAGCGCAGAACCCTTACGACTCCCAACGGGCCGCCCTGAGTCAATGCTCCCACCAGCTCGCGAATGTCAGCGTTGCCGGTTCGTTCCGACAGATTGCACAGCGCCTCGTCCCATGAATAGCCCGCACGCATATCAAGGTGGACCAGATAGAACTCGTCGCTCAGGTCCGGATGAGCATGGCGGAGTTCCTCGCTCACGCACACCATGGACGTGTCCAGCCCCAGTCCGTCTTCCACGCAGATCGCGGTAAGATTAAGGGCATCGGACAGCGCGAGACGGATGCGCCTCTGCCGGTCTTTGATCATGCGCATCAGAAACAAGCGGGGAACAAAGAAACCCAAGGCGGGCACGCAGACCAGCAGGGGAAAACTATCCACGCCGAAAAAAGTGATGACGCCAACCAGACCCAAAAAGGCCAATATGACGCGCGATCCGACATAGTACCTGGCGTGGCGGGGTTCACGGAGTCCAGCCTGAATCAGCAATGCGCGCGTCTGGGCGAGACTACTCATATAGGACACATTGTAATTCTCTTTTCGGTTGTGGTGCCTCAACATTGACAATCGCTGCGCTCAACTGTCGCTTGAAATGAGATCACGTTGTCTCGTTCGTATAAAGAAAAAGGCACAGATTCACACGCGCAGTCGAAAAGCACGTATTTTTCATGCGGCGTCTCGCATAGAACGTGAAATGGCCTGTTAACAGCAACTGTCAGTAAACAGTAAGCGACAAGAAAGGATTTTTTCCGCTACTGCAGCTTTGCGTATTCGACCTTGGCTTCTTTCAGGATGGGGATGTCGGGGTCGGCGTCTTTCCAGAACGCAGCCATTGGGGAATGAGGGATCATCTCTCTCGTAGCGTAAAGTTAATCTGTATCTGAGTGTCGACCTCTACAGGACGTCCCAAGTTTAGATAGGGTCGGTAGAGCCACTGTTGCACTGCGTCAATCGCTGCTGGAGCCAATTCACGAGGTCCAGAGACCTCTTGCAAATTAGTGACTTTCCCCTCCTTGCTAATCAGCGCCTGCAGCACAACTGTGCCCTGAATGCGGGCCTCTCTAGCGTTACGAGGATAAACGGGGTTCCGTTTGCTCAGCAGCAGGCCTTGCTCTACTCCTTGTGAAACTCTGATACGCTGCGGAAACTCAGTGGCTGGAGCGATCTCGGGCACAACTTCTGCCGGGTCCTGATTGTCGCTGGCGAGCACGAAATTGAAAGTAACCTTTGAAATCACAGGCAGCGCTTTACCGTCTCTGGTGACTGGCTTGAACTTCCATTGTTTGGCTGCTAGCTCCGCAAAATCTCCAAGGACTGAATCTCCCTTAGCAATTCTGAACGTCTCCACATCGCCCGTTTCGGACACTAGCATCGATTCAACCACCACTCCCTGAATCTTCTGTTGTCGCAAAAGCAAGGGATAGACGACACGCGAGAGACTAATCGGCTCCAACGCATATGTTGTTCCTATTGACGTAGATGGTGTATCCGACAGGCTCTGGGCAGATTGCAGAGGCTGGGTTGCTTGAACCGAAAGCGGATAGAACACGAAACTGCAGCTGCTGTAGGAACAGGAAAGAGAGCCTCTTCTGAGCAGGCGTGCCGTCGAGTTTGGGGGAAACGGCTCTTCCAACGAGGCCTTCTCTAGTAGGCTCTCTCCAACATGGCGAAGCATTTCGTGCCCCTGGGAAAAATTCGCCTTTTCTATCTTTCCGCTGGCCACAATTACGTCGAAATCTGCAGCCGCAGTTCCCTTGGTGATCGTAGGAAGCTTGATCGTACGCATCAGTGTCAATTCTTCCGCAGCACTCATCCGGTTCTTGGGAAGACGCACGTGGGCCAGATTGCGCATGCGCGACGCAGTATCTGCCAAACGGGGATTCGCTTCGAGGGCGAGATTGTACATGTGAAGCGCAGCAGGCAGTTTTTGCTCCTTCTCGTATACTTGCCCGAGATGGTCGCCCACAAGTCCATCCTGTGTGAGCTGCCATGCGGAGTTTAGGTAGCTCTCTGCCCGCGCCAGATCGCCCACCTTGAAGTAGATCCAGCCGAGCGTATCCCAATAAGCACCAATCATAGCGGAGAGTTGTAGATCCACTTTTTGTATTTTCTCAATATCCACCTTTTGTGATCGCTCTTCGACTTCTTTCACGGACCGCTGCGAGTAGCCGAGAGCTTCGGGGAGGTTCGTGCCGCCCTCGGCCAACTCATACGCCACATTGTTGAGCAACAACGCCCCGGAGTCGATTTCCAACGCCTTGTGGAATGCGTCAAGGGCCTGATCCGTATTGTGGGAACGCAGGCGAACCGTTCCCAGCATCATGTGCGCATACGCATTGGACGGGTTCGCCTTGACTGCCGACTCAAGAAGTGACGCCGCGTCCGCGTAACGTCTTTGCTCCATGTAAAGCGCGCCGAGGTATAACGCGAGGTCGGGATCGTCGGGAGCGACACTTTGCAATCTCTGCCAGGTGGCGATAGCATTGTCCTGGTTCCCGAGGAACATGTAATTAAAAGCCAGCATCTTGTAGGGAAGAACCTGCTTCGGATCGGCTTCGACAGCTTTCTGCAGAGCGTCGAGGGTTGAACTGTTGTCTTTGCTGGCCGCATAGGTCAGGCCGAGCTCAATCCAGGCGCGGGAAAAAGTCGCGTCAATCGAAACCGCATACTTCAGAGCCGTGATCGCAGATGTGTAATCTTTCGTCTGCATCGACTTCCGGGCGTCCTGCTCTGCCTGGAGCGCGTGCGAATTAGAACTGCCCGGCAGCGTGGCGACCTGTCGGGCTAGCTGTGCTAAGCGGGCGGGCCCCTGTGCGGGGGTTTCCGTCGGGCTGATCGCAGCGACGTCTGCGGGCGCTCGTAGAAAAATGTAGGTACTGTGGTCGTCCGAAATCGCCTTCTGGAATGTTTTATAACTTTTCAACTGATCAGGCGTTACATCGCTCGCTTTGAGCAGCAGACGCCGTTTCGTAATGAGCACGCCTTCGTGGACTTCCGAGCTTCCCTGAAATTCGGCAAAACTCTCTTTCAAGTCTAGCGGAGGTGGCGGTGTGGCAGACCATCCCTTAGGCAACTCAATTCGGGACTCGTATTGCTGCTCGCCAGCATAGCCGAGCCAAAAGGGCGTCTTCCGCTTTAGGTCGTCGTCCGTAACCTTCGGAATACCGGAAGGTGGAATCGGAACTACGAAGCGGTGCTTGTCGCCTCCGGAGAAATCTTTCAAAGTGTAGTCACATATCAGGGTAAAAGGTTCTTCCGTCCTCTCTGGCGGACTGGCTCGTACGTTGCTGATCGTTCCACCCAGACTGGCTGCGTAAAATATCTGCTGGCCGAGATCTTTCCACTGTGACTCAGGCCATCGGTGAAAGGCCGACCGCAAATAGAGTTCGTAGTCGCCCCGATCCATGGTCTCCACATGCGCTTGCAGCGTGCCGCCGGCGTCGAGCTTGGCGGTAAGGGCGCCGGTTGCTTTATTGTCGAACGGTGGATTGGCTGGCGTGGTCTGGAACGCAACTTTGTCCGGCATGATGACCAGCGCGGGTTTCCCGCGCAGAGGATAGACCAGATACCCGATCGCCGTCACTTCCGGCGTTGTATCCATCCAAGACAATGTGTTTCCCTTGGCTACCACGCTGATGACATGGTTAAACTGTCCGGGCGAGGGTACGTCGGCATCCACTGCTGCCCCGCTGTTAATCAAGGCTGGGTAGGCTCGAATTCCGACGGCGCTCAGCAATGCTGCTAGCAGTGTGTGTTTGTCTTTGCAGTCGCCATATTGGTTTCCGAGAATTTCCGCTGCCGCATGGGGTTGGTAGCGTCCGATGCCAAACGAAATTGCTACATAGCGGTAGCGCAGGCTGACATAGTTGTAAATGGCGCGTAGTTTCGCATCGTCATCCGAGAGACCTTTAGTCAGTTCCTCCGCCTTGGCTTTTACCTCCGGTGACGGCTGGATCTTTTCTTGCTGCAGACGCCCATACCATCGGCCCACTTCCTCCCAGCTGCGAAAACTGCTGATCAGCACATCCGGCGGCGGGAGCAATCCACGGATAGCGTCGTAACTCTGGACTTTTTTTTGTTCCGCCACGCTCACGCTTTCGAGATTCGATGTTTTCCATGTGTAAATGCGGCGGCCGTTTCCCTCGCGCTCCGTTGGCTGGATCGTTTGACTCTTGAGTTTCACTTCGCGTTCATGCGGAACACTGATCACTACTTGCTCGTCGAGAACAATCGCGCTCTTTATGAACTGATAGCCGAACCAGAATTGTCCCGTGGCAAGCGGTTTCTCTAGGTGCCACCGAACGGAATATTCCAGCGTATCTCCGGGTTCGAGTCCCCTGACCGCGACATGCTTTTCGCGCAAGTCGCTGTACATGGGAGCGTCACGATAGATTTCCGAGGTCACGTCCTGAATTGAGTCCAGGGGGGTTGCGACTACCTCCCCATTCGGTTTGGTGACCCGGACATCTTGTACCTCGACACGCCCGACCGATGCCTGGTAGGGGAAGGGTAGGACGCCGTACTGTCGCACGCCAGCGTCGGTCTGTATTCGCACTCGGGCGCGGAACTCGGTCGTGGAGGTGCCATCGGATTGGAATACCACCTTGGTCGTACATCGCTCGATGACCGCACCTTCCTTCGAAAAATCCTGACCGGCTGCGTCCTTCTTGGCGGATGTTTGGGCGAAGGCGGGGACACATAGAAGAACCAGAGCGAATTGAGCTTTGACAAGAATGGTAGTGGTGCTCGTTCGGGGAGGCTGCGTGCCCTTTTTACCGCAACAACGACCCGCTGTCTGTGATGCCGGTCACGGCAAGTAGTAGTGCTTACTGGCTTTCCCGCCTAGCGTGGGTGGAGAGGGCGTGGTTGTGCTGCTGCAGCCTTTGTCAGTTGGCGATAAATCGCGATTACTCATTGGGGCTGTTCAGTCCTCGTCGTCGAACCAAACAATCTCGGACCATCGGTCCTCGGGAACGTGTGCCGTCAGGAGACACGCTCTTTCGGCGACCCTAATCTCTGCCGTTCTTCTTGACTTTCCCTTTTGGTAGAGCGAGAGCCGACGTATTGCTCTTACCATTCTCGCTTGCACAGAGTTCGTTCCACCACGCCTCAATAGACGGTCGTGAGAAGCGCAGCATTTTGCCTCCGATTTTGACAAACGGAATCGGATGATGGCTTCGATGTTGCGCCCGCTCTCCCGTCATACGTCGAACGGAAGCCCTGTCCGTTTGCAGGAACGCCGCGACATCCCCGACGGTCATCACGCGGAGTCCCGTGTCCTTTTCTTCAAACTCGATTTTGACTTTGTTGTCCGTCTCAGAAATTTTTATCGCGAAACTCCGGTCGAATTCTCGTTTGAGAGCTTCGAGCACCCGGTTGTTCTTGAGAATTTCAACCATCTTCTCTTGACTCTTATTCATTTCCCACCCCCCGCAACCTTCGCTCTGCTCCGTTCTCGGGCGTTCATCGCTAGCTTGTTTTCCTTGTCCACGAAGTAATACTTCATGACAACGTCAATCGAGTTGCCCATTGCCTTCGAGACTTCTTCAGCAGACCATCCGTCATGCACGAGGAGAGTTCCGAACCCTCGTCGCAGTGCGTAAAACGCATACCCCTCCCAATTCATCTTGTTCTTTTCACAGTTCGGTCGGATGATTCGGTCACTCAAAATGTTCATGTTGACTGGGTTGCCGTCACGATTCGGGAAGACCCACCCGGACTCAGGACGGCCATTCGTCTCCCACCATGCTTTTAGAACAGGCGTCAATTTGTCTCTGAACGGCACGATTCGGTCTTTGCCTGTTTTTGTGGTTGGCTTCTCTTTGCCGTATACGTATGCCTTGCGAACTGTGATCGTCGCACTCGTCAAATCGACTGACTGCCATTGCAGGGCGGCGATTTCGCTGGGTCGCAGGCCCGCCCAGATGCCGACCGCGAGAACACATTGGGCGAGTTGTACGTTCCAATCACTCCGACCATTGCGGTCTTTATCGAGGTTCGCTATCATCGCCTCGACTTCTTTCTCAGTGAATGCTTCTCCCTGTTCGGCGTCGATGACGGGCACGCTTGAGACTTTGATTTCACGCCACGGGTTGTGCTTGCAGTGCCCGAGTTCGGTCGCTCGGGCGAAGATTCCACTGGCGGATGAGTGAAGGTGTCGGATGGTGTTCAGTCCGTAGGGTCGGTCATCGTCGGGTCGCCGGAGATTTTGAAGGAACTGGGCACCGATGTAGGGTTCGTAATTCTTGAAGGTCTTCGTTCCGTTGAAGTGGTCTGCGAGGTACGTGTCCCAATATCGTTTGTAGGAGACCAGAGTCGAATGACTTTTCTGTCCGGTCTTGACGAGTTCCTCCAGCCACGGCAGAAAGACCGTCTCGTAGAACGAAGTCACGGTCATGTCGCCGCTGGGAGCCACGGGTTCCGCTGTCGCCGTCTCAGCCGCCCGTTCCCACTCTTCAATCTGTCGTTGCTTGGCGACGGCGAGTTCCTGAACACGCCAGTGACTTTTGCTCGGATACGTCTCGTTCTTGCGGGCCAGCAGGACGGACTGCTGAACACGGAGGGGAGTTCCGTTAGCCCGCAATTTCTGAAGCGGCTTACCATCCTTGAAGGAGACCTTCGAGTATCCCTTCAGATGGAACCCGCCGTTCGCTTCGATAATGACCATTTGCCCCTCCCCTCGACGAACCGAGTGTCCTATGAAGCAGGATACAAGTCAAGAAAAACAGAGAACGAAACATTGAAAATAAAGGTACTTAGGTAACATAGCGATGATTGGCCAGACCATCTCGCACTACTGCCTCGTCGAGAAGCTGGGCGGCGGCGGCATGGGCGTGGTGTACAAGGCGGAAGATGTCAAGCTGCACCGCTATGTCGCCCTGAAGTTCCTGCCCGACGAGATTTCCAAAGATGCACAAGCTCTAGCCCGCTTCCAACGCGAGGCGCAGGCTGCTTCTTCCCTGAACCATCCGAACATCTGCACGATATACGAAATTGACGACCAGCACGGCGAAGCCTTCATTGCCATGGAGTTTATGGAAGGGCTGACGCTGAAGCATCGCATCGGTGGAAGGCACATCGAGACCGATGTTCTGCTGGGTCTGGCGATAGAAATCGCGGACGCCCTCGATGCTGCGCACACAGAAGGCATTGTCCATCGTGACATCAAGCCGGCAAATATATTCGTGACCAAGCGCGGACATGCCAAGATTCTCGATTTCGGTTTGGCCAAGGTTGCGGCTCAGAATTCTTCATCGAGTGGGAACACAGTAACGGAGGTCACGTCCGATCAGTTGACCAGCCCCGGCGCGATGCTGGGCACGGTGGCGTATATGTCGCCGGAACAGGTGAAGGCGAAAGAACTCGATGCTCGTTCGGATTTATTTTCCTTCGGTTCTGTGCTGTACGAGATGGCGACGGGCAGGCTGCCGTTCGAGGGCGCAAGTTCGGGCGAAATCTGCGGAGCGATTCTGCACCAGCAGCCGTTCCCGATTTCGTCGTTGAATCCCGACTTCCCGGAAGGACTGGAACTGATTGTCCGCAAAGCGCTGGAGAAAGACCGCGAGCTGCGCTACCAGCATGCGTCTGAGATGCGGACCGATCTGCAACGGCTGAAGCGGGACACCGAAAGCGGCCACGTCGCGGCAACGAGTTCGGGGACGATACCAGCGGCCGCCGCCAGTTCAAGTCGCGTGCGGACCGCTGCCCGCCCATGGCGAGCGAGGCTGGGCGCCGCAGTTGCGCTTTTCACCTTACTCGCACTTATGGGTGGCGTTTACTACCGTTCGCATCGCGCCAAACCCCTCACTGCGAAAGACACAATCGTTCTCGCCGACTTCGCCAACACCACTGGCGACCCGGTTTTCGACGACACGCTCAAGACCGCGCTAAACGTTTCTCTGCGCCAGTCACCGTTTCTGAATGTGGTCTCCGACAACAAAGTGGCGGCAACGTTGGAGCAGATGACGCGTCCGCCTGGCACCAAGCTCACGCCTGATATTGCGCGTGAGGTTTGCCAGCGCGTGAGCAGCAAAGCGTACATTGCCGGATCGATTGCCAGTCTGGGCAGCCAATACGTGTTGGGGTTGAAAGTGGTGAATTGTCAAAGCGGGGATACGTTGGTGCAGGAGCAGGCAACGGCCGCAACGAAGGAAAAAGTTCTGGACGCCCTGGGCGGGGCAGCCACCAAGCTGCGCGGCCAGTTGGGCGAATCCCTGGCAACGGTGCAGAAGTTCAACGTTCGGCTACAAGAGGCTACGACATCTTCTCTCGAAGCCCTGCAAGCCTACAGCGTGGCCGAGGCCACTGTGCGCGAAAAGGGAGACGCTCCGGGTATCCCGTTTTATAAACGGGCGATTGAACTCGACCCCAGCTTCGCTATGCCATACGCCGAATTGTCGCGAGTTTACGCCGACCTCGTTCAACCATCTCTGGCGCTGGAATGTGCTACTAAGGCCTACCAGTTGCGCGATCGGGTCAGCGAGAGGGAGAAGCTGTTTATCTCCACGACTTATTTTGAGGCCACAGGAGAAAGTGAAAAGAAAGTGCAGACCTACGAACTGTGGAAAGTAAACTATCCGCAGGACCTCCCTGGCATCACCATGAATTTGGGTAACGCTCACGTCGATATGGGGCAATGGGACAAAGCGCTCGCGGAATATCAGGAAGGCGTGCGGCTACGAGGAATCCTCTTCGACTATTCAAATCTGGCAACGGCCTACATGGCCTTGGACCGGCTGGAGGAAGCGAAGTCCACCATCGATCAGGCACTCGCACACAAACTGGATGGCGGAGCTCTGCGCGTGGACATGTACGAGCTTGCATTTCTCCGGGGGGATTCCGCGCAGATGGAACAGCAGTTGGCTTGGATCGCAGGGAAGCCGGAAGAAGCCACGCTCCTATCGATGCAATCTGATACCGAGGCTTATTACGGCAGAATGGGCAAGGCGCGAGACTTCTCCCGCCGGTCAGTGGATTCAGCGGTCCGCGCCGACTCCAAAGAGACCGCGGCTTTCTGGGAGATCAATGCCGCGCTGCGGGAGGCGGAATTGGGCAATGCCGCGTTAGCCAGGCAAGGGGTGGCGAGGGCCTTGGCGTTGTCTCCCGGGCGGGATGTGAAGGTGTTGGCAGCCTTGACGCTGGCTCGCACCAGCGATGCTGCGCGGGCCAAGCCGCTGGTCGAGGAGCTGGCCAGAACCTACTCAACCAATACCCTGATCAAGATCTACTGGCTCCCGACCATCAACGGCGCTATTGAAGTCGGCAAGAACAATTCGTCTCAGGCGCTCGTGGACTTGGAGCCCGCTGTTCCTTACGAACTCGGCTGGGCAGGAAGTTTTATCAATTACTTGTATCCCGCTTATGTGCGCGGCCAAGTCCAGCTGATGGCGCACAACGGCGCCGCCGCAGCTTTGGAGTTCCAGAAGTTGCTGGATCAGAGGGGCATCGTGACCAACTTTGTGACGGGATCGCTGGCGCATCTTCAAATCGGCCGCGCCTACGCGATGCAAGGCGACACCGCTAAGGCCAAAGTTGCCTACAAAGATTTCCTCACTCTCTGGAGGGACGCCGACCCTGACATTCCCATCTTGAAGGAAGCCAAAGCCGAGTACGCGAAGCTGCAATAGTCAATTGACGCTATCAGGCGTTTACACTCAGAACCCCCGTCGTGAGTGTAATCGGGATTTTTCGCTAGCAATCCTTTTGAGCCAGCGCCAACTCAATGGCTTTCATTGACTTGCCCGTTTCACCCACGTAAGATTTCGCGTCAGTGATTGACCAGACCATCTCGCACTACCGCATCGTCGAGAAACTCGGCGGCGGCGGCATGGGGGTGGTTTATAAGGCCGAGGACACGCGGCTGCACCGTTTTGTCGCCCTCAAGTTCCTGCCGCCAGACCTGGCTCGTGATCCGCAGGCGTTAGCCCGCTTCCAGCGTGAAGCCCAGGCGGCATCCGCTCTGAACCACCCCAACATCTGCACCATTTACGACATTGGCGAGCAGGACGGGCAGGCGTTCATCGCTATGGAGCTGCTCGAAGGTGAGACGCTCAAGCACCGCATCGAGGGCAAGGCTCTGAAAGTGGACCAAGTGTTGGAACTGGGCATCCAGATTGCCGACGCGCTGGATGCAGCCCATGCCAAAGGCATCATCCATCGCGACATCAAGCCCGCCAACATCGTCTTGACCCAGCGGGGCCAGATCAAAGTACTGGATTTCGGGTTGGCCAAACTGGGGGAAAGACGCAAGCAGGCGGTGGAAGCTACTGCCACAGCTATCTCCGAACAGCTGACCAGTCCAGGTTCAGCTGTGGGCACCGTGGCCTACATGTCGCCCGAGCAGGCTCGCGGAGAAGACCTCGACGCGCGCACGGATGTGTTTTCGTTCGGTCTCGTGCTCTACGAGATGGCTACGGGGCAGAGAGCGTTCGATGGCAGCACCTCTGCGGTAATTTTCAACGCGATCCTGGAGCGTACCCCACTGGCGCCGTCCAAGTTAAACCCGGGAGTGCCTAGCAGGCTGGAGGAGATTATCGACAAGGCACTCGACAAAGATTTGGACATGCGCTACCAGACAGCCGCGGAAACGCGTAACGATCTGAAACGCCTGAGACGCATGCTGGATTCTGCGCGCACGACGGGAGCGATCACGACTTCCACGGTTGATCCGGCCGCAGTGCTGCAACCGGGCGAAGGCGATGGCAAGGTAGCTAGTTTACGTACAACGAGTCGCGGCAGGTGGGTCGCTGCGGCAGTGATTGTCGGAATGCTGGCCTTGGCTACAGCCACTTTTTTCCTCGGCCAGCGCACCGCGAAGTCGCCAGCGCCCCTATACCATCAGCTCACTTTTCGTCGGGGCACCATTCGGTCGGCGCATTTCACGCCCAACGGGCAGTCTGTCGTCTATGGGGCTTCCTGGGAAGGATCTCTGATCGATCTGTTCATTACCAGTCCCGAAAGTCCGCAATCGCGCTCCCTCAATCTCGGAGGAGCTGCGCTTTTGGCTGTCTCCTCATCAGGAGAAATGGCAATATCGATAGATAGCCGCCCGTACGGACCTTATGCTCAGGTGGGAACGCTCGCCAGAGTGCCACTCAACGGCGGATCTCCGCGCCCCGTGCTGGAAAATGTGCAATGGGCGGATTGGTCTCCGGATGGGAATAACTTGGCGATCGTGCGCGATGTTGGTGGCCGAAACCAGCTCGAGTTTCCCATCGGGAAAGTGCTGTACCAAACGCCAGGGTGGATCAGCCATCCCCGAGTTTCAAGAAAAGGGGACTTGGTAGCGTTCCTGGATCACCCTCTGCCCGGCGATGACGGAGGTTCTCTCCGCGTCGTAGACATGAGCGGAAACGTCAGGACTTTGGCTGCGGAGCTCCAATCAATACAGGGACTGGCTTGGTCTGCTGACGGCGGAGAAATATGGTTCACCGCTAGCCCGCTCGGTACTAAACGCGCCGTCTACGCTGCGACACTGGGCGGACGCGAGCGGCTAATTGCACGGGTCCCCGACACGTTGTCGCTACAGGATATTTGGCAGGATGGGCGCGTACTCCTTTCCAGGGACACCTGGCGGCGAGAACTGATTGGCCTCGCTTCTTGGGAGAGTAAAGAGCGCGATCTGTCGTGGTTTGACTATTCGTACCCATCGGACATCTCGCCCGATGGCAAGGTGTTGCTCTTCACTGAGGCGGGTGAAGGGGGAGGCCCGAACTACTCTGTTTATGAGCGAAAGATCGGCGAGACCTCGGCCGTCCGCTTGGGGGACGGACTTGCGATCAGCATGTCACCTGATGGCAAATGGGTGATCGCCAGTCCGCCTTCCGCCCCGGCCCAGCTCGTTCTTCTTCCGACCGGGCCTGGCGAGGCCAAGCCCCTCACTCACGACTCCATCAATCACAGCCGGGCGAGATGGCTTCCGGACGGCCAGCGCTTCCTTTTCTCCGGAAAGGAACCAGGTCACGCTGCGCGTATTTACCGCCAGGATTCGTCCGAGGGAAAGCCGGTGCCCATCTCGCCGGAAGGAATCGACCCTCTCGCTCTGGCCCTTTCTCCAGACGGTCGGCAGGTGGTCGGCGTCGGGCCAGATGGGAAGGCATATTTCTATCCAGTTGCAGGCGGGGAACCTCGGGCTATTCCAGGCATTGAGCTTGGAGAGCAACCTATTCAATGGAGTGACGACGCAAAGGCAATCTATTTCTACAAGCCGGGAGATCTGCCAGCCAAAGTCTATCGGCTGAACTTGTCGACCGGCCACAAGACTCTGTGGAAGGAGCTTATACCTTCCGATTCCGCCGGCGTAAGCCGCATTGGTCCCATCCTCCTCACGCCGGACGGCAAGTCATGCTTCTATGGCTACCACCGTATTCTGTCAGACCTCTATCTCGTGGAAGGATTAAAGTAAGACAACTCTTTTCTTAGCTTCCGCAATTCTTGCGGCGGGCGACCTTTGGCTAAGCAAACAAAGGCGGAATACGCGAAGCTGCAGTAGCGGGAAGAAGTCCGGCCTCGTTCCCGTGCTGTTTGCTGATAGTTTACGTAACCAGGCGTTTACACTTGTAAATTGGGTTACGAGTTAAATGGGGATATTACGTAAACCATCCAGTTTGAGCTGGGCTCCCTACAGCTTTGAAGAGAAAGAGCACTTTCGGAACGCGCTGTGGGCAGCCGTCGAAGAATTGCTCAGGGAAGGACATCATACAGAGCGCAGCAAGAGTGCCTGAAGTCAATTCAGCAAGATTTGTTACCTTACTTTTCTGCAAGCTTTGAAGTGCCCTCATTCCCAGTGCCGTGCCTTACTGCGAGTTTAACGATGACGCCGTATCATCCACAGCTCAATTCTCGAGTTTGATTCATACAGACATGCAGCGCCAGCCGTAGTCCTCCGGAGGGTGCTAGGAGAAATCTGGCCCCTTCTGTTTCCGGCAAGTGCACGTCGCGTCGGAGATTCCGTTCCTGATGGGGATCGCCCAGGCGCGATTCCCGCGTCAGTTTTTTCGCACCGAGATTACCGATGCCGTGTAGCGGTCACCGCGCAATAACGAGAGACTATATTCAATGGCCACGTTTTGCGTGTCATAGGTAGTCTCCCGGATCACAAGAAGCGCGTTTCCCATTGATGTTTGGAGTATCTCCGCCTCTTCTTCGCCGGCAACCACAGCGCCGATCACTTCTTCCGCCCATTGCAGCTTGCGCTTGTAGATGTGCTCGAAAATGGAGTAGAGCGACTGTTTCTCCAGGTCTTGTTTGTCGATTCCCGCGAAGATTCGCGCCGGAAGGTAACTGGTGACTACCGCCACGGGTTCACCATTGACCGAGCGAAGCCGCCTGGCCCGGTACACGTGCTCTCCCGGGGTTAGCTTGAGTGCCTGAGCCACTTCCAAGTCAGGGTCTTCTAGACCGATGCTGAGCAGGCGGGCTGACGGATTAAGGCCTCGCCTTCGCATCTCCTCGCTGAAGCCGCGAAGCTGCTGAAAATTCCAAGGCACGCGCCCGGTGCCGACCACGGGCCGCTTGCCCTTGGCAATCACCAACAGTCCTTCGGATCGTAGTTTCTGAAATGCCTGGCGGACGGGCATCTTGCTGATCCTGAGAGCCTGGGAAATTTCACCCTCTGAGCAGAAGGTCTGTCCTTGGCTCAACTTGTTCTTTTTGATCAGCTCGCGCACATGATCCACAATCTGCATGTAGTAGGGCACGAAGCTGTTGTTGTCAATCGTGAGACCGAGCCTCTCTACTGTAACGAAATCAGGTACTCGAGTATTTTGCGACAAGACGCCCTCCAACCACGCAGCATAGTATACAACGTATATATGATGCTTTGACAACATATTGCTTGGTGTCTTCCCCGAAGCCATTCGCAGACTCCAATATGCGTATAAAGATTTTGATTACAGTTTGTTACGTATAATTTGCAAGCTGAGGAGAGGATCATTTCTAAACCATCATCAAAAATTGTTCTTGACACCATATATGCATACGAGGTTCATATGCTCCTGTACGGGAGATCTC
>Ga0208820_1000964_pt1 | contig 17464 bp, 18 predicted proteins | sample June2015DPH_16_5_FD_184713 | JGI IMG/M metagenome (GOLD analysis project Ga0208820, IMG submission 184713) | Peatland microbial communities from SPRUCE experiment site at the Marcell Experimental Forest, Minnesota, USA - June2015DPH_16_40... | ecosystem: Environmental > Terrestrial > Soil >...
GAGCGCTCGGTCTGGTCCGGGTGACAATCACGGTGTGGAGGGTTTAGCGAATGACCAAGAACAACATGCCTTCGAAACCGGACACTCGCCATGCGATGCCCCTGTTTACGGCGATTGCTTCCAGACTCGCCGTCATTGTCGTCGTAGCGTGCGCGGTTGCTGTGTTCGCCAGCTACGCACTCGGATCGAAAAAGCAGGGCCCCGCAGATAAGTCAGCATCGGACAAGCCATCAACATCGAAAACGCTCGTCGCAACCGAGAGCGTGGAGCATCTTGTTGACCGGCTCGCCCGGGAACCAATGGTTGTCGAACTGAGTGACGGCACGCTCTTCGTGACCGGATATGGGGGCCAACACGGCGAAGTGGAAAAGATTCCTGATCTTTGGCGGAGCCGCGACCATGGCGCGACATGGGAGAAAGTGAATGTCGGCCGCAACGCGGACGGAGCGATTGGCAACTCTGACGTGGACCTGGCGGTCGGCCGGGACGACACCCTTTACTTCGTCGCCATGAGCTACGACAACAAGAAAAACGAAGGCGTTCGCATCGCAATAGGCGCCAGCAAGAACGCGGGCGCGACGTGGACGTGGAGGGTTCTGTCGGAGACTCGTTTTGATGATCGACCATGGATTGGAGTAACGCCAGATGGAACGGCTCATGTGATCTGGAATGACGGAAACGGCGTGCGTTACGAGGTCAGCCAGGATCGCGGCGCCAGCTGGAAGGAACGCCCCCGCATCAATGAACAGGGAGGCTCAAGCCATCTTGCCGTCGGGCCCCATGGCGAAATCGCGGTTCGCATCACTCCGCTATCCGCGTCGGGAAATAAATTCACACCGGGCGTCGACCTGATTGCGGTGAGCCGCGATGGAGGAAAGACGTGGCAGAAGCACCCGGCGCCAGGCGAGCGCGATTGGAGTCCTGACGAAAACAAAGGAACTCCACGCTGGGTGGAACCGGTTGCCTGGGATGCGGACGGCGCACTCTACTCTCTTTGGGGTTCAACAAAGGGCCTGTGGCTGGCGCGATCGCTGGATCAGGGTGAGACTTGGACTAGCTGGCATATCGTGGACAGAGACGAAGTTTCCTACTATCCGTACTTGACTGCCCGCAGCCATGGCGAATTGGCTGCCACCTGGTCCTCAGGCAAGGGCGACACCTTGCAGGCGCACGTGGCCGCAATCCATGTTGGCGACGGCAAACAGCCGCCGCAGGTCATCGAATCGCAGCCATTTCAAACCGAAATCTGGTCTTTCGCGGAGGAGCCGCTCGGTCGCGTTACGGCAGGCGAATACCTGGCAGTCACATTTCTCCGTGCTGGAGGCCTGGGCGTTGTCACTCCGATTCAGAATGAGCGCGAGAAGCGTTTCGGATTTAAATGGTGGAAGTTCGTGGAACGCTGAAGCCACATCGACTGCCTAAACGGCCAGCGTTCAGTACCGCTGACCGACTTCTCGTAGTGGCTGCGCCCGGCATTCTTGATTCTAGTCACCACCCGGTGACTCCCGGATAGTCGGCTAACCTTACCTTGGGATTACTTCAGAGTCGCCCGTCACTCGGGACTCTAAGGATGGTTTTGGACTCTGTGTGGACTTTAGTGGAGAAATCGGCTAGCTGAAAGTCCCTCACCCTGTCTGGAAGTCATGATGAGAAACAGAAGGGTTGGCCCGGTCAGGCTCGCTTCTGTGCCTCCTGCAATTAGAACTGATATGCTTTCGCACTAGCCACATGCATCCAGATTTAAGGAGGTCGAAAATGAGGCCGCTGCTTTGCTGTGTACTTCTGATTCCGTGGTTGATGTTAGCTCAGGCGACGGCACAGAGCCCCTTTGACGGTACTTGGAAGATTGACCTCGCCGAGTCTCAATCTCCGACAAAGGGTGACGACTATCTGCTGCAAGACAACACATATCGTTGCACCACCTGTGATCCCCCACTCGATATTAGGGCGGATGGCCGAGACCAGAAGATCACCGGAGAGCCGTGCTACGACACAGTCAGCCTGAAGGTGGTTGACGATTGGACGACCGAGGAAACTGACAAGAGAAGTGGGAAGACGGTCGGGACTTCAAAGATGACAGTCTCATCCGACGGGAACTCCGCCACGGTCGAGTGGACAGAGAGTTGTAACGCCAACGGTGATGTGACTAGCGGGACACTTATCCTGAGTCGGGTAACCAAAGGACCGCGTGGGTCGCACGCAGTTTCGGGTTCGTGGCAGGTCGTGAAGCGTGTGAACCTGTCGGAGAATGCGCTGGTCGCGACGTTGAAGCTGGAAGGCGATACCTTCAGCTTCGCCGATCCCACCGGGCAAAGTTACGCTGCGAGGTTGGATGGAACGGAGACGCCTGTCAAGGGGGATCTCAGCAATACCATGGTTTCGGTAAAGCGCATTGGCGAGAACACGATCGAGGAGACTGATAAACACGACGGAAAAGTGGTCGAGGTCACTTGCTTTACGCCCTCCGCTGACGGGAAAACGATGACCATCTCCATAGAGAACAAAGTGAAAGGAACTATTCGGCAGTTTGTCGCGCATAAACAGTAAGCCGGTTTTGCCTCACGAAAATCCCACAAACCGCCTTCGAAGAAACACGCCGAGATTCTGGGTGGATCGTCGGCTAACCGGAAGCTATCCAGAAACGGGCTTCGAGGAAGTTGAGCGGATTAGGAACGCGAAGTCTTAGGGCTGTATCTGGAGCGCCCGCTGGACAACCGGTCGCGGGTGCATGATCTCGGGCGGGCGCTTCAGATACAGCGACTTGAAGGAAGCCGCCCCCGCTGATGGATGTCTATGGGATTTGAATCGATCCGACCGGGTCCAGACTATTTAGGAACCCGCTGTGATGGGCAGGACGGACCGTTTGCAGGACTGGATCGAGCGGAGAAGCGTCGCGCTGAGGTGTCGGGCAGAGGCTGAGAAGTTGGCGGACCGGGCATTCCTGGCCCGATGAGACAAGAACTCTCCGTGCGTGCCGGAGCACGATCAGAAGCCGAGGATGCAGATAGAGGTTCATGCTGCGCACCGGTCGGGTTGAGGTGGAGAGCGGAGCAGGAGTTGCGCGGCAGAGAGCCGTTCGACGACGTGCATGGTTCCGCCGCAGGCCGGACAGTTCCAGAGCGAGCGAGGCTGGTCCGTGGAAGGCGATGCCGCCGGAGCGGGCATGTTTTCCGAGCTACGAAGCAGTTGGAAGCAGAGCGGCAGGAGGGTGGCGCGTTGCCGGTTGGCGAGGAAGCCGAAGTTGCGGATGCGCACGAAGCCGCGTGGCAGCAGGTGGAGCAGGAAGCGGCGCAGGAACTCTTCGACCGCCAGAGTCATGATCCTCTTCTTGTTGCCGTGGGCGGAGTCGCGCCAGCGGAAGGTCACGTTGCCCTTGGCAAGAGCAACCAACCTGCGGTTGGAAATGGCGACGCGATGGGTGTAGGCGCCGAGATAGCGCAGCACATGTTCCGGCCCGCCGAAAGGCCGTTTGGAGTAGACGACCCAGTCGTGACGGAACAGTACCCGCAGCCAGGAGGCGAAGGCGCGCGGTTCCGCAAGCGGCAAGAGATGTCCGTGGAACTGGAGTGTGCCTGTCTGGAAGGCGCTCCGGAGTCCAGCGACGAACTTGCCGCGGAAGACACAGCTGAGCACCTTGATGGGCAGGAAGAAGGAGTGTCGGGCGGAAATCCAGCTTGAGTGATCCGGAGCGAGGCCGCCAGCGGGGATTACGCAGTGCACATGAGGATGATGTTGCAGTCGTTGGTCCCAGGTATGGAGCACGCTGAAGAAGCCGATCCCGGCTCCAAGGTGCCGTGGATCGCGAGCGATCTCAAGCAGGGTCTCAGCACTGGCGTGAAAGAGCAGGTTTTAGATGAGCCGCTTGTTCTGCAAGGCGAGCGGAGCCAGTTCTCTCGGCAGGGTGAAGACGGCATGTACATAGCGGGTGGGCAGCAGTTCCCGTTCCCGCGCCTGGAGCCAGCGCAGGCGCGCGTTGCCCTGGCACCGCGGGCAATGGCGATTTCTGCACGAGTTGTAAGAAATGGCGGTGGTATGTCCGCAGCCGGTGCAGCGATCGCGATGTCCGCCCAGCGCGGCAGTGCGGCAGCGGATGATGGCCAGCAGCACCTTCCGATGTTGCCAATTCATCCACCTCCGACTGAGTTCAATAAAGGACTGTCCCGCACAGCGAACGATATCGGCCATCTCCAGCAGAGGCCGACTCATGAGCTGTGCTTCTGTCTCCTTGTGCAATGAGCGTGAGGGTGTCGAGCGGGCTGGCGGTTGCGCTGAGATGCCGCTGGGAGAGATGAAGATAGATCGTCGTTTCCTCAAGGTCGCGATGTCCGAGCAACATCTGGATGGTGCGCAGGTCGGCGCCGGCTTCGAGCAGGTGTGTGGCGAAGCAATGTCGAAGCGTATGAGGATGGATATGCTTGTGCGCAAGGCCGGCGCGTTCAGCGGCCTGCTGACAGGCAGTCCAGAGGACCTTGGTGGTGACAGGATAACTTGCGGTATGCCATCGGTTGCCGGGAAACAACCAGTCGGTCGGCTTGCGCCGGAGCCCACGCCAATAGAGGCGCAGTTCCGCGAGCAGCTTGGGGCTGACCATGACGTCGCGGTCCTTGCCGCCCTTGCCTTCCCGGATATGGACAACCATCCGTTGGCTGTCGATGTCGCTGACCTTCAGGTGGGCCGCTTCTGCACGGCGTGCGCCAGTGGCATAAAGCGTCATCAAAAGGATGCGGTGAAAGGGGAACTCTGCCGCGTCAATCAGACGCGCGACCTCCTCCTGGCTGAGTATCTGGGGAAGATGAAAAACCTTCTTCGGATAGGGTGTCTCGGCGATGCTCCAGCTTCTCTTCAATACTTGGATGTAGAAGAAGCGCAAGGCAGCCAACCGTAGCGTTACGGTGTTCGGGCTGAACTTCAACTTGGTAAACAGCATCGCCTAATACTGGCGGATGTGCTCAGGACCAAGCTGATCGGGCGGGCGGTGGAAGTATCGGCTGAAGTGCTCGACACCATGCAGGTACGAGCGGATGGTCGTATCGGCAAAGTTGCGGCGCCGCAACTCCTCAAGCATGATCTGACGTAAATGGGTCACAGAGTGTTCCTCCTCTGCGACACAAGCTAGCTCAAGGCACCTCCACCATGTCGGCTCAGGAACACGCGTATGCGTCCGCCGCAAAGCGGCTTCGTTCAAGTCGGCTTGTCGGAAGTTGGAAGGCAGGATTGCGGGGTAGCGACAGGAAAAATCAAGGTCGCTCGGACATGCTTAGGAATTCTTCTTGACCGCATATCGTTCGTGCACTTTTACCATGACGGATTCAGGGATCGTAATCTGCGAGTAGGGGCGCTTGGTGCGGCTCTCCGCGCGCTCCACGAGCAGTACACCCGGTTCATTTCGGAAGCGGCGAATCACGGTCTTAGTGGACCAACCCCACATTCTTGAGATTTCTTTTGGCGTGAGATGTCGCTCGAAGGCCGACATACCAGATCAGGGCTGCCTGCACCTGCCTCATTGGCTCCGGCGTCAGATTCCCACCGATCACTGAGCCCAGCTATATTCAAAGTCTCGATGCTCCAATCCCAAGAGTCATCACTTTGCGATCCACAGTTCCTGTTCTGGAATAACGGCACAGGGGTGCTCGATAATGCGACTGACATTCCAACAGTGGTGCAGGTCAAAGCGAGGGCCAGAAATCGCTCGATTGCGAAGTGAGCGTGTGCCGACTGTGTGCCTGATTCCTGTATCTAGCGAGGGGATAGGACGGAACATTCTCAATGGTCCCCGGCCCCGCCTGCCGTTCGTTAGTGATTGATTCACGTCAGACGCCGTTAGACCCGATTCGACCCGATCAGGGTGATAAGGTCAAAAATAGGTCTAAGAATTCCGGGTAAAAACGGCCTTGTAGCGTCCTCAATCCCGACGAGATTTTTTCTCTTTTCCGCTGCCTGCCTCGCCTCGGAAGGTTCCGGCGGCCACAAACAAACACGGTTCTCGGTCGTGAATTTCGCAACGTACATGGCTTCGTCGGCAGCATTTATGAGCGCTTCGGGCGTCTCCAATCCCGTTGCGTTCGAAGTCGCGACCCCAATACTCGCCGTTACTTTGACTACGCCACCGAACGGTGGCAACGCGTCAATGAGCTTCCTAAGCCCCTCCGCTGTGGCAGTGGCTTCGGGCGCGGAAAAGTTGGGGAGCATCGCGCAGAATTCGTCCCCGCCTATGCGGTACAGCTTACCTTTGCGACGCAACAGTGGCGCGATTACCCGGACAACTTCCGTGAGACACCTGTCGCCCTCAGCGTGGCTCACTTTATCGTTCACTTCCTTGAAGTGGTCGAGGTCGAGGAACAGGATTGCGACAAGTTCGCCGATCTGCATTTGGGTCCTTAGCTCATCGCGTAGCACACCTTTGTTTGGGAGCGACGCAATTTCGCCGGGGACCGTGGTGTCAAGACCAGTCTCCACGAGCCGTCTTCCGACGAACTGATATCCATCATTCCGAAGACTCTCCTCGAAACGGTCGTTCAGTTCAGTGCGATGCCACGGAGCGTCAGCGAACGTCCCGCATAAGAATGTCGCGAATCCGCGCAGGTCGCCCTGCCCACGTGACTGCCCACCAACCCTGTTACCGTAGAAGCTGCCGTCATGAAGCGCCGGAAACAGTGAGGCGAAATTCCAAAAATACTGATATTCGCACTTCAAAAGAAAATCTCGGTCAAACCCCATGCCGTACAGCGACGTCGAGAGTTTCGAGATATCAAAACGCGGGTCCCGAAAAGGCGCTGGGCGTTGAAACATGGACTGGCACAAGTAGACCCTGAGAGCCACTGTCGCCTTCGTTATCGGTTGTGGAGCTGGGGCCTCGGATTCCTGAGGAGCCGGGGCTGTGGATTTTCGTTGTGGCAAACTCATGAACCCATTTTAAGCCACCACTTTGGTCAGTTGCATTGAGGGGTGTACGCCGCGTCGCCGGATGCGGACGCATCCCGCCATCAATCTAGCGCGGGCCCCCTCGGGCGCGTAACAGTACTGACGTACGCGTCTGCTAAAATCAGGCGAAGAAGTTCCGAATGGCCGAATTCAAAGAGAAGATTCCGACTGCGAGCGGAACCGTATCGTATCTCTACGACGCTGGCCGAGGCATCGCTTTCGAGGCTTCCGGGTTCATGCGAGCGCTGTACATGGTCGCGCTCAGCATGGACGGTCGACAAATCCTCAGCACGGTTCCGGCGGGCGGCATCGGCCACATTTCCGTCTACCCTCAGCCATCAGTTCTGGCGTGCATCCAATCGGATGAGCAATGCATGTGGGGCCGGAATTGTCCTGTGTGCGAAAAGTACTTCCGTACGAACCACATCATGCGGGAGGTCACGCATTGCCCTTACTGCGCGGCACCAGCTCCGAGCCTCGCCTTCATTTCAAAGGACCAGCGCGTTTATTTGACGGCTTGCTACGATGCATTCGCACGCGCCTACCGGGGAAAAAAGAGCAGTTCCATCGGCGAGGCTGATGTTACGGACGTGAAACCAGCGTGGCACTATTCGGAGGTGAAGCAGCAATTCCACTTCAAATGCGAGACGGACAATTGCGGAACCGAAACAGACATCTTGGGCGATTACGGTTTCTGTCCGCGGTGCGGACGGACGAACGCGCGGAAGTTGTTCAACGAGGAGATCGACAAGCTGCTGACTCGCTGGCAGGAAACCAAGCAAGATGTTTCCGACCGCAGGTCGCACGGGGAAGTCTGGGAGGATTTGACGGTAAAGAGCCTTTTCGCCTTCGAACCGTTTGCCAAGCACATCCGCCTAAAGCTACTTCTGTTCCCCATGACGGCGCGGCGGAAGAAACAGCTTGAGGACCTGAATTTTCAGAGGCCCTTGGCCGCCAACGAATCGCTCATGCAGTGGTTCGATATCGGAGTTCTGGAGTGGCCGGGGAACGATGCTCTTCCGAAGAGAGTGGTTCCGCCGGAGGAAGTAGCGTTCATAAAGAAGATGGTTCAACGGCGTCATATCCTGACGCACAATCACGGCGTCGTCGATCAAGAATATCTCGATCTGAGCGACGACAGTTCATTTTCGTTGGGCGAACGCATCCGAATCGGCAGTGCGGAAGCTAAGCGGTTCCTCGAAAGAGTCCGGGAAATGGGCCTGAACCTGCTCGACAATGTCGAACACAGACTCTATGGGTGACGCATGAGAAACGAAGAAGAACTCTGGTACAAACGTGGCGATTTGGTCGAATTCAAGCTGACGCTAGGAGGCGGTCCGAGACGCTGCCGGGGAATCGTCTTGAATACGGCAGTCCTATACGGGCGCGGCGCTCGGCAGCTCTGGGTTCTCGACATCGACGACGCTACTCCCGAACTGAACGCTCAAATGGACGAACAAAAAGATGATCGTCCACGAAGAGATATCGTGACGTCGATTCCCTCGGTTCCAATCGGCAGGGACACGCTCCTGCGCGAAAACCCTGTCTGCTGTCCAGTCCGGGATTTGAAACGTGGCGAGTGGGAAACTCCTGCGATCACCGTGACGGTTGCTGTTCCGCTGTCCGCTGCGCCCGCGTCCGAAAAGAAGTAGCGTGCTACTCCTTCGAACGCGCGTGGACGATCAACGATGGCCACAACTGTGCCAGCCAACGAACTCTTCCGGCTCCGTCAGGGAACCCGACCAGCGTATTGATTTCATCTGCTGAATCCAGCGAATGGAAGAACCACACTCGGTCGAACAATTCCTTCTGAGGGTGAGCAGCATAGAATTCTGCGCCGCGCGCCGCAATCCGTTCTAACGTCAGCGGGCTGTGAGGCGTGTTGTTCTTGTAAAAGTTCCATCCGCCGTGGATTAGGAGATGGTGTTCGGAGAGATTGTGCTGCGCAATTCGTGCCTGCCATTCTGGTCTGGCAAACTTGACAAGCTTATCCTCCAGCGCCTCTGTCAGAGTCTCGACGGAAACCGTGGGGGCGTATGCCCCACCGTCCTCCTCGGCCTGAAGCCAGAAGCAAGCGTGGGGCGGACCGCCTATGTAGCGTATCGCCTGCAAGTACGTCTGCATCGTCGGATATTCTTGAAAATCCGCCTGGTAATACACGCGGTCGATACGCTCCGGATTCGTGAACCATGTTTGATCGACGCTTGTAGCGCACCTGTAGAACTCCGACCGCAGGGAAGCCTCATCCTTCGGAGCGATCTTGAATCCCCAGCGTGGGTCCACCGACGCCATCGCAACGTTCTTCGGTTGATACTCCTGTTCCCAGCCCGCGCCAAGAACTTCCATCAAATGTTCCCTCTGACGCTCACGACGTTGTGCCGCGTTCATCTGGTCACCGTCCAGCCATTCTGTCAATTCGAGCCCCACCGCTCCGGAGGAAGATTGGGCTATGAAGTCAGGCGGGTCATCCGGATTGTGAACCCACGACAGGAACTCGCCAGTGAAGTCCGGAAAACTGCGCTCCAGATCTTGAAGAATCGACTGCTCGCGTGCGAGGTGACTCGATGCGATTGCCATAAGAACTCATTCTATGCCGTTCGGATAGCCCGTTTACTTTGGCTCGTGCGTTCCGGACCGCCGGGATGAACCCGGATCCGTCCTAGCTGCAGTTGACCTGGGATGTTCGACATGCGCATTCTTCTTCCGGTGGGGCATTGGCCGGCGATGGCAGTGGGTACCTTGCCTGGGATTCGTCGGTCGGTTGACTGTCGGTCAGCCAGAAGTTTACGTCTTCCCAGATTTGCATTCCGACCGTGTGCTTAACCTGCGCTGGTTCGCCCCGTGGACGTCGATATAAGAAGCGGTGTCGAACTGGACCGAACACAGTTCCGTTTGGTGCAGAAAATCGTTGACTCACTATCGGGGTGTTTAAGGTTCAAACGACGTAACATCTTTCATAACAACTACGCCTAAAACTGCCCATTTTTGCCTAAGGAACGTCTGAACAAGTTTTGATTGCAACCGCTCGGTGCCGGAAGTAAAGGCGTCCAGCGGTTTTATACAGCTCAAAAGATACAACGGCCCGCCGCATCCGCGCGGTGGGAGCGGTGCGGCGGTTTCCGGACACACTACGCCGCCGTCATCCCCAGCAGTTTCTTGCGCGCCAGGAACAAGTTCACCAGCGCACACGTCGCAAACAGCCGGTTCGCATTCTTTGCGATGCCCCGGTAGCGCACTTTCACAAATCCAAACTTCAGTTTCAGCACCGCAAACACATGCTCGACCTTGGAGCGCACCTTCGCCTTCGTGCGGTTCTTGGCGCGCTCCACTTCATCCACCCGATCCTTATAACGGTAGCGTTGGCAGGTGAAGTCTTGCGCCTGCGGCGCGCACTCCTCCAGCACGCGGCCCTGTCCGCGATACGCTTGATCGCCCCACACCCGCGTCTCGTCGCCGTGCAGCAAATCCGGCAGCACGCGCGAATCGGCCACGTTGGCCGGCGTCGCCACCACCGCATGAATCAACTTACTCTTACTATCCACGCCCACGTGCGCCTTCATCCCGAAGTACCACTGCTTCCCTTTGCGCGTCTGGTGCATCTCCGGATCGCGCTTCTGCTCGCGGTTCTTGGTCGAACTCGGAGCATGCACGATCGTCGCATCCACGATCGTCCCCGTGCCCATGCGCAGCCCCCGCTCTTGTAAGTGCTCCTGCACCCGCTCGAAGATGCGCGCTCCCAACTGATGCTGCTCCAGTAAGTGCCGGAACTTGCACACCGTTGTCTCATCCGGCGCCGGCTCCCCACCCAGATCGATGTCCACAAAGCCACGCAGCGACACCGATTCATACAGCGCCTCTTCGACCGCCGGGTCCGACAAGTTGAACCACTGCTGCAGAAAATAAATCCGCAGCATGCGCTCCACTCCCACCGGTGGACGCCCTTGCCCCGCCTTCGGATATACCGGCTCAATCAGCGCGCATAACTCCGCCCACGGCACCACCTGCTCCATCTCTTCCAGAAACTTAGCCCGCCGTGTCTTCTTCGTGTACCGTTCAAACCCGCTCAGCGCCGCCAGTGTCCGCTGTTTCATTCGCAAGCCCTCCGATGCTCTCCTCAATCTATCCTCAACACCGGTGGAAAATGGAGAGCTTAATCAGAGTCTCCCTAGGGGGCAGGGCAAGCTGGGCAAATACTTGTCTCTGTCCTCCTCGGACGTATTCCTCGCCAAGCACTGGGCGGAACTGCCACCCAAACACCGTGGTATTCGTTCCGATGATAAGTTCCTGGCCAGGCTCGGAGCCGGGTTCTCCCTTTTCACCAGGGTTACCACAGTCGGCCAGTTCATTCGCCCCCATCAAATCAACCAGCCCTTTATATGTGTCATGGGCGTGCTGAGGGAAGGGACGGCTTATTTCCTTAAGCGACTTAGAGGACGTCAGGGGCACCGGGGGAACGTATTGCAACGCGAGAGTATCGGTGTCTTTAGCCAAGTAGAGACGGTCCTTAGACTTTCCCGCATTCACTCCGACCGAGACCGGCGCCACCGCCACACCGGCTCCGAACGAATTCTGATGGCTGGTGATTTTTGCGACGTTGTATGTTTTTTCGGCGGGCAGAAGGTTAACGATACTCACCCCATCTGGGCCGAGAGGTGGCACTACCAACACACGGACCTCGGCAATCGCGTGCCGAAATTGTCGTGGGGGGTCGAGCGTTATAGTAAAGCCCAGGGTAGTCTGTTTGCGGGTTGCAACTGAGCGCGAATGCCTGATTACATATTGATCCGAGAGCGCGCCCTGCAACAGTAAACGCAACGTCGTAATCTGGGCATTTAGCTCGACCTGTTCAGTCAAGATGTCCGCGCTGCTGACGCCTACGTTGGTGGGCGCGCTAAAAGCTGTCGACGCGGGTGCTGTCGGAACCGTACCCGCGAAACCATTTGTCGTCGTCGTGGTACCGTTTTGCTGGGTGGTTTGGTTGCCGGTGGTCTGCTGGGTGGTGGCACCCGGCGTGGTCGTGGCATTCGTCGTAATTGTTCCGGTAGAAGTGGTGGGTATAGTTGTGCCGGGGGCAACCGTTGGAGGTACGGTGCAAGCCTCAGTGCCGCTGCTGCTACCTAGTGTTGGCAGCGAACCGTTTGGACACTGCAGCGTAACAGTCGTCGCGGTTTGACCCTGACCGGTACTTCCCGTGACGAGTTGTGAGCTTCCCGTCTGGCCGTTTGTGTTGGAAGTGACGACTGTTGGAAGAGGAGTGGTAGTTACTTGGGCCGAAAGAAAGGAAGTATCTCGAACTATGCCCTGCAAATTTCCAAACGCGCCGGTGATGGAAGCCGTACTGAATCCAGAAATCGCGGCGAGCTGCGCCGCAGTTCCGTTGAGCATCTGCTGCAACAGCGCAACATCGAAGACCTTGGCATTGCCAACGGTAATATAGTTGGACTTTGCGCCCTGCAGATTGGTTGCTCCGCGGCGGTTGGGCTCATAGAGCTCTATGTTGCCGTGTTCGTCGTTATTTATGTTATAGAATCGGCAGCCTTGTGGTGTCTTAAACCAATCGATGTGCCATAAATCGCCCTCGGATACAGGCACTCGGAAGGGACCGTTATCCGGATCTAGCGGCAAGGCACCGTTGACGGCATAATGCAAATCCCCATTTAGTGCGCTCTGGTTGATGGCCAGGCCATCGTCAGTTACGGTCATCACCGTTATCACGGGGGCATCCACGGAGGCATTTGTGTTTCTTGCGATCAAGTACTGTTCGGCGCAATCGGTGGAATAGCGATTGACTGCCTTCTCGGCTTTATCGCAATTGGATTTGTCGTTCTTGTTGGATTTGTCCTTATAAATAGTTACAGTTGTGATTGGGTTCTCATAGTAATGGAAAAACCAAGACTGCTTTTGAAGGTCGATGGGTACGCCGTAAATGGCGGTTCGAATCTGAATGTCCTTGTCAGTTTGCTTAGGAAAAAACGCGCCGTACTTTTGTTTGAATGTCACAAAAGCACCGTGGTGGTCAGTAAGAGTGGTATTCGGGACGTCAACAGAAACCCTGTGCTGAATGTGGGAAGGGTCCATCGGCTCGATCGTGAGCCAAGTACCGTCAGGACGAACCTTGGTTGCGGCCACCCAATCGGCATCGAGCGCTTGCAGCGCACTATTGATTGTGGCGGGGACTTGTTCCAAGTCAGCATCTATAGGCACCGACGCAGGCCGACCATCGACAGTAAGCGAGAGTGTGCCGCTTAAAAATTGATCGTGATACACGGTGTGATCACTCTCCCAGGCGGGTACTTGGGATACGTTAAGAAGGTTAGCGATGTAGTCAACTGGGACGGGGTGCGCGGGAGGGGCGGCTGCTCTTACGATCACACAACTGATGACTAGACAAAAATAGACGAGTGCAACACAAAGGCGGCGCATGTTTCAATGCCTCCTGAGCCCGAATTCCGAAACTCTTGCATTGATACCGGACGACGTTGGTTGTTAACAAAGTGCAGATGTCACTGCACTATTCGCATTTGTTTCGTATGGCGTTGCCTTGGCGTTCAATGCCTTTGCGGCAGCAGACCTCGCGGCGTTTTGTAATAGCACCGCTCTGCGAGTGCACAGGATACCAGCGGTAGCGCTCTTCTCATCAGTAGCACAGGAAAGCGCTCCTGTCGCAACTTCGATTTGGAACAGCACCGGTTGTGAAGTGATGAGCGTCGTCCGGGCCCTCGGCGGGGACACACGTCCGACTCAACGCCTCAACCTCACGCCAAAAACAACGCCATTTTCCCGGGGAAGTCGGCGAGTAGAAGCCCCTCGGACGTGAGACTCGGGGATGAGTCTCACTCTTCCGTTCGCCGAACGATGCGAGAATATTCCTCGTCCCTTATAAAGTCAAGATCAAGGATGAATTTATTACGAAATCCGAACAGATGACCCGAAGAACTTATGAATCAATGATTTGTTCGCAGTCGTCGCTGCACAGCCGTATGCCGTCCCTACTGCAACCGCTGGCTCTCGCGGGCCAAGATGGGTTCTGACTTGGCCTCAACTCCCAGGCTCCTTCCGTCTCGTTCAGCACACGGCGCTACCGTATCCAGGTAGCGTTCTCGGTGAAGCCAACTTCGCCAGCGCGAGAGAGTGCCGTGGATGAGGGCAGTGTCGGCCCGCGCGGATGTCCGAGCGTCGAAGCTGAAGATGCGATCCGCGAATCTCGCACGTCCGATGGTCGATATTACAGGCGCAAGAAAAGTAGGGTCAACGCGATGGGGGGGTTAGCTACATGACCGGGAAAAAATGGCCCACCCGCACGTTGCGCGTGATCGCGAATCGCCAGTATTCATGCTAATCCTAACGGTATCACGCGCGCGAGCAGGCAACAGTTGACAAATTTCGAGGGTCTAGGAACGGACGAATTCAGATGAATGGCGGGCAGGCGAGCGCCAAGCCAAACGAGGGGCAAGCGGGGCGTGCGAGCGCGGATGGGGCGTGTGTTTGCTGGCGTGCGCGAGGCGCGTGGCGCGTTTTTCGGGGCGTGCAACGCGCGCGCTCGTGACAGCGTGGGTGCGCGAATCGGCGTTCTCGCGCCCGCGCGGAAATCCGTTTTCCGAACAACGTTTTTGCGCGGGCGCGATGGCAGGCCAGGCTAGCGGATGTGGCGCGGACCCGCATGGATAGCGGGTGCGGCGCGGGGTGCGGGGGAACCGGGGGCGCGCGTTTGCGGGATGGTTTTTCCAGTTTTTCCGGACGGCTAAAAAAAACGATAGAGTTGGTTTTCGGGTTAGCCAGGGGGAAGGCCGGGGCGCGCTCGCTAGCGGGGTGGGCGGAGCGGCGGCGCGGAGTGAGGGCGCGGGGCGAGGGAGTGCGGGGCGAGTGGGGAGGACGCGGGAGGGCGCGGTTCTGCCCGAGGGCGTGAACATGGAAAACTATGTCGCGCAGATCGAGCGCTTTTTGCTGCAGTCCGCGCTGGTACAAACCAACGGCGTGCAGATCCGAGCCGCCGACTTGCTTGGCATCTCCTACTGGTTCGGCATTTGATGAAGAGTACGAGCTGTAAGTCCGGCTCCCAGAGCCTATGTCCCTGAAGTTCCCCGTGCACTTGTGACTTTCTGCCCTTGACGGATCGTCGCTTCCGGCTATACTCGCGTTTACTTCAGTTACCGGATTCTGGTTTGAGGGGGCCTGGAATTCGGAGGAGGCGGAATTGCTGTCGCCGCGGAGAGCGTTGCTTGTCCCCCTGGAGTTCGTGGTTCCCGCCTGCAGCGACTCTTGTTTCTCGACACCTCTGTTGGACCTGCATTTACCTTGGGAGAAATGACGATGACTATGTTCGGGTCGGGCAAGTGGGTGGTGGTCGGGCTTGCGGTTTGCATGTTGGCAGCGCAGGAGGCGAAGGCGGGAATAGGATTCCAGCCGGTCTCGCCCGATGAGCTCAAGATGACCAGCGAGCCGCTGGCTCCGGGAGCGCCCGCGATCATTTTGTACCGGCAGGTGGACCGGGACGACAATGGCCGCACTACCCATGAAGACAATTATTTTCGGATCAAAATCCTGACTGAGGAGGGGCGGAAGCATGCCGATATCGAGATTCCATTTCTGAAGGCGAGCCAGGACGTTGTGGGAGTGAAGGCTCGGACTATCAGACCGGACGGCTCGATCGTAAACTTCGACGGTAAAGTTTTCGAAAAGGAACTGGTCAAGGGGAGGGGAGTGAAGTATCTGGCGAAGACTTTTACTCTGCCGGACGTGCAGGTTGGGGGCATCATCGAATACTTCTACGCGGTGGATTTGAAGGAGCATTACATTTTCGATTCCCATTGGATCCTGAGCGATGAGCTGTTGACAAAAAGGGCGCAATTTTCGTTGAAACCCTACAAAAGCAACTACCAGGTATGGTCCCTGCGCTGGAGCTGGAACACTCTGCCTGCCGGCGCCGTTCCTCCCAAGGAAGGGCCCGACCACATCGTCCGCCTGGAAGCCAGCAACATACCGGCATTCCAGACGGAAGACCACATGCCTCCCGCCAGCGAATTGATGTCGCGGGTGGATTTTATCTATGAAGAGGGCATTGCCGAGAGAGAACAGGCCAATTACTGGAGGCAGGTCGGGAAGAAGCGGAACGGAGAATTGGAAAGCTTCATTGGGAAACGGAAGGCCATGGAGGAGGCAGTGGCGCAAATTGTCTCGCCGAACGATTCGCAGGACGTGAAATTGCGAAAGATCTATGACCGGGTGCAGCAGATCCGCAACAAGACGTACGAGCTGCGGAAAACCGAGCAAGAGGAAAAGCGCGAAAAGGAAAAGCCGGCAGAAAACGCAGAAGATGTTTGGAAGCGAGGCTATGGTAACGGTATCCAGCTGACTTGGTTGTTCCTTGGCCTGGTGCGAGCTGCGGGTCTTGAAGCCTACGGATGCTGGGTTTCGGGTCGTAGAGAATATTTTTTCACTCCGGTTACTATGCAAAGCGCGAAATTGAACTCCAACGTTGTGCTCCTCAAGCTGAATGGGAAAGACCTCTATTTTGATCCAGGAGGAGCCTTCACACCGTTTGGCTTGCTGGAATGGTCGGAAACAGGGGTGCCGGGGTTGCGGCTGGATAAGGACGGCGGAACCTGGATTCGGACCACGCTCCCGCAAGCCTCGGAGTCGCGGATTGAGCGCACGGGAAGACTGAAGCTCTCCGACACGGGCGATCTGGAGGGGAGACTGACCGTCACCTACATCGGACTGGAAGCCATGTACCACCGGCTGGACGAGCGACACGCGGACGAAGTGGCGCGCAAGAAGTACCTGGAGGAGCGGGCGACGTCACAAATCGCGGCGGCCGCGGAGGCGGACCTGACCAACAAGCCGGACTGGACCAGTTCGGAAACACCGCTGGTTGCGGAATTTAACCTGAAGATTCCGGGTTGGGCCTCGAATGCCGGCAAGCGCGTGGTGATTCCTGCCGCGATCTTTACCGCCGCTGAGAAAGGGCTCTTTGAACATGCCAACCGGGTACACCCCATCTATTTTGAGTATCCGTACGAGAAGACGGATGACCTGACCGTCGAGCTTCCGCCGGGGTGGCAAGTGAGCAGCGTGCCACGGCCGCAGAATACGAATGGAAACGTGGTGGTTTACACCTTGAAAGTTGAACCGGGCCCCGGAACACTACGGCTGACGAGAACGCTAAGCATTGACATTTTGGTACTGGAGCAGAAGTACTACGCGTCGTTGCGGAATTTCTTTCAGGTGGTGAGGACCGGCGATGGCGAGCAGATTGTTCTGCAGCCAGGGGGAATCCATGCGAGCAACTAACCGGCGGGCGCTGTTAGTTTGCTTTTTTGTTGCTGCATTCGTTGTGACCGGTGTGCCACGGGCTGCGGCCAGTGGGGACGCTCCACAGTGGATGCACGCATTGGTCGGGGTCACGCTGCCTTCCTATGATGAGAAGACCGACGCGGTGCTGCTCTATTCCGAGACGAACGTGACCGTTCTGTCGGCCGACAAAATCAGGACGCACGTGCGTGAGGCTTACAAGATTCTGCGGCCCGAAGGGCGGGGGCATGGC
>Ga0208820_1000965_pt1 | contig 17456 bp, 23 predicted proteins | sample June2015DPH_16_5_FD_184713 | JGI IMG/M metagenome (GOLD analysis project Ga0208820, IMG submission 184713) | Peatland microbial communities from SPRUCE experiment site at the Marcell Experimental Forest, Minnesota, USA - June2015DPH_16_40... | ecosystem: Environmental > Terrestrial > Soil >...
ATTCCAGGAGGCAGGGGGGAGGGGGGTGCCAGTACCAACTGGTAAACAGGCCAGAAAAGGGAAAGAGACAGACGTTCCGGACTAATGCGGTTCTAGATCGCCCGATCCGCTCAGACCCGTAGCTCCACCACCGTGGCTCCGCCGCCACCCTCGTTAATGGGCGGTTCAGTAACCGACTCCACGTGCGGATGCTTCTTTAGATACTGGCGCAGGGCTTTGCGCAGGATACCCATGCCGCTGCCGTGGACGATGCGCACCCGCGTCATGCCGGCCAGAAATGCGCGGTCCACGAATTTTTCGACTTCGCTGGTGGCTTCGTCCACGGTGCGGCCGATGACGTTGATTTCGGTGGGCATGTTGCGGCCGCTGACTTCGCTTTGCAGCGAGACGCTGATCCCGCGGGCGCGCGCCGCCTCGACGGGCGAGTCGGAGACGCGCATTTGCACTTCGGCGATATCTTCGCGGGCGATGCGCATTTTCATCGAGCCGATCTCGACATCGAAGTGGTTGTCGCCAATTTTCTTTTTGACCACGGCGGCGCGGCCCATCGACTTAAGCTTCACCGTGTCGCCTTCGGAGACGTGCTTCACCAGGCTGGGCTGTGCGTTCGGGTCGCCGCGATCGGCGCCGGTCGCGTGCGCGACTACGGTGGCATCGAACTGCTCGCGAAATTCGCGGCGCATTTTGGCGATGCGACGCTCGGCGTCTTTCGATAATTTCTGCGCGGCGGCGCGGTCCTGCACGGCGTTCACCGTCTCGCGCGCGTGGTACTCGAAGTCGCGGAACAGAGCTTCGAGCTTCGTCTCCATCTCGCGAATCTTGGCCTGCTGTTCTTTGCGGCCCTCGGCGGCGAGTTGCGCCTTCTCGCGGTCGAGCGCCTCCTCGCGGGCTTTCATGCGAGCACGCTCTTGTTCGAGATCGCGAAGGTCGGCGTGCAGACGATCGAGGAAGCGCGCCACATCTTGTGTCTGCGAACCGAGGCGCGAGCGCGCCGAAGCGATGATTGCCGGATTCAGTCCGAGCCGTTGCGCGATGTTGATTCCGGCGGATGCTCCGGGGACGCCGATCTTCAGTTCGTAGGTCGGTTGCAGCGTGGTTTCGTCGAAGCCGACCGAGGCGTTGGTCACTCCGGGCGTATTCGCGCCATAAACTTTGAGCGAAGTGTGGTGCGTCGCAATCGCGATCATGCACCCGGCTTTACGAAAATGCTCGGCGATCGCCACCGCCAGCGCCGCGCCTTCCTCGGGATCGGTAGCAGAACCGAGTTCGTCGAGCAGCACCAGCGAATTCGCAGTCGCAGTGCGAGAGATGAAATCGATGTTCGTGACATGCGCCGAAAACGTCGAGAGATTCTGCTCGATCGATTGATAGTCGCCGATGTCGGCCAGAACGGAGTCAAAAACCGGCATGTCGGCGCGATCTGCGGGAACGGGAATGCCCGATTGCGCCATCAGAGCGAGCAGGCCAAGCGTTTTCAGGGAGACGGTCTTGCCGCCGGTGTTGGGGCCGGTGATCACCAACTGGCGGTGGTCACCTTCCAGCTCAATGGTGATGGGGACAATCTCTGCGTTCTTCAGTTTTAGATTGCGCTCCAGGAGCGGATGCCTTGCGCGGTGGAGGATGAGCCGGGCTTCGCTCGGCTGGGACGGACGAATGCGTCCGTCCCCACGTGAGTCTTGCCGATCTTCAGACAAGGTCACCGCTACGCAGTTGTAGTCTTCGGCGAAGCGGGCTTTGGCGAACTGCAGTTCAAGTTCGGCCAGGATGTCGGCGGCGGCTAGAATGGCGGCGGCGTTTTCGCCGATTTGGCGCGTCATCTCCAGCAGGACGCGATGAACCTCGGCCAGTTCTTCATCCAGCAGGCGCACCAGTTCGTTGTTCTGCTCGATGGTTTCTAGGGGCTCGACAAACACGGTCTGTCCGCTGGAACTGGTGCCGTGTACTACGCCCTGCACCCGGCGTTTCTGCTCGACTTTCACCGGGATCACGAAGCGCTCGCCTCGGATGGTGATCAATTCGTCCTGCACGGTGCCGCCTTCGGCGAGTTTCCGCAGGTAGCCGCGCAGCGATTCCTGAATCTGGCGCTTCTGCTTTTCGATCTCGCGGCGAACGCGGCTGAGTTCGGGAGAAGCGCGATCGTCGAGCGTGCCGTCGGGCAGGATCTTGTTGCGGAACGAACGCAGGAAAACGGTGAAATCCTCGATGCCGGCGGAAAGCGCGACCACGGCCGTCCACTCGGAGCGCATCGCGGCCGGAGGTTGACGCACGATTTCGAGCCACTCGGCTGCGCGGTCGGCGACCAGGACAACGTCGCGGATCTCGCTGGTTTCAAGAGCGGCTCCGGCGATACGCGATTTCTCGATCAGCTTTCGGACTTCGGGCAGCCCGGCGAACTCGAACCGTCCGCCCACGCGGCGATACTCGCGGATTTCCGTGGTGAGCTGGTGCTGGGTTTCAAGCCATGCATGGTCGAGCGAAGGCCGAAGTTCGGCGATGCGGCGCTGGCCCAATGGTGAAGAGGCGTAGCCGGCCAGCAGCCCGAGGAGCGTCTCGAACTCGAGCAACCGCGAACTCGTGTGGGTCACGGGATGGGGCACGAGATTGGGAGCAAAGGACATGCGCTTCGATGTTACAACGCAGCGCGGATTTCCGTGGGCATTCGGGCCTGGCTGCGGTGTAGAATCGACTCCGCCGGTTCACTGTGACTGACTTCCGGCGGACGGCCCCGTAGCTCAACTGGATAGAGCATCAGCCTTCGGAGCTGAGGGTTGGGGGTTCGACTCCCTCCGGGGTCGCCATTTCGAAACCGGTTTGCCATGCCCACTCCGGCAGACGTTCCTCTAAACGAACGCCCCAGATCATCTCCCGCACCTGAACTATGGTTACTTGCCCGGCCTCCCTGTTTCGCGGTGCAATAGCATTTGCGGGGGGCGAATTATGGGACGTGTTCTTGGCTTTGTGGGCACGATCGTCACCATGGCGATCGCTATGTACATCTACTCTCTGCAGGTCAAGACCCTGACTCCGAGCGGGGGGAGCGGCAATCCTGAAGAATTTGCCACCATCACGGGCGTGAAGAACGATCTGATCGGCATCGCCAACGCCGAGCGCGGGTGCCTGGCGACACAAGGGAAGTATGCTTCGCTTGATGAGCTGAGATCAGGCAACTACATCAGCATCAAGGGCGAGCGCCCTCCGTACATTTACGATGTCGAAACCACTTCCAGCAGCTTTCGTGCGACTGCCACTCGCACCACGAAAGGCGCTCCGGCACAGCTCTGGATTACCGAAACCATGGAAGTTCAAGCTTCGGACTGAAATTCGTTTTTGCCCGTAATCCAGATGGCGGCTGCGCGGCCGAGCGGCTCATGGCTTTTTCCAGTCAGTCAAGGACATTAGTTCGTCCATGATTTCCTGCAATCTTTGGAGCCGCCGTTCCTGATCGGAAGCTCCGATCGTCTTTTTGCCACCTTGCAGGTACAGGCGGTTCGCTGCACTGATTTCCGCGATTTCTTCTCGTAACTTTCCAACGCGCTCTTTGACGGACTGCGGCATAAGGATAGGCTAGCTGAGCATTTTACAACTTTTTTGGGACGCTGTTGACAGATCCCCCAAAGCTCCAAGTGCAAGGAGCTTCCCCTTCAGCGTGACCGCCAACGACTAACGACCAATGACTAACGACCACGGCCAAGAAAGCGCCAGCCCAACGGGTGCTATCATTATCAGGCTCACCTTCTGTTCCCAGCGGATGAGCCGAGTACCCGCCGAAATTCGATGCGCATTCGACGCCGCCTCCTCATTCCCCTGACCGTTTTGCTGATTGTAGCCGCCGTAGCGTCGATCGTGGTCCTGCGCATGCACGCTCCCCCGGAAGCGGCCCGCCTGCTCCCGGGCGCCGACGGTTTCCTCTACATCAATCTGAAGTGGATTCGGACATTCAACGCCACCGGCCAACTGCCGCCGGTTTCCCGTGAGCCCGAATACCAGAAGTTTGTCGAGGAGACAGGCTTTCAGTTCGAGCGCGACCTCGACCAAGCCGCCTTCGCCGTCCACTATCCGCGGAGTTGGGGGAACGGGATCGCCGGATCGGCTTCCGAACCGCGCTTCTCAGAGGTTTTCGTCGGCAAGATCGATTCCGGCCGCCTGACTGCGTACCTCAAGAAGCTGTCTTCTTCCATCGACGACTACCGCGGTTTTGAGATCTACAACATCCCCCTCGAAGGCCGCACCGTTCGCGTGGTCATTCTTTCGTTTGACAGCGTCGCGGTTTCGAACCATCCGAACCCCGACGTGATTCGCGGCATGCTCGACCGCTCCCGCAAACTGGCCTCGCCATTTGGCGGACCCTGGTTGCTGCGCAAGTTCTACCGGAAAGTTCCTCTGGCCAGCCTGTGTTTTGCGATTCTGCGCGTGCAACCCGCCGAAATGAGTTCTCTGGGCGGACTGGGCAGCTGGGGCCTCCTGTTTCCGAAGCCAGCGGTCGCGGTGATTTCTGCGCGATATCTCCGCGCTCTCCACCTGCGGGCCGAAGCGTTCACCGACAGTGAGAAAGACGCGCAGGCGATCACCGAGAAAACCGCCGCCTTTCTCAGCATCTTTCACGCCGCCGAAAGCAGCGTCGGTACACAGGGTACGGATGCGGATGTAAAGACATTCTTCGACAGCCTTAAAGTCGAACAGTCCGGAGATCGCGCCATTCTCACCGCCACCGTCCCGCCCGGCTTCATCTTGAAGGTTCTGAAGGAAGGTCCGCCCACGACCGCGACGCCGCTCAAGGAGCCGCCCACCCCGAATCGGCCATAGACGCCCGTGTCGCGATAACGACAATCGAATAGCCTCGTCCAATACAAAGTGGAATGGTTGTAACAATTCCACCGTCCGCAGCATCTGCATCTGGTGGTTAGTCGGTGAAGCTCTGGTTCCGTATCAGGGCATCGGTTTAGCGATGCCGCAGTGCATTGGGATTAACCGCCCCTTCAGGGGCAGGGATCGTGTCGACTTCTCCTCGGCTCGCTACAATAGTTAGATATGACGAGTTTGCCATTACCGCTCGCCGCCTTCGTCGCAGGACTGATCTCGTTCTTGTCGCCCTGCGTGCTTCCGCTCGTCCCCGGGTACGTTTCCCTGATCTCGGGAGTAGGCGTCGAGCAGTTGAAGCTGCAAGAAGGGCAGCTCTTCCGCAAGGTAATGCTCAATTCCGCCGCGTTCATCATCGGCTTCAGCCTCGTCTTCATCACCTTGGGCGCGATCTCGACCGAAGTCGGCCAGATCCTCGCACAGTACAAATCGCTGCTCGCCCGCATCGCCGGAGTGGTCATCATTCTCTTCGGTCTTCACCTGACCGGCATCTTGCAGATCAAGGCTCTGTTGGCCGACACTCGACTGCATGGCCTCAAAGGCAGTTCTTCCGCCTGGGGCGCGTTTGTCATTGGATTTGCTTTCGCTTTTGGATGGACGCCGTGCGTCGGTCCGATTCTCGCGGTTGTGCTCGGCTTCGCCGCCGCTCAGGACACCGTCTGGAAAGGCATCTTTCTTCTGGCCATCTACTCCGCCGGATTGGCTGTGCCGTTCCTGCTGACTTCGCTTGGCATCGAGCGTTTTCTAAAGTTCTACAACCGCTTCAAATTCCACATGCACGCCGTGGAAGTAGCGAGCGGAGGTTTGCTGATCGCATTGGGCATCCTGCTGGTGATGGGCCGTTTCGCGCTCATCTCGGGCTATTTCTCGTTCTTGAATCGCTTCGCCCTGTAACTGGGTGCGCGAGCAACACCCATAACGAATTGTCATCCCGAGCGAAGCGAAGGATCTGCAGTTCGCCGCAAAATGCAGATCCTTCGCTTCGCTCGGGATGACAAACTCTTGATAGTGACAGATAGTTTTGAAGGGGCGCGGCTTCAGCCGCGCCGTAAGTCGCAAAATCAATGGCGGCTCTAGCCGCCGAGGTTACCAGTGAAAAGAAATCCTCTGATTCTGTTCTTCATCGCCGCCATTGTCGCAGCGATGTTATTCGCCGGCATTCGCATCGCTCGTAACAACCGCGCGAACGGCCGCGCCAAGGGACAACTCATCGGCAATGTGGCTCCTGACTTCGAACTACAAACGCTCGATGGCAAGAACCTCAAGCTCTCCGACTTTCGCGGCAAAGCCGTTTTGCTCAATTTCTGGGCGACCTATTGCGGCCCGTGCAAGATCGAGATGCCGTGGTTTGTCGAGTTGCAAAAAGAATACGGCCCGCAAGGATTCCAGATCGTCGGCGTAGCCAATGACGACGCCAGCACCGCAGACATCGCTAAATTCGCCAAGGAAATGGGCATCAATTACCCCATCCTGATCGGCAAAGACTCCGTCAGCGATAGCTACAAAGTTAGTGTTCTGCCGACCACGTTTTTCCTGGACCGCGACGGCAAGCTCATCGCCCGCGAATTCGGCTTGCAGAGCCGCAGCGTGTTCGTGGACCACATCAAGAAGGCCATGAGCCAGGGCCAGGCCGTACAGGCTCATAAGTAACTACGACCCCCCCTGCGCGTGGAGTACTCTGGAGGTGCGTTCGTATCAGGGCATCGCTTTAGCGATGCCGTAAGCGCCAAAATCAAACGCCCCTTTAGGGGCTGGACGTCGGCGTCCGACTCCAAGAGCGGGGGCAGCCCAATGAAGATTCTTCTGGCGAGCGCGCTTCTCCTGTTCGCCGCGTGGGCTTGGGCACAGGACGATCTCGGCCCGCAAGGTCCCGCCGTAAAGATGGCGCCCGCTCCGGTCGTGACCGCCGTGCAAGGCAAACCCGCCACCGTCCCGCTTCAGTTCCGCGTCGCTAGCGGATACCACATCAATTCCAACCAGCCGAAGTCGGAGTTCCTGATCCCGACCGTGCTCAAGGTCGAAGCCACCACCGACATTGTCATCGGCAAAACCACCTACCCTGAAGGCCAGGATATGAGCTTCGCCTTCGCTCCCGAAGAAAAACTCAATGTCTACACCGGAGATTTCAAAGTGGATGTGCTGGTGCGTCCCCTACACTCCGTGCAACCCGGCAAATACGTCGTCCGCGGAACTCTAAAATACCAGGCCTGCGATAACGCAGCCTGCTATCCGCCCAAACAGCTACCGGTCAGCTTTGAGGTGAAGATCGCAAAGGCTCCCCCAGCACCAGTCAAGAACCCCGCCCAAAGTCCGCACGCGCGCTGACTCGCGTAGGGACGGCCGCCCCCGGCCGTCCAGGCCGAGCGAAGCTCGGCAGCCGCCTTAGGGGCTTGGGCATCTGCTTGAACTCATCTGGCAGGAGGGCCAACTCGGCGCGGAATGCGAAGAACGAATCCAGTAGGACCGGCGTCGCCGGCGCCGAACACCAGCGATGCTCCGGCGGTTTCGAGCACACGCCTGGCGATCGCCAGCTTCACCCTGCGTAAAGTTGATATTGACGCTGATGTTGTCCTCGCCCGATCGTGCTTCGCCGGCGGGCTGGTTGCGCTCCGTTCCGTCTCGCGAAAATCCGTCTCGCGGAAATCCGTTTGGCGAAAATTCGGCTGGCGAAAGCCGCGTTCGCCTTCAACCCGCAGCACTGTCCCCGCCGGACCCTCCCCCAGCAGAAGCGTCACCTTACCGCCCACCGCTTGCGCTTCGATCATCGTCGCAATCAAATACTGCATAGCCAGCTGCAGTCGCGACTCCGCCACCGGCAACGAGGCCGTACAGGTGCCCGCGAGGCGCAACTGGATGCCGCGCACCGCCGCGATCGAGGATAGTTCTTCGATCACGCTCCTCATGCGGGTTCCAGCGCCACCGGGCAAATTTCCGGGCCCGGGTGCTCGGCGTCCAGATACTGCCGCATCAACTGGATCATGCCAATGACCTTTTCCGTCTGTTGCAGAGCTGCCGCAACACTCGCCTGCTGCTGCTCCGCGACTTGCTCGAGCGAGAGGTCGAGCGGGAGTTGCAGCGAAAGCTCGAGCGAACAGCGCAAGCCGGTGAGCGGCTGGCTCAGCGAGTGCAGCAATTCGCCGAGCACGTCCGGGCCTCGCGGCGCTTTCGGGAAAGAATGCGAGCTCGTGCTCATGCGGATGCCCCGTCCGGACTCATCTGATACCCCACCCCGCGAACCGTGTGAATCAAAGATGGCGAGAAGCCGTCGTCCACCTTGCGCCGCAGATAGTTGATGTAAACATCCACTACGTTCGTCGTGGAATCAAAGGTCAGGTTCCAGACGTGCTCGATGATCATCGCCCTCGTCAGACGGCGCCCGGCATTGCGCATCAGGTATTCGAGCAACGCGAATTCCTTAGTCGTCAATTCAATGTGACGCCCGGCGCGCGCCACTCTGCGTTCCACACGATCCAAACATAGATCTCGGACGGTGAGCACCGATTCCGATGGCAGGTGGCTGCGCCGCAACAACGCCCGCGCGCGCGCCGAGAGTTCGAGATAGGAAAAAGGCTTTACCAGATAATCGTCCGCTCCCGAATCCAGGCACTGCACACGGTCTTCGACCCGGCCCCGAGCGGTGAGAATCATCACCGGCAAGTTCGCCTTACGCTGCCGCAAACTTTTCAGAACCGACAACCCGTCCATCCCCGGCAGGTTCAGGTCAAGCACCACCAGATCGTAGTCAAACTCCATGGCCATCGAACGGCCCTGGTTGCCCTCGTTGGCAACATCCACCGCATGATGTTCCGCTTCCAGGCCCTTTCGGATGAAACTGGCAAGGGCCGCATCGTCTTCCACAATAAGGATTCTCATGAGCGTCTTCTAAGTCGGCTAACTCTCAACCGATTCTCATTCTCGACTCACTCGCCCCAGTAACACAAGATAACCAGCACGTACAAAAGGACGTACCTGGGAGGGAACGGGGAAATTGCATTTCTTGTGTGGGGTCGGGGCTTTGCCCCGTCCAAGCGGGGCATATCCCCGCTTCAACACAAACCTTCGGGAATGCATCATCAGGCGCCGGATTTCCACCTTCTACGCGCCCAGCGCCGACCGAATCGCCCCGACAATCGCTTCCGCGACCCGATTCATCTGCTCCTTCGACTCCGTTTCAATCATCACCCGCGCCAGCGCTTCGGTGCCGGAATAACGCACGACCACTCGGCCATTGCCGTCGAGTTCCCGCTCCGCGGCTGCAATCGCCGCTTGCACCGCCGGAATCTCCGCGAAAGGAATTTTTTGCCGCACCCGCACATTCCGGATCGTCTGCGGAAACACCTTCAGATCGCCCACCAGATCGCCCAGCGGCTTGCCCGTGCGAACCATAATCTCCAGCACCCGCAGCGCGGTCAGCAATCCGTCGCCGGTGGTCGCTTCCCCATCGAGAAATAATATGTGGCCCGACTGTTCGCCGCCGAGCGTAGCTCCCACGCGCTGCATTTCTTCGAGCACATACTTATCGCCGACATTGGCACGCAACATCCGAATGCCAGACCGCTTGAGCGCTAGCTCCAGCCCCATATTCGACATCGTCGTCGCCACCACGGTGGCATTGGCGAGCGCACCGCGCGCCTGCATATCCCGCGCCGCCAGCAGCAGAACCGCATCCCCGTTTACCACGCGCCCATGGGCATCGCAAAAGAGCGCGCGGTCGGCATCGCCATCAAAAGTAACGCCCACATCGAAACGTCCCCGATTTTCAACAAAACTCTCGTAGACATAGCGCGCCACTACTTCCGGATGCAGCGCCCCGCAATTCTCGTTGATGTTCTCTCCATCCGGCGTGGAGTGCAGAAAGATCGCGTCGATCTTGAGCGCTCCGAATAACTCCGGAGCTTCCGCCGCCGCCGCACCATTGGCGCAATCGACCGCCACGTGAAGCCCGCTCAAGTCGGTCGACACACTGCTCGCGAGCCAGCCAACGTAAGCCTGACGCAGGCTTTCCTCTCCCGGAAGGCTCGGAATTTCGGGAGTGGGATCCGGCGCCGCAACCGCCTCCGAATCTTGCAGCAGCGTGAAAATCTCTTTTTCAATCGCCAGTTCGCGCGCGTCCGGCAGTTTGTAGCCATTGCCGGAAAAAATTTTGATCCCGTTATCGGTCCAGGGATTGTGCGAAGCCGAAATCACCGCGCCGGCATCAAACCCCTGCGAGCGCGCCAGGAAGGCGACGCCCGGCGTGGTAATCACGCCCGCGCTGCGCGTTTCCACGCCCACCGACGCCAGCCCTTGCAGAAATCGGTCTGCAATCCATTGGCTGGAGACGCGCGTGTCCTGTCCAATCACCACCCGCGCTTGCGCCTTCACGCGCACCAGATCGTGCCCCAACGCCCGCCCAATTAAATAAACACTGTCGCGCGTCAGCGGGAACTCCTCTGCCACACCACGAATCCCGTCCGTACCGAAGAGTTGTCTGGTTTGCGTCATGCTCATGCTAAGGACTGCGGAAGAAAATGAAGCCTACTTTTTTTCGTCTCCCGCATGTTCCATGATAACCCTGTCAAGGCGCTCTTTTTCCTCGTCTTTATTGAGACTTTCGTTATGTCGTGGGCTATTGGCTGGCGAATCACGAGGTTGCGGATCACGTGCGGATTTCCACGGAATTCATGAAAAAACTGATAGCGAACCGAAAGGTCACATCTGTGGACATGATGTGTACGTGGTTGTGTACGTGGAACGACGACTCTTACTTATTGCTCACTTCCATTGTGCTTCCGAAAAATCGCCCAAAGTTTCCATCGCCAATTTTCGCATTGCTGGCGTCATCTGGTTCAGTCTGGCTGCGACTTGCTGGCATACCTCGTCCAGAACCCGGACATTGATGTCGTGCGGATTGCGCTTCTCGGCGTCCATTTTCGCTATCATCATTTTGTATTCTCTGGTCTGGCGCACGGGCTCGAAGTCGCCAGTGCGTTTTGCGGTATCTAAAGCCAGCACGATAGCGGCGGTCAGTTCAAGTGTGTCCCCCATGGCTCCCTCCTTTCTGCATTCAGCGGCCAAACATAAAGCATTCCCGCAAAAAAATCAAGCGAGTGCGAAAACTTTCGCCCGACGCTCGTTGCGCCATCTAAGGCGAACATCCTAACTCGATTGGCCTGCACAAACGGCACCTTGAAAGCAAAATGGAAATGCCTTACAAAGTCAAAACGGACGAGCGAATCCAGAGCCGCCGAAAAGGAGAGTTATGTTACCAGAGTTAACAGTACTGCGTGGATTGGGCGACAACTTGCGGGTTGCCCAGTCGTTGTTGAACGGCAACCCAACTGACACAGAGAAGCAGGAAGCGCTGATGCTTGTGAAATCAGTCGATCAGCACCTGCATGAAGTAATCCCTGTGTTGACGCGGGTGGTGTTGGACGTTAAGTGATGGTCATCGTAATTCCACCAAACAGCGAGTATGGCTCCATCTTCGCCAGTGCTGAACCCTCCGCAGGTTGGGAGCAACACAAAACACTTTGGCGTCGGCGTCACCACGAAGGCAGACGCATGGTCTTCGAGGCCGAGTGGGAACCAGTTTACTTCTTTCAAACGGAAACGGAGTCGGCAGACCAATTCCTCGAACGCATTTCGGATCGCTCTCACGGAATTATCGGGATCGTCCGGGTATGGCGTGATAAGAGGGTTCAGACTGTGGAGGTGAACATAACCACCGAAAGCATCCTCTCTGATAACGAACATAACCGCCAAGCCATAGCGTGTATGCTTCAGCACGGCTTGGATTGCGGTTTGCAGGACGGTGAGTTAAAGGTTGAATAACCACCGATGTACGAACAGCACCTTGAACTAAAAACGGGAACACTTTAAAACATTCAACAAGCAAGACGCACGTGGGTCCGGCGCATGGTGCTGCTGGAGATCGGCAGACAGAGTTTTTCTAACTGGATTACCTCACATGAAACAAAGCCGCCTCGTCCACAATTCAAGAGTGGGGTTGTATGAAAGAGATAAAGACAAGCGAAGATTTACCATTGCCGCTGACGGTGTGGCGAAAGCGGCACCGTTAGTTCAAAAGGTTCTTGAGGTAGTGCACGGTCAAGCCTACCCGGTGGGAATGATTGCGTTGTATGCCGCATTCTCAGAAGTTCTCGACGACAACTTTGGCAGTGACATCCACTTACCGGGCGAACAACACCGCCCGGTGAGTATGGTTGCCCAGCAGAGAATCAGGCATCCGCCCTGCTCCACGTCGTTGACAAGCTCAGCCCATGGGGCGTCAGGTGGCGTCCGATTCAATCTTCCGGCTTGAGGTTCTTTGCCATAAGAACCTCGTCGTCGTAGCGACCATCTTGCTTTAAGGCCTTCCTTTCGAGTCCATATTCCACGAAGCCCAGACGCGCATATAGCCGCCGCGCTTGTTCATTGTCGCTAACCACAGCCAGTTGGATCAGTTCGACGTGATGGCGTGCAGATTCGACCATGGTCTCGACCAGTCGCCGCCCAACCCCAGCCTTTCTTGTGCTAGGTCGAACGTACATGCCCACGAGCCGTCCCTTGTGAGCCTCTTTTTGTCCTTTGCCGATCAACAACCCGGCGATGCCGACGAGTTCCGAGCCGTCGAAAGCACCGAACACTTCGGAACCGCCAATCCGGTCGGAGAAGAACGTCAATGGTTGGGCATTTTCGGCGTCGAACGTGCTGCCGAATGCTTCTGGGTTGCATCGAAGGGCTTCCAATCGAATGTCGCGATACAAGGCGGCATCGGCTGGCGTTAAGCGCCGTATCTGAATCCGAGCGGCATCCACATTCCATTGGTAACGGAAACTTCAAATTAGGACAATACGCGGCTGCTGAACTCAGGGTGACCTTGCAGTCTGCTGAGCAGCCCCGAATACCGCCTCTGCGGGCGGTCATTATGGACGGCGATGCCACACCCGAACCTTCAGAGCACTGCGTCTATACTCACCAGATGCGGATGATCTCTGTGGTGCTGTTTCTAGTGGCGTCGTTATTCGCCGAGTCGGTGGCGGGGTTGAAATGGACGATGCCCACGGGATGGAAGACGGAAGGTGCGAGCCCGATGCGAGCCGCGACCTACACGATAGCGCCCGCAGCCGGAGACACGGCGAACGCCGAGTGCGTGGTCTATTTTTTCGGAGCCCAACAGGGCGGCGGTGTGCAGGCGAATCTTGACCGCTGGAAGGGACAAATGGTCGCTCCGGGTGGCAAACCATCGGACGCGAAGATCGCGAAGCGGACGATTCACGGACTGGCGGTGACGACCATTGATGCGTCGGGCGACTATACGGGGATGGGCGGACCGATGGCGGCGTCGAAATCAGTGCAGAACAACTACCGACTGCTGGGAGCGATTATCGAGGGGCCGGGAGGGAACGTGTTCATCAAGTTTACCGGACCCGCGAAGACTATCGCGGTCAGCCAAGCCAAGTTCGAGCAATTACTGAACTCGTTCGAGAAAGAAAAATAGTTCTCCGCGCTTGGAGATTCAGATATGACTTTTCCCAGATTGTATCGCCTCGTTCCGATGTGGCTCGCTCTCGTTTTCACGTTCGCTCTCAGCGCCGTTTCGCAAACGGGTGGCTTGCAGCACAACAGCAACTTGCGAAAATCAGCAAGCACATCGAGCGCAGTTATCGAGACTCTGCCTGCGGGCACTCAGGTCAGCCTCATTTCGAGTAGGCGTCGGTCTGGCTATTACCACGTGCGCACGGAGGATGGCGCGGTCGGCTGGGTGCTTGCCAAGAACGTGAGTATCTCGTCATCGAACCGCACCGCAGCCGCGCAACCCACCTCCGGCTCTCTGCTTAACCAGTTGCATGCCGCCCGAGTTGCGGCGGTGCCCCAGCCGCTCGTTATTGGAGGGCAGGAGGTTTGTGCGGCGACAGGCAATTCATCGGACCCGAAGATGATCAAGCTCAACAGCCAGAAGAACCGAACCGACATACCCAATGCGACTGCCTACATTCCCGTCGATTGGAACGTGCTGAAAGGGCTGCCCAGCAACTCGCCCGACGATTTGCAGGGGGCTCCGGTGATGGTAATCGGATATCTCTCCCATAGGATCAACGTCGAAAACAAAGCGCCGGGAGAATCCACAAATTGCAATCTGCTGAACGATGATGAAGTTGATTGGCACATTTATCTCACCAACGCCCCGAATCAGGCGATATCGCAGGCTATCATCGTGGAAACGACTCCCCGCACCCGCCCACTCCACACATGGGATAAGTCGGTTCTCGACGGTCTGGTGAACACAAACAAGCAAGTCCGGATCAGTGGATGGCTAATGTACGACTTTCAGCATGTGCCTGACATCGGAACCCAGCGGGCGACGGTTTGGGAGGTACACCCAATAACCCGGATTGAAGTGGCGGGAGACGGAAATGGCGGCTGGCAGGACATCGAGCAGAAGCCGAATTGACCGCCACTATGCAACTACGCGGCTGGGTTCGGGTGCCTGTCAGGAAGCCCCTTCTGCTGGGATTTGGCTGCCCGGAAGAGGTTTGGGTCGGGGTCAGGCGTTTCAGAGGTGTTGGCAGCCTTTGTGGCCAGTCTGGCGACCATGTGGCGGAACCATGATGACCGGGCATCGGGCGATTCTGGATCAGCCGCCTGCATTTCGAAGTTGAATATCGTCTGCCGAGGGTGGAGCGGGAGGGGATTCGTTCCCCACTGTCCGTATTGATAACACGTAACCGCCAACCAAAATCGCTATACTGGACGCCATGTCGCTAACCACAAAACTCGGTGGACGGGTGCTTAATGAGCCACCCGCAGAATATCTAGCCGAGATCGGTAGAGTCGTTGTCAGGTGGAATTTGCTTGAGAGCTACCTCGACTTCACGCTGATAAAACTCTCGGGAAAAGACATTACTGAACTGCGCTCGCACGTTGTCTTTACGCACATGGCAGTGCCGCAGAAATTCGATGTTCTGGCTGCATTGGTGAACGAAGTTGTTGAATCTCACCCTAAGACATCAGGGCCACTGAATGACGCATACAAGCGTGCGGCACCGCTGCTCAAGAAAGCGCAGACACTTCGCAACGACATCATCCATGCAAAATGGGGCATCGAAGAAGACGGGTCGGTCAAAGCAAACAAGGTAAGCGCAAGAGGCAAGTTAAAGTTCGAGCAACCGAAAATATCACTAGATGCCGTCATCGCGGCATCAAACGCGATCTACGAGGCGGGAGAAGCGCTATACGAGATGGCGTGGAATCCCAACCGAAAATAGCGGTTCTCCGCAGCGGCCGCATTTGTTGCAGATGAACCTGCCGTCCGACCGGGCTATCATCTGCCTGAATTTACCGTCCGAGACGCAGTGGGGACATCGAACTACGGTCGTAGTCATGGCGATATCACCACACACATTTGTTTTGGGCCGAAGTCCCGTTGCGTGGATTCTACGGAGTGACGGTTAAAGGAATGTGAAAATGGGATAGTGTCTGAAATTTGCGTTGGCATCAATGAGATAATTTGCGTATGTCATCGTTCATGGAAACGGCCGTAGGGCCTGAAGCTATCGCAAAAGTCAAAGCTGCCGTGCGCTCATGCCCCGAGCCAGCCACAATAGAAAACATCATGACTGTTGGCGGATTTACTGATCGCAACACCGTCAGAGCCGCCTTGCTCGTTTTAGAGGAGCGCGGCGAGATCAGCCGCCAAGATTTGATTTCTCACGGTGATTTGGCAGAGGGTGAAGAAAATAAAAAATAGAAAAGCCCGGATGCCCAGTCAGGACCTTACCATTTATTGTCTGCTCTTTTTGCGGCCTGTTTCTCCAACGACCGTCTGTTGTGATTCACCCACGCTATAGCATTCCGGTGTCTGCTTTGCAGTTCAAACGTTATATCAGAAGGGCGGTCTCGGTAATAGTTCCCTGCGAACCCGGCTGCGTCCGCCAATTCAACTCCTCCAATCGCTTTCGCATCTCCTCTCCGTACTTTTCACGAGCATTGCAAAGTTCACAGTCCGGATGCTGGATTTTCAGGAGGGACAACAGGTAGCACTTCCAACCTAGCTGGTTCACGGGGGGCGCACCTCGCCGGGTTCAGGTCAATCGCCTCAAAACGTGCGCCAGCAACCTCAAGTGGCGGGAACTGGTCTTCGCAGAGGCGGACGTATTATGCCACACGACGAGGCTGTGGATTTCAGCAAAAGTGGGTTAAATCTCCATTCCCGAGGGACACGGCGCAAAGCCAGACGGTTACTGTCGGATCGCGTCCACGCACAGATGAGAAAGGTGGAGACGGGAAGCACATCTCGCTGGAACTGAGCACGGTCCTGTCAAAAGAATTCTGAGATGACTCTAGTAATTAGCAGTTCGCAGGGTTATCTCGGTAAAGTTCACAAGGGGTAAAAGTATGAAGCGAGTCCTGATTCTAGCTCTGGCGATATCCACTTTGGCGGCGGCGCGGGATAAGAAACCAAAGCCTCAGCCGGGGCCGTATGTATTCACCAGCAAGGCGTCTGCTCAAACACTCAAAGTGCTAATCGTCCAAGAGAATCTAAGAGAAGGCTACACGCTCGATTCCGACAATCAGTTCCAGTTCCGCTTCTCGATGCCGGGGCAACTGCCCTTCATGGATTCGATGCTCACGATCACAGGTATTTGTAAGGGCATGACCACAAGAAAGGTGTGGTCCTACTCGTTGGCGGAACTCAACGGCACGACAAAGATAATTGTTCAGCCTGTCTGGGAATATCCGGACGAGGACTGCCAAGTGCAAACTCGTGAGTTTATATGGAGCCAACCAGATGAGATTGCGGCATTTCAAGCAATGCTAGACAAGGCTCCCACTTCGAGTGCGCAAGCTCCAACTCCTGCTACTCCAACTTCGTCGGCAGATCAGCAGCAGAGCATGAAGCGACATGCGGCTTGTCTGGAATTAGCGAAGGATAATCCCAGTATCACTTGCAAGTGAGCATCGGGACGGTGCGATTGACTTAAGGGATGAAAGCCTGCCGCATCTTCGCAGCAGGCTCCCCAAGCTGCTAAGCCCGCCTACTTCTTCCCCGCCCGTATCTTCGCCCACCTCGCCCTTTGTGCCGCCGCGATCCTCCTGCGGGCTGATGCCGACATGGTTCGCTTTGGTTTCGGCGCTCGACCTCTCGCCTTGCCCATTCGCGCTTTCTGCGCGAGGCTCATGCGCTTGCGAGCCGATGCTGACACCCTACGCCCCGGTTTCGCGTGATTGCTCCCGCCGCCCAACTTGCCAAGCACCGAAAGAGCGGCATCAACATGACGAAGCTCATTCACCAGACTCGTTCTCACTGCCTTCAATTCCGAAACAAAGGACGCCAGTCCCTTTAGATTTGCCATGAATTCCCCCTCGGCTAGGGATTGTAATTGATGGGCTCTGTTTGCTGCGCGGCTGGTGCACTGGTGCCAACCACTGGGTAAGTGTCTGCTATGTGCGTTGGACTGTGACCGATTGCTTTCCCTACCCGCCAATCGTATCGTGAGGGCATAGCATCGACCGCTTGGATGTTTCTGCTTGAAGGAGACTGCTATGCCTTGTGAAAAAGAGCTGCAAGAACTTGCGATGGCTCTAAGGAAGGGCTCGCGCTATTTCAAAGGATG
>Ga0208820_1000971_pt1 | contig 17415 bp, 13 predicted proteins | sample June2015DPH_16_5_FD_184713 | JGI IMG/M metagenome (GOLD analysis project Ga0208820, IMG submission 184713) | Peatland microbial communities from SPRUCE experiment site at the Marcell Experimental Forest, Minnesota, USA - June2015DPH_16_40... | ecosystem: Environmental > Terrestrial > Soil >...
AGTATCTAACCTAAACGCTTTGTTTTGTTAAGTGAATAGACAAGCCGCCGGCGGCGCAAACAAAAGAGCTTTGCGCGCGCCAATCGCTGCGGATGTCGTCAAAGAGGTAAACGTCTGCAAGCCGAAAGCGGGGGCCAAGCTTTCGCTTCAGAGTAAGGATGGCGCCGTTGGTTTGATCAGAAACCGGGATATCGAAGCGGGCCTTGCGATGTGAAAACCCTCACGGAAGGCATAAATTCACATCACAAACCCCGGAGCGCCTTCTCAGCCGTCCTCGTCACGTATTCGACCTGGCGCTTGTGATCGCCCTTCTTGCTGAGATCGCGGCCATTAAGGAGCTCGGCCTTGATCTGTTCCAAGGTCAGTCCACAGCCGGCGGCGTGTTTCGCCCACGCCATATCGGCGCGATGAAGATCGCCGGCATAAATCGCATCATCGTGAAACTCTTTAGGCGCCTTGACTCCGACCCGCTCTTTGGGCCGGGGCTTGCGTCTGTGCGGCTGCTCGCCCTTCACCGTTGCGTGTTGGTGCTCGTCATCCTTCGAGATGCTGGCAAGTAACTGGGCGGCCTGCGAATAGACCCGACCCTTAGCTGACCGCAGCCGCGCGAAGGGCCGCATTCCTGATGGCAGCTGTCGCTCCGGCTTCGGGTTGGTGAATCCCGCGAGCCGTCCGAAATGCCTCCAGTCCGCGCTCGCCGGATCGCCAGCAAAGCGCTCCGCGAGAAGCTTCGCAGTACGCGTACTCATCGTGGCTTCGAGTACCTGGCCGTGATTCAACCACGCCTGGAAGTTATTGGGCGAGGTCTCGACGACAACCGCAGGCTCAAACCCTTCCGCCTTCATTCGCTCGATACCTTCGGCAGTAAGGTCGTCGATGAGGCTCAAACTGTGCGTCCCGGCGGGCCTACTCGAGTAGCGGCGACATAGGATTTGAAATCCACTGCTTTACTCCTCACGTTCCTATTCAAGAGTAAGGCATTTCTCATGCCGACCTCTCCGCGATGGATTTCTCAGGAATTGACTAACATTTCCGGAGCGATTCCCGAGAACATTTCAAATTGCAGCAGTAGTTTGCTGCCTCTTGAAAGGCTCGGGAACCGGGCCGCCGTCTGGTGAGCTTAGTCCAGCTTGTAGCGCTTGCGCTTGCGCCACAGCGTGGTGGCGTTGATACCGAGGTTTTCCGCCGCATCCTGGAGCGTCGGTGACTCCGCTAATACACGCATTATGTGATCCCGTTCGATCTCCTCAAGGTTGGACGAAGAGGAAGCCGGCGTGGTGGCGGAAGACGGCTGAAACAGCGCGTCGGGGAGGCATTCCGGTGTAATCACCTCGCCTTGGGAAAGAACGGTGGCGCGCTCGATGGCGTTGCGCAGTTCCCGCACATTTCCGGGCCAGCGGTAACTCGCGATCACTGCCTCAACAGTTGGCGAAAACCGCAATTGTTGCCGGTGATTACGGATGGCGGCTGCCGACAGCAGACGTTGCGCAAGCGGAACGATGTCTTCGGAGCGCTCCCGCAACGGGGGCACATTCAAAGCTATCACGTTTAATCGATAGAATAGGTCTTCTCGAAAGTGGTGAGCGGTGACCTCGGCCGGAAGATCGCGATTCGAAGCAGCAATGATTCGCGCATCGATGTGTATAATGTCCCCGCTCCCGACCCGTTCGAAACTCTGCTCTTGAACGAATCGCAGGAATTTTGCTTGAAGGGGTGGGCTCAAGTCAGCAATTTCATCGAGAAATACCGTACCGCCATTGGCGGCTTCGAGGCGACCTGGTTTGTCCTTTATGGCGCCGGTGAAGGCGCCCTTGACATGGCCAAACAGCTCGCTCTCGAGCAGTTGCTCGGACAGTGTGGTGCAGTTGATAACAACAAAGGGTCTCGCCCGACGCGGGCTCCACCAATGAATTTGGCGAGCAAGCACATTTTTCCCCGTGCCGCTCTCACCGGTGATAAGAATTGTAGCTTCACTGCCGGCGACCCGTTCAGCATCCTCAAGCAAGCGACCCATGGCCGGACTGCGAGACTGGAGAAACGGTCGGTCCTCTACAGTCTCACGCAGCTCGCGATTCTCGCTCCGCAGGCGCCGAGTTTCGAGCGCCCGTTCAACGGCATGTTGGACCTGGTCGAGTGAAAACGGCTTTGTGAGATAATCGTAAGCCCCAGCCTTCATGGCGGCGACTGCGTTTTCGACCGTCGCGTAGGCGGTCATAAGGATTACTGGAATGTCGGGGTCTCGTGCTTTGATATGCTGGAGCAGTTCGTAACCATTCATTTCCGCCATGCGATAATCGGTGAGGACAAGGTCGAAATTAGGCTCTTCTGACAAGAGTATCAGCGCCTGCGGCCCGCCTTCAGTGGCGCGCACGTTGTGCCCGCATCCTTCAAAGAATGTGGTGAGATGGGTGCGGATGTTCTTCTCGTCATCGACAATCAGGAGCTTGGCCATGCAGCCTCCTGCGCAGCGGGCAACTCAATCGTGAAGCAGGTCCCCTTGCCGACTGTGCTCTCAACGAGAATACGCCCGCCATGGGCTTCTACGATCTCCTTGGCAATAGCCAATCCCAGGCCCGCGGAGCCTGGTGCCGCACCATTTATGGTCCACTGGGCATAGCGCTCAAAAAGATAATCCCGAATTTGGCGGGGAATTCCGGGTCCCGTGTCGGCGACTTTCACCCACACTTTGCCATTATGGCTTTCAGTTGAAATTGAAACGCTTCCACCAGATTGCGTATAGCGCAGCCCATTCGCAATCAGGTTGGAGAGCACCCAAGAAAGTTTTACCGGATCCGCGCGAATCGTAGATATGACATTGACGTCAGTGGTTAGCGCCACGCGCTTTTGTTCAAATTGAAGCGCAAACGCTCTCGTCACGGCGCGGACCAATTCGCTGACATCCACCGGGACAGTGCGAATCGTGATTGCGCCAGCTTCACCACGCGCCAGATTCAGAAGATCGTCGGCGAGATAACGTATGCGGGCAAGATCCTCGTTGATGGACGCGAGCAAATCGCGCTGTTTGATATCCAGGTTCTCCTTACCGCGTTCAAGCAATTCAGCCGAAAGCGCCAGAGAAGTAAGTGGGGTCTTGAGTTCGTGCGAAAGCGTTGCGACCAGATTCGTGCGCGCCCGATCCTTGTCCCGCAAAAAGGTGATGTCCTGCAGGATCAAGATTGTGCCGAACGACGCCCCGTCACCTTGCCGGAGCGGCACCGGCTTCAAGACGTATGTGTGATCGCGGCCGCGCACATGCAAATCGACTTCGATACGCTGCGCTTCGAGTGGCTGATTCGCGATACTTCGCAGCGCCGCACGCACCCGCAAGTAGTGTGGGTGATTGCTGTTCAGGTCGTCGAACGGGCAGCCCAGCGCCTCGTCCCGCGCGACTCCCAGGATTATCGCCGCCACGCCATTGATATGTGTCACCACGCCCTCGGAATCGATCAGCACGATACCGTCTTCCAAACTCTCGATTATCGCTTCGGTCTTGCTCTTCTCGTAGATCAGGCGGTCGACGTTGAGCTTTTCGAATTGCTCAAGCCGCTCGCCCATCTTGTTGAATTCCGAAGCGACGGCCTGGAGCTCGGCGAGCCGCTGCTCGCCGAGCCGCCCAGACGGCCCGCGCAGGCTGAAGCTGCGCAGCCGATCCGCCAGTTCGTCAAGCGGCTTGGAGATGCTCCACGCAAGCGTCCACGACAGCATCGCCCCAAACACCAGGAGCAGCACCAGCGCGCCGGCAAATTCGTACGTCAGCCGATCGCTCATCTTCACTGAACGGCTGTCCGCCCGGAACATAGCGTCGCGATTGATCGCGATCAGCTTGTCGAGGCGTTGATGCAGCTCGACGAATTCCTGGCCGGGAGCTTTGCCGGACGGGGCGACCGCAATTTCAGCGAACAATTGGCGCCCGCGCCGGTCGATATCGGCAGCCAATGGTGGCTCACCGGGCTCCGTGATGTCGTGCTCCTCGATATCGATGTAACGCGTGAACTCGTCGCGGCTAGCAGGCAGAACCGCTGCGGCGTCGCCGTCCAGCACGGCGAGTTCAACCCGCCAGAGCGCCGCTTGCATATGCTGGGCGGCATCGATGCTGACATAGTTGCGGTAGAGGGTCTCGCGGATGGCGCGCCCCAGTTGATGAACCTCAGGCAGCGCGAGCGCACCGAGCACGAGCGCGACTACCAGCATCGCCAGGCTGCCGTTGCGGATACGATTGCGCAGAGATGGCGGGTTCATGATTTTGTACCGGTGGTCTCCTGGGCAACCACCTGAATGTCAAAATCGCCGGCCTCGGCGAGAATCCGTCTGGTCAGCGACCTCTGCAACAAGCGGTTCCGCAGGTTCGGATGCGTTCGTCCGACGATGATGCGGCTAATCATTTTCTCCCGCGCAAAGTCGAGCAGCGCCTTGATTACGTCGGGCGACTTGAGCCAGACCACCTCCGCACCCAAATCGGCCGCCAAATTGATGTTGTTAAGCAGTGCGCGAAAGTCGGCAGTGCTAATCTTCTGAACCGATTCATTCGGCGTTTCGACGTGAACGGCGTACCACTCAGCATTCATTTGAGCGGCTGCTCGGGCCGCCTTGCGCAGTAGTTCTTCACTTCCTTCGGGATTTGAGGAAAGACAAACCATGACACGCTCGCTCACTCCGATACGCCGTCCGCCCTCACGCCTAAGAAGGTCCAGTTCTTCCCGGTGGCGGCCCTGCTCTCGCGCGACCTCAAGCAGCGCCAGCTCGCGCAGGGCCGCAAGGTTGCCAGGTCGGAAGAAACTCCTCAACGCCTGCTCGACCTGATCGGGTGGATAGATCTTTCCTTCGCGCAGACGGTGACGTAGCTCCTCAATGGAGATATCGACCGTAACGACCTCGTCCGCTCGCGCGAGAAAGGTATCTGGGACGGTTTCTCTAACCTCGACTCCCGTTATTCGCCGTATCATCTGATTAAGGCTTTCCAGATGCTGGATGTTGAACGCCGTAATTACATTGATCCCATGGTCGAGCAGCTCCTCAACATCCTGATAGCGCCTGTTATGCTTCGATCCTGCAATGTTGGTATGGGGCAACTCGTCGACCACCGCGAACTCCGGTTTGCGCGCGACGATCGCGTCAACGTCCATTTCTTTAAGGAGCACGCCCCGGTACGCAACCTTCTTCAGCGGGACGCACTCGAGATCTCCCACGCGGGCAGCCGTTTCGGCCCGACCATGCGTCTCGATGAACCCTAGAACTACATCATGTCCTTCCGCGCGGCGCTGGTGGGCCTCTTCGAGCATTCGATAGGTCTTGCCGACACCGGCGGCGCCGCCGAGGTAGATTTTGAGCTTCCCGTTATTTGCCTGGGGCAAAAGATCCAGGAACTCTTGTGGATCGCGAGAATCGTCACCGTCATTCATCGGGCGGCTGCCGTTACGGGGCTTGAACAGGTCCGTTAAGTGCGTCCTGCTAGACCTTTGAACCAGGAAATTGGTCCAGCTTGTAGCGTCTTCGCTTCCGCCATAGTGTCGAAAGGTTGATTCCGAGCGTCATGGCGGCCTGCTGGAGTGTCCGGCTGTCCGCCAACACACGAGCGATGTGCTCGCGCTCGATTTCATCAAGGCTCGTCCGGGAGGGGGCCGGTGTGGTTTCCTGGGGCGCATGTTTCGAAACCGCTTCCGGGAGATGCGCCGTTGTGATCGTGTCCGCCTCACACAAAACCGCGGCTGCTTCCATCGCGTTTCTCAGCTCGCGAACGTTGCCGGGCCAGCGATAAGAAGTCATGGCTGCCGCGGCTTCGTCGGAAATGAACAGATCGCTACGGTGGTTACGGACGGCAGCTGCGGCGAGCATTCGTCTTGCCAAGGGCAGAATGTCGGCAGATCGCTCGCGCAAAGCAGGCACGCGCAACGAGATAATATTGAGGCTGTAAAACAGGTCCTCGCGAAACCGATGGGCGGCCACTTCCGACGGGAGATCACGACTGGTTGCGACAATAATTCGCACATCGACGGTCTTTTCGCCGTCGGCGGTTTCCAGAGTGCGATCTTGAACGAACCGAACAAACGCGACCTGAAGCGCAGCAGGCAGCTCACAGACGTCCTCAAGAAATACCGTGCCACCCTCCGCTCTTTCGAGTGGACCCTGCCTCCTTTTCGCTCGCATCGGCAGAGTCTTTACAGCTTGTCCAAGAACCTCTCCTTCCAGACTCTGCGGCGAAAGCGTAGCGCAGTTGACAATGACGAAGGGTTTCGCGCGCCGGGGACTCCAAATATGCATCTGCCGTGCGAGCAGAGTCTTGCCGGTGCCGCCTTCGCCGGTCAGCAGTATGGTCCCGTCGGAGGCAGCTGCCTGCCGAGCATTTTCGAGCAGGCGTCTCATCATCGGACTGCGCGACTCCAGGAATAAGTAGTCCTCAGCGGCCTCGCGCTGAACGTGAGTTCTAAACCGCCTCCTATGAAGTTCTAGTGCCTGATTTACGAGTTGCTCGATCTTCTCCGGCGGCCAAAGTGTCGTTATATAGTCGATGTAATCGCAGCCACTCGCTGGTAGTGCGTTTGACACTTGCCGAAGCTCGTCGACCTCGGTCGTAAGGATAATTGATGCATCAGGTTCTATACGCCTGACCTCGCGAAGAAATTCGAAGTCGTTTGCTTCGGCAATACGACGATCGCTTGAGACCATGTCGAACCCGTCTCGCGCGAGTAATTTGAGAGCCAGCGAACCATTGGTCACTCGCTCGATTCTATGCCCCTGAGACTCGAGCCGGGTTCTGAGCCTCTTCCATATTTTGCGATTGCCAGCATCAACGACTAGTAACTTGGCCATAGCTCGGGCCTGTATAAAAGGAAGCACCGTTTACTTCTTTCGGAGAAAGCACTTCCGGCGCCAGTGTGGGTCGTTGACTCTCCGGCCCCTCCCGTCCGCCGTGTGCAAAGAAGCTTTGAGCCAAGATGCCTCGCGAACCGCTCATGACGAGTTTAGTCTGTTGACTTCAGATGAGGAGCAAAAGCGTGACTACGCATCCGCGGTGTGATCCTCGACAGCCGCCTTCAATGCGATGCGATCGGGGGACTCTTGCTACTTTCGTCAAGCGCCAGATTTAGTTCGAGCACATTGACACCCGGTTCACCCAGAACACCGGCCCAGCGCGGTCGCGTGTGGGCGTGGACGAGTGAGCGCACCGTGTCCTCACTGAGGGCACGTGCTTTCGCGACACGGGGCACCTGCAGATCGGCCGCGGCCGGACTGATTTCCGAGTCAAGCCCGCTACCAGAGGCGGTGACGAGATCAACCGGAACCTGCGCCGGCGTAATTCCCGGATTCTTCTCCACAACGTCTTTAACGCGCTGCTTTACGGTGTCTATAAAACTCTTGTTGGTCGGTCCGAGATTCGAACCGCTAGAACTCGTGGCATCGTAGCCCTTGTCGCCCGCCGCCGATGGCCGTCCGTGGAAATAACTTGGTGAAGTGAAATTCTGACCGATCAATTCAGAGCCCACGATTTTGTTGTCACCAGTTATCAAGCTGCCTGCCGCCTGGAACGGGAACACCACGCGGGCTAATCCTGTCATTGCAACCGGGTAGACGACACCGAGGAGAAAGGTCAGAACCAGCGTCATTCTGCATGCTGTCCAAAGACGCATTGAGGATCTCCTTAAGCCAACTTTATGGCGGTAATCAGCAGGTCGATCGCCTTGATCCCAATAAACGGGGCAATTATCCCTCCAACGCCATATATCATCAGGTTTCGCGTAAGAATCGCGGCGGCTCCGATGGGTCGATATTGCACGCCGCGCAGCGCCAGCGGAATCAAAGCGATGATGATCAGGGCGTTGAAGATAACCGCGGAGAGAATCGCGCTCTGCGGCGTTGCCAGATGCATGATGTTGAGCGATTGAAGTTCCGGATAGGCAACCAAGAACATAGCTGGAATGATCGCGAAGTATTTCGCTACATCGTTTGCAATCGAGAAAGTCGTGAGCGCGCCGCGCGTGATGAGCAATTGTTTGCCAATCTCCACCACCTCCATGATCTTGGTCGGATTGGAGTCGAGGTCTACCATGTTCCCGGCTTCGCGTGCGGCCTGCGTACCGGCGTTCATCGCTATGCCAACGTCGGCCTGGGCTAGCGCCGGCGCGTCGTTGGTGCCGTCACCGATCATCGCGACCAGCTTGCCCTGCGCCTGCTCCTCGCGGATCAAAGCCAGCTTAGTCTCCGGCGTTGCTTCGGCACGGAAATCATCGACGCCCGCTTCGTATGCGATCGCCGCTGCCGTCAGCGGATTGTCGCCCGTGATCATCACGGTTCGCAGGCCCATCGCACGCATCCGAGCGAAGCGCTCCTTGATGCCTTCCTTGATGATGTCCTTAAGATGGATGACGCCTAGCACGCGTGCGTTTTCCGCTACGACCAGTGGCGTGCCACCCCTCCTGGCGATCTCCTCGACTATGCGCGTCAACTCGGGCGATACAGCACCACCTTCCTCCCTCACGAACCGGACGATCGCGTCAGCAGCACCCTTGCGAATCTTACGATTCCCAATGTCCACACCACTCATACGGGTTTGAGCGGAAAATGGAATGAAATGCGCATGCTTTTCGGCCAGCTCTCGCCCGCGCAGGCCGTACCGTTCTTTCGCGAGAACGACAATCGAGCGGCCTTCAGGCGTTTCATCGGCGAGCGAGGCGAGCTGCGCTGCGTCGGCCAACTGCTCCACTGCTACGTCCAGAATGGGTATGAACTCGGTCGCCATGCGGTTTCCGAGCGTGATGGTGCCGGTCTTATCGATTAAGAGGGTGTCAACATCGCCCGCCGCCTCGACCGCGCGCCCCGACATCGCGAGCACGTTGTGCTGGACAAGCCGGTCCATACCGGCGATTCCGATCGCGGAGAGCAGTCCACCGATTGTGGTCGGAATCAGGCACACCAGCAACGCGACCAACACCGGCAGCGTCAATGCGGTGCCGCCATAAAGCGCGAAGGGATACAAACTCACGCATACCAACATGAAGACGATCGTAAGGCCGGCGAGTAGGATGCTGAGGGCGATCTCGTTGGGAGTCCTCTGTCGCTGAGCACCTTCGACCAGGGCGATCATACGATCGAGGAACGTCTCACCCGGATTCGCGGTGATCCGCACTTTGACCCAGTCGGAGATAACCGTCGTTCCACCCGTCACCGCGCTGCGGTCGCCGCCGCTTTCCCGAATCACCGGAGCGGATTCGCCCGTAATCGCGGCCTCATTGACTGCGGCGACGCCCTCAATCACTTCACCGTCGCCGGGGATGACCTCGCCCGCTCTGATGAGCACGATGTCGCCGCGGCGCAAGGTCGTGGCCGGAACCATATCTTCCCGGCCTTCTTTGAGTTGCCGCGCCCGCGTCTCGGTGCGCGTTTTACGCAGGTTGTCGGCCTGAGCTTTGCCGCGCCCCTCCGCCATTGCTTCTGCGAAATTGGCAAACCCGACTGTGAACCACAACCAAAGTGCGATTTGCAGTTCGAAACTGAAGCTCTGTCCCGAAAACAAGTTCCGGAAGAAGATTATTGTGACCGCTACTGCTGTCACCTCGACCACGAACATCACCGGATTGCGTGCTTGTATTCGGGGATCGAACTTCCAAAGTGAATCAATCAGCGCGCGCTGGACAATCTTGGTGTCCCAGAGGGCGATTGCCTTAGCCTGTCGCTCAGCCATTGACATCCACTCCAACCGTTAGAAAAGTTTGCCCTGCATCATTGCCAGGTGTTCGACGATGGGGCCCAACGCCCAGCTCGCAAAGAAAGTCAGTGCGCCGACAATAAGCACTATGGCGGCGAGCAGAATCACGAAAACTATCCCGTTAGTAGGAAAAGTACCGGCGCTTGGCGGCACCGCCTTTTTCTCAACGAGCGAACCCGCAATAGCCAGAACGGGAATCATCATCATGAATCGTCCCAACAGCATAACCACACCGATTAGCGAATTATAGAACATCGTATTGGCGTTGAGGCCGGCAAAGGCGGAGCCGTTGTTCGCGGCGCCCGACGAAAACGCATACAGAATTTCCGAGAAGCCATGCGGACCCGGATTGGCGATCGACGAGATTCCCGCTTTGGTGACAACTGCAAGGCCGGTTGGAAGCAATATGATGGCTGGAAAGATCAGGATATAAAGCATCGCGAGTTTCATCTCACGAGACTGTATTTTCTTGCCCAGGTACTCGGGCGTGCGTCCCACCATCAGTCCTGCGATGAATACAGTCAGAACAGCCATGACAATCATTCCTGCGAGCCCAGTCCCGACGCCGCCGAAAACCACCTCCCCCAGATGAAGGTTGAATAGTGGCACCAATCCGCCCAGTGGGGTGAAGCTGTCATGCATCGCGTTAACAGATCCGTTGGAGGCGTCGGTTGTGGCGGTGGCCCAGATCGCCGAATTGACGATCCCGAAGCGCACCTCCTTGCCTTCCATGTTGCCCCCGCTCTGGGTGGCGCTCGCCGTCTGGTTAATCCCCATCGCGGTAAACTGAGGATTGCCCCGCTGCTCGCTCCAGGTCGCCACGATCACGGCCATGAGAAACAGCAGCCCCATGGCAGAGAAGAGAGCCCATCCTTGTCGCCTGTCACCAGCCATTTTTCCAAACGTGTGCGTCAACGCCGCACCGAGGGCGAAAAGCGCCCACATCGTGAGAAAATTAGTAAGCGGCGTGGGATTCTCGTATGGATGCGCCGAGTTGGCGTTGAAGAAACCGCCGCCGTTGGTGCCGAGCTGCTTGATTGCTATCTGCGAAGCCACGGGACCTTGGGCAATAGTCTGTGTCCCTTTCTCAACTGTATTGACCTGCGTATAGGCGCTGAAGTTTTGAGGTACGCCTTGCCACACAAGAATCATGGTAAAAATGACGCAGATCGGCACGAGTACCCACAGAGTTGCTCGAGTCAGATCGACCCAGAAGTTACCCAGAGTTTTTGCGCTGCGGCGCACGAACCCCCGAATAACCGCGATCGCGATTGCCAAACCCGCAGCGGCCGAAACGAAGTTGTGGAAGGCCAACCCCGCCATCTGCGTCAGGTAACTCATGGTCGATTCGCCCGAGTAGGCTTGCCAGTTGGTATTTGTCGTAAAGCTGGCGGCGGTATTGAATGCCAAACCCTGTTCGACTCCGGCAAAGCCTTGCGGATTAAGCGGCAGCAGACCCTGCAAACGCTGCAGGGCGTAGAGTGTCACCATACCGACGAGGCTGAACAGTAGCATCGCGATGGTGTATTCGACCCATGTCTGCTCTGTCTCCGGTTGGACGCCGCAAAGCCGGTAAATCAGCCGCTCGACCGGACCGAGTACCGGGTCCAAAAAGGTCGGCTCACCGGCAAATACGCGTGCCATGTACAAACCAAGAGGCACGCTCGTGACCGTGACGACCACACAGAAGAGCCCAATTTGGATCAACGCATTACTCAACATGACGGCCTCTCGACAGCGTCAGAATTTCTCTGGGCGCAGCATTGCGTAGATGAGATAGACGGTCAGTCCAACCGCCATAATTGAGCCAAGCACTAGTTCCCACGGAGTCATAAGCGCACGCACCCCCGGATATAGGCGACTGCGATCATAAAGAACGCGAATGTCCCCGAAATGAAAATTACATCCATCATGATTACTCCCCTAGCGCATTAAGCGTGCCGTCCCCCAAACTGACGAAATTGCTGTTATTCTTGCGCAGTTAAATTCATGGAAATGCAGACTGCAGCAGTGTTCTTGCATTTCGCAGCAACAAACTAGAAAGCCTCTCGCTTGACCGATGTCCCCTTTAGGGTCATTATCTCTATTGCCGATGGCTCCGTTAGCAGCATTCTGTTCATCGCGGGTCAGTCCCGTGAAGAGTTTTGCAAGTATCGAGCGCCATCAGAGGAGGGTAGGTCAACGGTGCCTCCGTGAGTCCCTTCGCAAGCGTGGACGGAGACGCTCGGTCTGAGAACATGGGAGGTCGAGAAGAAATGCTTTCGAGAGGCGTACAGCTGTTTCCCTGGGAACGCTCGGCTAGTAGTAGAGTCTTCGGCCAGAGACTCCGAGGCAAAGGCTTCTAGAACCGGGCAGGGATTTTCGTCAAAGATGCTGAATCGCCTGGAGCTCTCGTCGCCACCCGAAGGGTCTCCGCCTTCGTCCAGTACTGCGACCTTACTTTCGCATACGAGGAAGCTCCATCTATATCGATTCCAGTAGTAAAGCCTGGCCTTCCTTCCAAAAAACGTACTGTCGCAAAGAGGTCCGATAACGAACTCGTGCCGCATGGTCGTCTCGCGCCAGTCGAGGGCGTCAGTGAGGGCTGCCCATAGCTTCATGATCAAGGGCTAGCCGCAATTTCCGAACCAACAAAAAAGCTGAGCGGAATATGGTCAAAGCGAATTCAATTGCGGAGGCAAGTTCAACAATCGTGCCTCAAAAAGAATGCGGAATTGCATTTTGAAATCCGTCCTTGGGGCGCAACTCCACCTGTTACCGGTGGAGCACTTGGCATGAAGTCGACAAAGCCATTCGCCCAACCCCGGATCGCTCCTTGGACTCTCTGGCCAACTACGAGATTCGTAGCAACTCTGCTGACCGACGATTGCATCGCGGCCGGTTCGCCGTCGTCTGAGAGTCTCTGTATCAGAGGTTGTTCGATCTCGAACCCGGGGTCGGCCGCTTCTGGTTCAGATCGAAGCCCGTTTCACTTCTTCGCTCTAATGCGATAGCAATTCTCTCGGACTAGTCAAATTACGGTTCCGATTCAATTTTCAGTAGCGACCGGTAAAACTGCTGTGTTGGCACGGGGCTTATTAGGGAAGGCCATCCTGGCGTACCGGAGGGCCGGCGGTTCGACACTCCTCCGAGAAGAACAATGAAAATGGAACGGATCCTGGTTAATCGCGGTAGCGCAAGCGTGCGCGGGAGCCGCGCCATCTCGGGCGACCGCACCCGGGTCAGTCGTGTGCTCTATATGGCCGCGGTGGCTGCCATCCGCGCCAACCCGGCTAGGTCGCCGAGATGGTGACATTGGCCCTTGCAACACTAGTCATCGTTGTAGTTCTCCTCGGACCCGTTTTCATCGGAGCGATCGAACGAAACGTCGAGCTTTTTTTCCTACTGGTCGGAGTGCTGACCGCTTGTATAATGGGACAATTCAAAGCAGCGCTCGTCCGGGCCGCCTTGAGTGAGCCTTTGTCATTCACGGTGGCCGTTCTGGTTTTTGGCGCTTCCTTTCGTCTTATGCGGGACTATCTGGATCAACTACTTCGTCGGCTGATCCTGCTGCTGGACGCGCGGATTCTCTGTTTCTGCCTGGCGATCACACTTGGCTTTCTTGCCGCCTTCATAACTCCGGTTGTATCTGCCCTTGTGTTCGTGGAAGCAATTTCCCTGCTTCGTTGTGACCGATGGGTCGAAATTGCCGCGACAGTATTTGCGTGTTTCGCGATCGGCTTCGGTGCAGGCCTCACGCCTTTGGGCATGCCCGGTATTGCGGTCGTTCTCCGCTCTCTGCACGCTGACTTCTGGTACCTTGCCCATCTTCTCGGCCCCTTCATTGTTGTCGGAGTCACTCTCGCCGCGGTTCCTATCTTGTTTTTGCCGTTCGCTTCCAGCAAGCCGCTAGATGCAACTGAAGAGAAGGATTCATGGAGGCTTGTCCTGTTGATTCGCCCCGGCAGGGTTTACGTTTTTATTGTCGGACTTGTCGCACTTTCGGATGGACTCAGGCCCCTGGTCGATGCGTACATCCATCGCCTTCCAAATGGATTGCTGTTTTGGATGAACACCATTTCCGCGGTGGTCAACAATTCGACCCTGGCAGCCGTGGAGATAGGACCCTCTCTGAGTATGAGTCAGCAGCGGGCGGCATTACTCGGTTTATTAATCAGCGGAGGGGCGCTTGTCACTGGCAACATACCGAATATCGTCGCCGCGAGCCGACTGGGAATCACAAGCCGCGAGTGGGCGACGATTGGCCTTGGCACTGGGGCTCTGCTGCTGATCCTCTGTTTCGCAGTTTTGAGCTCGATGGCATTTTTCTGATAAATCTCGGCACGTTTGTTCTTGTCGGAGGAAGAAGAATGAAAATAGAGCGAATTCTGGTACCCGTGGACTTTTCCGAACATTCGCGCGCGGCGCTAAAATGCGCGATAGAATTAGCGCGCGACCACCAATCCGAAGTAGTGCTTGTTCACATAGTCGAGCCGTTACCTTACGGGATCGCGCGTTGGTATGAGCCTACAAAATTGCTCGAGCATTATGGTGAGACGGCATCGGGCGAGCTCGAGCGTTTCGAGAAAGAAGCGACGCAGGTCTACCCAAATTGCCGTAGCGAACTCCACTTTGGCGTCGTTCACGAAGTGATCGGGGAGCTCGTGAGCAAGCTCAAAATTGACCTTATAGTCATATCTATGCGGGGACAAACTCACCTAATGGATCTTTTGATCGGCGGCACTGCCGAAAAAATTCTGCGACATGTAACATGCCCAGTCCTCAGGATACGTACAGTCTGAGTGCTGTCATGTGCATGCCTGGCAACGGCTTTCTGACAGTTGCGGGCACCTCAGATGTTTTCGCAGCCAATGAGAAACGCGTAACATAAGCCAATCGCAACCAGACCCAGCAGGAACATTGCTGGAAGCCAAATCCCGAGATTCATCACTCTTCCTCCATGGGAAACAGGTATTTCCTGCCCGTGGGCGATGCCAAGGCTCCACGGGATGGTGCAGATGGCTTCAGGAGTATCATCTTTGCCCCTTAGCGCATTAAACGTGCCGTCCCCCAAACTGACGAAAGTGCAATTACTCTTGCGCAGTTAAATTCATCGAAATGCAGACTGCAGCAATGTTCTTGCATTTCGCAGCAACAAACTAGGAAGCCTCTCGCTTGACCGATGCCCCCTTTAGGGTCATTACCTCTATTGCCGATGGCTCCGTTAGCAGCATTCTGTTCATCGAGGGTCAGCCCCGTGAAGTGTTATGCAAGTATCGAGCGCCATCAGAGGGGGGTAGGTCTCGGTGCCTCCGTGAGGTCCCTTCGCAAGCGCATACGGACGCGCTCTGTATGAGAATATCGAGGTCTAGAAGAAATGCCCGTGAGAGGCGTAGACATTCCGTTCGGGGCCGGGACTTTACAAAGACCTTGCAAAATGAAGCGATCCCTTGCAAACCTGAACGTTCGGAGAGTCCAACCAGCCCAAAACATCTCGATCGGCCTGGGGTTACGCGGGCATAGTTCCTGCTCTCTATCGGTGTGGAGGCTACCAAGTAGCACCTATGAAGATAATAGAGGCAGTAATTATGCGCTCGGCCCTGGACGACTTTAATCGATGCGCCAAACAGCTCGGAATCTTCGGATTTGACTTATCCGAGGAGCGTACCGAGCTCCGGGACCATCAACGACTCGCTATAGCCAGCGAGTGCACTCTCGACACCACCTCGAGGCTTAAAGTAGATTTCGCGGTCCTCGATGAAGAGACTAAGCCCACCATTCACGCCGTTCTCGAATCAGTCCATCCGGACAGCATCGCAATCTTCAAATTTGACCGGGATACACGGCCGGGCACGGTAACACGGCGCCCCGAAATTCATCCCTAACCTTTCGCTGTTGCCTTAGGCGAAACAGCCGGCGAGGTGGGCTGTCCGAACCACGAGGGAATAGATCGTGTTGCCGGCCGTCGCCGGTTTGCTCTTCGCGTTATGGCTCATTCTTGCGCAAACATTGAGTATGAACTCTATTATTAGCATCAATGTTGCTGATTGAGATCATAGTAGTATTACTTCTCGTCTTGCTGAATGGCTTTTTCGCCATGTCCGAGTTTGCCGTGGTCAATTCGCGGCACGGGCGTCTCGAGCAGCTTGCCGCACACGGCCGAAGAGGTGCGCGAGCTGCATTGGCCCTTGCGGACGATCCCAAGCGCTTCCTGGCCTGCGTACAGATCGGAGTGACGTTCACCGCCATCGTTACTGGTACGTTCAGCGGCGCCACGCTCGCCAAGAGGCTTCAGGATTTCCTGCTTACCTATCCGGTCGTCGCTCCTTATGCCCAGCCTGTGGCCATCGGCATTGTTGTAGTTATCGTCACCTATTTCACTTTGGTCATCGGCGAACTCGTTCCGAAACATGTCGCTTTGAAGGATCCGGAATCAATCGCCTCCCGCGTTGCACGACCGCTTACTTTCCTGACCAAAGTGGCCACGCCCCTGGTCTCCTCTCTCAGTGGCTCAACCGATTTTATCGTCCGGTTAATGGGATTGCGACCAGGCTTTGAGCGTCCTGTGACCGAGGAAGAAATACATGACCTCATTGAGGAAGGTCAAAAGTCGGGAGCGATACATGCCACAGAGCGAGATATGATCGAGGGGGTGTTGGATCTGGAAAATAGGCCCATACGGACAATCATGACGCCGCGGCCCGACGTTCTGTGGATCGACCTCGACGACGCCAAAGAGGCAACCCTTCGCAAGCTCCGCGAATGCCACCATGCGCAGCTCCTGGTGAGCCGGGGATCCCTAGACGAAATCGCCGGGGTAGTTAGCAAGCAGGATCTTTTGGACCAGTATCTAGGCAATGGGCCATTGGATCTCGAAAGCGCTCTTCACAAGCCCCTGATTGTCCACGAGGGGGCGTCGATCTTGAGAACTCTCGATCTCTTTCGAAAGACGCCGGTTCATACAGCCGTGATCGTTGATGAATATGGTAGCATTCAGGGCATCGTCACACGCACGGATCTGCTGGAAGCGGTTGCCGGCGACCTCCCAAATATTAGCGCCGAGCCGGAGCCGAAAGTGGAACGGCGCGATGACGGCGCGTTTCTTATCGACGCCACAATTCCCATCTCGGAAGTAGCAGACCTCCTTGAGCTGCATGGCTTGCCGCATGGCGATTATCTGACCCTTGCAGGATTTGTGCTCTTGCAGCTTCAGCACGTGGCACAAGCGGATGCTCAGTTCACCTGGGGGCGATGGCGCTTTCAGATCGAAGATATGGATGGCCACCGGATCGAGAAAGTTCTGGTGCGACCCGCTCAAGGCCCTCAGGAAGAGGTGGTGTAAAAGCGGCAGCGCATTTTATTTAGCGAGGTCGGTCTTCGCTGCCGAAGAGGCTGAACACCTGCTCAGCACGGGTTGCAATCGCCGGTGGGGCCTTTTGACCATAGGTCAATGTCCGACGGGAGTCGCTGGTGCAAGCCAGAAAGCTCACCGGGGAAGGAGAGTTGTGTTGGAAACTTTGCTGATGTTTCTGGTGTTGATCGGGTCCTTCGCTCTGGTCGGGTTGCTCGTTCGTTTCTCGGAGAACGTTCTTCGCCCTACCGACGACGTCGCGGCTCCCGACCATCGGGACAATGGGTAGGAGTACCGGCACAGGAGCTTTTCGCGCGCCGATGCGCGACTAGGAGCCTGTCCGAGTAATGCAAAGTCGCGACTTTGAGACATGACTATTGTTGTC
>Ga0208820_1000972_pt1 | contig 17410 bp, 11 predicted proteins | sample June2015DPH_16_5_FD_184713 | JGI IMG/M metagenome (GOLD analysis project Ga0208820, IMG submission 184713) | Peatland microbial communities from SPRUCE experiment site at the Marcell Experimental Forest, Minnesota, USA - June2015DPH_16_40... | ecosystem: Environmental > Terrestrial > Soil >...
GCTCACCGGCGTCCAGCCGCTGTAAGGGCCGTAATTTGTGTAGGTTGTAAGACTATTGGAGCTGTCGAGGGTCCAGATGGATGCAGATCCTCCCGTTTCCGCCCAGACCAGGGTCCTTGTTCCATCGGTTGGGTTAATGCTGTAGTACACCGGCGTCCAGCCGCTGTAAGGGCCGTAATTTGTGTAGGTTGCAAGACTATTGGAGCTGTCGAGGGACCAGAGTTTGGCATATCCTCCCGGTCCCGCCCAGAGCAGATCTCTTATGGCAAATGTCGCTGCGATTGTATGGTTGGCAATGACATTGGAAAACTTATAGGTGGTGACTGCGCCAACCGAGACCCCGTCCACCTGCACACCGGCTACCCAGTAGCCTGTGGCCGGAGCAATGGTAAAGGTCTGGCTTGCCCCGGAGTTTACCGTTACGGCGGCGGAAGGGGAGATCGTCCCGTTGGTCCCGGCGCTGGGCGTGATGGTGTAAGTATTTAGGGCAAATGTCGCTGCGATTGTATGGTTGGCAGTAACGTTGCTGAAAAGATAGCTCGTTACCGCCCCGACTGAAGATCCATCCACCGTGACGCTCGCCACATGGTAGCCTGAACCTGGAGTGATCGTAAAGGTCTGGCTTGCGCCGGAGTTTACCGTTACGGCGGCGGAAGGGGAGATCGTCCCGTTGGTCCCGGCGCTGGGCGTGATGGTGTAAGTATGTAGGGCAAATGTCGCTGCGATTGTATGGTTGGCAGTAACGTTGCTGAAAGGATAGCTCGTTACCGCCCCGACTGAAGATCCATCCACCGTGACGCTCGCCACATGGTAGCCTGAACGTGGAGTGATCGTAAAGGTCTGGCTTGCGCCGGCGGCCACGGAGACCGATCCCGAAGGCGAGATCGAGCCGTTTGCACCCGCAGAGGCCGCGATGGTGTAGCTAGAGGAGACGTTCGCAGCAAATGTAGCGGTTATGGAGTGCGGGGCTGAAACCGCAGTCAGTGTATAACTGCTCACAGGCCCCACCGACTGGCCGTCGACCTGCACGTCGCTTACCTGGTAGCCTGAAGCCGGAGTGATCGTAAAGGTCTGATTTGCCCCCTGCGTCACGAAAAAGGTCCCGCTTGGCGTGATGGAACCGCCTGTTCCAGCGGAGGCAGTCAGGGGTTGGACTACCAACTCGGTTGAAAGGCCGCTCTGGTCGTTGTTTGCATCGTAGTCTGCGGCGGCGATGTAGTAGGTTGAGTTGGAAAGATTCGGCAGCGTGGCGCTCAGGTTGTTCCCGGCATTTACACTGTTTGTATATTGTCCTGTGGACAGTCCATAATACACCGTGTACCCGGCAATGGGGCCTGTGCCCGGGTTCCATGCGACGGAGAGTTGGGCGGAGCTGGCTTGTGCCGTCGAGAGGACCAGTGCAAGCGTAAGCGCGAGAACGGCACAGATGCTCCGTAATCGAAGCGGGTTCTTTTTTCCTGGGATCGCAAATCGACACATAAGGACATCTATTCCTGTGTATGGTCATTCCTTGCCTTATATCGGCATAAACTCGACTTTTCTAACCCTGAATAATGAGTCAACTTAACCCCCAACTGGACCCGAACAGCATTTCCGGGTTGAATTCCATCCCAAGAAGCTCCTGGAATGCCGGACGTCCGTAAATCATACGATCCCACATAATGCTGGGATATTCCTGGTTGGCGAAGCGGCACCAGACGCACGGGCCATGGGTCCCAACGCACATCAACGTAGTACGCGAAAACCCAAGACCTTGTTTCTTGGCAAGGAGCGAATAGTAACCCACTCCGGAGAGTTCCGGGAAATGAATGATGTCGAAATTACGGTCCTTCAGCCAATAGTAGACATCGTAGGGAATCGCCTGGTGATCGGGGACCGATGCCTTGAGCGGACAGGCCCGGATGGGCTCGAACCGGATCCCCTGGTCCCGGTAGTATTCAGTCCAGTATTCAACCGATCTGATCTCGCAGTAATCCCGGCGCGAGAACAGGAAGGTCACATGATGGCCGGCTCCGGCGAGCGCCTTCCCAAGCTCGGTGTAAAACGTGCCGATGCCCCCGCACCTGAAAGGACCTACGAATTCAGGACTCACTATGCAAATGCGAAGCGGCCTGCTTTCCGTCCCCTCTGCCCGCTCTTCCTGCGGCAGGGCCGGAAAGATAATTCTCTCATGTTCGGACGAAATAAAAGCGCGCGACCCGTCCAGCGTCCGCAGTCCCTGAAACAATTCCGTTTGGACCCGCAGCTCATTTTTTCTGTCCTGCAGGTCTTGTCTCGTATCCTGCAGTTTAGACTTCGCGTCCTCCAGATCTTTTTGCGTTTCCTCAAGGTCCCTTTCACTTTCGGACAGAAAGTCCGCCCAAAGACTGGAAAGTTCGGGTTCCCGGTGCAAAACGCCGGTACTGCTTGTGTTGCTTTCCTCAGTCCCTATACACTCATGCATTAAATAGGTCCTCCCCTGAATGGCTTGCTTGACTTAGAAGGGAACTCGAGTGAAAGAAATGAATAGCCCGGGCAGGTGAACATCAATTTTCGTGCCATATTCCAAAACGCAGTTGGAGGTCAAAGTCGTACAGCGAACAGCTAATGAAACCACTCCACTTTTTGGCTGCCGGATCAAAAATTCCGCTCTCGTCCAAGCTCTCAAGCGACCAGATGTGGCAAAGTTAAAGCCCCGCCCCAAGGGCGAGACAAGAGATACTGATGCCGCAAGATTGTTTGGCCCGGGACATGAATTTATCGTCACGAAGCGGCAGTGGTGTTGGGAACAACTAAGAAAAACAGGCGTGAATAATAGGGGTGTATGTCAAAATAATAACGCGGAGCAGATTCTCTGCTTACGATGTCGGCAAGGAAAGCAGCTTCTCCGGACTTTCAAGCTCATCCATCCCGCCGCGGGGATGGTGCAATGGGCATCGAGAATTTCCTTGCATTCACGCCATGGACACTTTTCACACCTGCACAATGCGCTCAGATGGCTCCACGAGTGTATTATGGGCTGCCGACCGTCAAAAACCGGAATAATGCATCAACTTGACTATCTGCATACGCCGGACCACGTATCGGAATAGAATTTTGCTCGAAAAGTCTCTGATGCACTTCGGAATCCCCAGCAGCATACAATTTTCCCAATAGAATATTCAAGTTAAAAGTGCCTAGGACTGGTTTTTGCGATTTTTCGACACACCTCCTCCCACAGTTGGTTAAGTTGTCCCCGTCACGCCATGTTGCAGGCTCAGGAGAATAGAATGCCGTAGTACCGGCCTAATGGGAAAGCTGACGCAACATGGATATGCCACCTCCTTGCATGGTAGACCAGTCTGGCTCCAACCTTCACAAGCCGCCTGATGATTGAGTCTATGGACGGCTTGACCTTCTCACCCCAGAACGCCGTATCCCGGATCATGTGGAGCAGGTTATACGCAAGACATCCGACGAGAAGCCTTGCTTGATTCGCTGCGAAGCGATGGCAGCTCGTTTTGTCCCAGCGGAGGGTGTTCTTCCCTTCTTTTATCCGGTTTTCAATCTCAGCACGACCATTGTAAATCGTAACCACCGTGTGCGCTTCAAGACTTGAGTTGGTCACGATAAATCCGACACGGGGGAAGAGTTCACCCACGTGCCATTCTATTTTACAGACAACCCTGCGAGGCCTATTCCATTTCGCCGCCTGGTAATGAAACTCGATCACCCTGACCTGTATCCCGCCCCTTGGGGGGCGACCGACAGGACGCTTCAGGTGAGGCACGATGAGCCTCTTAAGGGCGGTGTTGCTGGAAAGCCGGATGAAATAAATGATACGCTTCTTTTCGCAAAACTCGTACAGGTCTGGGCCTGCAAAGGCCGCATCCCCCCGGAGCCAAAGCTGCCTGAACGAAGATCGGTAGCGCTCAACCAGGGGAGAGATCAGGTCCAAGACGCCTTCGGCTGAATGTGCGTTACCAGGTCTTAACCTTGCGCCCAAAAGATCCCCTTTGCTGGTGAAGCAAAACAGAGGATGGTAGCAGACCTGGTCGAAGTAGCCGTTAAATGCGCACCCTCCTGTTTTCCGTGAACGGGGTCTTCAGTGGAATCCACATCGAGGATGAGTCGCCGTTTGTTTCTCCGTCGAAGGAGGGTATCGGCGGAGCGGCTTATCATGTCTTCCAAGGCTTTTAGCCCCTTACCAGTTGCCAGGATATTATTCTCAAAGCGAGAGAGCGCGGATTGGCAGGCGCCACTTTCATGTTCTTTTCCCAAGGCCAGCCGAAGCGCCGGGTCCACTCTCAGGTGATTGGCGTCATTGCAATCCTCATAGCCTGCCGCAACCTGATAGACCCTCTGGCGCAGCAGTTGGAGTAACGAATGATCCGTATGCCGAGGCGATCTTGGATCATCAATCAGAGACTCTACACCGCCAAGGATGTTGAAACGCTGATCCATTTCTCCCATCAGGAGAAAACCTGCATCGGACGTGATCTTTGCGCCCTGAAAATCAATGCTGATGGAGCGGTCAAATTCGGGCCTGATGGCCCCTCTTTGTCTGTCACCAAGCGAGTGCATTCAGCTTTCCCTCCCTCTTACGAATTTGCGACATAATATCAGATAGTTGGGACCAACGCAGCATTATTCTTAGGTATTCTCACGCATAATCCAGGATAAAAGGCGACGGTTTCGGATGCAGGATCGCCTGATGCCCGTAACTTAACTAAGCTGTAATTTACGACTAAATTGGTAATTCTACCTCTCAACAGTAGCTGTTTAGCGATATGCCACTACTTTCGCGCGATCAGATTCCGACTAATCTCTGGAGAATATTTCGAAGCCTCGTGTACGAGAGGTCCCCCAATATTTTTTTTCCTGCATGCTTTATGATGGCCCTTGATCGTGCCGAACGCGTGCTCAGCGGGTCAATGTAAATAATCCTCCGCAAGTCCTCCAAGCCCATGCCACGTTTCAAAGCTGTGCGTGGAATCAGGAAAGGATTTGTCGAAGGTTTGAAGAATCCAGGCAACGACGTGTAGATGGTCTTGTAGCCCAGAACTTCTGCCATGGATTCAATGGCCTTGGGTCTCCGTCCTCCGGGAAGCGAGTAGGCGGTGATGCTGTTTCCGATAATGCGACTCAAAAATTCGTGAGGAATTTGTAGTTCGTGAAATGCTTCCAAGGAACCCAGTTCGTTCAGAAAAGGATGTGTATGGCTGTGCCCGCCAATAGACATTTTCCTTCTTGAGAGCTCATTGATTTGATCCTCTGACATATAGCCTTGCTTTCCGACCCAGTCGGTAGTTATAAAGAACAGTCCCTTGAAACCAAATTCCTCCAGGATGGGCAACGCCAGCGTGAAATTGGAAACATGCCCGTCATCGAAGGTCAATATTACCGCTTTCTCCGGCCACCGCTCTGTCGCAATCAGATCTTCTATAAAAACAGTGCTGAACCCTTCATCGGATAGAAGCTTCATCTGTTGTCTAAAGACAGCGACCGACAATACATACAGCAACTCGCCCGGTTCGCTCAGACCACAGGGCTGGTTGGGTGACTCCAGTGCATGATACATGAGAACAGGAATTCCCGTTTTGGCCGTTCTTCCCATCAGTACAGTCTCTCTCACCTATCAGGGTTTTTAGTCCGCCCACTCCATACAATATGAAGTTGCCCCGATTATCTATGATCTTGAACTACTGGAAGCGTTTCTACTGGGCAGCGACATTTTAGACAGTCCCCTACCTCGTAGCCCTACAACTAAACCGGGCAGGAGGAAGGTGAGCCTGGAGCGCCCGACAGCGCGTTTGCTATAATCCTTGTTCAAAACACCGCTGATGATGCTTGTTACTGCTCTGTACAAAGATATGGCGATGCGCAAAAGCATCGACCAGTCACCCCGGCGCAAATGCTTTCCATAAAAGGCCCCCAAGCCCCATGCATAAGCCCGATAAATTGTGACCGTTTGCGCCTCGTTTCGGCAGTGGCAATGATAGACGACAATTTCAGGTGCATAGATAATTGGAACCCCAATACGCAAAGCCCGATACCCCCAATCAATGTCTTCGGCTGTGGGGAGATTTTCATCGAAGGGGCCGATACGCAGAGCCGTACGGAGGGCAAAGCCCATGTTGCCGCTGGGCATAGGGTTGATAATTCTGACTGATGAACGGCGATGAACGCAGGGAACCGTGGAGGTGACCACGCTTAGGGGCATCCCGTCGCCGGCAGGTTCCACGCGGCCGGTGATGATGGCCATGGGGTGTTGGTGCAGCAGCCTTTCTATATTTTCCAGCCAATCTTTTTCGACTATGCAGTCGTCATCAACGGAGGCTACGAAAGGCGTCTGAACCTGCTCGATGCCGCGATTTCGGGCCGAAGCGGGGCTTCTTTCCGTCGAAGGCAAGTGGAACGTCTCCAGCCCGATTTCCTCCAAGCCGTGCAGCCAATCAGCCACTGCAGGATTGTCACCCTGATCGATTGCAATTATGCGTGCAGGCAGGACCGTGCCGACTGCGATTGACTGCAGGCACCTCTGCAGAATGGGTCGTCCCACAGTAGGGATAATGACGGTTAGATCGTCGAGTACCCGGCGCGGGGTCGCGCCGGTTTCAGAGACGCGCCTCCGTATATTCTCAGTTTGCTCCATGCATGCTTTCCTTGCAGAATTTACTTTACGACTTTGTGGCTCCCCACGATTTCCTTTCGTAGTAACCTATTCCTGGCGGTTTTGGCCTCAGCTAAGACTACCCGCCAATCCTCGCGGGTAATGACAGACATCAAAAGGCAGGTCAAGATGAACAGGAAGACGAAGAGGACCTTTATGGGGAACAGGGAAGTCCCGAGGAGCAGGAAAAGCAGACCGTAACCGCCAGAGATGACGACTGGTTTTAAAAAAGCCGCCATCTCAGCGCGGACGTTTTTCTTCCACAAGAAATAAACATCCAGGGGGGCAGCGGTCAAATTACTCACCACCGACACGACGGATGCACCGGTGAAGCTGAAGATAGGTGTAATTACTAGATTGAGCAGCAAACTGATGATCGCGCGAACAAGATTGACAATCAAAGGTTTGTTGGGTTCGCCAATGGCTACGAGCGTATATCCCAAGGTGCAATCCAAGACCAGGAGATTCAACCCAAACATCAGGGCGACAAAAGGATAGTAGCTGGGGAGATACGCTTGTGAAAACAGTAAGGAGATGATCTCTTTGCCAAAAAGCACCGCGACCAGAGCCCCGAAGCTGGTCAGGATTGCAAACATTCGGTTGGAATTGTTTAGGAGTTTCAAGACTCTTTCCCGCTCTCCGTCGGCGTGGAATTTGGCAATAAAAGGGTAATACACAGACCGGAAGGCGTCATATAAGCACATGAAACTATCCGGCAGCTTCCGGGCAACTTCGTAAAGCGCAACACCCGCCGTCCCGACAAAGGAACCGATGACCAGAGTGTCGATACGGGCAAAGACAAATGCCAGCATGTATTGCATCTGCAGAGGAAAGCCGAAGATCAACATCTCTTTTAAAATTAGAAGGTTAACTCCACGCTTGTCTTTGATGTGGGCTGCTATGTAACCCGAGATGATGACCAGGGTGTTTGAAACGAATACGGCGTATATCAGTCCGAGGGTGCTCAGATTTAGGGGGAAGACAAAGACAATGGTTGCGATAAGGTAGGAAATCGCTGAGATAGCGTTGATGATGCCGATCATCCTGAAAAGAAAAAGCCCCTGCAATATGGAGTTCAAGGTCCGTGCGAGACTCTCCAAACCGAACAGGACGGGTATATATATATAAAAACTAAGCAAGAACGGAGAAGACCCGAAGTGGGCCACCAGCCCAGGCTTGACCATGAACATCACAGGGGCCAACACAAGAATGGTTAAAACCCGAAAATAGATGACCGTATTGATGAGGCGAAATTTGTACTGAACGTCCTCGCTGCTTGCCAAATATTTGGGTATAACCAGCGTTAGACCAAAATTGCTGACTTCGGCAAGAAAAAGATAGATGACCCGGATAAGGACAAATGCTCCATACGCCTCGGCGGAAATATGGCGTATAACGAGCATCAGGCTCAACATGCCAAGGCCCAAAGTCATAAAGCGGGCAAAACCCGTAGAGAGTATGCCGCGCATGAAACGCGAAAGAATAGAATCGGGCATTTGACTTTTCTACCTAACCAGTGGCGGTCCAGGGGGAAAAAGGCGCAGAACCATTTCGTTGATTCCCGCGATAATGCCAATCACTGTCGCCCACCCAAGCATCACCACGTATGGCTCGACAATGGAGACGATCAACACTGCCGGAGATGTGAGTGCAAACGCCAAGACAATGCCCCTCATGTAAGGGTCTGGTATGCGTCGCCAGTATTTCAGCCCTCGCACAAAAAAACCGAGCATAAACCACAGCAGCCCCACGTAGGCGAAAATACCTGATTTGAGCATAACCCACACGTGGCCGTTATGGATAAAGGTGCGGCCATCGAACTTTTCCCAATCCTTTCCGGGAGTCCAGGGGCGGTAACTGGCGCCCAAGCCCAAGCCCACGAAAGGATTAGACAGAATATGGGGAAGCGCGTATCTGTACTCGAAGTCTCTCCAACGCAGGCTGCTGTCCGGGTCTTCAAATGTTCTGCTGTCGAAGAGAGTGATTAGTCGCTCGAAAGCTGCATTGGCCAGGTTCGCTCCTGGGGATCCCGGCCGGCCTTGAACGGCAATTAAGATTATTGCGACCAGCAGCGCAGCCACGAGGCCGGACACGATCAACCTTTTTTTCTCTTGCCCCCTGGCCAGGAGGCCGATGGTCAACATTGTTACGCCTGTGACTGCCCAACTGGCGCGGAAGAAAGTCACTACGAGCGCCAGGGCCAGCAGGCCAGATTGAAGGAACTTTAGCGCGCCGGCCCTTTCAAACACCATGGTAGCGAATGCAGCAGCCAATGCCACCATGATCATGGACTGTCCCGGCGGGATTACCCTGACGACATCTGATATTGTTTCGCCGCCTTCTATCTCTGCATCCCCGATCCAACCGGCGGGGATGATCCGGGATTCGCCAAGAAAATGCTGGATTATCATCGCAAGGGCGACAATCGTTGCGAGAAGAAGAAACCCTCTAATTAACAGGTTAAGCTGTCGCTTCTCGCGTACCAGGTTGGTCACAGCAAAAAACATCAAGTAACCTGTCACCACTCGGGTCTCACCCAAGCTCTGCTTCCACGGCAGGGACGAGTAGATAATGGCGACAAGGGTCGATATCAGCGACGCACCCCAGAAGATAAGGAGTGGCCAGTCGAGCGGGGTACGTACGATTTTGAAATCCGGTTCCTTTATAAAGCGCACCGCGATGATGCCCAGCGAGAGCAGCAACACCACGTCTGTGAGGTACAGCGTGCCAAAGCCAATGGGGATGTGCAGCGCTTGAGTGTATTCTATGACGGTGGACGTGAGAACCAGGTAAGCCAACGGGAGAAGCTCAGGTCGCTTGCACAAGCCCAATACCAGCCCAGCGCCCACCAGTGCGGCAAGCGTCCACAACGGCGGAAACGATACACAAGCGATACCCAATAGAACAGCAAGACCGCAATAGATCCCCAGGCTAAATGGGAAATTGTGTGAACGTAAATTTCGTCCGAACAATGAATCAAGCATGCATCATAACCCAGCCCATCAGCAGATAAAAACCTGGCGTTAGCCTCAAGCCCGATGACGTAGCGATATCTTTTGATTCAATCGTATACAATTTATGTCCAGAAATTTGGGAATTCGATTATGCTCATGGCTTCTGAGGGGCATTCCTAGGTGTTGCACATGCCGCACTTGGCGTTACACCTATATGTGGTAATTAGCGGGCATCCCATGATGGCTAATCCAGGTTAAAGCCTGACCGCCGTTCAGTAACTTGTGTATAAATCTCGAGCAGTTTGTAATAATGCTTTTCAGAGCTGTGGTGCTCGGCTGCGTATTGGCGGGCGGCCTTACCCATACGTCTGGCTTTTTGGGGGCACTCTGTAAGTACTCTCATACACCGGCTAAGTGCGTCGACATCTCCGGGCGGGGCGAGCAACCCTCTTTGCTGGTGTCCAACCAATTCCGTCATTCCTCCCAAATCCGAGGCAATAACAGGTTTTCCTGCAGCAAAGGCCTCAATGATACTGAACGGCTGGTTTTCGTACCATAGGGAGGGTACTATAACTGCCCGGCAATTCAGGAGCAGGTTTCGGAGTTCTTCACCATGTTTCATCCCAACATAGACAGCATTGGAAGGCAACAATGCTGGAAGTTGACTCAGTATAGGTTCGCTAGCTCTCCCAGCTAAAACAAGTCTGACATCGGCTACTCTCTTGCAGGCTTCTAAGACTTGATAAATGCCCTTGATGGACTCAAGTCTGCCCATGAATAGGATGTATCCTTCATCATTCAGTTTCGAGTCAAAGAGTTGGTCTGGTAGGCAATAAGGAACGTGCCGAACCTTTTCGGGTCCGAAGCCGGCATCAATAAATTTACCCCTCAAAAATGTGCTCGGAGCAATAAAACGCTGTACTCTTTGTTTAATTCGCAGGGAGCGATGTGCGTACGCTTCGATTGTGGCCATTCCGCTTGCTAAATGTGACCCCTTTTTGCATCGTTTCAGAAAGGCGTGATAAAAATCGCCACCCACACAAGCTTCGCAAATCTCTTTTGTGCTGTCTATCAGCATGTGAGAATTAGGACAAACAAGTTTATAATCGTGCACAGTCCATATGACTGGCAAGTCCCAGCCATTCGCTTCCATAATAATGGATGGGGTGAGATGTGCATGAATGTTTTGGAGATGAAGGATGTCAGGCTTGAAGCGATTTAAAAGAATTCTGAACTTCTTGCGTGATTCTGATGAGTAGATTGCTCGATTTAGAACCCGTAAACCATTCCTTAAAGATTTGCTATTGTCCAACCGTTTGAAATCTATATTCGATACGAATAGATCACAATTAGGATCGGGAATATTCCGCTCATCGGACATTGCAAAAAAACAAACCTCGTGTCCTTTTGTTTGTAGGAGGTTTGCCAAATTAAAGGTGTAAGTGCTATCGCCGCCTCCATAGAAGTGGCGCGTATTGGCTAATAGAATTCTGTACATATACTATCACCAACTAATGTCATGAGTTACTAATTCGCATCACAAAGGTTCTTGTCGACAATGTTCCGTATCAAAAGTTATCATAGTGTTCAAAGCAGTCCATTCGTAGCTCCTAGCCCTTGCACAAGTTAGCTACAAAAAAATGGGGGCTACTTAGGCATCATCGCCAATGATGTTCCCGATCATGAAAGACCTCATGCGCTTGTGATTGCAGCTCTGCCGCTTCTCGAGATCATATTGATTCCCTGCCGGCTTGTTGGTCAAAATTCCTTTGTTAATTAGCAAGGCGAAGACCTGGGATGCCAGTTCGTCCGGTAAATGTCTCTCGGTTTTCAAAATGAGTTCCGGGGCTAGCGGGGGCTCGTAAGGATCATCAATACCGGTAAATCCCTTTAATTCCCCTCTTCTTGCCTTCTGATATAGCCCTTTCGGGTCCCGAGCTTCACATACCTCTATTGGTGTGTCGACGTAGATCTCCACAAAGGGTAGGCCTGTCTCAATGTGCAGATTTCTGGCAAGATCGCGGTCTCTTCGATAAGGAGAAATGAAGCTGGTCATCACAATGACACCTGCGTCAGCGAAAAGCTTTGCGACTTCAGCAATTCTCCTGATGTTCTCCGTGCGGTCCTCGATAGAAAATCCGAGATTCTTATTCAACCCATGCCGCACATTGTCGCCATCCAGAACATAAGCAAGATACCTTCGCTTGATGAGCTCGTGCTCCAGCGAAAAAGCGGTCGTGCTCTTGCCTGAGGAGGGCAGGCCCGTTAACCAGATTGTGCAACCGTGCTGCTTGAGCAGATCTCCCCGATCTTTCCGCTTTACGTGTGTGCCATGCCAGGTGATGTTTGTGGCTTTGACTAAGGCCATACTCTACTCCAGCTTGAGGTTCAGGAATTGGCAAAATCAATTGAGGAATTTAGGAATTAAGGAATTAAAATCCCTAAATCCCTAAATTATTAAGTCCCTCAGTCCATCAATTCGTCTTTAACCCAACGCCCTCAATCCCTGAATTCCTCACTCAGTCTTTTAAAGTCTTTTGTAAAGCCAATCCGGGATATGCATTTTTCTCTTGTTCAAAATGACGCCAAGGAGCTTCGAGTTGGCCTGGAGGAGGTCTTCCTTGGCCCTGTCGGCCACCTCCCAGCGCGTGCTCTCCTCGTATCATCACCACGAAGGGCACGAAGACCACGAAGAGGGAGCCATATGCTTATCAATGCTACTCCCTGCCAGAAGTAGTTCGAGTAGTTCACACAGGCCCCATCTATCCTTCGTGCTCTTCGTGATCTTCGTGGTGAGAGTAGTTCCCTGTTTTCCTGCGTTCTCTGTGCTCTTCGTGGTGAGAGTAGTTCTTACAGCGTCTTGTAAAGCCAATCCGGGATATGCATTTTTCTCTTGTTCAAAATGACGCCAAGGAGCTTCGAATCGGCCTGGAGGAGGTCTTCTTTGGCACTGTTTGCCACCTCCCAGCGCGTGCTCTCCGCTTCCACTACCAGGATGACTCCATCCATAAGGCCCGCAATCTGCATCGCAGAGCTGTGCTCCTGCACCGAGGGCAGATCAAAAATTATGTGGCTGTATTCCCGCTTCAGGGCAGGAAGGGCTGCGGCAATAGAGTTGAGGGCATTGGCGGAAAGCTCCGGCTTACCGCCTCCCGCACTGAGAAGATCCAAATTCTCAATTTCAGTGGACTGGATGCAGCTCAAAGCGGGCCGGCCGTTCGACGTATAGTCGGTGAGTCCGGGAGAAAGTTTTGTCCTGAAGCTCACATGCTGGCTGGGACTGCGGGAATTGGCATCCACGACGAGAACGCGCCCGCCGCTTTGCAGGGCGCTTTGCCGGGCTAGAAGCCCCGCGGCAGTGCTCGCGCCTTCGCCCGAGCGGCAGCTTACCAAAGCAATCGCGCAGGGGGCGGCGAAAGTCCCGCCGGCGAAAAGATGCAACAGCTCGCGGCACGCGTTACCGTTTCCGTTGATCCCGAGAAGCGATTCACAAGCCGTTTCTTTCTCTGCGTCTCTGCGGTGAATGGCGTTTGGGAGGGTCGCCAGCACCGGGAGATTCAAATGGTTGTCCACGTCCTCGGGCTTTTTGAACGAGTGGTCCTGGTATTCTGTAAAAAATGCCAACCCCAGGCCGCCAAATATCCCCAGAAAAAGACCCATGGCAAGGTTCAAAAGCTTTTTGGGCCGGATCGGCTTTACGGGGAAGGATGCGGGCTGCACGATGCTGATGTTCGAGATCTTTTCCAGTTCGAGGGCCTGGTCGATCCGGGCCTGTTCCCGGCTTTCGGAATACTTGCTGTAATTTGATTTTTGCGTTTGGAGTTCCCGCTCGAGTTGAGCCAGCCGCATTTCAGTATCGTTGAGGACGTTGAGTTCGCTCCGGCCGCTCTCGATCTGAGTCTTCAGCACCTCTGACTTGGCCTGAAGCGATGAGAGGTTGCTTTCCTCGGTTAGCAGGTCGAGCTGCATCTTCTGGTAATTTTCATTGATTCCACGGGTCACTTGCTTTTGCTGTTCAGCCTTAGAAAGCAGTGTCCGGCCCTCCCGAATTTGACGGCGGACCTCCTGAACGGGAATGCTGTCTTCTGTAAAAGTGGACAAGAGTTCCTGTTCTTTCAACTCCAGCTCGTAAATCTGCTTTCGCATCCCATCTGCTGCCGAATTAGCAAAGCCCGTGGTCTCATCTTTTTGCAGCGTGCCGGGCAGCCCGGCAAGAGACGCCTTCAGCGCGTTCACCCTGGCCGATGAAGCGGCCGCGGCCGATTCGGTCTGCTCCAGTTCGGTCTGCATCCCCCCGATCCGCTGGAGAAGTATCAACCGCTGCTCCTGGACCGAGGCCGTCCCGGTTTTGTTCTTCAGGTTTTTCAGTTCCTCCTCAGTCCGGGCGAGCGAGGATTGCAGACTTTCTTTCTGCTGATCGAAAAACTGGTATGAGCCCGTGGTGCGGTGGGCATTGATGTGCTTATCGAGATAGAAGCCGATGAGTTTGCCTACAACATCATGCGCCAGCCGAGGGTCGTTCGTTTCATACGAAATGGAGATTATGTTGCTTTTTTTGGTAGTTTCGATTTCGAGGTGTTTCATCAGGGACTCGACCGCGTTATCTCTTTCCTTCAGTTGTTTTGCCGCACTGGGAGCATCGTTCGAGACGAGAAGATTCCCAATCAAAGTGATGGGGACCTTCACGGCCTGCCTTGCCCAGTAACGGATAATTCTGAAGATGGAGTCCCCAGGAACCAGGGTTTCCTCCGGCCCTTCCAGGATGAGCTTAACGCCGACCGCGTCCACGACCTTTTCCGCGAGTTCGCGGCTTTTCAGGATTTCCGTCTCCGAGTTGATCTCGTTTTCACGCTCGGGGCCGATGTTTACGATCTGGCCGGTGGATGCGGTGGGATCCAGGGTTACGCTCTCGCGGCCGACGCGCACCATCAGTTTAGCCTCGGACTGGTAGACCTTCGAGGCGAGAATTGTGCCGAGGGTGACGACGATCACCACTGAGAAGAAGAAAACTAATATCTTTCGTTTGTTTCGAAACAGGACATTGTAGAAGTCTCGCATCGAAGCTTGCGGATAATTTTGTTGAGATCTATCAGGCATAGTTGCCTCTTTTGGGATAAGGGTTCACCGCAGAGACGCAGAGAACGCAGAGAAAACCAGGGTTTATTCAAAAGGCTAAAGGCGAAAAGCATTCACCGCAGAGGCGCAGAGGAAGGCAATTGAACGAACAGACAAAACTAGAAGGCAGATCCCTGTTTGCTTCCGGTTTTTCTTGCATGCCCATTTTCTTTCCTCTGCGCCTCTGCGGTGAGAATTTTTTGCCCGTTGCGGCTCTGCGGTGAACTGCGAAAGCTACATTACGGAGTGACGCCGACACCGATAGGAGGGAGCAGTCTCCACAGGTGCTGCTGCATCCATTGATCGACATCAGTAATGGCGGTTCGGGGCACATAGACGATATCCCGGGGCTGCAGGTAGAAAGGCTGCGCTTCCCGGCCCGCAAGGGCATCCTTGAAATCGAGCGCCTGCCCAACCCAACGGCCGTCCTTATTTCGAGCGACAATGACACTTCGGACTTCCGCCCTTTCAAGATTAAACCCGCCCGCCAGCATGATGGCTTCAAGCGCCGTCATTTCGCCGGGGATGTCCACAGGCCCGGGCTTGTTTACCTCCCCGCCGATATAGACCCGCCGTTCGTATAATGTCCTTGCGAAGACGGCCAGTTCCGGGTGCTTCAACTGGGCGGAATAGAGCTTTACCAATTCATCCCGAAGTTCGCTCGGGGTCTTTCCTTCCGCGATGACTTCACCGATAAGCTGGAGCTCTATCTTCCCGTCGGGGCGGACTGTCTGGATTTCATTGAACTGGTTGGCATACGCGAACTTGATTTCGATCACGTCGCCGGATTTCAAGCTTACACGGGCGGGCGCCTCCAGTTTTGCCTCGGGATACGGCTGCGAAGCGGGCGGGGACGTCTGGCAAGCTGTAAGCAAAGAGACCAGCAGGAAAATGCAAATCCCATGGAAGAGTTTCCGACAGGTAACACTCTGCATTTATTAGCTCCGATTCAAAAAGAGTAAGCATTCATCACGAAGTACACGAAGGGAATCATATCTGGCTTATCAAAACTGCTTTATCTCGCCACGAAGGGCATGTTCTCACCACAAAGCGCACGAAGAGCACGAAGGGGAGACTTTTTATATAGCTCCGCAAACTCGGTTACATCGTAAGGGCGGGTGAATGGGAAAAGAGCAGGTGAGTGGTTTTCCCCGATTCACCTGTTCACCTCACCTACTCACCGATTGATCATGCACAACCCACTTCGGCCAAAAATGAAACGAGAAAAACTAAAGATTTTTTGGAAAAACATGTGTGGCTGGCAAGTAGGCCGCCGAGTGGGACGTGTTCACATAACTTATTAATAACGGTCGTTTGTACTATCAATTCACAATAAACTCAAGTGGAAATTGGGGGGGAGAAATTGGGTACTGTATATACCCAATATGCCGGTATAAAAGGGTTATTCGTACTATAAATTCATAATCCCGGCCTACTTTCCACCGGCCATTTTGGCTCCCTTTTTGACCGGCGCTAATACCTGTGGAGATCAAAGTAGATTTCCGGGATTTTATTGCATTTTGGATATGGCTTGTATTGTATTGCCTACATGGTGGTGTAATTACAACAAAAACGCAATACCCATTCTTATGCACACACACTACCCATATATCGTGGGCATTCCTGCCTTTGAGTGTTGCGGTCGGGGGAAAACCATTACGGAGAAGCACGTGGGTTATTGGAGGCCCAGAAGGTGGGTCCTAAGGTTGATTCCGCCACCCCGCAGTCCCAACTTTTTCCGAATGTTGTCCCTGTGGCGGCACACGGTTTTCTCGGAGATGCCCAAGAGTTCGGCTATCTGGGCGGTTGACCTGCCGTCCCTTACGAGGGTGGCGGTCCGAATTTCGGTAGAGGTGAGATTGGCATATTGAGTGGCAAGTGTCCTGCCAAATGAAGAAGTGATCTCGTTTATGTGGGACTCCAGGATCTTCATCCAGGTCATTTGGGCGCTGCTCAGCGGGCTTTGCTTCATTTTCTCCGCATAGGGGAGGATAAGGTTCCTGATATTTGCCACGACCGACTCCCCCAATTCTTTTCTGTCTTCCTCTCTTTGTCTCAGCAAGACTCTCAGCGCGGCATTTACCTCTTCCAGGTTTTCCGTTTTCTCACTCAACGCCTGGATCGTCAGAGCGAGTTCTTTATTCGATCTCCTAACCTCATCCTCCGCCTGCTTGCGCTCGGTAATGTCGGAGATCACACCAATCAACCCGGTGACAGCACCCTGGGCATCGAGCAGCGTTGCCTTGTCAAAGATGACTTCTCTGACCTCCCCCAGCGTATTCTGAATCAGCCACTCATAGTGTTGCTTACCTGGATGCTCAAACAACTCCCGATCTTTCTTCGCATAGTTATCTGCAATATCCTTGGACACTATGTCATAGACTGTTTTGCCCAGAATTTCCTCCATCGGTTTCCCGGTGAACTCCAGAAAGGCTCGATTACAGCCGGTATAGCGGCCGTTGGCATCCTTATGGAAAATGGGGTTCGGGATGGTGTCAAACAAAGTCTCCAAAAAGACGACCTGCTCTCGAACATTTTCCTCCACCCGCTTGCGCGCGGTGATGTCGCGAATGTTGCATTGGATGTCAATCGGCGTTGAAAACTGACCCACTTTAGGCGTCGAAAATTGACCCACCCCATGTAAGTCAACTTGTTTAAAACACATCCTTGAGCCAGAGGTTAAAAGAGGCCATCCTCTCGCCGTCGGCCT
>Ga0208820_1000981_pt1 | contig 17312 bp, 19 predicted proteins | sample June2015DPH_16_5_FD_184713 | JGI IMG/M metagenome (GOLD analysis project Ga0208820, IMG submission 184713) | Peatland microbial communities from SPRUCE experiment site at the Marcell Experimental Forest, Minnesota, USA - June2015DPH_16_40... | ecosystem: Environmental > Terrestrial > Soil >...
AGCGAACTTTCGGGAATCGCGGCAAATCACCGGCGACAAGATCGCCGGCGTTACCGGTCACATCTCCTTGCGATCCGCCTTGTCCACGTGCGCGTCCGGCACCGGCGACGAACGATACACCGAGAAATCCTCGACGTTCTGCAACACAATCGTCGGAATGCCGGATGCCTTCTGCGCCTTGACGTGCTCCAGATCGATTCGCTTCACCGTATCCAGCACAAATGCCGGCCGCCGGTCTTCCTTCATGTAACCGACCTCCACATTGTTGAGTTCGATTCCCGTGGCGTGGCGAATAAAGAAGCCATAAGCCGGCAGCATGCCGAACATCGAGGGCTCGGGATACTCTTTTTCCCGCTCTGGCGTCGAGTAGGGCTCACGCGGTGGCACGCCGCCGGAGCCTCTGAAGAAAAATGTATTCACCAGATCCGCCGGCTGCTTCGCGACCTGATCCAGCGTCAGGCCGCCGCGGTAGAGGATGCGGATATCGCTCAGCTTCACGTCTTCCACGTCGTGCCCGGGAATGCCGCTGATGATCGAGCCATACCGCGGATCGGCGTCGTACACCACCACGTTGCTGATGTTCACTCGCCGCAGCGATCCCACCGCGGTTCCTTCCGGAGCCCGCATCCGGCTGCCCAGCCGAATGAAGATCGGGGCGTTGGAGACCTCCCGCATGGTGATGTTCGAAATCGCGATGTCCTCTATGTGCGCCCCGTCGACCGATTCCAGGGCCAGGCCGCGCGAGCGGTCGAAGACCACGTTCGAGATCGTGATGTTGCGGAAATCGCCCTCCGATTCCGTGCCGATCTTGACGCGCCCCGTCGGGCCGTCGCGGTCGGGAGCCTGCTTGACCGTGCGCTTATACGTGCCGTCCAGCAGCGATCCGATGTCGTAACCGCTGACCAGGCAGTTCACGATGGTCACGTTCTCGGTCGGACGCGCGAAGCCGAGCGCGTGGGTGCCCTTGAGCACGATGGCATCGTCGTTCGGCGTGTTGACGCTCAGGTTGGAAATCCGCACGTTGCGGCAAGAGTCCACGTCGACCCCGTCGCGGTTCGTGTCAATCGTCACATTGTCGATCGTCAGGTTGTCCACGCCAGTGGCCAGGATGCCGAAGTGTCCTCCGGAGAGAATCGAAAAATCGCGCAGCGTCACCTTTCGGCAAAGTTTGAGAGCGATGGCTTTGTCGCCGGCCGCGCCGCGCTCGCGCTCGAGCGCCTTGCCGCCGATCAGGCCGGGGCCCTCGATGGAAACGTTCTCCAGCCCCTCGCCCCAGATGAGACTGTTGTGAAAATGGCTGTGGCCGAAATCCTGAAACTTGTCCCACTGGTTTGGTTCGGCTGCGTCGTAAGCCGCCGGATCCGCCGACGCTTCGAGCGTCGTGCCAGGCTCGAATTGCAGAGTGAGATTGCTCCGCAGGCGAATCGAACCGATGATGTAGATACCCGCCGGGAAGTGCACCGTCCCGCCGCCGGCCGCTGCCGCGGCCTCAATCGCCCGGTTGATGGCGGGCGAATCGAGCGCCTTGCCATCGCCCGTTGCTCCATAACTCTTCACATCGAAAACGGCGGCTTGCGCTTGCGCCGGAACGAACCACGGCACAAGCGAGAGCACGAACCAACATTTCATCCGACGTTTCGTCATACGTCTCCTTAGGGGCCTGACGGGAAATGAGCGTTCCAATTGCGAACTGACCGCTCCCTTCGGTCGCGGCTCCGATAGCACGGGGGTGGTTTGCCCCCCCCCGCAGACACGAATGCTCGCGGCCGGAGCGAATCGCGCTCCAACCGCGAGCAGGTTGGGAAAGCAGGCGGTCTGTGAGAGTTCTACTTCGTCGGCTCGGTAACGATGCCGCCGCCCGATTGCTTGGCCTTCTTCTCTTCCTTGCTTTTCTTGGTCGCCATGGCCTTATCCAGCCAGGCATCGGCAATCTTGACCTGTTGGTCGTATTCCTCTTTGGTGTCCGCGAGGTAAGCGCGCTCGCGAATGAGCAGGTTCTCGTACGACATCGCGTCGTCGTACTCCGGGTTGATCTCCAGCGTCTTGTCCAGGTCCTTCAACCCGTCCTCGATCACCGGATCCCATTTTTCCTTGAGCTCCGCCTTGACCTTCTTGTCCTTGATCGGCCCCGGGTCTTCCTGTCTCATGCCGAGACTGGCGAGCGCTTGGCCGAATGCCGGAAACCACCGCGACCAAGCGATGAACCCCAGGCTGTAATAGGCATCGGCGTTATTGGGCGCCACCGCGATGGCTTTTTCGAACCACTGTTTGGCGTCATCCCACTTGTCCTGATTCAGGAACAGGCTGGCGATGGACATAATGGCCAATTGGTCCTTGGGGTTCTGCTCGAGAACCTTCTGAAACTGGTCGTAAGCGGCCTCCGCCATCTGGTCGTTTTCCGGCGACCGTGCCCCAGGAATGTACTGCTGATAGTAGGCTACGGCCAGGTACTCGCGCGCCGAGAGAAACGTTGGGTCGAGGTCGACCGCGTTCTTGAAGTGCTCGACGGCCTGCGGATATTGGGCGCCCTTGAATGCCGCCACGCCCTCATTGACCTGAGAGCGCGACTTCAGCTTGTTGCAGCCGGTGGCCGCGAGAGCCAACGCAACCGCGGCTAGAACGATTGTCAGTTTGCGCATCGCGTATGATCTCCTATTGTCCGAGGTCCTTGTACGGCATCAGGCCGACCTTGTCGATCTGGGCGCCGTGCGCGATGTCAATGACCCTGGCTACCCAACTGAATTCGAGGTTCGGATCGCCCTTGACGAATACGACGCGTTCGGCGCGCGTCTTGAAAATCTCCACCAGGCGATTCTCGAGGGCCGATTCCTCGATCGGATCCTGGTTGATCAGCATGCTGTGATCCTGATTGATGCTGATCACCACCGTGCGGATGTTGTTCTCCGGCGGCGCCCCCGGCGGAGGCGGTTGTGGCACCAGAGCCTCGAGACCTTTCGGCGTCAGCGGTGTGATCACCATGAAAATAATGATCAGCACCAGCAGCACGTCAATCATGGGCGTCATATTGATGTCGGATTTCGGACCGCCCGTTCCGCCCACTGCCATTGACATAAGATTGCTCCTTTTCGAGAATTCCTATTGCTTTACTTCGCAGCCGCAACCGGTTGCCTTCTTGCCTCGATCTGTTCCGTGAGGAGGCCCAATTGATCCACCCCGGCCGACTGCAGATTCTGCACCACATCCAGCACGGTCTGATACTTGGCCCGCTGATCGGCGCGCAGGAAGCACTCCTTATCCAGCCGGTTGGTGAGCATGTCTTTCACCTTGGGGGCCAGATCCTCGGGCTTCAACTGCGTGTTGTTGAGGAAGACCTTGCCATCGCGGGTGACGGCGATCAGCACCGCGTCGCTCTTATCGGCCGCCTGCATGGGGACCGGGTTGTGGGTCTTCACCATGTCCACGCTGACGCCGTGCGTCAACATCGGCGTGATGACCATGAAAATGATGAGCAGCACAAGCATGACGTCGACCATCGGGGTGACGTTGATGTCGGCCACGGGCGGCGGCGCCGTGTTTACTTGATATTCGTCCTTCTCCATTGCTGTTTCTCCCCAGGAAGCCGGCTGTACTTACGGGGAGCCGTTTCCGGCCCCCCGCGGTTTTCAACTCGCCGGGAATCCCGACTGTTCAATCGCTCGGACTCGCCGCTACTTGTGGGCGGCGCCGCGCTGGCTGCGCTTCAGGAAGTAATCGATGAGCTCGGAGCTGGAGTTGCCCATCTCCACATCGAAAGCTTCAATCTTGTTCGTGAAGTAGTTGTACATCCACACCGCCGGGATGGCCACGAACAGACCGATGGCGGTGGTTACCAGGGCCTCGGAAATACCGCCGGCCACGGCACCGAGACCAGTCGACTTTTCCGTCGAAATGCCGCGGAACGCGTTGATGATGCCGAGGACGGTTCCGAACAAGCCGACGAACGGAGCCGTGGAACCGATGGTCGCCAGACCCGAAACGCCGCGTTTCAGTTCGGCGTGAACGATGGCCTGGGCACGGTCCAGGGCGCGCTTGGAAGCTTCGATCTCCTCACCCGGGATTTCGGAGCTGATTTGATGGGCCTGGAATTCCTGCAAACCGGCGACCACAACCTTAGCCAGGTGGCTCTTCTTGTAGCGGTCGGCGATCTTGACGGCTTCTTCCAGTTTGCCTTCCCGCAGCGCGCCGGCCACCGCCGGAGCAAACTGCCGGGACTGTTTATGGGCTGCGCTGTAAGCCAGCAACCTGTCGATCATCACGCCGATCGAATACGCGGACATGATGAACAGGAGGATCACGACGGCCTTAGCCGGCGTGCCCATCTGGCTCCAAAGGTGCGGCAGGTCCCAGCCCACCGACTCCTGGAGCAAATACAAGAACGCGAAATGCACATGGACGAACATTCTGATTTTCTCTCCTGCGAGTTGAAATGTTACTGCTCTTGCCGGCTCCGCTTACGCGCCGCCGGGGTACTACTGCAACGTAAAGTTGACATCGATGGTGGTTGACACTTCCACCGGCTCTCCATTCAGCATGGTCGGGCGATAAATCCAGTTCTTCACCGCCTCCAGGGCGGACTGCACCAGCAGCGGATGGCCCCGCACCACCTTCAGGTCCTGCACCCGGCCGTCCTTGCCGATGATGGCGCTCAATTCCACCGTCCCCTGAATACGGGCCTGCTTGGCCAGAGGCGGATACGGCGGCGTGATCTTCGTGATCAGGTTGGCCGCCTGCACATTGCCACCCACGCGGATGCGCTGCGGGGTGAGCGGCTTGGGGGGAGGCGGAGGCGGAGGCGCGGCGGAAGGAACACCACCGATAATGCCGCCTAGCACGCCGCCCACCGAACCGCCGGCCATGCCGCCCGCCACGCCGCCGACTACGCCGACGCCGGTCGAGGGAGGCGGAAGCTCATCTTCCCTGATTTGCGCGATCTCTTTCGGAATCGTTTTCGGCGCCATCAGCTTGCCGGCATCGAATTGCCGCGGAATCACCTTCACCACCTTGGGCTGCTGCGTCTGAGCCGGCGGAGGCGGCGGGGGTGGGGGAGGCGGCGGGGCCACCAGGAAGCTTTGCAGCGTGGCCGCGGGAAGGACGTCGAAGTAGATCATGGGCAGAATCACAAAGACGCCGATCATAAACAACTGGATCAAGGTCGATATCAAGACCGTCCAGCCCTTGTTGGTCTTCCCCGTTTGTACGAATGTCTGGTCAAACATGAGGCACTTCCTTTCCTGCACTCAAGCGCCGTCGCGTCCAGCGGACGGCTCAAAATGTCCCACCGGCGGCCAAAACTCTTGCCGCCTTACTTCACTGCCTTGGCCGCACTCCTCCGCGGAATGTCCGGCCGGGGCGCCGCCGCTGCGACGGGAGCTGTCCGCCCGCCCCGCCGGTCCGCCCACCCATGCCAGAACAACACAATCGGACTGGCCACGAATACCGAAGAATAGGTTCCCACCAGAATGCCGCATACCAGCGCGAACGAGAATCCGTTCAGCACCGGGCCGCCGAACAGAAACAGCGCGATCACCGTCAAAAACGTCAGCCCCGAAGTCATCACCGTCCGGCTCAGCGTCTGGTTCACCGCGCGGTTCATCACCGATTCCAGAGGCTCGCGCCGCGAAATCTTCAGGTTCTCCCGGATACGGTCGAAGATCACGATGGTGTCGTTCATCGAATAGCCCACCAGCGTCAACAAGGCCGCGATCACCGTCATGGTGATGTCCTTATTGAATAACGAAAACAAACCGATCGTAATGATGGTGTCGTGGAAGCAGGCGATCACCGCGCCCAGCCCATAGATCCACTCGAATCGGAAGGCGATATAGGCCAGCATTCCAGCCAGCGCGTACAGCGTGGCCAGCACAGCCTTCTTGCGCAGTTCCGCGCCCACCTTCGGTCCCACCATTTCCACTCCCGCGATGTGGAAAGGAGCCAAGTAGCACTCCTCGCGAAGAGTGTTCATAATACCAGCATTCACACCCGGCGTGGAAGATAATTCGCTAAAATTTGTGATCAGCCCGGAGTGCTCGGTGTCGCGCACCGAGAGCAGCGCCGTCACCAGGTTCTGCAGGTCCTGTTCGCTCGCCGGCACGTTGTTGCGCGCCAGCGCGTCGCGCAGCCGCTCGGCCAACGCGTCATGCCCGGCGTTGTTGAAATCCAGCTTGCCGCTCGCGGATTGCCCGAAGGTAGCGATGAGAACGCCCGCCATGTCCTCGCGATTGACGTTCATCTGTCCCTCGCTCAACGCCTCCGTGCCGATCTCGACGGTGTTCTGCGCGTTGGTCTGGTCCTGCACCGAAACTTCGCCCGTAATCTTGGGCGAGGACGACATGGCGGAGCGAATCTTGTCGAGCGGCGGAGTGTAGGCGAACTTCACCGTCATCATCACGCCCTGCTTGAAGTCGATGCCATACCTCAACCCGCCCTTGGCCGCGATGCTGATGAACCCGGCCGCCGTCAGCACCAGGCTGGCAATGATAAACGGCCACTTCTTGCCCAGAAAGTCGTAATTCGTGTTTTTAAATAATTCCATCGATACGTGCCATGCTGGTGCCCGATGTAAGGTTGGACACCAGCCTTTTCCGTTTTGTTCCCGTTCGCCCGCCAAGAATCCGGACGCCGCCCGGCTTCCGGCCGCCGCACCCGATTCGCGGTCTTTTTTTCCCGATCATTGTATCAAACACGCGTTCCGTAACAACTGCCACCACCATGACCGCTCCCTGACGGTCGCGGCTCCGAAGGCCCGCGCTTCCTAAATACTCAGCGTCTCCATCCGCCGCCGCCCCGACAACTCGTAGTTGAAGATCGTCCGCGACACGAATACCGCCGTGAAAACGTTGGCGGCCAGACCGATCGTCAGCGTTACCGCGAATCCCTTCACCGGGCCTTCCCCGAACAGAAACAGGAAGGCGCACGACACGATCGTCGTAACGTGGGTATCCACGATCGTCCACCAGGCCTTGTTGAAGCCGTTATCGACAGCGGCCACTACGGCCTTGCCGGCGCGCAGTTCCTCGCGGATTCTCTCGAAAATCAGCACGTTCGAATCCACCGCCATGCCGATTGTCAGAATCACGCCCGCGATCCCCGGCAAGGTGAGCGCGGCATGGAAATAGGAAATCGCCGCCAGCAGTATCACGGTGTTCAGCACCAGTGCCAGTACCGCGTTGACGCCGCTGCGCTTGTAGTACAGCAGCATCACCACCACCACCGCCACCAGGCCGGCGATCGCCGCCCGTATTCCTTCCCGGATCGAATCCGCGCCCAGCGACGGCCCCACCGACCTTTCATCTGCCGGCGTGACGCTGGCCGGCAGCGATCCCGAACGCAGGTAGCGCGACAGATCCTCGGCTTCCTCTTCGCTGCCCAGGTTCGTGATCCGTCCGGAATCTTCAATCCTGCTCTGGATCGTGGCCACGCTGACGATCTGGTTGTCCAACACTACCGCCAGCTTGTTGCCGATGTTCTTCTCGGTGAACGTGCCGAACCGGCGCCCGCCATCCGGCGACAAAGTGAAGCCGGTCTCCCACTTGCGGTATTCGTCCTGGCCCGCGTGGGCGTTGCGCATCTCGCTGCCCATGATCACCGCCGGACGCCCCAGCAGGAACCACTCTTCACCCGGCGCCGTGCCGCGCGGCTTGGCCTTGGCCAGCTTGCTGTTGAGCGGCAAAACGCCGCCCTTCTGGGCTAGCGCCGCCTCGCGGCTGGGGAACGGCCCGTCCTTGACCTCGTCGATTTCAAGCACCGCCGCGGTGCCGATCAACTCCTTCACCCGCGCCGGATCGTCCACGCCCGGCAACTGCACCAGCACCTCGTAGTCCGCGCCCGCGCGGCCGTACTTCTGCACGCTCGATTCCGCCACCCCGAGCTGGTTGATGCGGTTGTCGATGGTGTCGATGGTGCGCTCCACCGTGTCGCGCTTGAGCGCAATCAAATCCGAAGGCTTCAGCCGCATCGTGTAATCGGTGGAATTCACCACCGTCAGCACGTAGGCGCTGTATCGGTCGTTCACCAGGCTGCGGAACGCGCTCGACTGTTCCGCCGCCACGCCCTTCACGGTGATGACGATATTGTCGGCATCCGCCACCGACGTCGGCTGGGGCGGATCGGTGCGGTCCATGGTCGAAAAGCCGATGTTTTGCTTGGCCATGTCCGCCTTGATGCGCTCCATGGCCTGATCCGCGTCCGCTTTCACCGCGTCCTCGACATGCACCTCTTCCACCAGTTGGCTGCCGCCCTTCAGGTCGAGCCCCAGGCGGATGTTGTCCTTCAGATTCTGGACCAGGTCGGTTTTCGATTTGGGCAGACCGATGATGCCGAAAATGCACAGCAGGATCGTCACCACAATCACCACGGTTCGCCACTTCAAATTCTGTGTCATGGAATGGAAATGCCTGTTAAATAGAGATTGCTACGATTGCGCCTTCTTGATTTCGCCCGAGACGAGGCTCGCCACCGAACCGCGCGTGACCTGGATCTTGACGTTATCCGGCTTCACGCGCAGCACCAGCTTGTCCTCGTCGATGGCCACGATGGTGCCGATGATCCCGCCCGAGGTCACCACTTCTGTGCCGTTCTGCAGGCCGGCCAGCATCGCCTTCTGCTGTTTGCGCTGCTTCTGCATGGGCATGAACAGCAGGAAGTAGAAAATTCCGAAGATCAGGAGGATGGGGAGGAGTCCCCCCAGCGAGCCCAACGGTCCGGAGGGCGTCGCTGTTGTTTGCAAATAAAAACTGAAAATCACGTTTTGGCCAAACTGAGGGCTACCCGGCATCTTCCGCCGGCCGGGCACACTCTAAATATTCCGGGAACGAACCCGATATTATAGCAAGCCTTATCTCCCGCATGATGTCAAGGTACCGCCGCAGGTTGTGGCGGGTGGCCAGCATGGCGAACAGAATCTCCCCCGCCAGAAACAAATGCCGCAAATAAGCCCGTGAATACCGCTGGCAGGTGTAGCAGCCGCAATGGGGATCGAGCGGCCCCGCATCGTCCTTATAGCGTGCATGTTTGATCACTACGCGACCAACGCTCGTGAAAAGGTATCCGTTGCGCGCATTGCGGCTGGGCAGCACGCAATCCATCATGTCCACGCCGCGCGCCACGTATTCCCCCAGCTCCGCCGGCATGCCCACGCCCATCGCGTAGCGCGGACGCGACCGCGGCAGCGCGGCTTCGCTCGCCTCCACCATCTCGAGGCTCAGCGGACGCGGCTCGCCCACCGAAAGGCCGCCAATCGCATAGCCGTCGGCATCCAGGTCCGCCAGTTCCGTGGCGCACTCGCGCCGCAGGTCGGCAAATGTGCTGCCTTGCACAATCGGAAACAGCGCGTGCCGGGTTTCGAGCTCGGACACGCGCCGCGCGTGATGCCCCGCCGCCTGCCGCGCCCAACGCACCGTGCGCTGCATGGCCTCGCGGGCCATTTCGTGGCTCACCGGATATTCCGGGCATTCATCGAGCGCCATCAGAATGTCGCTGCCAAAAGCCAATTGCGCATCCACCGTCGATTCGGGCGTGAAGCGGTGCGAGTCGCCATTCAGGTGCGACTGAAACGTCACCCCGTCCTCATCGATCTTGCGCAGCCCGCTCAGGCTGAACACCTGGAACCCGCCCGAGTCGGTGAGGATGGCATGGGGCCAATCCATGAACCGATGCAGCCCGCCCAGACCGCGAATCGTCTCCGCCCCCGGCCGCAGATAAAGATGATACGTGTTGGCCAGCAGGATGCGGACGCCCAGGTCTTCGGCCAGGTCCCGCGAGCTCAGCCCCTTCACGGTCGCCTGCGTGCCCACCGGCATGAACACCGGCGTTTCGATCACCCCATGCGCCGTATGCAGCAACCCCGCCCGCGCCCGAGTCCGCGCACATTCCGCCACCACCTCAAACTCGATCTGCCGCAAGATCTGATGGTATCAGCGTGGGGCAGGTCCCCGACGTCCCCGACCTGCCAACCCGCACGAAGCCCGGGCCCGGCCGCGATTCGATCGGGCGCTCGCGCCCCGCGCGATACAATAGGACTGTGAACGCCGTCGCCACAGCCCGGCTCGACCGCTCCGTCTTCGAAGTGGTCCCGCTCGACGAGGATCGGAGCGACCGCGAATACTGGCTCATGAAATCGCCCGCCGAGCGCATGGAAGCCTTGGAACTGATGCGGCAGATCGTCTATGGCTATGATCCAGCTACCACCCGACTTCAAAGAGTTCTTGAAGTTGCTGAACTCAAGTGAGGTCCAGTACCTGGTAATCGGCGGTTACGCCGTGAATTACTACGGATTTGCCCGCGCCACGGCCGACTTCGACATCTGGATTGCGGTCACCAAGGAGGACGCGCGGCGCCTGGAGCAGGCGCTGCATCGGTTCGGCTTCCCAGACGCGGCGGCGGCCTCGTTTCTGAAAGAGCGTCAGATCATTCGAATGGGCGTTCCGCCCCTCCGTCTGGAGATTCATACCTCTATAGCGGGTGTGGAATTCGCCGCGTGCTACGCGCGACGCGTGGAAACCGAGCTGGATGGCGTCCGCGTGCCTCTCATCCATCTCGATGACTTGAAACGGAACAAGCAGGCGGCCGGCCGATTGAAGGATCGTCTCGATCTCGAACAACTGCCTTAGCCCTGGACGTGGCCATCGCTGTCAGGAGAAGGTTTCCTGGCCGGTTGGGGAATCTGCTAGGATTTCATCCAGCCAATGTTCCGCCGTCCGCATCGCCCCATGACCGCGCGCGAAGCCTCGCGAAAACTGCTGCGCGCACCGAAGGACTCCCGGCGCGATGCCGCTTTTCGCAAAGCCATCCGCCAGATCCCGCGTGGCAAGGTAGCAACTTACGGACAAGTCGCGGCCGCCGCGGGCTACCCGCTCTATCACCGGCAGGTGGCCCAGTTGTTGCGCACTTCTCCGCTGGGGTCGCTGCCCTGGCAGCGCGTGTTGGGATCCGGCGGCGCCATCAAGCTCCACGGCGAAGCCGCCCTGGAACAGCGCATGCGTCTCGAAATGGAAGGAGTCCGCTTCCGCGGCAAGCGCGTGGACATGGACGCCCACCAGCACAGCTTCCGGCCGTGGGAGTTGGATGAATAGATCGCCGCGCGCCTGTCGCGCCTTACGCGGAGTCGCGATTGCTATCGTTCGCCTGGACGGGCGCCGCCATTGACACTGGATCCTCGTGGCTGGTCTGGGTCTGCGCCTTAGACGCATACCCGCGCCTCGGCCGCGCCTGCGGAAGTTGCTCCAGGCTGGCGATGGCGGCATCCAAATCCGCTAATTCCCGTCGCAACTGGGCAAGCACTTTCGCCAGGTCCATGTCGGCTCTCCTCAAGATATCACTTCGGTGCCCGAGGTGGGGCATGCTTTAGCTTTGCCCGTGTCGTCAAAATCCGCGGTATACTGATCGGCAACCGGGGCCAACGTCGCCAGCCAATGCCCGCAACTTCCATAACAAATCAGCCAGGCAACTACGTCCTGATCGTCTTGGACAGTTGCCGCTACGATTCGTTCACCGCGGCGCGGCCGGCGACCATGCGGAAACTGGGGCACCTCGAAAAGCGCTGGTCCTACGCCTCCTGGACGGCCCCGTCTCATTACAACCTGCTGATGGGCCTGATGCCGCATTCCAGTCCCCGCAACATTTTGGCAGCGGAGTACTACCAGCGCGAATTTCTGAAATTCAACCAGCGCCTCGGGCTGAAAACCCTCGAGTTCAAATCCTTTCTGCCCCGTTTGTACCTGCCCGTGCTCCTTCACAAAATCGGCTACCGCACGCACGCCATGGTCTCGCTGCCGGTCTTGAATCCGGCCACCATCCTCAACACCGGCTTCGACTCCTGGGGACTCATGGACCACCACAACGACATGCGCGCCATGCTGGGGAAGCTCACGTTCTCCGAGCAAGCCCCCACGTTCTGGCTGCTCAACACCGGTGAAACGCATTATCCCTATGCATTGCCCGGCGAGCCGCCCGACGAATGGCCGGCCATCAGCGGCGTGCATGGCGTCTTCCGCCATCTCGACTCGCTGATTGTCGGCGGCAAACTGCCGCGGGCGCGGCGCGGCATTTTCAGCGCCGCGAAACTTGCCGCTCTGCGCAGCCGTCAAATCGATGCCGTGAAATATCTGGATCGCGTGGTCGAGGAGTTATTCGACCTGCTGCCGAAGAACACTTATGTGACCATCACCTCCGACCACGGGGAATTATTCGGTGAAGACGGATACTTCGGTCACGGTCCGATTCAGCACGAGAAAGTTCTCGAAGTCCCCTTCGTCGAAGGACGTCTCCGATGACTCACTGGGGACTCTTCGCGTATATCGGCCCGGGCGCCGGATTCGCGTTTCTCGGCTCTTTTCTTTCTCTCGTACTGGCCGTGCTGGCCGGCATCGCGTCGGCGGTGATCTGGCCCTTCCGCATGGCCTGGTCGCTGCTCTCGAGACGCCGGCGAACACAGTTCAAGAAGGCTATCTTCCTGGGATTCGACGGCCTCGATCCGGTCATCGCCGAAAAGCTGATGGCCGAGGGCAAATTACCTAACTTCGCCCGCTTACGCGACCGCGGATCTTACCGCCGTCTCCGGACTACCTTCCCCGCCCTCTCGCCGGTTGCATGGTCCACATTCGCCACCGGTGTCAATCCGGCGAAACATAATATCTTCGACTTTCTGAGCCGCGATCTGCGAACTTACGCGCCGCTCCGCACTACCTTCCCCGCCCTCTCGCCGGTTGCATGGTCCACATTCGCCACCGGTGTCAATCCGGCGAAACATAATATCTTCGACTTTCTGAGCCGCGATCTGCGAACTTACGCGCCGGAGCTGTCATCGGCGAAGGTATGGCCCGCCACGCGATTTCTGCGGATCGGCAAATGGAGCTTTCCCCTCTCCCGCGCGGCGGTGGAAATGCGGCGCAAGAGCGAGCCGTTCTGGAAGATCCTCGGGGCTCATGCGGTCAAGAGCACGATCCTGCGAGTGCCCGTGACATTTCCGCCCGAAGCCTTCAATGGACGCGAGCTATCCGCCATGTGCACGCCCGATTTGCTGGGCACGCAGGGAACCTGCTCGCGTTTCACCGCTGCCGACGGCGCGCTCGCCGGGCCCGAGGGAACTCGCGTCCCATTTCGCGTGAATGAGACCGCCATCGAGATTCAAGACGAATCCTATCCACTCGCCATCGGCCAATACACGCCTTGGATCCGGCTCAAGTTCGGCCGCGCCCACGGCATCGTGCGCTTTCTGCTCTCTCGCCGCGAGCCGGAAATCGATCTCTATGCAACACCCGTGCAGATCGATCCCGAGAACCCCGCCTTGCCGATCAGCCATCCGCCGTTCTATGCCATCTATCTGGCGAAGTTACTCGGGACTTATGCGACACTGGGTCTCGCGGAAGACACCTGGGCGCTCAACGAAGGCGCTATAGGAGAAGACGCGTTTCTCCGTCAGGCGGAACTCATCCAAACGGAGCGGGAGGCGATGTTCTTCAGCGCGCTCGAACGAACCCGCCGCGGCGTGGTGGCCTGCGTCTTCGATACCACCGATCGCGTGCAGCACATGTTCCACGGGCGTCCGGAGGTTATCGAACCGCTCTATTGCGATATGGATCGAATCGTCGGAAAGACGCTCGGCTACGCGGACTCGGATACTGCCATATTCGTACTCTCCGATCACGGCTTCTGTGCGTTCCGGCGAGGCGTCAATCTGAATTCCTGGCTGCTCCGCGAGGGGTACTTGTCCCTCGATGCGGGGCTCAGTTCATCTGGCGAGTACATGGAAGGAATCGACTGGACGAAGACGCGCGCCTACACATTCGGTCTGGGCGGCCTCTATCTGAACCTGCGCGGGCGGGAAGCACGGGGCATCGTGACGAAGGAAGAAGCAGCGGAACTGCTGGACGAGTTAGTCCGCAAACTGACCGGGTTGGCCGATGAAGAGACCGGCGAAACCGCGATCCAATCCGTGTATCGGGCGTCGGATATCTATCGGGGTCCGTATCTAAGTGCCGCGCCTGATCTGATCGTCGGCTACCGACCGGGCTATCGTGCTTCGTGGGATGCAGCCACGGGAAGAGTCACTTCCGCAGTATTTGAGGACAACCGGAAGGCTTGGTGCGGAGATCATTGCGTCGATCCGCCGCTCGTGCCGGGTGTCCTTTTCTCGAATCTCAAGATCACCGCCGCGGACCCCGGCATCGAAGATATGGCGCCTACGGCGCTGAGTCTCTTCGGCATCGAGGCGCCCGCGTGGATGGAGGGCAGGCCGGTCATTGCCACGGCGTGAATGTGGTCTCGCGATCGCGCTAACCCTGCTTGCCGGCTGCGGCGGAGGACAGCACAAACGAGTCATCGTCATAGGAGTTGATGGCATGGACCCGGCGTTTGTCGAACGCCACTGGGCGGACCTGCCGAACCTGGCGCGGCTGCGCCAACGCGGCAGTTACTCGCACCTCGAAACAACCTATCCTCCCCAAAGTCCGGTGGCATGGTCGACATTTATTACGGGGCTCGATCCCGCAGAGCATGGCATTTTCGATTTCGTGCATCGCGACCCGGTGACTCTGGAGCCTTATCTCTCGACTGACAAGACTGTCGGCCCGCGTTTCACACTGCACCTCGGGCCATGGGAATTGCCGCTATCGCGCTCGAGGGTGGTTTCATTGCGCAAAGGGCGCGCCTTCTGGGAGTATCTGTCGGACCGCGGTATTCCGGTAAACATCGTGCGCATTCCCGCGAACTATCCGCCATCCGAGGCAGGCCGCGAGCTCGCCGGCATGGGAACCCCCGATCTGCGCGGCACTGAGGGCACCTTCAGTTACTACACCGACGACCCCGCCGAGATCTCACATGAGGTAGCGGGAGGTCTTATCCGAAAAGTGGAAGTCAACGATGGTCACGGGGAACTGCGAGTGGAGGGTCCGCCCAACACTCTGCGAAGGGATCACGCTTACGCGACGGTGCAACTGAGCGTGGACGTCGATCCGGACCGCCCTTATGCCCGGCTGCAAACCGGCGATCAGATGGCGATCGTGCGACAGGGCGAATGGTCCGGGTGGCTGCCTGCCGATTTTCCGCTGCTACCCCACATCGCCTCGGCCAGAGGCATGTTTCGCATCTATGCGAAGCAACTACACCCACGATTCGAACTGTACGTGTCGCCGGTCAACGTCGATCCGGACAAACCAGCGCTGCCAATCTCAACTCCCGGCTCATATGCGCGCGAGGTGGCTGTCAGCATGGGAAGGTGGTCTACGCTGGGCATTCCGGAAGATACTTCGGCGCTGCGTCAGGGCGTGTTCGACTTACCCGAGTTTCTGTCGCAGAGCCGTCTCGTCCTTGACGATGAGCGGCGGCTTCTGAACGATTCGCTGCGGCGATTCACTGGCGGGCTGCTGTTCTTTTATTTTTCGTCGGTCGATCAGAATTCCCACGTGCTGTGGGGCAAACACGATGCGGAGTTACTGGATGTGTATCGCGCGGTGGATCAATCCATCGGCGAAGTCATGCGCCGCCAGCCCGCCGCCGAGCTGATGGTGATGTCCGACCACGGCTTCGCCGCGTTCAACCGCGCCGTCAACCTGAATACCTGGCTGGTTTCGCGCGGGCTTCGAAGCAAAGCGTACGCGCTCGGGCTTAACGGTCTCTACCTCCTGGACAAGCGCGTCGGGCAGGAGGTGCGGCAGCAACTGCTCGACCTTCGCGATCCCGCGAACGGGAACCGGATGATCGCGAGCGTCACCGAGACCAACCCATCGCCGGAGAACCGGAGCATCGCGCCGGATCTGATTGTCGGCTACAGCGCCGGTTACCGCGCGTCCTGGCAAACTGCGCTCGGAGAAGCGCCGGAGGGCTTGGTTTCAGACAATGACGATGCCTGGATCGCGGACCATTGCATCGATCCGCGGGAAGTTCCGGCCGTGCTCTTCAGCACACGAACGATTCGGGCGAGTGCGCCGAGATTGAAGGATCTGCCCGTCTCGTTGCTGGAACTATACGGCGTCGCCCGCCCGGCACAGATGACTGGGCGCTCGGTTTTCTGACAGGATATTGTTTGCTGGGCAAGCTAAAGCATGCCCTACCACTTATGCTTTCCAAGACCACCGTCAAGTTGAACAAGACCATTTGCGATCGGGCGCGGCGCGCGGCTGAGGCGGCCGGCTACAGCTCGCTCGAAGAGTTTATCGAGCATGCCGTCGAGAAAGAGCTGCCCGATCACGAACAGCCTGCGTCGAAAGAGGAACTTGCCCGCAAGCTGAAAGGACTGGGTTATCTCAAATGAGAGCCCTGGCCACGCTGGCGCCTTTGAGCGCGCTGTGCGGGATCCTGACGGCGTTCGTGTTCCGGCGGTTTGCGTCCAGCGGCACGCGGCGAACCGTAAACCGGATTCTGGCGCACGTGATGGAGCTGCGCCTGTTTCTCGACGAGCCCCGGCTGGTATGGAATGCCCAACGCGATCTGCTGCGCGAGAACCTGCGGCTGTTCGGGCAGATTGCTCTTCCGAGCCTGATCGCCGCGCCGGTGCTTGGTCTCATCATGTGGCAGGCCGATGCGGTTTATGGGCGGGCTCCGCTGCGCGCGGGCGAGGCCGTGGTGGTGACGGCGCACGTCAAGAGCGGGGATCTCGCCAGCGTGCAGATGGAAGCCCCGGCGGACGTTGCGATCGAGACTCCGGGCGCGCGGATTCCCCGTTTGCGCGAAGTGAGCTGGCGCATCCGCCCGCTGCGGCCGTTCAGCGGCCACTTGCGAGTAAACACCGATGGCGAAAGGATCGATATTCCATGGCCCCGCGCCAGCGTGCTGGGGTGTTCCTGGATGGTCTGGTTCTTCGGGATCTCCTCAATTTCCTGCGCATCGATTCACAGATCCCGTTGGCTGGCGCGACAGGACTAAGACAAAGGCTCGCCGGTTTGTGCCAGGCTCGCCGCTGTGTGAGAAGCGCCAATAGGTCCGACCCGCCGCCCGCCTCCCTCGTCCCTTATCCTGAAAAGGGAGACGCCCGATTGAGAACGATTGCGTTGGCGGAGCTGCTGCTGTGCTGGATTGCCTGGTGGTATCCGTTTCTGTTTCGCGCGCCGCATTTTCAGAAGCGGCCTTCGATCACCGTACCGTGGCCCACGCGCATCGGGCTTCTGCTGGTAACCAGCGCGTTTGCCGTGTCCTTCATATTCCATCTGCCCATTTGGCATCCGGCCAGCGCCTTGCGCACGGTGCTGGGTATGGCGATCGCGATTCCCGCGGTGGTGATGGCGTGGCAAGCGGTGGCGCACCTGGGCAAGCAATTCCGCTTGCATGCGGGTCTCTATGACGACCACGAACTGGTGCGAACGGGGCCGTACTCGATCGTG
>Ga0208820_1000985_pt1 | contig 17268 bp, 9 predicted proteins | sample June2015DPH_16_5_FD_184713 | JGI IMG/M metagenome (GOLD analysis project Ga0208820, IMG submission 184713) | Peatland microbial communities from SPRUCE experiment site at the Marcell Experimental Forest, Minnesota, USA - June2015DPH_16_40... | ecosystem: Environmental > Terrestrial > Soil >...
TTGGACAGTCGGGGAGGGATCGATGAAGCTGTTGTCGCTTGTCGTAACGGCTGCTGGCCTGGTTCCCATTTCGGTTTTAACGGCCTGGCAGAGCCCTGCGCAGATCCGCCAACCGGAGGCCGCCGGCGATGCCAACGAGACCCGCGGCATGCTGGCTTCCGCGGTTCAGAAGGATCCCGACAGCGCCGCGGCGCTCAAATCCTACGCGGAGTTTCTGGAACAGTACGGCCAACCGGAAGCGCGCGCGGCGTATGGGAAACTTCTGGCGCAGTTGCGCCGGGCCGGCGCCGCGGCCGAGGAAGCCGAGATCGCGCGCCGCCTGGTGATCCTCGATCTGCTCGCCGGAGACCGCGAGGCGTTGGCGCGCGATGGCGAGTCCTATCGCGCCATCGCCGGCAAGCCGCTTCCCTCCCCTTCGAGCGAGCCGCGCGAAGCGTGGCCCACGGTTTCCTTTCCCGGACCGATGCGATCGTTCGCGCGCATGGCCGCCATTCCGCCCGAGGCGGCGCCGGAGGACGTGTTGCCGGCGTTGGCGCGCAACATCGTCACCAACGGCTACCAGGCCTCGCGCAGCAATGAGACGCTGGAACAAACCGAGTACCTGAAGCTGCTGCACCGTTATCTGGCGCAGGCGCACGAGCTGGAGACGCTCGCCGGCGCGCAGCATGCCATCCAGGTGCCCAATTGCGATTCACCGAGCGCCGCCGATCTGTTGCGCATCCTCGGTTTCCGCATGCGCGGCGGGTGCGGCTCGGAGGTGGTGCTGGAGACGGTGAATGCCGGGCGGGCGTTTCTGACCACCGATTCCGGCTTTCCGGTGAACCGCCTGGAAGAGGCGCTGCGCACCAACCGCCCCTTCAACTATGATTTTCATCCCACGCTGGTGCCGGTGATGTTCGGCCCGGCTTACTGGACCGCGGGGAGCAAGGAGCCCGACTTCGTCGAAGCGCTGATCTCGGATCCCTCGCTGTGCCGCCTCTACCTGGGGCTGTCCAAGCTGGATCCGGTCACCGCCGCCGCGATGCGCGATGCGGGCACGCTGGCTCATCTGCGGGTGTACGCGCACGTGCTCGATTTCTTCGGCGGCCAATTCGAGCTGCGCGACGGCAAAGCGGTGGTGCCCGGCGGCTCCCGCTCGGCGGCGGCCTGGGGCGAGCTGGTGGGCGTCTCGCCGGACCATGGAGCGGAGTTTTTCATGAAGCTGATGGCCAAGGACGACGGCTGGCTGGCCAGCCTGTACGATGCGCTGGCCCGCATCAACACGCCGGTGCGCGATTATCTGGCGGACCCGGCGCGCATGAAGCGCTTCTACGCGGCGGTGCGCGGCAGAGTCACCAGCCCCGGCCCGGCCCGCCCGGTGTTTCGCTCCAACAGCGACATGATGCTGCTGACCACGCGCCTCCAACTCGACGCCGGCGGCAGACCGCATGTGCCGGGCAACCTGGAGGTGTGGAAGGGCCTGTTCACCAACAACCCGCAGGCCCGCTACGACGGCAAGCTGACACGGCTGGCCGCCACGTGGAAAGAACCGGACGACCTGCTGGAGGCGCTGTTCGCGCTGTGCCGCAAGACGGTGGAAAACGCGCCGCTCAAGATCTTCATGGCGCTGACCGACATCGACCGCGGCCGCGCCGCACCGCTTGAGGCGGCCACGGTAGAGCGCCTGGCGCGCTCGTGGCACACCTACGGCAGCCAGTTCGCGGTCTTCAGCGAATCGCCGCAGTTGAGCGACAAGTCCATCAACAAGTTTCTGGATACCGCCGATGCCCTGACGCGGCTGCGCGAGCCGGCCCTCCGCGCCGACGCCGGTGGGACGTTCCAGGCGCTGGTTTCGTTGTGGCAGATCCTGGTGCGCCAGCAGACCATCGCGGACGGCAATGCCGACGCAGCCTTCGCCTCAATCGCCGCGAGTTTCGCCGATGTACATTCCGCGCATGAGGCGTTCGACGCGGGCCATCGCGGTTTTCAGTCGCTGCTCGATGCGGCTTCGAAGCCCGCCGATTCCGCCGCCGGACCCCAGGAACGGATGGCCGCCCTGCTGGCCGGCGCCGCCGGAGTCGAGGACGCCGAAACCCGCCAGGAGATGGAAGAGGAGATGCTTCGGATTCTGGACGCGCAGCGCCTGGTCTCGCTCGATACGCTGTTCCAGTTGAGCGATTTGCTCGAGAGCGGCCAGCGCCCGGATAAGGCCGCCACCGTGCAACTGGCGAAGCTGGCCGGGCGCGTCGCGGAGGTGCCCCTCCCGCGCGCGCCGCTCACCCTCGTCGAACGCAATGCCATGAGTTTCGGCTTCTGGGCCGGGAAACACCTGGATGCCGAGCGCAAGCTGAATCTGCGGCTGGCCATTGAAAAGGCCGCCGGCGACCCGGCCCGCCTCAAGGATCTGCCGGAGCTGCTGGCGCCGCTGCTGCGCGATTCCCTGCTCGGCCTCAGCTACGCTTACTACGCTCCGCCAGGGGCTCAAGTCCTGTACACCAACCCGGTGTTCGTCCGCAGCCACGATTTCATCGGCGGCGAAGGCCAAATCAATTTGTGGAAGCCCACCGAACCCTACGGTTCGGGCTGGCCCTCCAACGGCGGCGGCCGCCTGGTGGGATCCCTTTCGACTTTGCCCTACGCTCTGGCGGAGGCCGAACAGAATTTCCTGGTGCCCGCGCAGACCCAGGCGCTGATCTGGGGCGACTTGGTTCCGCAGATGATTCTGACCGCCAAGATCCCGCGCTGGTGGAACGTCACCCCGGCGCAAATGCATTGGGTGGGACTGAATTTGCGTTATGGGCGCGAGCTGCTGGCCGGGGCCGCGCTGGACGAATCGTCGCGCGAGGCGGCCATGACGGAGTTGGGCCGGCTGGCGGCGCCCGTGCGCACCGCCCAGGTGCGGCGCCTGATCGAGCACGGGCAAGTCAAAGAAGCTGTCGATGAGGTGACGCCAGCCGAGCTGTTCTGGCTCAGCCGCGCGCTGGAGCCGGAGCGCGCCGCCGACCGCTCCTCGCTGCGCGCCCAGATCGAGCGGCTCTCGCGTGAAGTTCCCGGCCAGGTGAGCCTGGCGGCCATCTCGCGCGCCTTCGGAGCGCCCAAGCCCACCCTGGCCACTTCTTATCGGCCCGAATTGCTCAACGTGCGCACGTTTCCCACGCTGATGGGCTACTCCAGCCGCATCATGGCGGAAAGCTGGGAATCGAACAATCTGTACTGGGTCGCGCTGGCCGACGAGCTGAGCCTGCGGCCGGCGCAGCTCAACGTCCGCATTCCGCAATGGACCCAGCAGTTGGTCGAGCACATTTTCGCTTCTCACCTGGAGGACTGGCCCGCCGTGCTGCGGTCGCTGCGCGCGGTTGGCGACGACATCCGCGAGCACGCACGCGCGGTGTCGGCCGATCAAAAAGCGGCGCTTCAGGATATCTCCGCAGGGAGGCCGCAATGACACTTTCCAGGCGAGGCTTCCTGGCTGCCGCCGCCGGCGGCACCTTGCTGCGGGCGCAGCAGCCGCAGGGGCCGGTCTTTCGCGTCAAGGTGGACATGGTGGTGCATAGCTTCCAGGTCACCGACAGCAAGAACCACTACATCAACGGCCTCAAACCGGCCGATTTCCGCGTCTTCGAAGATGGCATCCCGCAAAAGATCGTGACCTTCGCCGAAGGCGCCAACACGCCGGTGGCCATCAACCCCGACGGCACCACGACGCCCTTGCTGAACGCCAAGCGGGACGGCGTGCCGGGCATGGAGCGTCCCGACGCTTTCGTCGGCACCAACGTCTTCGTTCTGTTCGACACCAGCAACTTCATGTACCGCGGCTTCGTTTACGCCGAAGACGCGATCGCCGATTTCGTGCGCGGCCTGGATCACGCCGATTCGGTGGCCGTCTACACCTTCAGCCGCAACCTGTCGCGCGCGGCCTCGCTCACCAGAGAGCATGGCGACGCCATCGCCGGCCTGCGCAACTCGGTCGCCGGGGATGACACGGCGCTCTACAACGCGCTGCTGCTGACCCTGCGCGACGCCGCCAAAGTGCCCGGCCGCAAGGTGGTGATCGTGTTTTCGAACGGCCCCGACAACGCCAGCATGATCGCCCCCGACGATGTGCGCGCGGTGGCCGAAGACGAAGGCATCCCGATTTACGTCATCTCCACCAGCGAGGTGAACAAGGACCCCGTTTCGAGCGGCGTCTTCCGCCGCATAGCCCAGCGCACCGGCGGAAAAGCCTATTGGGCGCGCACCTGGCAGCGGCAAGTGGAAGCGTTCGACGACATCCGCGAGGACATGAGCAACTCGTACACCATCGCCTACTACCCCGCCGCGAATTCGAACGAAGGCTTCCGTAAAATAACCGTCGAAATCGTCAGCGACGTCGGCAAGAAGTACCGCATCCACTCGCGGCCCGGGTACCGGCCGAGCCGGTCGTTCTGAGGGGGCGCGAGTGGGGCAGGCGCTTCCGCCTGCCAATTGCATGCGTTTGTGCCATGCGACGCTCCAACCGTTGGATGCCGCACCAGTTGGCAGGCGAGAGCGCCTGCCCCACTGCCTGGCCCCGGTGCTTGCTCCTATCGCGCCGCCGCGCGCTTCTTTTCGTAGGCGGCGAACTGGGCGCGGTAGGGCTCGTAGCCGGTGCGGCCCATCAGGCCGAAGGTGAGCTTCTTGCCCAGTTCCACGCCTTCCTGGTTGAAGGCGTTGATGTTCAACAGCTCGCCCATGAAAGCCGTCTGAAACTCCATCAGTTGCAGAAACGCGCCCAGGTGTTCTTCGTCGACTCGATCCAGCGTCACCGTGCAATTGGGCCGGCCGCATTCCACCATCGCCGCCGCCGTCGCGCGCCGCTCGGCGTCGATCAGCTTGGCCAGCGACTGCCCGGCCAGCGAATCGAATGCCGCGAGCCCCATGCGCGCGTCCGGAATCTGGCCGGTCGAGTGGAAGCGCTTGACGGCCCAGAAGGTGAACACCTTGTCGTTCGGCCCTTCGATGTACAACTGCACCTGCGAATGCTGGTCGGTCGTGCCCAGTGCGGCCACCGGGGTCTGCCCGGTATGGACGGTCTCGCCCTTGCGGTTCTGCGCCTTGCCCAGCGATTCCGCCCACAACTGCCGGAACCAAAACGCAGTGCCCCACAAATGATTCGAGTAGGGGAATGCTACCTGAATGGGCTTGTCCTTGCGCGTCCAGATCAGCCAGTGATAGAGCGCGGCCCGCAGCGCGACGTTCTTCGCCAGGTCGGTTTGCCAGCAGTCGGCGGTGATGCGCGCGGCGCCTCGGCATAGCTTCGCGATATCGATGCCGATCAGCGCCGCAGGCACCAGTCCCACCGGGGTCAGCACGCTAAAGCGGCCGCCCACGTTCTCGGGAATGCCGAATATCTGGTAGCGCTCGGTCTTCGCCAGCTCGTACAAATCTCCCTTGCCTTCGGTGGTGACGGCGACGATGCGGCCGGCCGTGGCGCCCAGTGCCTCCTGCAGCCACTCGCGCACGATCAGGAAGGTGGCCACCGTTTCCGCCGTGCCGCCCGATTTGGCGATCACCACCACCAGCGTCTTCTGCGGGTCCATGGAGGCGAGCGCGGCGGCCGTGAAGTCCGGGTCCACGTTGTCGAGGATCACCAGCCGCGGGTGCCCGGTCGAGAAAGCGCCCTGAATGGGATGCGGCCCGCGAATGCCGCAATCGAGCGCCCAGGCTCCCAGCGCGCTGCCGCCAATCCCCACCACGCACACCGTGTCGTAGCTGCCGCGCACTTCCGCGGCAAAGCGGCCGATCGCCCGAATGACCTTGGATTGAAACGGCAGGTGTGGGAAACCGTACAGCCCGGCTTCGCTCTGCTTGCGGAACCCGGCGAGCGCTTTCTGCGCTTTGGATTGCGCGCGCTCCACCTCGGCGCGCGTTACGCCGTGGGCCTTGCCCACCATGTCGGCCAGCAGGTTCGTCTCGTCAAAGTGGATGTTCATGAGTGGCGCTCCGGAATCGGAATGGGTGCGTGAATTCGATTGTAGCGTAGCCGGGAGAAAGTGGGGCGAGCCATCCGGCCACGGAAGAACCTTGGGCCACGAATGCACACCAATGAACGCAAATAGGGATTTCAATCGGGTTTATACGGGTTTCTTCGCGGCCAGCACGTTGCCGTCCCCCGCCCGAGAAGGCACAGGCACAGCCCCGCCTGGCGGGGAGCTGTGCTCTGCCCTGCCCCACTCAAGGGGACTCAAACGGTAGCGATGTCCGACAACTGCGCGTCCAGATCCGCCAAAGCCTTTTCCAAGACAACCCGATAACGCGGGTTCTGTGCCGATTCGAGTTCCCGCACGATGCGCGTGCGCGACAAAAGAATCGTTTCCTTTTTGCGGATGAGTTCCAGCCGATCCGGAGAGAGTGTTTTGTGCTTGGTGGCGCGGTGCCTATGGTTCTCAGCAGCGTCGATCTGCGCCGCGACCGACTTGCTTTCCCAACCTCGGGCCATACTTCTATCTTACGCGCACCGAGGCCCAAGATGCTACTCCGCAGCAGTGCCGAATTAGAACGCCAATCGTTGCAGCGTGTTTTCCGCTCGCCGGCGCAGTCTGATATGCTCACCCGTATGCCGCGAAAACTCCTTCTGGCCCTTTTGGCGCTGCTGATTTCGATTCCGCTGATTCTCGCGCAGCCGCCGGAACGGGTCGACCTGAACGCGATCCACAGGATCAAAAGCGAGGAATACGAACGCTCCAAGGTGATGGACATCCTCTACAACCTGACGGACCGCTACGGCCCGCGCCTGACCAATTCGCCGCAATTCCGCGCCGCCGGCGATTGGGCCGTGAGGCAGCTTCAGGACTGGGGATTGAGCCAGGCCCATCTGGAAAAGTGGGGCCCGTTCGGCAATGGCTGGGAGAACGACTATTTCGCGGCCAGCATGGTGGAACCCACCTACCAGGCCCTGATTGCGATGCCGGTGGCGTGGACCATGGGCACCAACGGCCCGTTGACGGGTGAAGCGATGCTGGCGCCAATGTCGGCGCCGGCCGACCTGGACAAGTTCCACGGCAAGCTGGAAGGAAAGATCGTGCTGGTTTCCGCGCCGCGCGAGCTGGCGTTCCCCACCACTCCGCTGGCCCACCGCTACACCGCCGACGAGCTCAACGAGATGGTGCTCGACCCGATCCCCACCGGCGGACGCGGTGGACGCGGCGCCCCTCCCGCTCAGCCCGGCCAGCCGAACATGACATACGCGGAGCGGCGCGCCTTCCGCGAGCGCCAGCAGACATTCTGGAGGGATGAAAAGCCGGCGCTGGTGGTGCAGATCTCCAGCATGGGCGACAGCGGAACGCTGGTCGGCGGCGGCGCCAACCGCGAGCACACCGACAATCCTCCGCAGGTCATTCTGGCTGCGGAACACTACAATCGCATCGCCCGCCTGCTGCAGCACGACGTTCCGGTCAAGCTCTCCTTCGACATCAAGAACCGCTTCATGACCGACAACCCGGATTCGTTTAATGTGATCGCCGAAATCCCCGGCGGCGCCAAGGCCGACGAGCTGGTGATGGTCGGCGGCCACTTCGATTCCTGGCACTACGGCACTGGCGCCACCGATAACGGAGCCGGCGCGGCGCTGGCGATGGAGGTGATGCGCATTCTGAAATCGGCCAACCTCAAGATGGACCGCACCGTCCGCATGGCGTTGTGGGGCGGCGAGGAGGAAGGACTGCTCGGTTCGGCGGCGTATGTGAAAGCGCACTTCGCCGATCCCGCCGAGATGAAGCCCACCGCCGAGCACGCAAAGGTAAGCGGCTACTTCAATATCGATAACGGCACCGGCCGCATACGCGGCATCTACCTGCAAGGCAACGAAATGGCGCGGCCGATTTTCGAGAGCTGGTTCGCCGCGCTCAAGGACCTGACGCCGGGCGCCGTCACCATCCGCAACACCGGCGGCACCGATCATCAATCCTTCGACGGCGTCGGCCTGCCGGGTTTCCAGTTCATTCAGGACCCGATGGATTACGAAACGCGCACGCACCATACCAACATGGACGTCTACGACCGCATCCAGCAGGAGGACATGCAACAGATGGCCGTCATAGAAGCCGCGTTCGTTTACAACGCCGCCACGCGCGCCGAGAAACTGCCGCGCAAGGACTTGCCGGCCCCGCACGCCGGCCGCGCCATGTAGGTTCCAGTGGGGCGGACGCCCTCGTCCGCGCCGGACCACCCGGTCCGGCAACTCGCGGCGTGCGCTCGAATGCGCGAAACAGGGGGGATGCTGGCGCTTGAGAATTCGATCCGAGAACGCGTATCATAAAGCCACTCCGCCACGTCGCCGGGGTTCCACAACCGAAGGGAGTTAGAATCGCGTGCCGAAGGTGAAGGAGTTTACCGTTACGATTGAGGACCGGCCGGGCGCCCTGGGGGAGTGCTTCCTCGCCCTGGCGGAGCGGGGGATCAACGTCCTGGCATTTCAATCGTACGTAGAGGAAGGCGAAAGCCTGGCCCGAATGGTAGTCGACGAACCGGCCAGCGCCAAGGCGGTGCTGGGCGGCCTGCGCATGATCTTCGAGGAGACCGAAGCGGTGGTCGTCAGGCTGGCGCACCGTCCGGGTGAACTGGGCCGCGCGGCCGCGCGCTTGGGCCAGGCGCAGATCAATATCGATTATTCCTACAGCGGGCTGGAGCCCGGGTCGACGCTAGCGCTGGTGGTCTTCGGCGTGGACAATTTGAACGCAGCCGAGAAGGTGCTGGACGCGCTGGGCGGGGACGCGTAATAGCCACGCCGCTGATCGCTAGACGGTCGCGCGAAATCTGTCGGCGCAGCGTGCCGGCCGCGGCGTGTAGGCGCAAGCGGAATGGATGCCCGCGTCACCTGTCTTCAACCATCGGCCTCTGGATCGCGATGCATATCGACGCTAATTCTCGGCAGGGACCTTCTCAAAGTGGTCGACAACCACGATGTCGCCCGGACCTGTCTTCGAGATCAGCTCCAGGCCGAGCTGATCCCGGACGGCGCGCATGAGGCTCGGGCCGTGAGGTAGGTCGGCGGGCAGTTCTCCGATCTGTTCTCGCTGGTCCGGGGCCAATCTTTCCACCTGCCAGGCCACATCGATGTACCACTTCATGTCGACGTCGTACTTACCCTTGAGCCCGGTTCCGTCGACCACCTTCCGGCCCAGGTTGAACGACAGCATCTTGGCGATTTCCTGCACGGAAAGACTGAACCCTGTCCAGCGATTGCACGCCCGTCCCTCCGTTCGGCCACCGCGACCGGCCGCAAACACCGGGCAGCCGTCGTGGTCTATGCTGAATTCCGGAATCGCCCCCGGCTCTTCAGGAACCGAAACGGCTTCCGGCGCCGACTCCTTCATCTTCAGCCCTTTCTTGCCCACGGTCAGCTCGAAGATGGCCATTCCCTTTTGCTCATAGTGGAATTTGAGCTTCAAGCGCTCCGCCAACAAATTCTGAAGCATCTGGCGGAACTGCTCCCTGGTGGTACGCTCCGGCACTCTGGCCGCAATGTCGAAATCGGCTTGACAGCAGCTACTACTGGGCTGAAACTGATACGCCTCGAAGCCGTATGCCTGGATGATCAAAAAGGCGAGAGGCACGTTTGAGCACCTCCAAATACCCGGACTGGCAGTGCCGGGCCCGCCGCTGCACATGCGGCGCCCATCGGGCGAAGACGGCCTGACGGTGGCTACCTCGAACGATGGCATTGCCGCCTGGCTGTAGGCGCATACGCAACCCATGGTCAGGCAACACACAGCCAGAATCAGTCGCCTCATGGCGCGTTTGGTCCCTTCGGAGTTCAGAATATCAAATACCGTTATTGGGTTCCCCCCGCTGCTACGGCAGACCGGCCGCCTTCTCCACAATCCGCGAGATGCCGTTTTGAAACTCCTCCGGTGCAGTGAGCAGGCTGGCTACCAGGAAGGCTTCACTTTCGAAATCGTAAAAGTATCCGGGCTGCACCAGCACGTTGTCGCGCTCCAGCAGTTCCAGGCACCATTCTTCTTCCGTGCGGATGCGCGGCACGCGCAGCGTGATCGACCAACCGCCTTCCACCGCCAGAATCTCCAGGGCGGTGCCCGCCAGCGCTTCTCGCGCGAAGGCCAGGTTGGCGGCTGTGCGGTCGCGGATCTGCCGCTGCACAGCCGCTCCGTATTCGAGCAGCCGCGCGGCCGCGCATTGCACCGGCGTGCCGACGGAAAGGTATGTGTCCGCGATCCACTCCAGTTTTTCCATCGCTTCGGCGCGTAGCCGCGCTGGCCCCGCGATAGCGATCCAGCCCAGCTTCATCTGCGGCAGGCCGGCGATTTTCGACAGGCCGCTCATCGCGAACGCCGCGCAATCCTCCACCACGGCGAGCGAAGTCACCCGATCGGCATCCGCCGCGAAGGCGTAATCGGAAAACACTTCATCGGAGATGAGCGCGATGCCGCGCTCCCGGGCAATTCGCGTCAGCGCTTCCAGTTCGCCGCGTTTGACGTAGCTGCCGGTTGGGTTGTTGGGATTCACCAGCACCACGGCGCGTGTGCGCGCGGTGATGGCGGCGGCCAGCGCGTCCATATCGATCGCCCATCCGGCATGATATTCGAGCGGGTACTGGCGCACCTCGATCGATTCCATTTTGGCCAGGTACTCGAACAGCGGATACGATGGCCGCGGCACCAGCACCTGGTCGCCGGGGTCCGCCAGCAGCTTGAAGAGGTATGAGTAGGCCTCGCTGGTGCTGGCCGTGAGCAGGATGCGGCCGGGCTCGACGGCGTGGCCGCGCTGCCGGTAGTATTCCGCCACCGCTTCGCGCGCCTCAAGCGATCCGGCAGGCAGCGGATCGTATCGCAGCACGCGCGCGTCGTCGAGGACGCGGCGGAGTTCCCCGGGGTACTCGATTCCTGCGCGCGTGGGATTCGATTGCGTGAGATCCAGAATGGGCGCGCCCTGCCCGCGCGTGGCGGCCAGCAGTTCGGTGAGTCGATTTGGCTGGAGATCCCAGTGGAACCGCGAAGAAAACATGGCGACCCACCAGGGTAGCGTAGCGCGGCGGCCAACGGCTCCGTCCGGGGGCTCCCCTCCCTTAGCGAAAGTGAACCGTCCAGCGCAGTGGTTCTGCCTGACGCTTCCGGCCGGTCAACAGAATCTCGCTTGCCGAGCGCAGCGGCGCCTGGCGGCGACCATTGATTTCCGACGCCGCGACGCGAGTCAGTTCGTGCTCGGGCAGGCGGAGGTGAATGGTCCAGGGTCCGGGTTTGGCCGGTGAATACCAGCCCTCGTAACCGGCTGACGATTTCAGCAGGCCCAGCAGCGGCGACCGGAACCGGTATGAATCGAGCGGGATCACCGGCGCCAACTGGACGCCATCCACTGTGAATTCCACTCCCAGCAGTTTGGTCAGCGCGTAAAGTGGCCAGGCGTGAGAGTGGAGATTCATCACCGGGAAAGTGGTATAAGGCAGATATTCGGAACTGGACGTGCCGCCGGGGTCGCTGCTCAAGGACGAGTTGATGGTGTCAGGCCCGCTCCAGGTCTCATACCAGATATCCGGGTAGATTTCGGCATGCTGGGCCAGCGAATCCCGCGTCCACTCGTCCCAGGCCATCGAGCTCGGAGTGCAGGGTTCGGCGTAGCGGCCCGTGAGACCGGGCTTCCGTTCATTGCAGGGCCTCTCGGCGTCCATCTGGGCCAGAGCCCAGACCAGCCAGCCATTTAGTGTAGGAGAGATTCCACGGTTCATCGAGGTGCCAATATCGATGCCGAGAGCGGCGCCATCCGGGCCCGGGCCCATCACCAACGCGCCGAGGGTAGAAGGCTGTCGCAGAAGCTGATCGATGTTCCGCACCAACAAGCCGGCGTGCTCGCGTCCTAACACGCCTCCGATGATAGCCGAGGGGTGCTGGTCCAGCCAGAGCGTATCCTGGCCCACCCAGCCGAGCGTCGGACCGAGCCAGGCTCTGCTTAACCATTGGCCGGTCCACTGCGCGCGCGCCGCCTGGCGGTGATCGTCAGCCTTTTGCCGGGCCTGTGCCGCCGTTGCCGGAGCGCCAAGGAACTCGAGCAGATCCGCATAGTAATCGAACACCCATGCGGCCATCGCGGAGTTCATTACGCTCTCGCCTTGCGCGACGCACTCATCCAGGTTGTTCACAGCCAGGGTTCCAACCAGGCCGTCGTCCCAATCGTCATTGAGCATCCGCATCAGGGAGTGCTCGCCGATTCCCACGTCCTCGATCAGGTGCTGGTAGCAGCGGGCCAACAAGTCCCGGACGGTGTCCGTGCTCGGGCTGGCCAGCAGCAGAGCCGGTATCTGCTGATCGAGGAAATCGGTATCCCGCGTTGCGAGCACATACTCGCTAACGGTCCAGAGCAGCCACATCGGAAGATCGCTCGAATTGTCGAGCGGGGTCGGCATGATCGTGCCGTTTCCGACAATGGCATACGGAATGGAGCCATCCGCGCGCACCTCCTTCAATGTGTAGAGGAGCACTTCCTTCATGAGCTGGGGATCGCTGAACAGGAGAGGCAGTGAATGTTGCAGTGGATCACGAGCCGCACCCTGGAAACCAGTCACGTACTGGTAGTAGCCGCCCTGCGAAAGGATGTGCTGATTGAAAAACGCATCGTAAGTCAGCGCGCTGCGGACGTAATAGTAATTCCAGATGGTCTCTCGCGCGGCCCAGGGTTCGGCCGCCGTATCGAACCTCAAGCCGCTGTTGCTCCATGCCGTAGAGGTGTCGGTCCAGACGGTGGGGGCCTGGCTTTGGTACTGGCTGACTAGTTCGTTCGCGTCCGCTCCTTCGGGCAGATAGCCGTAAAGAAAATACAGCGTGCGTTGCTCGCCGGCTTGGAGCGTCAGGTTGCGCTGCAGCGCCAAGCAGCTTGAGTTATCCGTCGACCCGATGTTCCCATCCAGTGGGATGGCCAGATCCGAGAACAGCGCCGCGCCGTTTGTGGTCACCGCGTCGGCCGGCGCGTCGAGCGACGCAAGAAACGTGGACGGAGGATTGAGGTCCTCGAACGAACTCCCCGGCACGCCGTCCTGAATTGGCGCGTTCCAGGGGCTCGAATGAGTGGCCCAGTAGTCGACTGCGGCCTGCCATAACGCCTCCTCGCTCGCGGTCCGGCCCAGGAACTGCTTGGACTCGAGCAGACCGGCGCCGCCCGGCAGGAGTTCGAATTGGTGCGCAAATTGATCGCCGAATGCGTATCGTAAACCGGCGGTTTGCGCATTGTTGCCGAACGCTTCCAGATTGGAACGATAGGAGAACTGGTAGGGATGGCATCCCCAATACTCGACCCAACGCAGATTCGCCGCCGAGGCGCTGAGATTGGTGATGGTCACCTGCGAGAGCAGAACCGGATCGTCGCCGAAGGGCGCCACGATTACCTGGTCGGCGGAATAGAAGTTCCCGGTGACGGTCTTCCGGTAATAGCCGATCCCGAAGATTCGATCGAAACTTACGGCGTTGGTCATCGGATACCAGGTGGCCAGGAATTCGTTGGCGCCGACCAGCCAGCCGTAGCTGCCGTACTGATTCCTTTGCGGCGAAAAGACGTTCAGGAGCTTCGGGCTGCCTTCGTCCTGCCGCACCTGGACATATCCGAAGTTGGAAGCCAGAGCCACCAGCCGGTCATTGCCGACCTGGTGCACGTGCTCGTTCGGCAACAGGATGCCCGGCGTGATTACTTGCGTGATAGCGCTTGGATCTGTCGTCTGGTCGCAGGTATAGCGGAATGCCGGCAGGCCGGCCTCATCGTCGATCCACTCGCCGAAGGAGCCCGAGCCGTAAGATCCCGCGGATGTATTGTCCTGGCCCCGCGCGATCCGCGGCATTCGCGGCAGCACCATCGCCGATCCGACGGCGCTCAGGAAAGCTCTGCGATGGAGTCCGCCTCCATACCAAGCCGAATGTCTCACGCCGAGCGGAGTATAGCACGGCGCTCAGCCAGCAGGTCCGGTGGCGGGTAGACTCGGGCAAAAGCCGAAATACTGGCTGCCGCGCTTCGCGCTACTGCGCCGCCCCCGCTCCCGCTTCCGCTTCGTCTGCCGTGAAGTAGACGCAATCGGGGTGGTGGAAAACCAGCGCGCTCACGCTCGCCTCGGGCTCCATCATCATACCCTCGGTCAGGTACACGCCGATGTCTTGCGGCCGCAGCAGGTCCCACAGGCCCTGCTGATCGTCGAGATTCGGGCACGCCGGATAGCCGAAGCTGTAACGCTTGCCGTGATACTTCGAGGTGAAGCGGTCGTGCATGGTCATGGTGGGCGGATCGGGGAAGCCCCAATCCTCGCGGATGCGGCGGTGCAACCACTCCGCGGTGCCCTCGGCGGTTTCAATCGCCAGTGCCTGGATGGCGTGCGACTTAAGGAACTTGCCCGCCTGTTTCCACTCTTCGGTGCGTTCGCGGACGCCCTCGCCCGCCGTCACCACGAACAGCGCCAGGTGATCGCGGCGGCCCTCGTCGGCCTCCAGAATATAGTCGCTGAGACACAGTCCGTCGGTCCGCCGCTGCCGCCCGAAATGGAAGGTGTGCACGGGCGTCTGGTTCCCCTGCGTAAACAGGTGAATCGAGTTGCCGTCGCGCTCAGCCTCGAAGAACTGCCACACCGCTTTCACCTTCATGAAGCCGGCCACTTCCTGCTTCAGCCCTTCCACCTGATGGAACAGCTCCAGGGCCTTGGCGTCGCGTTCCATCAGCGCCTGTTCGAAATTGCCCTTGTAGCCCAGGTGGCGCCCATACAGCATGTATGGGTTGATGTAGCTCCACACTTCGGTCAAGTGCGGCACATCGCGGACCCTGCGGTCCAGATACGGCGCCGGCGGGATGGGAATGTCGGTCCGCACCTTCGCGCTGCGCCGGTCGGTGGCCGGCGGCGCCTCGTCCGCGACCGGCGCGGCGGCCGGCGCCACCGCCCCGCGATGCGCGGCCAGGACGCCCGCGCGTGCCGCCGGGTCCATCAACCCGTTCATCAGGCTGAGCCCGGTCATGGCGTCCTTGGCATAGCACACGCCGTTCGAATACGCCGGCTGAATCTTGGTGCGGGTGAACTTGTCCGATAGCGCCGCGCCGCCCACCAGCAGTGGGACGGTGATGCCGGCGGATTCCAGATCGCCCGCGGTAATCACCATCTGTTGCGTGCTTTTCACCAGCAGTCCGGAGAGGCCGATGGCATCCGGCCGGTGCTCGTGGCAAGCCTGAATCAACTGGTCGGGGGGCACCTTGATGCCCAGATTGATCACCTGGTATCCGTTGTTGGAGAGGATGATCTCCACCAGGTTCTTGCCAATGTCGTGGACGTCGCCCTTCACGGTGGCCAGGATCACCTTGCCGCGCGATTGCGATTCGCCGCCTTTCATGAACTGCTCCAGATGGGCCACCGCGGCCTTCATGGCCTCGGCGGATTGCAGCACCTCCGCCACAATCAGCTCATTGTTGTTGAACAGCCGGCCGACTTCGGTCATGCCCGCCATCAGCGGCCCGTTGACGATGTCGAGCGGATCGGCGCCTTCCGCGCGCTTGCGGTCCAGATCGGCAATCAAGCCGTCCTTGCTGCCTTCGATGATGTAGTTGGCCAGGCGGGTATCGAGCGGCAGGTCCACGCGGTTCTTCTCGCGCTTTTCGGTCTGGCGGAAGTGCTCGGCGATGGCCGCGATGTGGAACTGGTTGAGCGACGCCTTTTCCTCCGCGCTCTGCTGCCGCCAATCCTCCGGCGCCGCGCGCAGCAATCCGTCTTCGGCATCCACCGCCGGCGCGTTGAACAGCAGGTTCTCCGCCAGCCGCCGCTCCTCTTCCGGAATCGAGGCGAAGCGCTCCAGTTTCTCCGCGTTGACGATCGCGAGATCCAGCCCCGCCTTGGTGCAGTAATAGAGGAAGACCGAATTCACCACTTCGCGCGCCGCCGGAGGAAGGCCGAACGAAACATTGGAAATGCCGAGAATCGTCTTCGCGTACCGCAGGTTCTCCTTGACCAGCCGGATGCCTTCGATGGTCTCCACGGCGCCGCCGATGTAATTGACGTCGCCGGTCGCGCAGGGGAACACCAGCGGATCGATGATGATGTCCTCCGGCGCCACGCCATACTGTTTGGTCAGCAGCTTGTAGGAGCGCTCCGCCACGGCCAGCTTCCGCTCGCGCGTGAAGGCCTGCGCCTGCTCCTTGTCTTCGTCGATGGCGCCCACCACCAGCGCCGCGCCATAGCGGCGGGCCAGCGGGCAGACCCGCTTGAACTTCTCTTCGCCGTCCTCCAGGTTGATCGAGTTGATAATACTCTTGCCCTGGCAAAAGGAAAGCGCCAGTTCCACAGCTTCCGGATCGGTGGTGTCGATCATGATCGGCGCTTTGATTTTTTGCACCAGCTTTTCGTAGAACGGCGGGATATCCCGAAATTCGTCGCGGTCCGCGCTCTGCAGGCAGACATCCACGATCTGCGCCCCGTTCTTCACCTGGCGGCGCGCGATTTCGCTGGCCTCTTCCCACTTCTCTTCCGCCACCAGGGACTTGAATTGGCGCGAGCCGATCACGTTGGTCCGCTCGCCCACGATCAGCGGCCGGTTGCTTTCGTCGGCTTCCACCAGCTCGACGCCGGAATAATACGCGCGGTGCGCCGCCTCGGGCAGGCGCCGCGGCCGCTTTCCCTTGGTCATCTCGACGATGGCGCGGATGTGCTCCGGCGTGGTGCCGCAGCAGCCTCCCAGGATGTTCACCCATCCTAAATCGACGAACTTTTCGAGCTGCGCCGCCAGCGATTGCGGGGTCTCCAGGAACTTCCCTTCCGCGTCCGGCAGTCCCGCGTTCGGATAGCAGGAAACCGGAAACCGGCTGATCGCCGAAAGCGTGCGGATGTGATCGGTCATCAGGTCCGGCCCGGTGGCGCAGTTCATCCCCACCGCCAGCAGATTGTGGTTGGCGATGGACGCGTAGAGCGCGTCGATCGTCTGGCCGCCCAACATGGTCCCGGTTCGTTCGATGGTTACCGACGCGACCGCCGGAATATCCAGGCCGAGATCGCGCCGCAGTTGCGCGATGGCCAGCAGCGCGGCTTTGAGGCTGCCGGTATCGAAAGCCGTTTCCACCAGCAGAAAATCCACGCCGCCTTCCACCAGCGCCCTGGCCTGTTTGTAGTAAGCCGCTTGCAGAACGGGAAAGGTAACCGAGCCCGTGATGTTGATGTCTTTGTTGGTCGGCCCCATCGAGCCGGCGACAAACCGCGGTTTGTCGACTGAGAATTCGTCGGCCACCGCGCGCGCAATCTGCGCCGCGCGGAAATTCAGCTCATGCACCCGGTGCTTCAGGTGGTTGTCGGCCAGCGCAATCCCTGTGCCGCCG
>Ga0208820_1000987_pt1 | contig 17239 bp, 18 predicted proteins | sample June2015DPH_16_5_FD_184713 | JGI IMG/M metagenome (GOLD analysis project Ga0208820, IMG submission 184713) | Peatland microbial communities from SPRUCE experiment site at the Marcell Experimental Forest, Minnesota, USA - June2015DPH_16_40... | ecosystem: Environmental > Terrestrial > Soil >...
CAGAAGTCGGTGGCGTTGTAGGGGCGAGGCATGCCTCGCCCTGCGACGAATCGTTATCACAACTGCCAAGCAGCGTACTTAGAGTCGACGGTGACACTGGAAAGACAATCTTGAACCAGCAAACAGGACAGTCTTTGTCTTATTCGTGTTCATCCGTGTTCATTCGTGGCTCGCTTTCTCTGCCTGGCGCTGGCAGAGAGAACCGCGCCCGCACTTCCGCGCTGACGCTGGCCGGCTTGCCGGTGGACCGATCGAGCGGGCACCACAGAGTCAGTGCCTTGGCCAGCAGCGTGCGGTCCGAGGCGCGCAGCAATTCGGTGTGGCGTTCAAAGCGGACGCGGGTTGCGTGGCCCACCCAGGTTCGCGCGACGATCTGATCGCCCAGGCGCGCCGGCTGCTTGTAATCGATCTCGTGCCGTACCACCACCCAGACCAGTTTCTCCATGTCGGCGGCTGGCGCAAAGGCCGTCCAATGGGCCACCGCCACGTCCTGCACCCAGCGCAAGTAGGTCACGTTGTTGACGTGGCCCAGCACGTCGATGTCGCCGGGCTCAACCACCACGGCCATCTCGAACGCCGATAAGGTCTCGCTCATTTCCTATCAGTATCGCGCGGCTGCATGCGTTGGTAGGGCACGCTTCAGCTTGCCAACGCCCGCTTGCGGGCGCAGGTTCTTAAGTCACTTCGAAGCGTTGCGCGTTATCGGTGTCCGTATCGTAGATGACGAAGGTGGAGGGCACGTCGGTGCGGCTGCCATCAGCAGCAAAGGTTGCGCCCATCACGGCGCCCGGATTGATGGCGAGCGTGCGGCCAATACGGCTCACGTCATAGACATGGTTGTGGCCATAACACACAACCTCGTACTCACCCGAGGCTGCGATCGCGCGCGCGATATTGTCGTAGTGGTTGGCGGCGATGCGCTTGCCGCCGAATTCGCCGCGCAACATCTCGCCGTGGATCTTGATCTGCGGATACTGGGCGGCGTTGGTGGCGATGCGGAACAGGTCGCCATCGTTATTGCCGAAGATGATGTGGATGGGGCCGGCGAATCCGCGGCCCAACTGGTGGACGATGAAGGGCGAACACAAGTCGCCGCAACAGATCATGGCATCCGCGCCGCCAAGCGACGCCAGCGCGCCCGCGAGCTTCCACACGTTGTCGTGAATGTCGGAGAGAATTGCCAGACGCATTTTCGCCTCACCCCTCCTTCCGCAATTTGGCCGCGAATTTCTCGCGGAACTTGCGCACCTTGGGCGCGACCACGTACGCGCAGTAAGGCCGGCTCGAGTTGTTGCGGAAATAGTCCTGGTGATAGCTTTCGGCGCGATAGAAAGTTTCGGCCGCGCGAACTTCGGTGACGATGGGCGCGGGCCAGATCCGCTCGGTGTTCAACTCTCGAATGGCTTGCTCCGCCGCATGGCGTTGCACGTCGCCATGATAGAAAATCGCGGACCGGTATTGGACGCCGACATCGTCTCCCTGGCGGTCCAAGGAGGTGGGATCGTGGGTCGCGAAGAAGACTTCGAGGATGTCGCGGAAGCTGGAAATCGCGGGATCGAATTTCACCTGAACGACTTCCACGTGGCCGGTCGAGCCGGCGCAGACCTGTTGGTAGGTTGGGTTCGCGAGGCGTCCGCCCATGTAGCCGGACTCCACCGCGATCACTCCCTCCATCTGTTGGTACACGGCTTCCATGCACCAGAAACATCCCCCGCCCAGTGTTGCCGTTTCCTCCGCCATGCCCTCCAGATTACTGGATTCGCGCGGCGAATCGGAAGCCGCTTCGAGCGCTGGTATAATTTGTCACGAATGGCTTGGGGAGCTCACTCGGGAAATCGCATCGGGGACGTCCTCGATTCGTCCGCCGGAAAGGTGGTCATCGGCTTTGCCTGCCTCTATGCCCTCCTCGGCTGGATGATGGTCCACTACACCGGGATTGAAACCGACGAGGCTGTTTTTGCCAATCCGTTTTACTGCCCATTCAATAGCGCGTATGGAGCCACTGTATTCCATCAACACATCCCCCTCATGCTCTTTCCGTACGGCGGAACGCTAAAGACATTAATCTATTGGCCAATCCTCGGTGTCTTTGGGCCTAACGCGTACACCGTCCGGCTCCCAGTCGTGATATTCGGGGCGCTGACAATCGTCCTCTTCTTCAAACTGGCCGAGAAAATGGCCGGCGTTCGCGCGGCGCTCCTCGCCTCTCTTCTATTAGCTACCGACGCTTCGTTTCTCCTCACCAATACCTATGACTGGGGTCCGGTCGCACTGCAACAAATCCTTCTGGTAGCTGGATGTCTGGCAATTGCCGTGCGTCGGCCCACCCTCGGATGTTTCATCTTTGGATTGGCGCTATGGAATAAAGCCATCTTCATTTGGGCGCTTAGCGGGTTGGCTGCGGCGTTGATTGCCGCGTATCTGCCAGAGGTTCGGAAGATCCTCGCCAGTCGCCGCACTGTGGCTTGCTGCGCCGGCGCATTTGCCGCAGGTGCGCTCCCGCTCATTGTATATAACGTCCATATTCCGAACGCGACCCTCCACGCGAACGTTCACTTGTCGTTGGAGAATTTCCATGCCAAGGTCATCTCGCTGAAAAACACTTTGAATGGCTCCGATCTTTTCGGCATCGTCGTGGCTCCGGAGACCGAGGAGATGCCGAAGATCCCCCGATCCGCCATCGGGCGCCTGTCATGCTGGATCCGCGATCGCATTGGTCCAACTGATTCGAGCCCATTCGTGTATGCGATCTTGTTGGCGCTTCTTTCCGCGCCGTTGTGGTGGCGTTCCGGCGGTCGGCGCGCGGCGGTTTTCTCGATAGTTTTCTTACTCGTTGCGTTCTCCGCCATGGCCGTTACGCGCTACACGGGCAGTGCGCATCACATTGTGCTGCTCTATCCAATGCCCCAGCTTCTGGTGGCGATAGCGGTCACCGCGCTACGTCCGAAGTGGCTGGCCGTCGCGGCCGGAACGGCACTCATCGCGGCGAATCTCCTGGTGGTGAACCAATACATTGCGCAGTTCGAGCGCAACGGCTCATACGGTTTGTTCACCGATGCCTTGTATCCTCTTTCGGATTCTCTTGCCGGCTCCGAAGCCTGCACCGTGTACGAGCTCGACTTTGGGATTGAAGACAATCTGATTTTGCTGCACGAAGGTAGGCTCAAAGCGGCGCACGCCTGGCCCATTGACTCCGAATCAGATAGTGAAATTGGGACCATGATCTCGAACGCCGGCGCGGTATTCGTCAATCATGTTTCTTCCCGCCAGTATTTCAAGGGCGCAGATGATCGGCTGGATGCGTTGGCTAAGGCCGATGGCTACCAACGGCGGATGATCCGAACCATTCAGGATTCCAACGGTCGCCCTCAGTTTGAGCTGTTCCGATTCGAGCGGGTACGCTAGCGAGTCCGCCGAACGCTTTAGCTATGCTGTAACATTGCTTTAGTTCTGCTTTAGTTCAAAGGCGGCGCCGCGTGTTATACAAAGAGGTTCAACTGAGTTAAACCTCCTCCAACGAGTCGAATTCTATGCAACCAACCGGCGACATTGCGCTCATCGGTCTGGCCGTGATGGGCCAGAACCTGATTATGAACATGAACGATCATGGCTACACCGTGGTGGCGTACAACCGCACGGTGTCCAAGGTCGATGAGTTTCTGAACGACGCGGCCAAAGGGCGCCAGACCATCATCGGAGCCCATTCGATCCAGGAACTGGCCAGCCTGCTGAAGCGGCCGCGCAAGATCATGCTGATGGTGAAAGCGGGCAAGGCGGTGGACGACTTCATCGAAGCCCTGCTGCCCTACCTGGAGCCCGGCGACCTGATCATCGACGGCGGCAACTCGCATTTCCCCGACACCATCCGCCGCACCGGCTACCTGGAAAGCAAAGGCATGCTGTTTGTCGGCACCGGCGTTTCGGGCGGCGAGGAAGGCGCGCGTTTCGGCCCCTCCATGATGCCCGGCGGCAGCCCGAAGGCGTGGCCGCTGGTGAAAGGCATCTTTCAGGCCATCTGCGCCAAGACGCCGGATGGCGCTCCCTGCTGCGACTGGATGGGCAGCGACGGCGCCGGCCATTTCGTCAAGATGGTGCACAACGGCATCGAGTACGGCGACATGCAGCTCATCTGCGAAGCCTACCAGATCATGAAGCAGGGCCTGGGCCTGAGCAACGAAGAGATGCACGCGGTATTCAGCGAATGGAACAAAGGCGAGCTGGACAGCTACCTGATCGAAATCACCCGCGACATTCTGGCTTATAAGGACGAAGACGGGGATTACGTGGTGGATAAGATCCTCGACACCGCCGGGCAGAAGGGCACCGGCAAGTGGACCAGCGACAGCTCGCTCGAGTTGGGCGTTCCGGTGACGCTGATCGGCGAGGCGGTGTTCGCGCGCTGCCTGAGCGCGATGAAAGAGGACCGCGTGGCGGCGTCGAAGATCCTCAGCGGGCCGCCGTTCCAGTTCAGCGGCGACAAAAAGGCGTTCATCGAGGACGTGCGCCAGGCGCTGCTGGCCTCCAAGCTGGTTAGCTACGCGCAGGGTTTCATGCTGCTGGCGGAAGCGGCCAAGCAATACAAATGGGATTTGAATTACGGCGGCATTGCGCTGGTATGGCGCGCCGGGTGCATCATCCGCTCGGCGTTTCTGGGCAAGATCAAGGAAGCCTTCGACCGCAATCCGAAACTGGTCAACCTTCTGCTCGACGACTATTTCCACGGCGTGATCGAGCGGTGCCAGGCCTCGTGGCGCCGCGTGGTGGTGCAGGCGGTGGCAGCGGGCGTGCCGGTGCCGGCCTTCACCACGGCGCTATCCTTCTTCGACGGCTATCGCAGCGAACGGCTGCCCGCCAACCTGCTGCAGGCGCTGCGCGACTATTTCGGCGCGCACACCTACGAGCGCGTCGACCGCCCGCGCGGCCAGTTCTTCCACACCAATTGGACCGGCAAGGGCGGATCGGTTTCGGCCGGCACGTATAATGTGTAATCCATCGTCTCGGCCACTGTAGGGGCCGGGCATGCCCGGCCCTGCGCGCACCGGAGGCGCATCGGAGCCGCGACCAAAGGGAGCGGACCCGCGAAATGGAATCATCGTTTCATGACAAACTCTAACCCCGACGACCTGCTGGCGCTGGCCGGCAAAATCCAATTGCTGCTGATGGACGTGGATGGCGTCCTCACCAACGGCCGGCTCTACAACGTGCCCAACCCCGAAGGGAAGATGGTCGAAACCAAGGGGTTCGATTCCCAGGACGGAATCGGACTCCAGTGGCTCAGCTGGAAGGGCATCAAGACCGGCGTGATCAGTGGGCGGCAATCGCCAGCCACCGAGGAGCGCGCCCGCCAATGCAAGATGTCCTACGTCTACCAGGGCCACATCGAGAAGATCCCGATCTTGCAGGAGATCCTCGCTGACGCCAAAATCGATGCGAGCCAGGTGGCTTACATCGGCGACGATTTCACCGACATCGTGATCATGCGCCGCGTCGGCCTGGCCATCGCCACTGCCAATGCGCGCGAAGAAGTGAAGCGCGCGGCTCATCACATAACGCAAGCCCCCGGCGGCGAAGGCGCCGTCCGCGAAGTAGTGGAGCTGCTGCTGAAAGCGCAGGGAAGGTGGCAGGAGATATTGCAGCACTACGAGGTGGGGTGAGGCGGGGCCAAGCGCTTGTTTGCCGGCAATCGCGGACGGCCGCTGCAGACATCGCGTAGAATGGCGTTATGGGAGCTGAGAAAACGCTGGAGCGGCTCCTCAGTGGCACCTCCGATGCTGGTATCCGTTTTGACGACTTGTGCCGATTGCTCGACCGCCTCGGCTTCGAGGAGCGCGTACGGGGCAGCCACCACGTGTTCCGGAAGAGCGGCGTGGAGGAGAAGATCAATTTGCAGCGATCGGGCGCAAACGCGAAGCCGTACCAGGTCAAACAGGTTCGGGCGGCTATCCTGAAGGCGAGGCTTGGTATTAAGCAATGACCAAATACGAAGTCATCATCTATTGGAGCGACGAGGACGCGGCATTCGTTGCTGAGGTGCCTGAGCTTCCGGGATGCGCCGCGCATGGCGCCACGCAGGACCGCGCCCTCAGCAACGCGCAGGATGCGATTCGCTTGTGGATCGACACCGCCAACGAGTTTGGCGACCCGGTCCCTGAGCCGAAGGGGCGCCGCCTGCTCCTGGCCTGACGATCGCCACCGCCAACGCGCGCGAAGAAGCGAGGCGAGGAGCTCATCATTTGACCGCGCTGGTCTCGAAAAACGGCCCTTAGGCTGTCGCCTGACGGTCGGTCACAGATTCCCTCGAAAAATCTTCCTCAAGCCGATCAGCGAGTTGAGCAAAGTTTGCCGCCGTGCGACGTGGTTTTCTTTGTCCCGTGCGCGATCCTGAAAGTGGGCTGCCCGCGTAGGCGGCACCAGACTGTGATCGCATTGCCCTGTAGGAAAATCCGGCGTGGGGCAACTTGCCCCACGCGCCGCAGATGCTGCTAAATAGAATCAGTGACTTATGGGTGTTTCGTGGGGCAAGTTGCCCCACGGAGGCGATCCTCGCCTCGGGAGCCCACGCCATGGCGCTCAGATCACACGCAGCTCTTTCGACGTTGGCGTAAGGATCTTGCAGCCGGTCTCGGTCACCTCGACCGTATCTTCAATCCGGATGCCGCCGAAGCCTTCCAGGTAGACGCCGGGCTCGATGGTGATGGCCATGCCGGGCTGGAGGATGGTCTTGTCGCGCTTGCCCAGGCGCGGGGGTTCGTGGATTTCCAGACCCAGTCCGTGGCCGGTGGAATGGACGAAGGCGCGGTCGTAGCCGTAAGCGCGCAGCACGCGGCGGGCGGCGGCATCCACCTTCCAAGCGGCCACCCCGGCACGCACAGCATCGACGCCGGCCAGTTGCGCTTCGAGCACGGCGCGGTAGACGCGTTTGACGTGGGCGCCAGGCACGCCCAGGAACAACATGCGCGTCATGTCGCTCGCGTAGCCATCGCAAAACGCGCCCATGTCCACCACCACCAGGTCGCCGTTGCCGAGGCGGGCGGCGGTGGGCTCGGCGTGCGGAAGGGCGGAGCGGCGGCCGCCGGCGACGATAGTTTCGAAGGCGGGCTTTTCGGCGCCCAGGCGGCGCATGCGGTATTCGATTTCCGCCGCCAGGTCGCGCTCGGTCATGCCGGCGCGCACATGCCGGACGGCGAGCTCGAAGGCGCGCGAGTTGAGTTCGACGGAGCGGCGGATCAGCTCGAGCTCGCCCGCCGACTTGATCATGCGCAGCTCTTCCACCATGCCAGGGAGCGGCTCGAGCGAAGCTTTCATCGGCAAGTGCGACTGGAGCGCCTGGAACGCGGCGCAGGTCATGCGGCCAGAATCGTAGCCGATGCGCCCGGCGCCCAGCTTGCGCAGCGCGGCGGCGACGCCATCCATCAGCGGGCCCTTGCAGATCTTCACCTGGCAGGAGACCTGCTGCGCGGCCTGGATGGCATAACGCGGATCGGTGAAGAGGACAGTCTTGCCGGGGAGCACCAACAGGGCGGCGTTGTCGCCGGTGAAGCCGGAGAGATAGCGCACGTTGGGCGCGCCCGAAACCAACAGCGCGCCGGCTCCGCGCGCGGCTAGGGCGCCCGCCAGCCGCTGGCGGCGGAGGTGGAACTCGGTAGCTTCGTGGGGCAGGCGTTTCCGCCTGCCAACCGCGACGGCAGTTGAGCGAGGGTTGGCAGGCGTAAGCGCCTGCCCTACCTCTCTAGTGTTCACTGTTGAGGTCCTTAGCGAGCACCAGGGCGCGCTCGGCCAGCGCATCGGCCTCGCGCATGTCGCCTTTCGCTTCGGCGTCGTCGGACAACTTGACCATGCCTTCGATGCGTGCGACGGCGCTGAGCTCGTGAGCGTTCAAGCGGCGGAGGCGCGCTTGTTCCACCAGGTGGCGGATGTCGCGCTTGCATTGGGCGGCTGATTCCTGCAAGCGTTTGCTCTCTTCGGCGGAGAGCACTTGCTGAATGGGAGCGCGTGCCGGCTCTTCGGCGGCGGCGGGGGGCGCGGGTGACTCGGGACGAGCCGGGCTGGCGGCGGGAGGTCCCGGATTGCGCCGCACGGGCCGCGGCGGAGCAGCCGGCTCCGGCGTATCCTGGGATACCTCGCCCGCGGCTAGTGATTCCTCCGAAACCGGCTGCGGCGGTGGCAGCTCCACCTGAGTTTGCGGAGTGGACAGCGGTTGCGGCGGAGCAGCCGATTTGGCGGTGGGCGCCGGAGCTGCCGGAGTGGCCGGCGCCACCGGCTTCTTACCTTGCAGGACGCAGCCGGCCAGCAGGACCGCCAGAGCCGGGACCAGAGCGAATGCCGCCTTGCGCAGGGACCGCCTAAGAAGGCGCGAAGCAACGCGCCCGCAAGCGGGCGTTGGCAGGTTGAAACCTGCCCCACCTCGTGGGCTCGGATACGTCGCTGTCATTTGAAGAACATCGGCACTCAGGCCGCTATCGGCAGGCGGATGAAAAATGCCGTGCCTTTGCCGGGTTCGCTGGTGAAATCGATTGTACCATCGTGGAGTTGCACGATCCGGAAAGCCATCGCCAGGCCGATGCCGGAGCCTTTCTGCTTGGTAGTGAAGTAGAGGCGGAATATCTTCTCGCGCAGATCGGGCGGGATGCCCGGTCCGGTATCGGACACGCGGATTTCGGCGGTGTCGCCGGAGGCCGAGGACTCCAGGCGCAATTCGCCGCCGGCGGGCATGGCCTCGATCGCGTTGACCACGATGTTGAGCACGGCCTGTTTCAAAAGATCGCGATCGATGCGCACCTCGACGCCCCCGGCCTTCCGCTCGTCCACCACGCTGATGCGGGAGGCGTCCGCTTGCGGGCGAGCCAGATCGACCAGGTCGCGCACGAATTCGTCGAGCGGCACGTTGGCCAGGTTCAGCTCCACCGGCCGCGTGAAATCGAGGAAGGTTTTCACTACACGGTCCAGGCGCAGGATTTCGCTCGAGATGATGTCCATCTGCGGCTCGAGCGCGGTGTCGCCGTGGGCGAGCTTGGCGCGCGCCACCTCCACGTGCAGGAGAATCGCATTGAGCGGGTTCTTGACTTCGTGGGCCACGCCGCCGGAGACGCGGCTGAGAGCGGCCAGCCGGTCGGCGGTCTGCAACTCGCGGCCGAGCTTGCGCTGGGCTTCTGGGTCTCGCAGGCGGATGAGCGTGCCCGAGCCGGCGCCGCCTGGGGCCGTGAGCGGATCCACCGAAAGCAGCGCGGAGGCGACGCTGGAGGACGAATCGCCCGGGCCAACCTCAACCCTACGCTTGCCGATCGACAGTCCGGCTGCGGTGGCCTGCGCAATCACCTGGCCCAACAGCGTCTCCGGGGAGAAGATCTGGGCGATGGTCTTGCCGGTGAGCGCGGCGGCATCGAGACCGGTGAATTTCTCGACCGTGCCGGAAGCGAAGACCAGCCTGCCTTCGCGATTGAACAGGAAAACGGCGTCTTCCAAATCGCGCAGCAGCCTGCCGAGATTGCCGCGCAGGTCGGAAACTTCGAACTGCGCGCCCCGCAACTGGAGGCCGAGTTGGGCGACGCGGGAAGAAATGACGGACAGGTCGTCGGTGGCGGCCTTGGCCACCGTGGCTTCGGGTGGATTCTCGCCGCTGGTCATCGACTCGACTTGCCGGCGCAAACGGCCTAAGGGGCGGAAGGCGACGGCCGAAACCAGCATGGTGACCAACGCCGCGCCCAGCACGGAGAACAAGGCCACGATGCCGTTCTCCTTGAGCCGCGGCATCATCTCGGCGCTGATGAGCTCGGGGGCCACCACCACGCGCACAAACAGAATCGGCGGCCCGTTGCGCGGTCCCAAAGCCTGCTGCAACTGGTAGTATTTTTTCACCCGCAGCATGCGCCATTTGCCGTACCAGCCGTTGTCGGTGACCACCGGGCGGAAATCGTCGTAGGGGAGCAGAACTTTGCCGATCTCGTCGGGAATGGAATCGGCGAGAATCTCGTTTTCGGGGCTCACTACAGCGATTTCGACGATGGCGTGCGAAGCCAGCATGGTGTCGCGCAGCAGGGTCGAAACTTCGGGGTCGCGCACGGCCTCGCCCAGCGGCTTGGTGGGTGGGCGATTCAAGGAAAGCCCCACCAGGTCCGAAGCCAGCGTGCGCAGGTTTTCGGCGCGCTCGAGCGTGGCGGCGAATTGCTGGTTGATCTCGCCGGCGAGATCGACGCACGAGATGGTGCCGGCCAGCAGAACGGCCAGCAGAACGAACGATAGAGTCAGCCGGGCCTTCAGGTTCATGGATGCGTCACGGCACGGTGAGCACGAGCTTGCCGGTGGTCTGGCGGCCTTCCAGGTCGCGGTGAGCTTGCGAGGCCTGGGCGAGCGGATAGGTCGCGCCGATGCGCAGGCGCAGCTTACCGGCGGCAATCCAGCCGAGCACGTCGCCGGCGCGCCAGACCAGTTCGTCGCGGGTCGCCAGGTAATACGGCAGCCCGGGCCGGGTGAGGAAGAGCGAGCCCTTGGCGCCGAGGATGGCAGGATCGAAGGGCGGAATCGGACCGCTCGATTGGCCGAACAGCGCGAGCAGACCGCGCGGGCGGAGCGAATTGAGGCTTTGCTCGAAGGTGGTGCGCGCCACCGAATCGTAGACTACGTCCACGCCGCGGCCGTTGGTGAGGCGCTTGACCTCGGCTGCGAAATCCCGCTGGGTATAAAGGATGGCTTCGTCGCAGCCGTTTTCGCGGGCGATGCGAGCTTTCTCCTCGGTGGATACGGTGCCGAAAACGCGCGCGCCCAGCATCTTCGCCATCTGCGCGATGAGCCCGCCGGCGCCGCCCGCCGCCGCGTGCACCAGGCAGGTGTCGCCGCTCTTCAACGGAAAAGTGGAGTGCGTGAGGTAATGCGCGGTCATGCCTTGCAGCATGGCCGCGGCGGCCGTTGCCAGGTCCACATGATCCGGGATCTTGACGAGCTGCGCCGCGGGGACAGTGGCGTATTCGGCATAAGAACCGCGGGTTGTGCAATACGCCACGCGGTCGCCGGGAGCGACCTCGGTGACTTCCGAGCCCACGGATTCGACTGTGCCGGCAGCCTCCTGACCGAGCGTCATCGGAAAATCGGCTTTGTAGTGCCCGGTGCGGAAATAAATATCGATGAAATTGACGCCGCTGGCGGCGATGCGCACCAGGGCCTGGTTGGCGGCGGGTCGCGGAATGGGAATGTCCACCAATTCCAGTTTTTCCGGGCCACCGGCTTCTTTGACTTGAATGGCTTTCATGATTCGACTTATCTCCCCTAGCTTTTACTGCAAGCTTGCGATGCCGTACCTTATGCTGCCGTACCGCTCCCTTCGGTCGCGGCTCCGAATGAGTCCGGATGCTATCGGAGCCGCGACCGGAGGGAGCGGTCTCGCAAAAGCGCCGAATCCTGCGCTCATGGTACTCATGTCTGACTTCGATCGCGCCCTCATGCCGCAGCGCCGATGCGCCGGAACATCAGGCGCAGCCCCCGTCGAGCGTGCACAACCGCCGCATAAAGCAGCAAATAGCATAACGCAAACGGGAACGAGAACACGCGGGCCAGCGTGCGCACGGCGCCGGAGCCGGCCAAGCCTGCGCGAGCGAACGCAAACTCGCGGATGATCTTGAGGTGCTTGCGGTCCAGCCAGAAGTAGTCCGCGTTTTCGTTGATGATGAAAACCTTGGCCGGCACGCGCAGCGCGAGCGCCCATTTCCACTTCATCATGAGCGGCTCTTCGGAGCAGACGATGCCCATCATCGGGTAATTCCGCGCGCGCAATTCGCGGTACAGTTGCGCGCGCCCCTGCCGGCCGCGATAGTCCGAAACGCGGAATATGCGGGTGGTGCGGGCATCCAGGCCGAGCGGCAGGTTGGCGAAACAGGAGACCAGGTCTATGGGAACGTCCGCGCCCCAGGAGCGGCGCAATCCGGCGATCACCTTTTCCAGGATGCCGCGCGAGCCGCTCTCCACCAACAGGATGGAAGAGGCTTCGGGAAGGCGGCCGCTGAGCACGTAACGCACTGTTCCGAATATAGCGCGGGTGTTAGGCTGGTGTTGGTACGCCGGGCCGGGCGTGCCCGGCCCCTACGGATTCCCGCAGGACCGTTGTAGGGGCGAGGCATGCCTCGCCCTCGGGTCGCGAGACAAAGTGTTTTCGTAATTGCGAAATGGCGTAACCAAGCCATGCTGGAACACCTTCTCACCGAACAAGTGAACCCGGCTTCGGCGGCCATTGATGCCGCCGGCACGGAAGCGGCCCTGCGGATCATCAACCGCGAGGACGCCAAAGTGGCGGAAGCGGTGGAACGCGAGATACCGGCGATTGCGCGTGCGGTCGACGCCATTGCGGACGCGATCGAACGCGGCGGCCGGCTGTTTTATATCGGCGCCGGAACCAGCGGGCGGCTGGGCTTGCAGGACGCGGCTGAGATTCCGCCCACGTTCGGAGCGTCACCGGAACTGGTCACAGGCATCATCGCCGGCGGCGAAGCGGCCGTAAGCCGCGCGACCGAAGCCAGCGAAGACGATCCGGCCGCCGGCGCGCGCGATTTGACGACGCATGGATTCACCGCGCGCGACGTTCTGGTGGGCCTGGCCGCCAGCGGCCGCACGCCTTACGTGCTGGGCGCGATCGCCGAAGCGCGGCGGCTGGGCGCGGTGACAGTGGGCGTCAGTTGCACGTCCGATTCGGAACTGGCGCGCGCGGCCGATATCGCCATCACGCCGCTGGCGGGGCCGGAGGTGATTGCCGGCTCGACGCGCCTGAAGGCGGGCACGGCGCAGAAGTTGGTCCTCAACATGCTCTCCACGGCAGTGTGCATCCGGCTGGGCTACGTTTACGGCAACCTGATGGTGAACGTGCAGCCCACGAACAGCAAGCTGGCGGACCGGGCGCGGCGGATCATCGCCGCGGCTGCCGAAGTGAGCCAGGAGCGCGCCGGCGAGCTGCTGGAAGCAAGCGGTGGACAGGTCGCCATGGCCATCGTGATGAGCCGGAGAGGTTGTGCGCGCAACGAGGCCGAACGGCTGCTGGCGGAAGCCGGCGGGCGCGTGTCGAAGGCGCTGGCTGGATGAAAAAGAACGCATCGGAGCCGCGACCATAGGGAGCGGTTGATGTACCGAAAGAAATCGCATGGATAAATTCGTAATTACCGGCGGGAACGCGCTGCGGGGCGAGATCCCGGTCAATGGTTCGAAGAATTCGGCGCTGCCCGCGCTGGCGGCGGCGCTGCTCACCGCGGAGCCGGTGACGCTGCGGCGCATACCGCACGTGCGCGACATACGCACCATGCAGCGGCTGCTGGTGGACGTCGGCGCCCGCGCGGATATCGAAGATGGCGTGGTGCGCCTGGAGGCATCGAAGATCGTCTCGCCGGAAGCGCCGTATGAGCTGGTGAAGACCATGCGCGCCTCCAGCCTCGTGCTGGGCCCGCTGGTGGCGCGCGTGGGACGGGCTCGCGTGTCGCTGCCCGGCGGCTGCGCCATCGGCGCGCGGCCCATCAACCTGCACATTTTCGGCATGGAGCAACTGGGCGCGCGCATCCACCAATCGCACGGCTACATCGAAGCTGTTGCGCCGGAGGGACTGCGCGGCGCCACCGTGCATTTCGACCGCATCACCGTCACCGGCACCGAAGACCTGATGATGGCGGCCGTGCTGGCCAAGGGCGAAACCGTGCTGCGCAACGCGGCGCGCGAGCCGGAGGTGGTGGACCTCGCCGAATTATTGAGCAAGATGGGCGCCAAAATCGAAGGCGCGGGCACTTCCACCATTCGCATCCAGGGCGTCGAGCAGCTCGGCGGCGCCGAGCATACCATCATCCCCGACCGCATCGAGGCTGGCACATTCATGGTGGCCGGCGCCATCACTGGCGGCGACGTGACAGTAACCGATTGCAATCCCGAGCACGTCGGCGCGCTCGTGGCGAAACTGCAACAGGCCGGGGCGGACGTGACACAACCCGCCGCCGATAGCGTGCGTGTGCGGGCCAGCGGCAGGCTGCGCTCGGTGGATATGACCACCGAAGAGTATCCCGGCTTCGCCACCGATTTGCAGGCGCAATACATGGCTCTCATGACGCAGGCGGAAGGCATCGCGATCATCGTCGAGACGATTTTCGAAAACCGCTTCATGCACGCGCAGGAGATGGCGCGGATGGGCGCCAACATCCGCGTGGATGGCAAGCAGGCCATGGTGGCGGGACCGCGCGCACTCACCGGCGCCGGCGTGATCGCGAGCGACCTGCGAGCCAGCGCGTCGCTGGTCCTGGCGGCGCTGGTGGCCAAGGGCGAAACCGTGATCGACCGCGTCTACCACATCGACCGCGGCTATGAGAAGATCGAGCAGAAGCTGGCCGGAGCGGGGGCGAGGATCGAGCGGGTGGAGTAACGCCGGCGGTCTTGCCGCCGGTGCTTTTTGAGGCGGGCTGGCGTGTGCCGAACAGCGTGGTGGTCAAAATTCAAGACACCGGCGGCAAAGACCGCCGGCGTTACCGGAAAGGCGCGATCCATGAAACACAGCGAAGGTTTCCTGAAGTTAGTCAATGACGCCAAGACGCGCGTGAAAGAGATCGATATCGACGCCTACCGCAAGCTGCGGGCGTCGGCCGCGCCGCACCTGCTGATCGATACGCGCGAAGAGAGCGAATGGGCCGCCGGCCACGTGGCGGGCGCAATTCACCTGAGCAAAGGCATCATCGAGCGCGATATCGAAACCCGTGTGCCGGACCACGCCGCGACCCTGGTGCTCTATTGCGGCGGCGGATTCCGCTCCGCGCTGGTAGCCGATAACTTGCAGAAGATGGGCTACACCAACGCCATTTCGTTAGACGGCGGCTGGCGCGCGCTGAAGGAATCGGGGCTGCCGCTGGAGTGAGGCGGGGCGTAAACTGATAACGGACAGGACAATCCGATATGCAATGCCCCCACTGCCTTGAGCACTTTCACGACGAGTGGAGATACGAGCCTCTGATAGCGGACCGAACCGGGAAGGTCTGGGGCGTCGGTTGCACCACCTGCGCTGCCTGCGGTCGAATCGTGGTTACGCTCGGCACTCTCCTCCAGGCTGTCGAACGGGGGACCAACGCGCCTCAGTGGGTTCCAAACCCAACCACCTTCAGGGCCGTATACCCGAAGGGAGTTTCCCGCGCACCGCTGCCATCCGAAGTCCCGGCCGAGTTTGCAGCGGACTACAGCGAAGCGTGCCTGGTGCTGCCGGACAGTGAGAAGGCCAGCGCCGCCCTCAGTCGGCGGTGCCTGCAATACCTTCTGCGCGAGAAGGCTGGCATCAAGAAAGGCGATCTGGCGAACGAGATCCAGCAGGTCCTCGACTCTAGACAGTTGCCCTCGCACCTCGCCGATGACCTCGATGCCATTCGCAACATCGGGAATTTTGCCGCGCATCCGCTCAAGTCGACAAATACTGGCGAGATTGTGGACGTGGAGCCCCAAGAGGCGGAATGGCTGCTCAATCTCCTGGAGCAGTTCTTCGATTTCTACTTTGTCCAGCCGTCGCGGGCGAAGGCCAAGAGAGACGCACTTAATGCCAAGTTACAAAGCATTGGCAAACACCCCATGAAAAGCCCTTAATCTCGCCCATCCTTGTCCTCGCCGCGCGGGCATCAGGCGCGCATCATAAGGCGAGTGGGCGGAAGCAGGAACGGAGGCAATCTCGCCATGACGCGTGACCAACTGATTTCGGCGGGGAAACAACTTGAGCGATCGACGGTCGATTTCCTGGTTCAGTGGCCACAGACGAAAAACGGCCGCGCCTGCCCGGAAGAGCTGAAGCCCGCGCTGGAAAACATCATGGTCCAGCTGGCGCGCTGGTCAAACTCGGTCGCCCGCGTTACACGAGGTGCTTTGTACGAGGAGGGAAGCAAGGAACGTCTTGAATATGCGCTGCGGGCCGTCCGAGGTGGCTTCGGGTTAGGTCACTATCAGGAGCAGACCAAGTCGATCGATCGGTTGTTCGAATGGGGGCTGTCGGTGCTTGAGGCCTTGCCAGACGAGCCAGGCACGGAGGACCAGTTCAGGAAGGGCGAGATGATAGTTGCTCCAGGGACAGCATTCGTTCTGATGTGGATGGACCCAGGCAAGCCCGAGCTCGACGATATCGTCGAAGGAGTACGGGAGGTGTTCAAGGAATTTGGGATCGCCGCGACGCGTGCCGATGAGATCGAGCACCAGGACGTCATCACCGACCTCATTCTCAGGCGGATTCGGAGCTCGGAATTCTTGCTGGCGGATCTTTCAGGCGAACGGCCCAATGTCTACTATGAGGTTGGATACGCCCACGCGATTGGAAAGAGGCCAATCCTGTACAGAAAGCACGGGACGCCGCTCCATTTTGACCTCGCTGTGCACAACGTGCCCGAATACCGCAACGTCACCGAGCTCAAAAGCATGCTGCGGAAGCGCCTGGAGTCGATGACGGGACGAAGTGCTGGATAGCCGTTCGGTGTGATCGGCCGCTGATGCGGAACTGCGACGAGCACCAGATCGGCCGCGTCCGTCCGCTTCCGCGCCCCTTGTTATACTGGGCCTTCCAAATGCTGAGGGTCAGGTTTGCGCCCTCTCCCACGGGGTTTTTGCATGTGGGCAGCGCGCGCACGTTCATTTTCAATTGGCTTTTTGCCCGCCACCACCGCGGCACCATGATTCTGCGCGTGGACGATACCGACGTGGGGCGCAACACCGAAGTCTCGCTCAACTCCATTTTTGACGGCCTGCGCTGGCTGGGGCTGGATTGGGACGAGGAATACCGGCAGTCGGAGCGGCTGGCGCTGCACCGCGAAATGGCGCAGGCGATTTTCGCGAAGGACCTGGCGTATCGCGATTTCACGCCCGCCGGCGCGGCGGATACCGAGCGCTCGGGCGAGCATGGGACATGGCTTTTCCCGGAAGGGATGCGCGAGCTTTCGCGCGAGGAAAGCGACCGTCGCGCGGCGGCCGGCGAACCGTTTGCGCTGCGCTTCCGCGTGCCGCGCGAGAGCGGCCGAGTGATTCGTTTCGACGATGGCGTCTTCGGCGAGCAATCGAAATCCACCGCCGATATCGAGGATTTCGCCCTGCTGCGGAGCGACGGGATGCCGACGTATCATCTGGCCTCCTGCGCGGACGACGCGAATTTGCGCATCAGCGACGTCATTCGCGGCCAGGATCACATCACCAATACGTTCAAGCACATTTTGATTTTCGAAGCCGCCGGCGTGGAGCCGCCGCGGTTCGCGCATCTGCCGCTGCTGGTGGCTCC
>Ga0208820_1000992_pt1 | contig 17184 bp, 27 predicted proteins | sample June2015DPH_16_5_FD_184713 | JGI IMG/M metagenome (GOLD analysis project Ga0208820, IMG submission 184713) | Peatland microbial communities from SPRUCE experiment site at the Marcell Experimental Forest, Minnesota, USA - June2015DPH_16_40... | ecosystem: Environmental > Terrestrial > Soil >...
TGGTTACATATGACCGGAGGACGATTCCTCCCCTGCTCAAAACCTGGGCGGAAGAAGGGCGAACGCACGGCGGCGTGGTTTTTGTGGACGAGAAAACAATTTCGCCCGCGGATATCGGTGGTTTGGTATGGGCCTTGACCAGACTGGCAAGGGAAACTGGGAATTGGGACTGGACTAATAGAATCTATTTCCTGCGACGCTGATGCCCGACGCCTCGCTGACAGGATTAGGAAAATCCGCGGACAGATTTTACCGGAGGAATTTTGTACTTATCTCCACGTCACCCAGGGGCACTTCTCGAAGATTGAGGTTTCCAGCGCCGGACAAGCCGCACAGTGCTGCTCGTCGTGAAAGGAGGCGGTCGCTACGGGGATCGTCTACGTACTAGGCGAGGTGAGTCGGCCGGGCGGCAACTTGTGATGAATGTGCTCACGATCGGCGGTAAACAAAGGCCTGCCACTGATCAAACGACGCATCACTGAAATCGTGGTCTCCAGTATCGGCAAGCCAAAGGAAACCAGTGGAATCGCGACCGCAATGACCGTGGCGCCTTCTCAGAACCCACCAATGCCAAGGCACTGAGCATAAATCCGATAAACATACTGCCGCAGTCACCGAGAAAGATCGTCGCCGGATTGAAATTGAAACGCAGAAGTTGCAGCGGGAAAGGAATTTGGTTTCGCGGAAACTGGTTAACTCTGGTCGCGTCGTGAAGACGAAGACCATGTCCGGCACCCTGGAAACTCACCTACTTCCAAATGATTTGATTCTCTTGACACCAGCTGAGTGCGATCTGCCTCAGCGCCTTCGTGCGGAATGCGAACCACCTGGATTCGATGCCGTGCCGCCGAAGGGTGTCCTTGAAATTCCGGAATGCCCCGGGGCCGTGGATGGCGTGCAGAAGATCTTCGCGAATCCTTTCGGACTCCACCGAGCCGGAGAAATCCTGCATAATCGCCCACTCGTGTATCTCAAACTTTGTAGGAAGTTCCTGGAAGCGGTCGGTAGAAATGATTCGCTTGACAATCTCCCATTCGTGTTTCTGCCATGCAGGTAGATCCGGCTCCTGGTCGCCGGACTCCTCTGCCTGACGCAGAAGAGCGTGAGACACGGTTTCCACCTGACCGGTGTCGCGATCCAAAAAGGAGGAGGACTCGTCGAACTGCATCTCCAGAGCGTCGACGATGTCGTTCAGGCGAACAGTCGCGGGCATAGCTTCGAAACCATCATAATGCCTGCATTAAGCGATGGAGGCGAAGAAGTATAGCAATGGAAGGACTGGGGCTGTTTCCGGTCGAGCGAAGGATTCTCGCAGGCTCCCCGACTGAAGTGAGGCTTTCCCCGCCTGATTCTGCTCCTATTCGGCGGCATCCCTAACAGCCCTAAAATCTACTTCAAGAGGATGCTAGTGACGTGGTGGGCAGATCAAAAGTGACCAAGGTAGTTACACGGAGGTAAGAGGGATGCGGGAAATCGAGGCGCTGGTGCTGTGGGTTCCGGCGGATCTGTCGAAGTAAGGCAGTGTCGCAGCAATGAAGCACATGCACCGACGCTGCTAGCCGAATTCTTTGGATATTCGTGGCAGAGGGAAACCAAAATGAAAAGGCTGTGACATCGGTTACGCTCTAGTCGCCAGCTCCTGCGAGGAAGCCAACAGCGTGGAGCATGCACCGTCACAGCCCTCTGATGCGATCACTGCTTTCGCAGTCCCAAACCCCAACTTCTCCTCGCAGAGCCGTCGGTTTTTTCGGGTCTGGTTGCCTTGCAGGTTACCCTGCCGAGCTAATCACCCAATCTACTTGGGACTGGCTAATTTTATTTGAACCAGTCCTTTCGATCGTCGACGGGCCGAAGTTAAACGGTTGGTCGATCATTGTCAATGCCCGTTTTAGGTGCAATGTCGAGGTCTGCTGGCCTGCACACTAGGAAGTGCAATTCGTTGAAACGCTGCATGTTTACTGAACCTTAGCATCTGCTCGTTCTCATTTTCCACAAAGTCATGCACAACCTCGTTGGAAATCGTGCGGGGAACCACTTAAACACCTTGACTGTGAAAACAACCTAACGCATATTGGCTCTAGCAAACGGACCCAATGTCAAATCTCGTAGCCTACGTGGATGGCGGCTCTCTGGGGAATCCTGGCCCTTCGGGTATTGGGGTGGTGATGGATGGTGCCCAGGATGGCAAGATCAGAATTGCGAAATCGATTGGACGGCAAGATAACAATGTGGCCGAATATGTTGCTCTCCTTGAAGCCCTGCAATGTGCTTTGACCCTGAGAGCCAAGAAACTTCACGTCTACTCGGACTCCGAAGTCGTGGTTAAGCAAATGAGGGGCGAGTACAGTTGCCACAGCCCGCGCCTGTATTCCCTAAACTGGATCTGTCGCAAGTTGGCTCGCTCATTATGCTTCTCCATTTCGCACATCCCTCGCGAGCGCAACACTGAGGCCAACAGCCTCGCCAGCTCGGCCGTCCGCAAACAATTCTTGTAGTTCTCGTGCAGCGGCCTGAGATCGAGCGGAGTTGCTACCGCGTACGCCGAGTGTGCCTTGAAACGAAGAACCGCGACAACCTTAGCTGGCTCGGCATCCGACTCGCACCGCAGGCTACTGGGTAGATTACCGTCGTAACGGCAGATACCCAATGGGGGTTGTTCAATCGGATTGCGGGCTGCAACCTATTGCCAGAAGTATTTCTCTGGAGGAACTATGTCGCTGCCAGACTCACCTTCGTTCAAAGTCAAGCTTGTGGGCAAGCGCGTGATCGTGAAAGTTTCTCTTTTCAGCCGGGCCTTCCCCGGTACGGTTGCTTCCACAGATGAAACTGGATTCTGTTTTCTGAGCGACGACATGGTGACGGCTTTGCGCGAGATTACCGGCGGCGCAATGGCCAGCATGGATGCGCCCAACGTTTATCTGCCATTCTCAAGCCTGGAATGGCTCGTATTCTCGGAGCCCAAAACATCGGCGGCTTCAGCGTAGCACCCCCTCCTCTCGCCCGAATTTCATCCTCGCCACAATGGGCGGCCCGCACGATTCGCGCAATTCTCAATGCGTGGTCTGTTTGAAACAGCTAAAGACTGTGCGGGTGAAAAGGGAACGGTCGGCAAAAGGTAACGGAACGGACTGCGGGAATAAGCGGAGCAAGCTGAGCTATCCTTTCGCACGTCATGAGCACCGACGACTCCGAAAGCAAGAAGGACGAGGCGTGGGCCACTGTTTGCCGAACAGAGGGATGAGTCTGTCGAGTATGCGGTGGGTACCCGAAACCGGCCGGCGATTCAAGGACGATCTCTGTGACGATTGTCGCAAGATCGTTCGAAACGAGTAGTCTCCCGCTCGGTCGTGAGTAAAATGGCCTGCCTGATTTCGACAGTTACCCGGCTCGCCGGAAGGCGCTTGTCGCCAACGTTAACGAAACGTCACAGCAGTCAAGAAAAAAATCTAGTCCGCGCTCCCCCGGAATCCATGAAAGCCCACGCCCCACATTCGCGGGACTCCAGTTACGCATGAGTTTCGATCGCTGCTTATAGATCGCGATTTCATAATGCATTGGCTAGATTGTGAGTGTTGCTCGGCTGCTAATACCGTTCTACCCGTTGCGGCGCTCGATAGGCACAATTGCAGCGGGAAGATCCGCATGGTCGCCAAGGGCGGCAGAAACTTCGCGCAGAACTGATTCAATACGAACAACCTCAGCGTTGACTTGTTGAATCGCTCGCTCGCTCCGCTCAGTTACATTGTGGTAGGCGATGACCTGGAGGGCATTACGAATGTGGTGGTTCAACTCCGCAATCCGCCGCAGCCGATCCAGCATCGCTTGGTAGCGTTCCTGGATGTCAGTCAGAAGCTGGAACACCAACAAGCCGACGGCCAAGGCCACTGCGGCCCCAGCCAACATCAATGACATTCGGGGAAGATATTGACGTGTCACGAACCAGTCGAGCACACCGCCGCTCAAGAAAATGAAGGCTCCAACTGCGCAGCCGACTAGTGCCCGCTGTACTCGGGAAAGGATCGCAAACCATGGCTGTTGGCTGGAAATCTGGAGCGGAGGTCGCCCGAAGTCGGAAGACATGCGGAGCACCTACGTGTGAAACATGTTAGGCAATCAGATGAGTGATGGCTATGACGCCAATCACACCGCGCAGAAGGGTCCGAGGCTCCAATGCAACCAGTTTTGCGAGAACGTTGTTGGTGACCTTCCATCGCGCTCTCGTCACCTACCCCCAGCACTTTCCAAGACCCCAGTTTCACGAGCGTGACCGTCGTATCGCCCGATCCGACCCTGGCAGCGTCGCCGCCACAACGGGTAACGATCCCGGTCTAAATAAAGAGTTAGCCCAAAGGAGGACGGTGGCACAGATGGACAGCAGATCTCGGTTTGTCAGTTCACTTTTTCGGGCCGCCGCCTTGGCGTCGTCCGTATTGGGCACGTCTTGTGCCGCGCACCATTACTAAACGGGTCTATGACCCCTACTACAGTGATTACCACGTCTGGAACGACGACGAAGTCGTCTATTACCAACAGTGGGCCCACGAATATCACCGCGATACCCATCGCGATTCGCAGGCTGCCTCCTGAGGAACAGAAGGAATACTGGACCTGGCGCCACAGTCATGGGAAGCACGACCATCACTAGATAGCCGCGTCACATCGATCAAGCGGGCGGGTGCCCGGCCCTTCGGCAACCAGGTGTGTTCATCACCCGCCGTAGCGAATGGGTTACGGCGAAGCGTAAACATCCTCAGCTCCTGTGCCCTGGAACCAAGTGGCAGCTGGTAGGGAATCTCCTGGAGGAGTAGGATCAATTCAACAGACCAAACGAGCGTGTTCGCGTTCCGCCACTTCTAGGATCTCAATTTCACGGAAGGAGGCAACATGAGGAAATTCTCAATTACGATACTTTTGCTGCTTTTCGGGGCAGGAACGCTGATAGTTGGTCAGACATCCCACGCGTTGCAAGCCGCACCAGCCGCGCAGGAGCAAGGAGCAATGGGCGGACACGCGAGGGAGGCGATGACTCCGGAGAGCCGCCTAAAGATGCTCACCGAAAAGCTCAACCTCACCGAGGATCAGCAGGCCAAGCTGAAGCCCATTCTCGAGAATGAATCACAGCAGACGAAGGCCCTCCATGACGATACTTCTCTAGCCCCGGCGGATAAGAGGGCGAAGATGAAGGAACTCCACGAGTCGTCCACGGAGAAGATCAACGCCGTCCTGACACCTGACCAACAAACCAAATGGAAACAGATGAAGCAGGAAATGATGGAGAAGCACAAGGGGATGAAGAGTCAAGGTCAGATGGATCAACCACAGTAAGTGCGTTCGCGCGAACATGGTCCGACAGTTGGAGGCGACCCGCCGGGGGCCGCCTTTTGATTTTTTGCGAACGCTTCAGACTGCTTCAACTATCTGGCGCAGTTTCTCTCCTGGGCCGCCGCTCGATACATACGCGGGTCGCTACTGCCTGCTCGGCAGAGCCGGGGCCTCCCGTTCGTACTAGGTGACGCGAGTAGATGACGCGAACTGGGATGTACGCGACAATAATTGGGAATGAAAGTGCAGGTGGAGTGCTACTCGGGGCGGAAGGCGGACGAGAGACCGGTTCGTTTCCGGCTCGACACACATGAGTACATGGTAGAGGACGTGCTCGACCAGTGGTACGGGCTGGAACACGCGTTTTTCAAGGTTCGCGCGGACGACCGCAAGGTCTACATCCTACGCCACCAGACCTCGGTCCCTGACGGCGAGTGGGATCTTGTTTCCTTCCGTGAGGCCGCGCCATGACACGCGAGCAATTGCGGCTTTCAGAGCATGACTGCGATTTCTTCGTGATGGTTCCGCGGCTTGTTTTGGGCTGCCGCTGCCGCGAGGCGGGACCAACTTGAGCGCCCACACAAGGGAGGGTTTCGGGCAATCGCGACCGGAAGAAAAACGTTGCATGTCTTGACCTTGACGCCTTCTTATTCTTCCGAGGGCGATGATGCGAACGGCTGCTTCGTCTCCCAACCACTGAACTGGCTAGCGAAAATTGGTTCGCAACACGGTGCTGGCCGTGCGACCGGTGTATCGCCCCAAACCGCGGAGTAGCGGCTCCGTTGCGGTGGCGGAGCGGATTCGCTATTTTTCAGTGCCCGGAAGACGTTGGCTGCCCATCTCAGGTGCGTTCCTGTTTGCGCGCATCGTCGGCCAACTCAGAGAACTGCATCGCACACAACGTGTCGATCTACTCCACGCGCACGGCCTATTGCCCTGCGGCCACGCAGCCATGCTCCTCAGCAGGGAACTGGGTATTCCCTACGTAGTTTCGGTTTATGGGCTCGATGACTTGTCTACAATCCAACCCCCGGGTCGATTGGAGAAATGGCGCCGCCGCATTGCACAACGTGTCTGCGCGGATTCGCGTCGCGTAGTGTGCGGGAGTGAACACATTCGTGCAGGTGCTCGAAAGAACCGGCCGAAGTTGTCGAACGTCGGTGGTTTACAGCGGCGCAGATCCGGAATTGTTCTCTCCGGCTCCCGAACCCTCCCCGCCGACCCCTCACCGTGAACAAGTCATCGCACTGCAGCCTGGGAAGTTAGGCCGCTTTGCATCCGTAGCTAGCAGTGATAGCATTGACAGCATGGCGACACTAACGATTCGACAACTTGACGAGAAAACTAAGACCCGGTTGAGGGTCCGTGCTGCCCATCATGGACGTTCGATGGAGGAGGAGGCCAGGGAGATTTTGCGCTCAGCTCTAACCACTTCCTCACCGGTAAAGGGGAACCTGGCGGAGACCATTCAACGACGATTTGCAGCGTTTGGCGGGCTCGAATTTGAGTTGCCGCGACGCGATGCTATCCGCCGGGCCCCGGGATTTGGCGAATGATCATCCTCGACACTAACGTGCTCTCAGAGCTCATGAGGCCGAAGCCCTCTGCTCGGGTTGTGACATGGGTTGCGAAGCAACCAGCAACAGAACTCTTTACGACGTCAATCACCGAGGCAGAAATCTTTTACGGTATTGAGTTGCTCACCAAGGGCAAGCGCCGAGAGGGGCTGCTGGCAGCGGCGGAAGCTATGTTTACCGACGATTTGGCGGGCCGCATCTTCGGGTTCGAGAGCGACGCAGCGCGAGTTTTTTCTAAGATTGCCGCTCACCGCCGTGCGCTCGGCAGACCTATCAGCCACGCGGATGCGCAGATCGCGGCCATTGCCCAAGTGCGAGGAGCCAAGCTCGCGACTCGCAATGTTGCAGACTTCGAGGATTGTGGTCTTGATATCGTTGACCCCTGGAATGGTTCGTGAACCTGCGGCTTGAGGATGCCCAAACATCGGGTGAGGCGTAACCCGGCTTCCCCGTATCCACCTCGGGTCTCAAGCAACGCCGTGTCCACAGATGTGCGGTGTTGTCCCGCAACGTTCGGGACTTTGACTTGCTGCAGCAGCTCGATCCTTCGGGGAAAGTCATGTTCTATAGAATAGCTGCTCGCTAAGCACCGCGCAGCGCGCGCAAAAATGCGCTCACCCCAAACCGATAAGTTGTCAGGGCGTGCCGAGGCCGCATGGGTCCTCCTCAATGCCAACATGGGTGACATATGGGTTCCATTAAGGATGACATTATTTACCGTCTTGAGTGCAATGCGACCGGACAAAGAAAGAAGGAGCTTGAGAAGCTGGGACACGAAAAGCGTTGGAAAGCGTACATCGTGAACTATGCCGATGACCTCAGTGGCGAACAAAAGACGAAACTAATCGACCATGGGCAAAGCCCTAACAATGCGGAGACTGGCACAGGACCTATGTGAACTCTCGGGCACACGAACCCTTTCGGGAAGTCTCCTGGTGCGTCGCAGGCCCGAATTTGTGCAGCATGGTTGCACAAACAAATGGGATTGCTTTGTGGCCTGAGCGCTTCGGACGGGGCAACGAGGACCGGCAGCACTTAGATTGTGCAACCTAATTGCACAAAGTCGATTACAAAAAGTCAGATGCACTGCGTTTTCATCCGCCGCGGTCAGCTGGTTGAAGACTCTGCCTTGCCAGCTCGACAGGTCCTGGGTGTGAGCCCGGCTGACAAACTCTAGCGGCGGTATACGGACCGCGCTCTACTTTTGGACACCAATGTTTTAACCTCGGTTTTTCCCGGTGGATGGAAAAGATCCAGGCGAGCGACACCCCCTTGTCAAAAACCGCTTAATTATCTATACTGATAGATGGATATATGCTTATATGACGAGAAATGCCGTGTCCGAGCCTGAAACCACCCGTCTAACCATTACCTGGTCCAAAGAGGCCGATCATGCCTTGCGCACTTTTCTGGGTTCCCAGGGTATGAAGAAGGGTGATCTCTCGAAATTCATCGAGGAGGCTGTCCGCTGGCGCATCTTTCATCAGACCGTCCGCGAAGCCCGCCAAGCTTTCGCTGACGTTTCCCCGGACGAACTCCAGAAGATGATTGATGACGCCGTCGAAGACGTGCGCGCGAAACACTACCGGGAGCGCGCCAAACGGTCCTGATGCGCCCCATCCTCGACACCAACATCCTGCTCTCCGCGCTCCTGTCTCCTCTGGGCGCGCCAGCCAAGCTTCTCGACGCTTGGGAGCGCAAGAAGTGCACGCTCGTCGCCTGTGACGCGCTCATAGCGGAACTCCGCGATGTCGCCGGTCGACCGTTTTTCCGGGCGAGACTTCGCGCCAGCGCGGCCGAGCTGCTGGCCGCGGGCCTTCGGGACTTCTCTTTTTTTTGCCGGGATCTGCCCTCCGGCCCCGTCGCGCCGGACCCCAAGGACAGTTATCTGCTCGCGCTGGCTGAAGCCAGCCAGGCCGAGTTCCTCGTGACCGGCGACAAGGAACTCCTCTCCCTGAAACAGCACAAATCCACCCGAATTATCACTCCCGCCGCCATGATCGAGATCCTGAAAAAAGCTGAGAGCGGCAGAGCGCCAGATTCTGGCCGGCTTTGAGCATGAAAATATTGCCCGCCTGCTCGATGGCGGCACGACGGACGAAGGTCATCCCTACTTTGTCATGGAGCTCGTCGAAGGGAAGCCCATCGATGAATATTGCGATGAGACAATGTCAATCCTTTCCCGAGTTGACCTACGAAGGCATGGCGGTCGCCAACGGGCAGGACGCAGGGCTAGCGCGGGAATCGCTGGTGCGAGGAACAATGGATCAAGATATCAAGACGAGTGCGAAAGGACTCGGAAGACAATGCTGGAGTGTGGGCAGGACACGCTCGCACTGATCAAACTGGTAGAGAGACTCCAGGTGGCATCAACCTAAACGGCCGGAGTCGGCGGCTTTGATCCTGAAAGTCCAGGATCGGCACAGAATATTGCGGCGGGAAAGTTCGATCGCACGCCCGGGTTCCATTGCCTGTTTTGCGCGTATCGCAGTTTGTGTCCTGCAGCGGAAAACCGTCTCTACAGAATCCCCGTCAGGCTGAGTCACCAGCAGGCTGGCACGCGGAGTTCGCCCGAAGGTTTACGATAAACTCAAGAAACAAACGCGCTTGGGAACAAGCCTCGAGAGACACTGTACCTTCGAAACTGTTTGTGATGGACCTCGCTCTTGAAAGACGCTGAATTGCGGATCACTGGCGGACAGCCCCAGGTCTGCGCACACGCACTTTCCGTTCTGTTGCAATGACAAAGCAACCTGCCCAGCCGCTTACCTCTTCCTGGTCAAAGAGCTCGGTGGCACGAGCGATTAAGTTCCGTCGGCTGGGCGAGCGCAGGCGTATGAGCACGATCCCGTGGTGCGTCCCGGGCACAAACTTTCGCGCGTCCGAGAAATCCAGGTCTTGTGTGATGAGAACGCGGTCTTCGCGCTGTGCCCCTTCCCAGATGTCCAGGTCAGCGTGCCCCGAGAGGCCTTCTTCCCACACGGTTTGAACGTCGTGTAGGCGCGCTCGGAGTTCAACCGCGATTTGCAGAGGGAGGTCTTCATCAAGTTTGACTTTCATCGAATTTGAGGAACTGCGGGGACGGGCAAATCCTCTTCAGCCGAAGCAGCAGCGAACACGATTGCAGCTTGGATATCCAGGGGGCTCAGGCTGGGAAAATCAGCCAGGATCGCCTCGGGTGTATCTCCGGCCGCAAGGCTTGCAAGCACGGTACGTAGCGTGACCCTCGTTCCTTTGAAGACCGGTTCTCCTCCACAGATTTGAGGGTCACGAATGATGCGTTGGTCGAAATGTACCACAAGGTCGCCAAGACCAGCCATATTCTGCCCTCCTCGCTTGCTGCCTATCTTAGCACTAGCCTGTTCCGACCCAATTGATTTCCTAGCCACCATCCATCAGTAAAATCGGCCAAAGCTCGTTAATCGAAGTTATAGAGTGAAATGGCGCGCTCTCCACAGCGTGCACGCCGTGGTGTGCCTAAGATCCGGTTGACAGGGCCGAAGCCTTTTATAGACCTGACGAGATGCCTCTGACACGGTTTACATCCTAAGTGTCTCGACGGCCTGCCCTCGGGTTACTTTTAGCATGGCTCGATGCGGGCACTTGCAGGGGCGCTGTGTCTGTGTTAAGATTACATTTGTAATATATTGTCATACATGTTTATTTTCGATACTTCGACGCTGATTCTGATCGCGAAGACGGAAACACTCGACCCCTTCCTACGTGGTGTCGAGCTCGAGGTTGCCATTCCGCTTGAGGTTGAGAAGGAGTGCTGCAGGGTTAAGAAATCGCTGGATGCGCTCATGATTCAAAAGGCGCTGGATGAAGCGAGAATCAGAGTCATCGCTGTCAAGGACAGGAAGCTCGTTACGAAATTGCAAGGAGACTTTGGGCTCGGCAGGGGCGAAGCGGAAGCCATCGTCCTGGCTCTCGCGGAGAAAACTCGGGTCTTGGGCATCGATGACAAGAATGGGATCAATGCGTGCAAGTTACTTGGCGTTGCGTTTACGACGGCGATAGGCATCCTGGTGCGAATGCGCGAGAAGCGAATATTTACGACGAACGAGTCCCTCGTGAAACTTGAGGGACTGGCAAAGCATGGGCGTTACAAAAGGTCAATTCTTGAAGACGCCAGGCGGAAACTGGGGACAGCGACATGACGAAGACGATGAGCATTCGAATGGATCGTGAGAATTTCGAATTTCTGAACGAGCTCACAAAGGAACAAAAAAGTGATCTTTCGAAGGCCGTGCGGGATATGGTCACCCGGGGCAGAGTCTTACTCGCGGTGGAAAGGTACAAGAAGGGCGAAGCATCGCTGGGCAGAGCTGCCGAGCTTGCTGGAGTCCCCGTGGGGCAGATGATGACGATCTTGACCGAGTTCGGGGTGGAGAGCAGGATCGAAGATGAGGATTATCTCCAAGGACTCGCAGTGCTCCGAAAGGCTTGGTGACGATTTCTGAAAGCTGCCGATGGCGCGGGACCGCACGCCTTGGTTCCTCGTGGAAGTCAAGTTGAGTGAAACGAGCAGGTCTTGCGGTGTTAATCAAAGTAGCAGCGAACGCGGCCGATGTTTCTTACCCGGTGCTTATTCAGTTGGATTTCTCTTGCCCGCAATTTTGCTTCTCTTGAATCCTTCGAGTGCCCATCGCAAACGAAGACCGTGGCAGTAGTGACCAAGGTTCCGCGCCCCAGTGCAGCGTCCAACGCCGACTGGGCACTGAGTTGATGGCTGCCCCTGGCCGCAGTGAATCGTTCTTGGATTCGTTCTTCAGAGAAACCGGTATCAGCATTGACTGGGCCTTGCATGAATCGGTTTGGCGGACCGCTGGCCGAGCCTTCCAGGGTTACGCCGCGCGTCGAAGGAAACAACGAGACGCGGGCCCCCGCCGCATTCTGGCGGACTTCCTGATCGGCGCCCATGCTCTAGAAGGCGGCCACTCACTGCTCACGCTCGACGATCATCTCTATCGCACAGCATTCCCGCATCTCGCCGTAGTAAGGGTCTAGCTACCGTCATCAGTCGGCGTCCAACTCCTCAGCGGTGATGCACATAGGTGTGGCATGTGGTGCAGAGTGTGATCAGATTCTCGTCGGAGTCATGGCCGGAAAATACAATGATGTTCTTAAAACATCGGGAGGCCGACATGGAGAGGGTGACAAACTGCCTCAAGTGCCGTCGCCCTGGGAAAACTGGGCGGGTCGAAGGGCGGCAAGATCCGGGCGGCCAAGCTAACTCCGGAAAGAGAAGCGAGATTGCGCGTAATGCCTACTCGCTCGGTGGGCTAAAGCCAGGGAAAGAGCCCAGAAGAATGACCCTCAAGACAGAACCTGATCGGGTGAGATCCCTGCCAGGATTGACGTGGGACGGCTTCGGGTCAGACCTGGATCATGTAAGTGCTGGCCGAACTGTCCGGGCGAATGGCCGGAGCAAACAGTCCAGCATCAACAAGGCGAGGCAAGATTACGTCGGTCGCCTTCAATGAAGTAGCGCCTTACATGGGGGAGTCCACCATCAGCTCGAACTTTAATCGCTCCCCGCGAATGGCCGACAAAGCTTCCCTCCGACATTTCTCAAGCTTCTCACTCTTGGATTCAAACATATACCCTCACTGGCGCGGACATGCGACCGCCCGCGCGTGCTGATTTCCTCACGCGTGAACCGGGGCCACCTGGTGAATCCGCCGCACATGGATTTGCTTCTCACGCTTGCGCGTTTGGGCGATGTCGTAAGAGCCTTGCATCCGCATGAGCGTGTCCATCTTCACTCCAAAGGCTTTCTCAATGCGGAGCGCCATATCCCCGGAAAGGTCAGCCTTGCCGTTAAGCAGGCTGGACAGCGCGGGCCGGGAAACCTTGAGCGCTGCCGCCGCCGCGGTCACCGACAGGCCCGCGGGCTGGATAATCTCCGTCCGAATGAAATCTCCGGGATGGGGCGGGTTCTTCATAGGCATGGCGTTTTACTCCTTAATTGTCCTAGTGGTAGTCTTCCAAATTTAGGTCGCAGATTTCGCGCTCTGCGATGTCGATACGGAACGTCAAACGGCGGTTACGGGTGACGCTGAGGCTCCAAGTGCCCTTGCGGTCGCCGGTCAGCGTATGCACCTTTCACGCTGGGAGCGAGCGTAATTCCTCGGGGTCTTGCATGTATCGAGGAAGGCCAGCATCTTGCGGAGCTTGTCCACGGTATCGGGCGGAACGCCTTTTGTGCTGTCTTCCGCGTAGAGCCTCTTCAGGCCCTTATGAGCAAAATTCCGTATCTTCACCCATGTGACTGTAGCCTGTAGCTTAACACTTGTCAAGTACGGCCCTTACCGGGGCCGGCCCGAGCGCTCTCGGAGGAACCAGCGGGATCGTGATCGACAACCAATTGTCGAACGGTGGGACGAATATCTATTTCGCGACCATGGAGGCTGGGTCCGTGAACGGCCAGCAGTGCAATGTATCAGGCGGAACTGCAACTCCCCATTGCCGTGAAGCTGACCCGGTCAGCTTTACAGTAAGGGGGGTCTGCTTTTAGAACATCCTTATCTTTTGTGGCCAGAGACTTCGTGAATAATTCCTAAGAAGGGCTCGCTCGGCAGCGAGAAGGAGATGGAGCTGCCTCCATCTCCTTCCTCAATCGTGCCAAGAACCGAGTGTTCCTCAAAGTGCAATCGAGGTGGCCTAACCCAACTTCCGCGGTGTTTGGCTGATTTTCGCCTATTCCGCGACTGAAGTTCAGAGCTCCTGATCTCGCCCAGTAGATCCTGTCAGGCAGTGACAACGGAATGATTCTAGAGACGCCGACGTTCCTTCATCAGGTCCATTATCGCGTACATCGTAAAATAGTCCGGACTAGTTTACGGCAGACACGAAACCTTCCGCAGTGCCGGGATCGATCTCCGAAGACTGGGGCAATCTCCTCGACCCATTCCCGCTAGGCGGGAAATTCCGGAAAAAACTGTCCTGCGGGCGGTGGAATCGCTTGGTGCTGTAATGTGTGGGCCACCTATCAAACGATGGTCACTGTGAGGTTCCCATTAAGCGGGCCAGATGGAGTTCGGTTCCTTTCAGAAGGCCACTGTTATCACATCGTCCCAGGTGTGAAGAAGCCATCGAGAGGGATTCAGCGTGCCGGTTGATCAAACCGTTGCGGCTTGCCTGTGTGGGCTGGTAGGTTCTCTGCATGGGTTCGGTCTTCCTGGTCCCCGTCCTAACTCCACACGGCCACCTCACTTTGATCGAGGATCGCGACGCATCGGCTCTTGAGCCCGAGCTTGCGCAACGTCTACAGGATGCCTTCGTGCGTGGATCGGGCCACGCTCTGCTCCAACTCGGCGCCAGTGAAGTCGGAGTCGCGCTTCCTCCCGTCTTCTCCTATTGGCGAGAATTCGGCGCGCGCTACGTGACGGCCGTTTGCACTCTGCCGGAAGGTGGAGCCCGGTCCATAAAGAGGCATATTCCATCTCCGCCCGATGCAGAACTGGCTTGGCTGGCTCTCGCGGCGCCCCCGATGACTGGGGCGGAGTACCTGACGGCAAGTGTCCTTCAGGGTCTCTGGCAAGAACTGGACAGCGCTTTCGGGCTGGAATTATCTGAATCGAAGTGCGGCGTTCAGGATTTCTTGAAGCGCCGCAACGCGGCGTGGAACCTTGTCGGCCGCGTGCACTTCAACCTCGCCGAGAACCGCAAGGACGAGGCCGCCCCATTCGCCTTTCTCGCAACTTATACCACTCGACTGTCGGCACACGCCAAGGCCCAACATCTTCCGCTAGGGCAGGCTCTCCGCGAGTATGCGGGCGCGGCCAACAAGGATCGCCTGCTGTCGCTGCTTCTCCCCGTTCAGCAAGCCTCGGAAAGCTGCTCGTGGCTGAAAGCCATGGTCGATGCGGGCGAGATCTTCCACCCATTGCGGTGGAGGCCGCACGAGGCCATGCAGCTTTTGAGAGATGTCCCGCAACTGGAGAGTGCGGGCGTAGTGGTGCGGATGCCAGCGACCTGGCAAGCCAACCGGCCTCCGCGCCCGCAGGTGACGGCCAAAGTTGGCGGTAAGGTGTTGTCGGGAGTGGGCCAGGATGCACTGCTCGATTTCCGCATGGAAGTCACGCTCGACGGGGAAACATTGACCGCAGCCGAGGTCCGGGAGTTGTTGGCTAAATCGGATGGGCTCGCGCTGGTTCGAGGGCGTTGGGTGGAAGTTGATCGGGAGCGGTTGAGCCGAATGATGGAATATTTCGGCCAGGTCGAGCGGACCGCTGCCGAAAGTGGTCTCAGTCTTCGGGAAGCCATGCGCATGCTCGCTGGGGCCGATGTGGCTGTGGGCGGCGAATCTGCTGCCAGCGAAGCGGACTGGGCGCAGGTCGTAGCGGGTCCGTGGCTCGCGGAGACTCTGAGGGGATTGCGCAGTCCGGAGGGATTGGCTCGCATCGATCCCGGCTCGGCTCTGAACGGTACTCTGCGGCCCTACCAGCAGGTGGGCGTGCGCTGGCTTTATCTCCTCGCCAAGCTCGGCCTCGGAGCCTGCCTCGCCGACGATATGGGATTGGGCAAGACCATTCAAATACTCTCGTTGTTGCTGGTGTTGCGAAAGCAAAACCGCGGCGAACGGAAACCAAGTCTTCTGGTTGCACCCGCTTCGCTTCTCGCCAATTGGGCGTCGGAACTGGAGCGGTTTGCGCCGAGTTTGAGTTCGCTCATCGCTCATCCTTCGGCGCTGCCCGCAGCCGATCTCATGACGCTCGCGCCCGAGCGTCTGCAGGATGTCGATCTGGTGATTACGAGTTACGGCTCGTTGCTGCGAATTCCATGGCTCGCGGAAGCCTCTTGGCGCTTGGTTGTGATCGATGAAGCACAAGCCATCAAGAATCCGGATGCCAAACAAACCCGGATCGCCAAGATGCTGAAGGCGCAGGCGAAGTTTGCGCTCACCGGCACGCCCGTCGAAAATCGGATTGGCGACCTCTGGTCCATCTTTGATTTCATCAATCCCGGGCTGCTCGGATCGTCGAAGGAGTTTTCAAACTTCGTGAAGCGCCTGGAGGATCGGCCCCACAATCCGTACGCTCCACTGCGTGAACTGGTGCGCCCCTACATTTTGCGGCGACTGAAAACCGACAAGACGGTGATCGCAGACTTGCCGGACAAGACCGAGGTTAAGGCGTTCTGCCAACTCAGCCGCAAGCAGGCTGCCCTCTACAAACAGGCAGTGGAAGAACTAACAGAGGCGCTCGATGGCGCCGATGGCATCCGTCGTAAAGGTTTAGTACTTTCATTCCTGATGCGGTTCAAGCAGATCTGCAACCACCCGTCGCAGTGGCTGGGCGACGGCGCTTGGAGCGAAGAGGACAGCGGCAAGTGGGCGCGCTTGCGCGATATCGCCGAAGTCATTGCCGCCAAACAAGAGAAGGTTCTCGTCTTCACTCAGTTTCGGGAGATGACGGCTCCGCTCGCGGCGTTTCTAGGATCGATTTTCGGGCGCGCCGGGCTGGTGCTTCACGGGGAAACCGAAGTGAAGAAGCGCAAGGATCTGGTACGCCGGTTTCAAGAAGAAGAGGCTGTACCTTTCTTCGTGCTTTCTCTCAAAGCGGGCGGCGCCGGCCTCAACCTCACTGCCGCATCCCATGTGGTTCACTTCGACCGCTGGTGGAACCCCGCGGTTGAGAACCAAGCCACGGATCGCGCTTTCCGCATTGGACAAAACAAGAACGTGCTGGTACACAAGTTCGTCTGCCGGGGAACGGTCGAGGAAAAGATCGACCAAATGATCGAATCAAAGCGGCAGCTTTCGAAGGACTTGATCGAGGGCGGGGCTGACCTGCTCCTGACTGAATTGCAAGACCAAGAACTGCTAAAGTTGGTGGCGCTGGATCTCAATACGGCGCTTAAGGAGGCTTGATCCATGTACGACGGCTGGGGATGGAGACCTTATGTGTCGGTGGCGGAGCGCCGGCTGGAAGCCTTGCGCAAAATGGACGTGCGCAGGAAGAAAGGGCACTCCGTTTCGCCGGTGATGATTCAAGGGCGGACGATCGTCAGTACCTTTTGGGGCAAGGCGTGGTGCGATAACCTCGAACGCTACAGCGACTTTGCCAACCGCTTGCCGCGCGGGCGAACCTACGTGCGTAATGGTTCCGTGATCGATCTTCAGATTTCTTCCGGTGAGATCAAAGCGCTGGTCAGCGGTTCGGAGATTTATGAAGTAGCAGTGAAAGTCGCCCCGGTCACGAAGGCGCGCTGGCGGTCCATTTGCAAAGACTGTGCCGGCGCGATTGATTCGTTGATCGAGCTTCTGCAAGGACGCCTG
>Ga0208820_1000998_pt1 | contig 17156 bp, 10 predicted proteins | sample June2015DPH_16_5_FD_184713 | JGI IMG/M metagenome (GOLD analysis project Ga0208820, IMG submission 184713) | Peatland microbial communities from SPRUCE experiment site at the Marcell Experimental Forest, Minnesota, USA - June2015DPH_16_40... | ecosystem: Environmental > Terrestrial > Soil >...
GGAAACGAATTGCCGCTCAACACCCGACTGGACGGTCTCGGGAGGTTCGGCAATGTCGGTCCGGGACAAACTGAGCACTTCGCGGACGGAATCCACGACCAGTCCGGTTTTGACGCCGTTCAGGTCTACAATGATGATGCGGGTGTGGTCGTCGGCGGAGCGCAGGTCAAGATCGAAACGCTTGCGCGTGTCCACCACCGGAACCACCTCGCCGCGCAGGTTGGTTACGCCCTCGACGTAGTCGGCCGCCTTCGGGACCTTGGTGATTTTCGACAGCCGGTCGATTTCCTGGATCTGCGCGATGGGGATGCCGTACTCTTCATCCCCCAGGGTAAAGGTGACCAACTGAACCTCATCGCTCGCCGCCACGTTGCCCTCTCTCTCGGCCTCCGGATGGCCGCCGTCTACCTGTGGCGACTGCTCGCCGGCGGAATTCGTCAAGCGCTCCAGGTTCTCCCGTTTCAGGATTTGCGTGGGATCGAGCAACAGCAATAGCCGCTTGCCCTCGTCCAAGCGGGCGATGCCCGAAAGATCGCGCCCATCGCCCGCGACCGTGGCGGGAGGCGGGTCGACGAATTTCCGCGACACCTGGAGAACCTCGTTGACATGATCGACGACCAGACCGAGCAGCATCCCGCCCGCATCGACCACCACAATGCGCTGGTCGTCCTGGATGTTGGCGGCGATCTGTTGTTCGAACCCGGCCAGCGTGGTGGTGAATTCTGTACCCACCTCGCTCATGTCCTCAAGGCAGGCTCCCATCCCGGCGGCGTCGCCGCAGGATTCGCATTGCCGGCCTTGCTTGGCGGACCGCGCCAGTCTCTCGTCGAGCGTTCGCAGCAGGGCAATGCCATCCATCAAGAACTGGCTCGAACTGCTGAATTCGGCGACCCAAGTGCGGAACGTCTCGGATGCGGCGAGGGTCCACTCGTGTTTCGCGTCCGCCGCCCGCGAGCGGAGAGCGGTGAGCCAATTCTCGAAGGCGTGGCGAACCACCCCGGACTTGGCAATGTGCTCGTCGGCCATGGACGGCAGGTGCAGTTGCCGCCGCAGGTCGATGATGGGGAGCAGTTGTCCCCGGACCGTCAGCACCCCCAGCACGGAGTCGGGTGCGTTCGGTACTTTGGTCGGAGTTTCGACGCGCAGGATCTCGCGTACCCGCTCCATGGGGAATGCGAACTCCTCCTTGGCAACCTGAAACGAAACCAGTTGCTGCAGGTCGTCCGCGGCGGCATGGTCGGCGCTCGCCGAGGCTTTTTCTTTCTGCTGAGCGCCGGTTGCGCCGGTTGTGGAAGACGCTGCCGCCGTTTTGGCGCCGTCCATTTTCAGGTCGCAGACCTTGGAGGCGTCCAGCGCCATGATGATGCGCGCGCCGGAATCGAGTTTGACCACCCCATTGAGGTATTCGGTGCTGGCGCCGCGGATGGCCGCCGGCGGCGCCTCCATGTCGGCTCGCGACACGCTGGTCACCTGCTTGACGCAATCGACGCGCAGGCCCATCTTCACTCCTCCGACGTCAATGACCAGGACGCGCGTGCTGTCATTGTCTTCGGCATGCTCCATGCCGAAGCGAGGGCGGATGTCAATGATGGGCAACACGACTCCGCGCAGGTTGGCGATGCCCTGCACGTAATCCGGCGTGCGCGGCACCTTGGAAAGTTTGGGCGGCCGGATGATTTCCTGCACCGACATGATGTCAAAGCCGAATTCTTCGTCTTTGAGCATGAAGGTGACCAGTTGGGTTTCATCCTTGGCGCCGGTGTTGGCGCCGGTGTTAGCGCCGGTGTTAGCGCCAGTGACAGCGCCAGCAGCGATATGGTCCGAGCTTGACATGGGTCAGTCTTCTCCTCTTTACGCGTCCTGTTTACGCGTCCTGTGTGCGGCGTGTGTGTGCGAGCCAATCAGAACGCGTTATCCGTTCTGCAGTTGGTCGGCCTGCGATGCAATCTCCTCGACCGCCTGGGCGATTTCCTGCGCCGCAGTCAGCCCCTGTTCGGCAGCGGTCGCGGCTTCGGTTGCCGCCTTGGTCATTTCTTCCGCCGAATCGTTGATCAGCTTGCTGGCCTTCACCGCCTGCTGCAGGGCCGCCATGGACTCCTCGGCCCCCTTGGCGATCTCCTTCATGCCCGCCAGTACCACGCCCGCATCGGTCGCCATCTTCTCCAGGTTCCCGCTGCTGACCTTGGCGCGTTCGGCCTCGGATTTGGCAATAGTGCCGGCCTGCTGAATATCGCCAGCCACTTTGACGATCTGACCCTGAATGCCCTTCACCAGTTCCTTGATTTTGTCGGCGTTGTCGCTGCTCTCGTTGGCCAGCGAGCGGATGTCTCCCGCCACTACCGAGAAGCCCCTTCCATATTCGCCGGCGCGGGCCGCTTCCACGTTGCCATTGACCGCTAACATGCGGGTCTGCACCGTGACCATGATGATGGCATCCACGATCTTGTCGATGCGCCGCGTACGGCCTTCCAGTTCCAGTACATTTTTCGCCGAAGCGATCGAGGCTTCCGCGGCCATGCCGATGCTTTCGATCATCTTGTCGACCGCGGTCCGATTCTCGGCCAGCATCTTTTGCAGAGCGGCGCCGCGCTCGGCGCCCTGGGTGGCGCCCTCGCTCATCTGTTTGCCATTACGATCCAGTTGCTGGCTGGCGGTCATCGAAGCCTCGCAGGCTTTGGCCGTCACGTCCGCCGCCTTCGAGATCTGCTGAATGGCCGTCGAGATCTGATTCGACGAGGCCTTGACCTCTTCCGCATTGGCCGACAGTTCTTCCGCGGCCGCCGCCAGTTCTTCCGCCGATTTCTGCGCGTTGGTGGAAGTCTTCAAGGTCTCGGCCATCTCCGACAGGCTGTTCGAGGCTTGCGCCATTTCGGTGTAGGCCTTGTTCTGCTCTTCGACCGCCCGCTGCGACTCCGTGCAAGCCGACGAAGCTTCTTCGGAGGCGCTCCCAATCTGTTCCGCTCCTTTCAGGTATTCCTTGGCGCCGCTGAGCGCCTGCGTGGCGTTTTGGGCGATGACCTGCGCCCCGTCCTGCAGCAGGATGAAGTCTTCGCCAACCTTCTTCAGCGTGGCCGTGACCGCTTTGGCTTTTTCGACTTCGTCGCGTGCCTTCTTGCCGGCGCTTTCCGTGTCCGCGGCCACGACTTTGACCTGGGTCTGGATCTCGTTCACTACTTCCTGAATACCGCGGGCGCTCTTCTCGCTCATCTCGGCGAGATTGCGGACTTCGTCGGCGACCACGGCAAAACCCTTGCCGTGCTCTCCGGCCCGCGCGGCTTCGATGGCGGCATTCAGAGCCAGAAGGTTGGTCTGATCCGCGATGCGCACCACCGCATGCACGATCTTGCCGATCTCCTCCGACTGCTTCTCCAACTCCACGATCATCTTGGCCGATTCCAGGTTGGCGGCGCCCGCATCATTGACGCCTTTCGTCAGGTTTTCAATGTCCCTGGTGGTGGCGCCGGAAAGCTCGCTCAGAGCGTTGATCTTTTGCAGGGAGACTTCCGCCTTCTTGTTGGCGCCGTCGGACGCCTTTTCGATCTGGTTGATGGCGGCGCGCGATTCCTCGGCCGCAGCGGACGCCTGCTGGGTCTGGGTGGCAATGCTCTGCATCGTCTTTTCGAGTTCCTGAACGGCACTGGTCGCTTCCGTTATGGCACTCCCCACCTCCTCCGTCGCAGTCGACAGCTTCTCAGAAACGGCCTGCACCCGGGCCAGAGTGCGAGCGCGAGCCTTATCGTCGGCCATTTTTTTCGTCGCCAACGTACTCTTGGCGCCAGCGTGCGCCGCCCCGTGGGCGCCGGCGGAGGGCTGCTGGGAAGCAAGCCGGTTAAAAGAAGGCTGACCCACAGGTGGAACCGTTGAGTCGGTGGAAGTCTCAAGTCCATTTGGCTTATTCATATTCGAAACTCCTAAATTTTTCCTTTGTCGATGAGTTAGAAACCGCTTACTTTTCTTCTTGATCCCATGTGTTGTTGACTAGATCGGCTGTAGACCGTTGGACTGTAATATGAGCGTTCGACAGTTCGTTCGTATGCTCCCGGCCAGTCGAAAAATGAACTTCAGATTGTGGCCAGACTCGTCGAAGACCACATCTTTTTTTTCTAATGTTCTCTTCGGGTGGCTGCATGTGCGTCTCCGTCCTTACAGAACGGATACCTTTGGGTGATTACTTTCGCTAACGGGTGTAGGCCAGACTACGACGGTTGCCAGCAGGTGCCACGGGCGGGCGAGATGCGGACAAGCAGCACGCTTGGCCGCGCTTGGTCTGCGATAAGAACCGCATGCGCTAACAAGCGCTTGTGCGGATCCGTGCGTAGGGTGCCCCTGACGTGACCGGCGATTTTTGTAGCAAGTGGAATAAGGGAGAATCCACTTGGAGGAAGAGCTGGCCATGCCGATCAAGAAATGGCCGCTGCTTCCCATCCGCTTTCGAGATGTACCGCCGCTTCACCGACGAAGGGCGATATCGGCCTGCTCGCAACGCCGCTTCGATCTCCGCTAGAAACTCTCTCACGCCTCGTTGTTCGATCGCGTGGATTGTTTCCTCGTCGACTCCTGCTGCGCCGCCGTTGCTGCGCACTCGCCTCCATGCTTCCCACATAATGAATGAGGAGTCATGAAAGACTACAAAGCGGTCTTTGATGGAGTCGAGTCAACACTTTTCAAGAGGACTTCCTACGCTCCGGACGCCGCATTCGCTCTGGACGACTGCGAGGATAACCGCCCTCAAAGAGGGCATCTCTGTGCAAGAGCTCGTCACCAAAGCCATCCGTGAGTACGTGAAAGGCGGTCGGTCATGAGCAGACGAAGGGGAGCAGGCACGATCTATAGACAGCCGGGATGCTCCACCTGGACGATTCAGTTCTACAAGAACGGGAAGCGTATCCGGGAGGCAACGGGTGAGGCTGACTACGCCGCGGCCCGGCAGACGTTGAATCAGAGATTGGGCGCAATCGCTAAAGGTGAGTTTATCGAACGCGATCGCAAACCAGTGCTTGTCTCAGAGCTCTATGAAGCGCTGGAGCGACACTACCGTGTCAACGCACGCAAGTCGGCTGACGCGCTCGCCCGACGATGGAAACATCTGAAAGGCTACTTCGGCGACACGGTTGCCCAAAACGTCACGACGGAGCTGTTGGAGGAGTACGTCGATTCACGGATCCGCGAAGGCGCGGCCAATGCGACCGTGAACCGTGAACTGGCGTGCTTGAAAACGGCCTTCCGCATCGGCTACGGCAAGCGCCGGCTGCTGCGGTTGCCGCTCTTCCCTCACCTCAAGGAAGACAACGCACGAACCGGTTTCGTCGAAGATGCCGACTACGCACGGCTCACCGCGAAAGCCGGTGAACTCTGGTTGCGCCTCTTCCTGGAGTTGGCTTACACCTACGGCTGGCGCAAGGCGGAATTGCTCGGGCTGCGCGTCCGCCAGTGCGATCTGATCGCGACGAGCATTCGCCTCGAAGCCGCGCAAAGCAAGAATGGCCAGGCCCGCGAAGCGGTCATGACCGGAGCCGTCTGCGAACTGGTAAAGCAGGCCGTCGCCGGCAAAGGCCCGGATGATTTCCTGCTCACCCGCGAAGGCAACAAGCCTGTGCGCGATTTCCGCAAAGCCTGGCAGAATCTGGCAATCAGTGCCGGGCTGGGAAAGATGATCTGCCGCGACTGCGGGAAGACCGTCATCACAGCAAAGTGCGAGTGTGGCAGCCGTGGCCTTCGTTACGTCGGCAAGATCGTCCACGATTTTCGGAAAAGCGCTGCGCGTGCTTTGCGCCCTGCTGGCGTGGCCGAGTCTGTCATCATGTCGATCGGAGGCTGGAAGACGGCTGCCATGTTCCGCCGATACGCGATTGTCTCCCAGTCCGATCAGAAGGTTGCGGTCGAGAAACTTGAGCAGCAACGTCGCGAAAGTTCTTGGCAGGCCACTTTCGAAAACAGCCAAGATTTCAGCCATGATTCGGCCTTTAGCACCGAGGCGGAAGCCGAAGCCATGAAGACGAGGCTGAACTGAAATGGCAGCAACGGCTGGAGTTTAGATGGTGCCCGGAGACGGAATCGAACCGTCACGTCCTGTTAGGGACCCGGGATTTTAAGTCCCGTGCGTCTGCCAGTTTCGCCATCCGGGCTGGCAGGTAAGCTATTGAAAACAGTGTATCAGTTCACCACGCGTACCTGAGCAGGTAACGCGATCGTGACCGAGTTGAGTCACAAACGGCTTTTTCTCCGCTTCGGTTTGCATCTTCCGCGCCGCCTCGCGCATATCGCCTTCGGAGACGATGTTGTATCGGTCGAAGACACTCCGCGTCTTGTGGCCCGTCACGCACATGGCAACTCGCTCTGAGATTCCCGAGCGCACCATCGGTCACGGCCAGGTAGTCTTTCAGTCGGGACGAAATCCGCTCGTCCATGAGGTCTCGAATCTGATCCAATGACAGGTCGGTGGTCACCACGGTTGGCCGGCAGTCGTTGCGTGGCGGTCCAAAACGTCGAGTAGGATTCTTCGTTCGTGGTCGCTCAAACTGCCCGCTCCGATTGAACTGAACTTGCTGGGTTGAACGAGGGCGCCGAATGCGAACGCGGCCGTCCTGTGCGAAGCGCTCAAGCAACTGGACGCCTTGTTGCAGCATGCGATCCCAGGTGTCGTTGCCCGAGTAGGTCAGGCTCATGTCCTTGCACACGCCCCACTGCTTTGATCACATGCAATCTAATTTCTCGTTGCCCCTTCGTTTTGGGCACGGCTGTAGAGGGCAAGCTCAGGATTCTGACGGCAGGCAAGAGGGCATTCTGATGTGATTTGCGCGTTGTCTTAGGTGGGATTACTGGGTCACTCCATATCAGGTAAGAGTAGCCGACCAACCGCTCGGAGGGTTGATGAGCGGGCGCTTTCAAGGTTAAAGCTTCTTACAATCCTGTCCTGGCTGCGGGCTTTCCGGGCGCCGATGATGGCCCGCTGGCAATCTCCAGCCCCGCCTTGCGCAAACCGTCAATCAGCTGTTCCACGTACTCGGGAGCAAACCACTTCTCATAATGCTTGCGTACCTTCGCGGCGACGTCGGGCCGCAATTTGAGCAGGTCCTGCAGGGCTTTTCCGGCCGCATCCCGTTCTCCGAGCTGCCCGAAGGCGGCTGCCAGCATCATGTGCGCACCGTAGTGGCCCGGCAGATTGACCTTGAGAGCGAAACCCAGTGCGGCACGGTAGTCCCCCTGGCGGTACGAGTTGTAGAAGTCGGCAAACCAGTACCATCCGGGATGATTGGGATTGAGCTGTTTGGCGCGCCCCGCCAGCGCCAGGCCGCGCTCCCAGTCGCCCGCGTAGTTCAGCAGCGCACCTAACATAGCCATGGAGTTGCCGTCCATGGGGTTAAGAGCAACGGACCGCTCCGCCGCATTGCGGAAGCTTTGGAATTCCTTTTGGAAGAAGAACGCGTGGGCCAGGCTGAAATGGGCCAAATGATTGGATGGCGCTGCCTCGACGGCACGCCGCGCGGCGTTTAACCCGCTCGTCAGGGAATCAGCCTGAAGGTTGAATCCTTGTCCGTACTCCTGTACGCACAGTAACGCCAGCATAGCCCAGGCATCGGCATAAGACGGCGCCTTCCGCACCGCCAATTCCAGGCCAGACCACGCAGCGGCCAGATCTTCGGGGGTGATCCGTTCCAAGTAGCCGAAGCTGCGCAGCACCGCCTCGTAGGGGCTCAACTGCTCGGGAGCGAGGCTGCGCACAGCCTCAATCATGCTCCGGGGCAGAACCCCGTTCATATCGGCAACGGTTGAAACAATCCTCGGAACCAAGTCATCCTGCAGCGCGAAAATGTCCTCCGGGATGAAGGCGCGTTCATAGTTCTCGGCCCAAAGATGAGCGCCGGAGAGTGCGTCGACGAGCTGAACCGCGAGGCGCAGCTTGGTTCCGGCCTGGCGAAGGCTTCCTTCCATGACGTAGCGAGCGCCCAGTTCTTTGCCGGCAGAGCGGACGTCAACTGCATCGTGAGCGTAGCGCGCCGTCGAACTCCGCGCGATCACCCTTAGGTAGGAGAATCGCGACAGGCCTGTAACGATGTCCTCGGTCAGCCCCTCGGCCAGAGCCGTGAGATCAGCGTTGCCGCCGCTGTATTTGAATGGCAGCACAGCGACCCAGAAGCCTTCCTCGGCGCGGGCCGCGCCCGAGTCAGCGGTGGGCACGGCACGCGATGTCGGGGTCGTTGCCGGGGCCACCTTCTGGGATGTCTGTCGCGACAGATCGCGGAACTCATTGCTGACGTCGCGTGCCGTCTGCAGCCGGTGACGCGGATCCTTCTCCAGACAGCGGCGGATGATGCGCGCCAGATCGCTGGGCAGATCGGATCGCACGTCTGTGACAGAGGGTGGATTATCCCGCAGAATCGCGGAGACCAACTCAGCCGAAGAATTCCCCTCAAAGGGACGCCGTCCCGTCGCCATCTCGTGGAGCACGACGCCCAGCGAGAAAATGTCGGTGCGATGGTCGAGCGGGCGGCCCGATGCCTGTTCCGGAGACATGTAGGCTGGTGTCCCCATCACCACGCCCACTTGCGTTTGGCTGGCTGAGGTCATCGTGGCGTCGCCAAGGCTGCCTCCGCGAACATCTTTTGCTAGTCCAAAGTCCAGCACCTTGACGCGGCCTTCGTTCGAGACCATGACATTGGCGGGCTTCAAGTCGCGATGCACGATGCCTTTTTCATGCGCGGCCGCCAGCGCGTCGCCCAGCGCACTGGCAATCTCGACGATCTGCTCGACCGGGAGCCCGCCTGCCGGAATAAGGCGGTCGAGTGGCTGCCCTTCGACGAGTTGCATCGTCAGGAAGTGAACGCCGTCGGATTCCTCCACCGAGTGGATGGTGACGATGTTCGGATGGTCGAGTTGGGCGAGAGCTTTGGCCTCACGGCGAAAGCGCGCGAGCCTCTCCGGATCGTGAGCCATTTCGGCGGGCAACACCTTGAGTGCTACGTCGCGGCCGAGTTTTGTGTCGGTGGCGCGATACACCTCACCCATGCCACCCGCGCCTAACGGTGATTGGATTTCATACGGGCCGAGTTTTGTCCCAGGAGCGAGGGCCATGAGTGGCAGCGATTATAACCTTGGCACCGTTTGCACAGTATCTTTAGGCCTCAGGTGGACGATGATTTGTTGCGCGGACAAGTGAATTCCAACTGGCTATTGTTTCACAATGTCGAGAACGCGAATGGGTGTAAAATATTGCCCGCAAAAAGGAGATTCCGGATGAAGTCACTATTCGGGGCAGTTTTCACGCGCAACTGCCTCTTCGCTTTAACACTTGTCACCCTTGCGATGACCGCAACCCCTTCTGCCTGTGCCCAGAGCGATGGGACCACGACCGGCGGCAATGTACATTCCGTGCAAGTAATGGACGCGGTACACAGGTTCTACCAGGCCTACAACGATCATGACGCCAGCTTGTGGGAGCAGGCGCTGGCGCCCTCCTACGTTGGGCACGTCAACGGTCAGACGATCCCGAGCCGCGAGGTCGGCAAGGGATTCGTCGCGGCGCTGCTGACCGCGTTTCCGGACATCCACTACTCGATCGAGGACGCGCTGCAGGTGGGCGATCGCGCCGCCGTGCGCTGGTCGGCCACCGCGACCCACACTGGAAACCTCTTCGGGTTGGCGCCCACGCAGAAGAAGGTCAGCCTGATCGGCATGACGATCTTCCGCGTCCAGAATGGACAAGTAGCCGAACTCTGGGACGTCTGGGACGAGGCCGGGTTGATGAAGCAGTTGGGGGCGGCCAAGTAACGGAGGCGATGCAGGTCGAGATCGCTTCGCGGAATAGAGGAATCTTTCAAACTGGAGCCACGACAATAGCCGCCGCCTTCGCGCAGCCTGTGCAGCAAGCATTCGCAGTTGTCCAAGATCTCGCCAAACAATGGTCAGTATTCGCACAGCTGTTTAGTGGTTGTTTGACGTAATCAGGCGTGGGTGTTGAAAAACTCCTTCCCGCGAAATTCGAAGACAAGATCGCGTCAGGATGACCTAGGAACGCTCTTGACTTCTCTTCTTTTTCTGGGACAATAGGCTTCCCCGAACATCGGACTTCTGAGGCTTCGCATGGTTAAGTCACTGCTGTCGGTGTTGCTGTCTCTTCTGCTGGCTGCAACGCCCGCGTTTGCGTCTCCAACCGATAGTCAAACGGCCGGAGAAGTGAAGGCGCTTATTCCTGCCGCTTGGCGAAATTCGCAGCCGGTAAAGGTCAAAGACAGTCTCGAATGGAATGATCTGCTGCAAACTGGCGACCGAGGACGTTTGCGGGCCGGGCTCACCGACGGCTCCATTCTCAGTCTCGGCTCCAACGGCGCACTCAAGGTAATTAAGCACGATGCCGTATCGCAGCAAACTTCGATGTCTTTGAGCTATGGCCAGTTGCGCAGCCAGGTGGTCAAGATTACGCAGCCGGACGGCAAATACGAAGTCAGGACGCCAAACGCAGTGATCGGCGTCATCGGCACCGACTTCTACGTAGGTTATGAAAACGATCTCACCACGGTGGTTTGTTACGTCGGCAAAGTCTCCGTAACTGCGTTGGGTTCGGCGAAGGTTGTGAGAAAGTCCGAGCAGGCAAGCTCCGACCAATCGCTAGTCACTTTATCGCCAGGGCAGTTGGTCGTGATCGGAATGAAGGCCCCGGCTGAGGGATTTCCTCCCGAGTCCGAAGTAATTCGCGCTTCGATGCAAGACACAAATGTCAACCCTCGTCCTGTGTTTATTGCTCAACCAAAAGTCTGGATACCGATTGTGGGTGTTGTAGCAGGCGGTATTGCTACGGGCATCGTGCTGACTCGCGGGAGTGGGCCCTCTGCTATACCTCCTCCAGTTGTCTGTAATGCCGTTCCCAGGGCACGGTCGCAGTCGCAGTGCCAATGATGCAGCTACAGCGCGGTGAACCAGCACTTCAGCGCTGGGAAAAGTGGGAAGAATGACCTAAGTCCCGGAGGGACGACCGAGTGCTTACGATTGTTGCGCAACCCAAACCCTGGCGGACACTCTTAATAGTCTCCCTCATGCTCGTAACCGCAGGATGCACCCGCAAGCCGGGACCAGCCTCTACCTTAAAGCCGACCGCGCTTGGCGCCGCATTGGTAGAGTCGAGTGGAGGCAAGCAGATCGGCGCAACCGGCATGGTGCTCGCTCAACCCCTGGTCGTGCAGGTCAACGACGAGCAGGGAGCAGCTGTCACCGGAGCATTGGTCGAGTTCAGCGGCCCCGCAGGAGTCAGCTTTGACCCTCCGAGCGGGCTCACTGATTCCAGCGGACAGCTCAGCACCAACGTCGCTCTCGGCAGCACGGCGGGCCGGTATCAACTCACCGCGCACACATCGACGAAAGCGCAGAAGTCGGTCGACTTGAAGATCGAAGAAATCGCGCTGGGATATCAAGAGCAGGTGGGATTCCAGCTCGACAACAAGTATTGCGCTCGCTGCCACGATCCGGAGTCCACGCCGGAGCGCGTTTCCAATTACGACAATCTGGAGACCAAGCCGCACCCATTTACCGAGGGCGACACACTCAACAAAATGAGCGATGCCGAACTGACAGCCATCATCAGCCACGGCGGACCCGCGCTCAACAAATCCGCACTGATGCCGCCGTACGGCTATACTCTGAGCAAGACAGAGATCGAGGCGCTGATTTCGTACATCCGCTTGATCTCCGATCCTCCCTATCATGCCTCCGGAATGGTGTATGCACAAAAGTAGGGCCGGTCGGCTCGGCCTTATTCCGTTCGTGCTCAGCCTGAGCGTTTTCAGTCTCGTCGTTTTTTGTTTGATCGTTCTTAGTTTGATCGCGGCCAGCGCCGCGCTCGCTCAAGTTGTATCGCCGGCGGAAATCAAAGACTCCGCGTTGCGTGCCCTGCAGCAGCAATACATGGACGACCTGAGCCGGGCCGCCGAAGACATTCTGGCGACCCACTTCGATTATCCCTTTTATCTCAGCCGCAAACTCGACCTCGACCAGGCACAGCAACAGATCGCGGATCAGTCGTCCATTCGCTTCGACACCTATAACGGAAAGACCGTGCTCGCGATCACGGGCAACTACTATGCCGCTTACTCCGCGCAAAAGATCAGTCCCGGACAGCGGGCGCGAAGCACTTTTCTCAACGTGGTGATGCCCATCCTGAAAGCCGCAGTTCCGCGCTTTCAAAACAACCAGCATGTGCAAGGTTTCGCGGTGGAGATTTCGCATCACATTATGGGCAAAGTGATGGGAGTGTCGATGGAGCGCCCGGAAAACCTAATGGTCTTCCTGCCCCGGAACGGCGCTCTCAAGCTGCTTGTTGCAAAAGATCAGACCGCACAGCAGGCAGCGCTGCTACAGGGCGAGATATTTCTCAACGCGCAACCCATCTCAATCTGGCTTAACGATGCGGTGCTCCCACCGGCTGTTGATGCGAATGCTGTTTCCAATTTCAATTTCAATCCCAATCCCAATTCCAATCCCAATGACCACGCCGATGAAACTTCCGCCACCGTCAAATCGGATCCAACTCAAACCGGAGCCGAAATCGTTTCGGGGACCAACGCCAACCGACCGCCGCCAAGCACCGCCTCTGCTCCGCTGAGCCCGTTGAAACCGAAAGAACCGCCCGCGCCCCCGCCCCGCGATACCTCGACGCAGGCGCTGTCTGCAGTGCAACTCTCCAACCAGCCGGTGGTCGATCAGATCGTAAAAGAGCTGGAGTCGCAGGCCCACTTCGTTGCCTACGCGCCGCCGAAATTCGTGGCTTTCCGTCAGGGAATCTATCTCGAGCTCTCTCTGAATTCAACTTTGCCGGTGTCTGCCGCGGGATCGCGCTACAAGCTGGCAGCCACGGCTTTCGACGACCACGTTGCCCACCTCATCCGTCCGCTGTTGGCTTACTTCAAAGATGCGCAAGAGTTTGACGGGATCGGTTTCAGCACCACCATCCATTTTGCCGGCAAGTCAGCCGCCAGCACCTCCGAAGCCGTGGAATTCTTCTTCCCGCTTTCCTCTCTGCGCTGCTACGAGAAGTACGATTGCACCGGCCAGCAACTTCTGGACGCTGGAACCGTACTGATCAATGGCGAACGTGTGGCCCTCGATCTGCAAATCGCCGAGGGCGGCTCCAGCCACTGAAATGCTTTAAGAGGGCTCAATTTCGCTTCCTCTGGGGCGAATCAGCAACTGCAATAGGATTACAAGCACGTGTGATCGGGATCACAGAACCTCCCCCCTCAAAAAGTTCAGTATATGAGAGTTTGTAGATGCAGAGCTGTAGATGTATTCTCGTTCAGTTGAGCCAACTGCCAACTAAAACTCGAATGGAGCTTAAAGATGAAGAGAATTGACGTCGCAGTGTTTGCCGTCGTAGCAGCATTGGCTGTCATCCTAGCCCTCCCCCCATCGGCGCATGCGCAGGACGCCGCGGCACTTTACAAATCGAAATGTGCGATGTGCCACGGCCCTGATGGAAAGAAAGCGGCGGGCCACGATCTCACAGCTGCCGCCGCGCAAAAACAATCGGATGCCGATCTAGATGCCGTCATTACGAACGGCAAGCCCCCCAAGATGCCCAAGTATGGTGATAAGTTGAAGCCGGAAGAGATTAAGGGCCTGGTGGCTTACATCCGGACGCTGAAGTAGTTCTGGCCGGTTCTTGCCATCAAGATTAGGGAGATTATCCAGCGCGACGGATGATCCGGCGGCGAAGCTTGGAGTGTGCCTACACGGCGGCGCACATAAGAAAGGAGACTAGCGGTTTCAAATGACTCTGCGAGAACGCATCCGAGACTGGGCGCAGCCAATCTATTATCTGGGGCAGAATCCCATTACGCTGACGGGCGCGGTGGTCACGACGAGCACGGCACTCACCACCATCGCCTTCTGGTTCTATGACGTCTTCTTGCCGGGGCCGCCGCATCCTTATATTGGCCTTCTGGTCTTTCTGATCCTCCCGGGCATTTTTGTACTCAGCTTGCTGCTGATCCCACTCGGCATCTGGCTCAGGCGGCGAAGTCTGCTCGCGAGCGGGGAACTGCCAGAGTTTTTCCCCGCCATCGACCTGGGGCTGCCCGTGGTGCGCCGCACGCTGGAGTACGTGGCCGCGGCCACCGTGCTCAATCTTCTCATTGTTGGCACCGCATCCTACCGCGGCGTGCAGTACATGGATTCGACGGAGTTCTGCGGCCAGACTTGTCACCGGGTGATGGATCCCGAGTTTACGGCCTATCAGAATTCTCCCCACTCGCGTGTGGATTGCGTCGCGTGCCACATCGGGCCCGGCGCGTCGTGGTTTGTGCGATCGAAGCTTTCCGGTCTGCGGCAGGTCTTCGCGGTAACCTTCCACACTTATTCGCGTCCCATTCCTTCGCCTGTAAAGTACCTCCGCCCGGCGCGCGAGACCTGTGAGCAATGTCACTGGCCGCAGCGCTTTACCGGAGGCAAGTTCCTGGTGAATACCAGCTACAAGGACGACGAAAAAAACACACCGCAGAAGGACGTCTTGCTGCTGAAAGTGGGCGGAGGCACTTGGCGGGGTTCGGTCGGCATCCACGGGCGCCACCTCGCCGACAACGCGCGCATCCGCTACATTTCGACCGACGCCGAGCGGCAGACGATCCCGGCCGTGTTTTACACCGACGATACGGGAAAGACCACCGAATTCATTTCCAGCGATGCCAAGGCTACGAAAGAACAATTGGACAAGGGAGAGCATCGCGTGATGGATTGCGTCGATTGCCACAACCGGCCCACGCATGCCTTCGACTTGCCCGACAACGCGGTGGACAAGCAAATGTCGATCGGCCTCATTAGCCCGGATCTCCCCTACATCAGGAAAAAGGCGGTAGAGGTTCTCAAGCTGGATTATCCCACCCGCGATGTGGCACAGCAGCGCATCACTGGCGAACTCAACAATTTCTATCGCACCAATTACCCGCAGATTTACGCGACGCGGCGCACACTGGTGGAGCAATCGGTCAAGGAGGTGGCAGCGATCTACCTGCGCAACGTCTTCCCAGACATGCGTCTGACCTGGGGCACTCACCCAAATAATCTTGGGCACAACGATTCGCCCGGCTGCTTCCGCTGCCACGACGGCAGTCATACCAGTGCCGATGGCCAGACCATCACCAACGATTGTTCCGCGTGCCATGACGTTCTAGCATCAGGGGAAGAAAATCCCAAGGTTCTGTCCGACCTGGGAATGAAGTAAGCATTGCCGGAAGTTGGTTTCATGAATCGGTTCCGGGTAGGGCACGGCTTAACAGCTTGGAGAATACAGCCCCGGAGGGGCGAACTAACTTAGCCCAGCGCTTCAGCGCTGGGAAAAGTGGGAAGAATGACCTAAGTCCCGGAGGGACGACCCAGTTCTCGCGCACGCGCCCCCGAGGGACGTGCCTTCCGAGTTGCAAGGCATTTATAAGACCAGCCCGAAAGTTTGACATGGCTGAAACAAAAATGGCTGAAACAAGAAATGTGCGAAGGAAGTGGCGTGCGGGTCTGAGAATTATCCTTGCGACGCTCGTCGCCACGGCTTTCTCCCTGCTGTTTGCGGCATGGCCCGCCCGCGCCGCCGACCAGCCCGGAGCGGAATGTCTCGCGTGCCACGGCGACAAGAGCATGAGCACCACGCGAGCCGGCAAAACCGTTTCGCTATACGTGGACGGGAAGAAATTTGCGATTTCCGTTCACGGCAGCTTGGGGTGCACGGGCTGCCACGCCGACCTGGAAGGAAAGGATTTTCCGCACGAGAAGCCTGCGCCGGTAAAGTGCGGCACATGCCACTCGACCGAGCAGGAGCAACATGCCCGCTCGCTCCACGGCAAGGCGGTTGCGCGCGGCGATCCGCTGGCGCCCCGCTGTGTGAATTGTCACGGAAACCACGACATCGTTCCGGTGAAGGACCCCCGGTCGGCGGTGGCGCCAATGAAAGTGCCCTTCATTTGCGGCCAGTGCCATCGCGAAGGAACTGCGGTTTCGCGCAATCGCGAGATTGCCCAGAACAATATTTTGGAGAACTACTCCGAGAGCATCCACGGCGAGGCGTTGCTGAAGAAGGGACTGGCAGTGGCCCCGACCTGTGCCACTTGCCACACCGCGCACTCGATCTTGCCCCATACCGACCCCGCTTCCTCGATCAATCGCCGGAATATTGCCGCCACCTGCACCAAATGCCACACCCAAATCGAAGCGGTCCACCGCAAGACCATTCGTGGAGAGCTTTGGGAAAAACAGGCCAACGTCCTGCCCTCCTGCCCAGACTGCCATCAGCCCCATAAGATCCGGAACGTCTTCTATGAACTGGGTATGGCCAACGCGGACTGCCTGCGTTGCCACGCCGACGAGAAACTGCGGCGCGCGCGCGACGGGCAATCCATGTACGTCAGCGTAGGCGAGGTGAGCCATTCGCGCCACAACAAGGTTGCCTGCAGCCAGTGCCACTCGGAAGTAAACGCCTCCCGCGTGCGGGCTTGCGAGACCATCACCCACGCCGTGGACTGCACCGCTTGCCACGATGAAATTGGCAAGCAGTACGTGGCCAGCATCCACGGACAGCAGGTTGCCAAGCACGATCCGAATGCCCCGATCTGCAAGGAATGCCATGGCACGCATGCCATCCTTGGCAAACAAGACCCGCAGTCGGCGACCTTCGCGACCAACGTTCCCGGGCTTTGCGCGCGCTGTCACCGCGAGGGCCAGAAGGCTGCCGTGCGCTATACCGGGACCCAGCACGAAATCATCACCAACTACACGGAGAGCATTCACGGAACTCTGCTCAAGAACGGCCTGACGGTGACCGCGACCTGCACCAGTTGCCACACCGCTCATCACATCCTTCCCCGAAGCGATCCGGCATCGAGCGTGAACGCAAACAACGTGCCGGACACGTGTGGCCAGTGCCATCACGGCATCGAGGATCAGTTTGAGAACAGCATCCATGCCAAGCGAGTGAGCGGATACAGCAAGCCACTCCCGGTTTGCAACGATTGCCACACGGCTCATTCCATTCATCGCACGGATGAGAACAGCTTCCGGCTGACCGTGATGGGGACGTGCGGACGCTGCCACGAGGAGATCGCCAAGACCTATTTTGATACCTATCACGGGAAGGTCTCGAAGTTGGGATACACGAAAGCGGCGAAGTGCTATGACTGCCATGGAGC
>Ga0208820_1001010_pt1 | contig 16997 bp, 18 predicted proteins | sample June2015DPH_16_5_FD_184713 | JGI IMG/M metagenome (GOLD analysis project Ga0208820, IMG submission 184713) | Peatland microbial communities from SPRUCE experiment site at the Marcell Experimental Forest, Minnesota, USA - June2015DPH_16_40... | ecosystem: Environmental > Terrestrial > Soil >...
ATGGATCTCGGTGTCGTTGCCGAACTTGATGTTCAACACAGTCTTACCATTCGGCGGTTTGTGCGTGTTAGGGACTGCTTTCTCTTGACGCTTACCACTGTACTCGTGTGCGAGGTGGCCGATCTTGCCGTGATTGAGCAGGAACTCCACAGCATCCACAAAGGACGACTTCCCCGAACCATTCACGCCGTAAATGACCGCCGACTTGCAGTCGAGATCGAGCGTGACCGGATCGGCAGCCCCGCGAAACCAAGACAACTGGATCGCTTTGACCCTCATTGTTTAGTCTCGTCCTTTGAAGAGGCGGCGGGCCTCATGTCGGCGATGAGATCGTTCGCGATGTCCGCGAGTTCAGACGGACGGAGCGGGCGTTCGCTGATCTGGCCGTTAAGCAGCTTATCTAACCGTGTCGAAACGGCCTCAGTCACAGAGGCATGATGTTCTCGCGCTTCGGCGATTCTGGCTTTGATCCAGTGAACCTCATTCGACATTCTGTGAACCCTTCATGTGTCTTGAGTGGGGGCACATTTGCTACATGCCTTGTGCGGTCCAACCGCAACGGCTCAGGATGGCGTCGATTTGCTGGCGGGCTTTTTCTTCGGGTGTCATGGCCTGGCCCGCCCCATTACGCCTGGAAACGCGGCGCAATCTTACTTCCCGGCGGGGACGCTGGCAACGTGATTCGTGGAGCGAGTATCGATTGGTCGGGATCACATCCAACCATTGTAGCATTTGGTTTGTTCTGGACATCACGTTCCCAATATGGGAACATTTCGCTTGCGTTGCTCGCGGGAACAGACGATGGTATGCATGTCATTTCCAGAAAACAATTGCGAGAGTTTGCCGTGCGGCACCCAGATGCCGAATCGAGCTTGCGCGCGTGGTTTCATGAGGCCCAAAGGGCGCATTGGGACACCACGGCGGACATCAAACGACAATACGGTAGCGCGAGCATCTTGAAAGACAATCGAGTGGTGTTCAACATTTGCGGAAACAAGTACCGGCTCGTGGTGAAGATCAATTACCACGCCGAGATCGTGTACGTCCGCTTTGTCGGAACTCACGCGGATTATGCCAACATCGACGCCGAGGTGGTTTGATGAAACCGAAAATCATTAAGAACGAGAGGGAACACAAGGCCGCGCTGGCTCGCATCGACCAGTTAATGGACGCCCGTCCGGGGACGCCCCAAGGAGATGAACTCGAGCTTCTCGCCGCCCTCGTCGAAATCTACGAAGACGAAGCGTTTCCCGTCGACGAGCCGGACCCCGTCGACGCCATTCGGTTCCGCATGGAACAACAGGGGCTCAAGCCGTGCGACCTTGTCCCCTACATGGGGAGCCGAAGCAAGGTCTCCGAAGTACTGTCCGGCCACCGCGGGCTGAGCTTGAAAATGATTCGCAGTTTATCGACCGGCCTCGGGATTCCCACCGATGTCCTCGTCCGCGAGTCAAAGCCAGCCTACAAAACCCGAACCGCAAAGAGGACGCGATCAACCTGACGTCAGCTTGTTGTACTTCGAGTAGGGGTACCCGTAGGGCTTGAGTTCCTAGTGGTAATCGAGGTGGACGTGCTTGGTCGCGCGGCCTAATCTCCCTTGCCGTCCTTGCCGTCCTTCGATTCCTTCGGGTCCTTTTCCTTGGAAGCTTTTTCTTTGGCTTCCTTATGGAGATGCCTCTCAATTTCCTTCAGGGCATCGGCCAGCTTGTCGAGCATTTCGTCGAGGAGCCCGTGGCTGATGTTCAGCGCCGGCTCGATGCGGAGGGTGCGGGCGCTGAGCAACGTGCCGGCGACGAGCACGCCCCGCTTGAACAGGGCGGCCGCCACGCGATAGCCGATGAACCGGTCCGAGAACTCCAGGCCGATCAGCAGCCCTTTGCCGCGGACCACTTTGAGAATGTCGGGGTGCGTTGACTGCAATTGGCCGAGCCGCGTCATCAGGTATGCGCCTTTTTCGGCCGCCTGCCCGGCGAGGTCCTCTTCGAGCATCACGTTGATCGCCGCAATGCCGGCCGCGCACGCCAGCGGATTGCCACCGAACGTCGAACTGTGCAGGAACGGGTTGTCTTCGAGCACCTTCCAGATTTTCGGCGTGCTCATGAACGCGCTGAGCGGCATCACGCCGCCGCCGAGCGCTTTGCCGAGGCAGAGAATATCGGGCACCACGTTCCAGTGTTCGCAGGCAAACAGCTTGCCGGTGCGACCCATGCCGGTCTGGACTTCATCGAGAATCAACAACACGCCGTATTCGTCGCAGAGTTGGCGCACCCGAGGCAGATAATCGTCCGGCGGCACCACGGCGCCCGCCTCGCCCTGGATAGGTTCGAGGATGATCGCTGCGATGTCCTCGCCGAGGTCGGTGAGCTTTTTGAGTTCGCGTTCCATGTCTTTGGCGTCGCCGTAATCGACAAAATGCACGTCCGAGAGCAGCGGTTGGAACGGCTTGCGGTACACGGCGCGGCCCATCACCGAGAGCGACCCCATCGACTTGCCGTGAAACGCGCCCGTGGTGGAAATGAACCCGGTCTTCTTGGTGTACAGACGGGCAAGTTTCAGCGCGCCTTCGACGGCATCGGTGCCGTTGCTGATGAAAAAACAGTCTTGCAGGTCGCCGGGGGTGAGTTCGCCCAACAACTCGGCGAGAAACCCGCGCAACGGATCGAGCAATTCCTGCGACGAGAGCGGCATGCGCTCCAGTTGCGCCTTGACCGCCGCGATGATTTTCGGGTGACGGATTCCCATGTTGTACACGCCGAAACCGCCGAGGCAATCGATGAACTTGCGTCCCATGATGTCCTCGATGATCGATCCCTGGCCCGTCCATTCGATCGCCGCGAAATCCTCGGCTTCGGCGACGGACTTGCGGTAGTGCAGGAAGCCGCGATTGAAGTAGTCGTCGAAATTCTCCAGCGTATGTTTGATGATCCAATTCTTGTCTTCGGGATCGAGCTTCTTGCCGCCGCTGACCGCGTCGAGGTAGTCCGCGGACTTGCGGCGAAGCTCCTCAATCTTGACGAGCTTGGCCGCTTCCCGAGACTCCTGGGCCGAAGGCGGCGTCGCAACTGCCGTCTCATCCTTCGGTTGTGCGGTTTCTGTAACTTTCTCGTCCATCTCAATCTCCGCCGCTGGTCAATTATAGCATACCACAGGCCCGGCACATCAGCCAGTCGGCCACGCAACTGGCTGCAAGGCAGCATAATACATAAGGCAGCTCGCTGGAAGCCGAGCGGCCGCGTCCAGATTGCAGCCATAATGCTCGCTTTAGCGTTGAGCCTCAATAATTCTGTTGTAAGCTTCCCGGGTACGTGGAGCAACCATCTTGCCCAGCCCGATTTATTCATCCGTCAAACGCGGTATCCAAAGGGCCGATGCGTTGAAGCGATGGCTCATCATCCTCGTTCCGCTGTTGTGCGCCGCCCCGGCCCGGGCCCAGAAGAACAAATTGAATCTGTTCATCTGGAGCGAGTACATCGACCCGCAAGTCATCCAAAGTTTCGAGAAAGCGTACGACTGCAAGGTCACCGTCAATCTGTATGAAGACAACGAAAGCCTGCTCGCCCGGCTCGAGGGCGGCGGTACGTCGCTGTACGACGTCGTGGTCCCGTCCGATTACATCGTCCACACGATGATCAGCCGGAAATTGCTCGCGCCATTGCGCCACGACAACATTCCCAACATCAAGAACCTCGATCCGAGGTTCGCCGGGCGCGAGTATGATCCCGACAACATGTACACCGTTCCCTACCAGTGGGGCACGGTCGGCCTCTACGTGCGCAAGCAGCCCGGCGAAACCATCGACGAAACATGGGGACTGATTTTCGATGCCAAAAAACAAATCGGCCCGTTCTTGATAATCGACGACGCCCGCACCGCCATCGGTGTCGCGCTGAAATACAAGGGGCACAGTTTCAACAGCACCGACAAGAAACAACTCCGGGAAGCCCGCGACCTGCTCATCGCCGCCAGGAGACGCTCGCTCGGTTTCGAAGGCGCCGTCGGCGCCAAGAACATGGTGCTTGGCAAAGCCTGCCGGGTCGGCATGGCCTACAACGGCGATGCCGTCCGCGGGATGCGGGACGACCCGGATACCTATTATTTCATCCCGCGCGAAGGCAGCGAGATCTGGGTCGATAACCTGGCTGTGCCCGCACGCGCCCCGCATCGCGACATGGCCGAAAAGTTCATCAATTACATCCTCGACGCAAAAATCGGCGCACAGGTCTCGAACTTCAATCAGTACGCCACGCCCAACCAGGCCGCGCTCGAATTCATCAACGCCGACGACCGCAAGAAACCGGTCATCTATCCCCCGCCCGATGTGATGAAGAAACTGGAGTTCGTCAAAGACCTCGGCCCCCGCACCGCGTGGTACGACGAATTGTGGACCTCGATCAAATCGAAATGAGCGATTTTCTGGCGATTACGTGTCCGCATTGCGGGGAGGATTTCGAGGTTGCCTTCGACCCCGGCGAAGGCGACGCTGAGTTCATCACCGATTGCGAAGTCTGCTGCCGGCCGATGACCGTCGCCGTGCACGTGCGCTCCGGCGAGATTGATAGCGTTCAGGTGCAACCAGCGTGAACCGATGCGTGCCACAATCACGCCCGAAGAGTTCGCAACAGCGGTCAGCGGGTGCCGGCGACGGCAGCCGACCACCCGACAATACGGCCATCGTCCATGCGCACCACATCGCCCTCCGCCGTTGCGGGGATGGGGGAGTTCCGATTGGTTTCCAAATTCACCTCGGTCAATTGCCCGGCTTTGATGACGACCGGAACCCTGACCAACTCATAGCCATCGGCCCAAGCCACAACGTCGTAGGTGCCCGCCGGCAATGTCACCAGTGCGGGAGCCAAATCATGAAACCGGGCTGCGTTCTGGACACTTCTGACGCGATTCCCCTTTGTGTCGTAGACCCCATAGTCGGTGCGTGCGAAGTAGTACTGACGATCGTAGGGATAGCATTTCACCGCTGAATAAACCCTTAGAAACCCCATCGGCGTCGACGCGGCCCGGGCGGAAGGATCGGGCCCGACCGCCCCGAGCAGGACCGGTTTCGTGGCCAAGGCGCAAGACATCGCCAATGTCGATACTCCCAGCCAACACAGCATGAGAACGCGTTTCATCTCAACCTCCGCCCGACTGTTCCCTTTCACCAATAGCCGATTCCGCCGTTCTCTGCAACCGACACGACTGTTTTCTTGCAGTTCCGCCACAAGAGTCGAGTTCACATCCTCGCCATAATTTCGTGCTTTGATTACTGCATCCTTTTTGTAAGATTTGTCGTGTTCGAATGAGGCAAGACCGGGTCGGCAAGTTTTCGCGTCCCAACCAACGAAAATCCAGATACCCGCGATGAAATCAAAGCAAGATCGAGCTGCATTCCTTGCCATCGGTCTGGCCGTGGCATTGTGTGTGGCCGGGCCGATCCGCGGCCAGGACGCGAGCAATGTCACGAGCGCGACGGATGCGAACCGCATCCAAAAGCTGGAGGACGCCGTGCGTCAACTCAGCAGCCAGAACCAGCAACTCCAACAGGAGATCAACGACCTGAAATCCTCGAAGTTGACGCATATCCTGTCATCCGCCGAGACAAATGAACCGGCGCTGTTGGTCATTCCGGGCGGCAAGGAAGGCCAATTGGTCCTGGGCGGCTATTTCCAGGGTAATGCCGAGTTCGGCGACGTGGATGCGTATCGCGGCTCCTGGGCCGGCGTCAAGGGACACGACGAGCGCGTCTTCGACAGGTTCAGGCTCCGCCGTGCCCGCCTCGGCGTGTGGGGCGATTTTTGGGAGAATTTCGACTACAAGCTCATGGGTGATTTCGGTCAAAGCGACGGCATCAGCCCGCGCACCGCCTTTTCCGGGACCGACATTTACCTCAACTGGCACGGTCTCCCCGAGGCCAATATTAAATTCGGCCAATTCGACACTCCGTTCGGGATGGAACAGTTCTCCATCCCCGACATGCTGACATTGACACCCGAGCGTTCCGAAGTGACCGAAGGATTGCGGCCCGAACGGCAGATCGGCGTGATGGTGTGGGGACAGCCTCTCGCCGATGTGTGGCCCGAGGAAAGGGATCTCCTCGCCTACTACTTTGGCGTTTTCAACGGCAACTTGAGGAACATCACCGTCAACGACAATAACAACTTCATGTACATGGGACGGGTGGAAGCGCAGCCGTTCCAGGGCCGGCTGTTCGGTCAGCCCACGTCGTGGAAGCTCGGTGTGGACGGGTATTATTCGGTGGACGCCAGCAACACGCTGATCAGCCAAACCGGCAATATCTGGACGCAACCCGATGGTTCGTTGGCACCGTTGAGCGTGCAGACCAGGAGCGATCAACGGTTGGCCGGCGGCGTGGACCAAATGTTTAACTGTGGACCGCTCACGGTCCAGGCGGAATACCTCGAGACTCGTTTCCATGATGCCGTGGCCACCGTCCGCGATTTCACGGCGCGCGGCTATTGGGTCGTGACCGGCTACCAGGTCATCCCCAAGAAGCTGGAACTCGTGGCCAAGTATGAGTACTTCGACCCGGACCAGTTGCCCAGCGACGACCTGTGGACCACCACGGGCGGCGTCAATTACTACCCGAGGGGGAACGGACCCGGGGAGATCACCCTGATGCTGGACTACCTGCATACCTGGTCGCACTTCCGCGAGTTGAACCCCGATTTTGGTCGCGATCAATTCGACGAGATCATGACCCGGGCTGAGTTCTCCTTCTAGAGTCCGTTCGGGGAAGCGGCGCAGCCCTCATCCAGGAACAGCGCGTTCGGTTCAATGCTCATTCGCTGTCGGCGAAATCGAATGCGAAATCTGCTGCCAACCGATGACCGTGACCGTCCGCACGCGCTCCGGTGAGGTCTATTTGGTGCAAGTCCAAGCCGCATAGCTTTTACAGTTGGCACGCGAGTACTACGGTCGCGTCGATGAGCGGAGGACAATCGATTCCAAACGGCATGGTCTTGTTGATTAGCCGACCTATCAATAGAACTTCTTCGGTTTATTGCCAAGCATGGGGATCACTTTCCAATGAGCCCCCAAAATTGCCGCCAAAAAAAAGAATAAAGGAAAGGCGAAAGAAAGCAGGCTATCCAGCAGAATGCTTTGCGTCCTGGAAACATAAAAATAATAGCCGTGATCGTTAACTGGATAAATCTGGCCGGTCGCTGGCACCGGAGTCGATGGACTGTGAGAGAGAAGGTAGAAAAACGTTACAAGCCAGAGAGCAAATGAACCCAGACAGAGAGCAAACGTAGCATACACCGCGCACTTTTTTAATCGGTACGTGCGCGAACTGCTTGGCTGTTCTGGCTCGCTCACAAGGAGGGGTTAACAAAGCCTGATTATCCTCGCAAGGTCAACGGCATTGATCTCTTTCTTTCAAGTATAGTGGGCCATCCTCTGAAATGGCACCATCAATTCGTGCGCCGGGGTTGACTGGTGCCGCCTGAGTGCTGCGGCCATGTCGGTGGGCGCGAAACAATCCATTCACGGACGCGGGGCGGCGGAGAATCCGCGCGACCCCCGGCAAACCTCAGATGGTGTGCGTTCAGTCGGCCAGGACCGCTCATTTCCACCAGTCATATCTGATCCCTTGAGTCTGCCGCCCATCTCTGTCATGACACCTTTCACTGAAAGGTATCATCCGTATGCCGATCGACCGATTTGCGAAGGACCTGGTAGCGGGAACTTACGATTTGATCATCCTCGAGGTGCTGCGGGGCGGGCCAGCGTACGGCTACGAGATCCGGCGACGCGTCTTCGAGCGGTCGACCCGCACCATCCTCTGGCGGGAAGGCACTCTGTATCATGTGCTCCATCATCTGGAGAAGCAACGTCTTGTGACCAGTTCGTGGCGCACCCCGAAAACGGGCCGCGAGCGCCGATACTACCAGCTCACCCCGCGCGGCCAGCGCGCCCGGAAAGAGCACCGGCGGCAGTGGGATGTGTTTACAGGCGCGGTCAATGCCCTGCTTCGGTCGCGACAATGAACCACGAATCGACTGCTTGAGTGAGTGACCCTGCTGCATTCAGTCCATGATACCGTTCGCTGAAAGGTATCATCGCCTCGACCTGATGGAGAGGGTGTTACGAGCACGGGGTGACGGCATTCAAGCGCAAGCCGTGTGAGCACTGAGCCGACCCGCCAACGGTCAGCTGTGAAGCCTTCCTGCCGCGATGTAGTCTCGAAAGCGCGGACGTAGGTGGTCAATCACAACGCTGTAATACATCAGGGTGTAAATCGTCGCGCTGATTATCAAGCCGACGAACGCGCAGGCATAATCAACGGTCTCCGAATACCCAAACCCGTAACGCAACACAACGCCGGTCATGTCTCCCGCGAGGATGAAAACAAATTGGGCGAGAAGCGCCACCCAAAGAGGCCAATCGCGGAAGCCATATCTGAAGAAGCAGGCTCGCAACACCTTGCGTCGCTCTGACCGCGACAGACCAGCCAATTCTGGAACGTCCTTGAATCCATGGTAAATCTTCATGGTTGCTCCGTCAGAAAGTGAACAAATCTTGTCATGTCTCCGATCAACCAGCAAGCGAAAGACGGAAAGGGCCACCAACTCCCACGCGGTTGACGAATGACACATGAGTGCTAACCTCGTGTCGATGGGCGTGAAGCAATCCATTCACGGACGCGGGGCGGCAGTGAATCCGCCGAACCGGTTCCAGCACACCGCGTACGAACGCGATGCCGAGTGGGATGAGCCTGACGATCCGGCGCCGAAGACGCAGTTCTATCGGGACGCGAGCGTCTCGATCATCACGCACAACGACAGTCCTGACATCGGGTTCGAGGCGAGCATCAATCCCTACCGCGGCTGCGAGCACGGCTGCATTTACTGTTACGCGCGGCCGTATCACGAATATCTTGGCTTTTCCGCCGGGCTGGATTTCGAGACGAAAATCGTGGTCAAAGAGAACGCGCCGGAGTTGTTGCGCCGGGAATTGTCTTCCCGAAAATGGAAACCGCAGGTGCTGGCCATGAGCGGCGTCACCGATTGCTATCAGCCCGTCGAACGTCGGTTGCAGATCACCCGCAAATGCCTGCAAGTGCTCGCCGAATTTCGCAATCCGGTCGCCATCGTCACGAAAAACCTGCTTGTCACACGCGACATCGATCTGCTGGCCGACCTCGCGCGTGACAACGCCGCGGCGGTGATTCTCTCGATCACAACCCTCGATGCCGATCTCGCGCGGATCATGGAACCGCGCACGGCGCCGCCCGCCGCGCGACTGCGCGCAATCAAAGAATTGTGCAACGCGGGCGTGTCGGCGGGCGTACTGGTGTCGCCCGTGATTCCCGGCCTCACCGATCATGAAATACCCGCGATCGTGAACGCGGCGGCGGACGCGGGCGCACGATTCGCGGGAATGACGCCCGTCCGTCTCCCGTTTGCGGTCAAAGACCTGTTTCAGCAATGGCTGGAGCAGCACCTGCCCGACCGCAAAGAGAAAGTGCTCGCGCAAATCCGCGCGATGCACGGCGGGAAATTGAACGATTCGGATTTCGGCACGCGCATGACGGGCACAGGCATTGTCGCCGAACAAATCGCGAAGATGTTCGCGGTCGCTTGTCGCCGGGCGGGCTTCCCCGAGCGCGGACCGCAGCTTTCGACCGCTGCCTTTCGCCGTCCGGCCGGCCCGCAGATGGAACTGCTGTAACCGTCGTTTTGCCGCACCCGTGGGCTTCTTTTTGGCCCATTTCTTGCGCTTCTTGCCACCGGTCACAGGCATGCGGAGCAACGAATCCAAGGGCTTGGTGTTGAAACTGAAAGCTATGCGCACAAGTCGCAGTATTTATCTGGCAGGCGCGATTGTCATCTCGTGTGCGATCCTCGGGTTGGCCCCGCTCGGAGCGGGGCTGGCGGCAGTGCCTCGACCGGCCCCTGACGATCAGCCGCTCACCGACCGGCAAAAAATCATCCATGTCCTCAACCGTCTCGGCTACGGCCCGCGCCCCGGCGATGTCGAGCGCGTTGAGAAAATGGGGCTGGATCGGTACATCGATCAGCAGTTGCATCCGGAGCGGATTGACGACTCGGAGTTGGAGTCCGACCTTGCCAAATTCGACATTCTGACGATGGGCGAGACCGAGTTGTACCAGACGTTCCGCGACGAGCAGCAAATGGAGAGAGAACGCCGGCGCGAACAGGCGGAAGCCGAGAAAGCCGGCCCGATGCAAACCAACACCGTTGCCGGCAACACCGCGGCCACGGCGAAACCCGGACCGCAACGCCAAGCCCCGCGTCGTTCGTTCCTCGCGGTGGCGGAATTGCAAGACGCCAAGATCATCAGCGCCATCGAATCCCCCCGCCAACTCAACGAGGTGCTGGTCGATTTCTGGAGCAACCATTTCAATATCGACGTCCGCAAAGGCCCGTGCCGCGTGCTGAAAGTCGCCGACGAACGCGAGGTCATCCGGCCCCATGTGTTCGGCAGGTTCCGCGACCTGCTCGAGGCCTCCGCGAAAAGTCCGGCGATGCTGCATTACCTCGACAACTTCCAAAATTCCGCGCCCCGTCAGCTTTCCCCCAACGAACTGCGCCGCCGCGAGCAAGCCATGCAACAGAGTGCCGTGCCAGCGCAACCGGCGGTACCGGCGGGGACAGACAACCAGTCGCGCACGGTCGGCGGCATCAATGAGAATTACGCCCGCGAGATCATGGAGCTTCACACGCTGGGCGTCGATGGCGGCTACACGCAGAAGGATGTGCAAGAAGTGGCGCGCTGCTTCACCGGCTGGACGTACAACCAGCAAACGGGCGAGTTTGTCTTCACGCCGCGGCGCCACGACAACGGCCCCAAGGTGGTGCTCGGACATCCGATCCCGGCCAATGGCGGCATCCGCGACGGTGAGATGGTGCTGGATATTCTGGCGTCGCATCCATCGACCGCGAGGTTCATTGCCACCAAACTGTGCCGGCGGTTGGTCGCTGACGATCCGCCGCCGGCGCTGGTGGACCGCATTGCTTCCGTCTTCCTCGAAACCGGCGGCGACCTGCGCCAGGTTTATCAGGCGATCATTTACAGTCCTGAATTTTTCATACGGCAGGCGTATCGCGCGAAGATCAAATCGCCATTCGAGTTCGCTGTGTCCGCCGTTCGCGCCGCCGGCGGCAAAATGGTCAGTGACGACTTTCTGCCCATCGACAGACGGCTGGGCATCGAAGCGGGCGCGACGTTCGGACGCGGCATGGACCGAATCGCCTCGGCTAAACGCAAATCGTTGAACATTGAAATTATCGAGATGGGCCAACCGCTGTTCGCCTACCAGGCCCCCACGGGGTACACCGAAGACTCGCGCAAGTGGGTCAACACCGGCGCGCTGATTGCGCGGATGAATTTCGCGCTGGCGCTGGCCGAACATAAGATCGTGGATGTCTCCGTCACTCCATCGGACCTGGTTCGCGGCGCTGACATCGACAAGCCCGGCCTGGTCCTCGACCGGTTGAATGAGGTGTTCCTTCAGGGCGAGATGACCGCTCCCACTCGCGCCACGTTGGAAAAACAGGTGTCCGGGACCGACGGCGGCGAAGCCAGCACGGTGAATGCGGCCGAACTCACGGCCCTTGTTCTCGGCTCGCCGGAATTTCAACGGCACTAATCCAAGGAGAACCGTCATGACACTCACACGCCGGGCATTCCTCAAACGCGGTGGACTCGCGCTCGTTTCGGTCGGAACGGTGCCGCTGTGGGGGCCGTCGTTTCTGCAGCAACTGGTGTTCGCTGCCGAACCCGCGCGCGCGACCAACGGCAAGAAGGTCCTCATCTGCATCTTCCAGCGCGGCGCCCTCGACGGGCTTTCCATGGTCGTCCCCTACGGCGACCGGCACTATTACGAAGCGCGCTCGGACATCGCCATCGCGCAACCGACGCAACAGGCCGGCCCGTCGGGCGTGATCGACCTGGACGGGTTCTTCGGGTTTCATCCGAACATGGCGGCGCTGCTGCCGATGTACCAGAGCGGCCATCTCGCCCTGATCCAGGCGTGCGGTTCGCCGAGCGCCAGCCGGTCGCATTTCGACGCACAGGATTTCATGGAATGCGGCGTGGTGGACGATAAATCGACGCGCACGGGCTGGCTGAACCGCGCGTTGCTCGAATGCCCCGAGGACCGCGCCAAGCTGTCGCCGTTCCGGGCCGTGTCAATGACGGCGATGTTGCCGCGCACGTTGCAGGGCGACCAGGAAGCGCTGGCGATAGCGGATCTAAAAACGTTTGGCGTCGGCGCGGGCGCCGGCGGATTCACTCCGGGACCGGTAACGAGCGGCGCGGCGAGCGGGTTCGAGGGCATGTACGAAACCGCGGTCGGCGACCTGCTTCACGGCACGGGCAAGGAGGCGTTCGACGCCATGGGGATGCTCCAGTCCGCGGACCCGACGAAGTACAAACCGCAGAATGGCGCGGCGTACCCGAACAGCGAATTCGGGCGCGCGCTGCTGCAGATCGCCCAGATGGTCAAAGCCAACATCGGGGTCGAAGTCGCGTTTGCCGAGGTCGGCGGCTGGGACACGCATGCCAATCAGGGTGGCGCACAAGGTCAACTGGCCAATCGGTTCACGGATTTCTCGCACAGCCTGGCAGCGCTGTATCAGGACCTCGGCGACCGGATGAACGACGTGGTGGTTCTGACCATGAGCGAGTTTGGGCGGACGGTGCGCCAGAATGGCAACCGCGGCACTGATCACGGGCACGCAACCTGTTTTACGGTGATGGGTGGTCCTGTGCGAGGCGGCAAGGTGTACGGTCGGTGGCCGGGGCTGGCCCGCGAACAATTATTTGAAGGACGCGACCTGATGCTGACGACCGATTACCGCGACGTGTTCGCCGAGCTGGCGCAGAACCACCTCGGCGCCCGTGACGTCAACCCGATATTCCCGAACCATCGGGTCAATCCCGGCAATTACCAGGGGCTGCTGGCGTAACAGCGCTTCATCCTCCTAAAAGCACGTTCCCGCGCCCTTCCTGCTCACGCGTCTAGAACCGGGCGTGGCAGGCGAGCTGGCCGTACGGGGCATTGTAGCTCCGAAAGTCGATGTCAGGCTCAGAAAAGTCGAACCATCGATAGGGCATGTAGCCCACTTCCGCCTCTACAGTGACGCTGGGGGTGAGTTTCCATGAGAAACCGGCGTCGAGACGCAACTCGAAAAAATCCACGATGGCCCCGTCCAGTTTCGGTTCGCCATGTTCGGTGCCGAAAGTTTCCCCCGTGGCGAACGTCCCCGCCTCAACCCCGCCGCCGGTGTAGAGTGTAAGCCGGTCATTGACCGCATATTCCAGGCGTGGGCTGGGCAGCATGAGATTCAGTGTCCATTGGTCGGCGAATTTCCAGCGGACACCCGCCACGGGCAGAACGGGGTATTCACAGCGCACGTCCACCCTTATGCCGAGAAGCCATTGCAGATCGGCGTCGGCCAGATAGATTCCGGCAATGACCAGCGGGGCGTTGAAATCGCGCCAGTTGATGTTCTCGAAATCGCCGTAGATGCCCGGCTCACACTCGACGCGCATCAGCCATTGATCGGCAACCTGATAGTCGAACCCGAGGACACCGCTCGCCTGTTGCAGGAGACGGGGCATGGCGGCGTGGTCGGGCACATCGAAGGAAAACCGCTGCCACTCGGCGCCGAACCGCAACAACAGGTCCTTGTTCACCTGCGGGGAGACGACGTATTTGAGGTCCGAACTTTGTTCATCAATCTCGCCGTGGCTCAAGCCCGCGCCCCGTGTGTTTGCGTCGCCGACGTAGCTATACACGGCATCGAGTTCCTCGGAGACGCTCATCGGGTTGGCGGCCAACGCGGCCACCGGCGCCAGGGCGGCGAGTATCGCGAGGCACCGGGTCTTCATCGCCGGGTCTTCGCCTCCTCCTGCATGCAGTGGATTTCCTTCTTGATGTCCTGCAGCATGAGCACGCCGTAGGCGATGCGGTCGGTTCCCTTGGTGAACCGCAGCGTTGGGGCCGCAAAAAAATCGCCGCGCCACACGAGCGCGGCGGGCTGGCCATGGTTTTGCACGGGCCAGACCTCGTAGAGCGTGGCCGACGTGTAGTAATTCGCGTTCACGTAGTATTCGAGGTCGATAACCTGATAATGATCGCCAACCGCCAGCAAATACACCGCGCCCAAACTGATTGTGCCGTGGTAATCGGCGTCAAACATCGTCCAGTAATAAAACGGCGTCAATGACGGCGTGGTGTCCTTGCCCAACAATCCGATTCCCTTGAGGACCGGCAAAAATTCGTGCGAGATGGACAATTGTTCACGGAGCATGGCGCGAAGTTGATCGGCCGGGGAGACGGATTCCCCCGCGACCTCATACGGCAGCGTTCCTGTGAGACCTTTTTGCTGAAACGTGGTCGCCCGTGCCAAAAGCAATTTCGCCCAACAATGGGTGACCCGGGCTCCGTCGGACTGTTGCGCCATGCACTCGGACAATTGCTTGGCTTCGTCCCGAGTCAGGTTCAAATCCGATCGCGTCGGCGTAGTAGCGGCGGTTTTGCTCAGCAGCCATCGGACCGGACTTTGGCTGTTATGGAAATCCAAGGATTGGAAATCATCCAGCTCACACGGAATGTGGACCGCGTGGAAGGCGAATACTTTCAACTCGGGATACGGGGATGGGTCCCAGAGTTGGAGATGCTTGGCGGCCTGGTCGGCCGGTAGCGCCATCGCATAACACGTTTGCGCGCAGATCCCGTTGGGGAAATCCATCAGCGAACCGCGCTCGGAGAGAACCTCGCCGTTGAGGACGCGGCTGAGATCGATCTGCTGGAAGTCGCTGAAACCCTTGATGGCCGACACGGGGTCCGGGGTTTGACCCGGCGCGGCCACCGCGAAGACACAACCGGCGCCAACCGCCAGAAGAACAGACGCCAGTCCCCTTGTCATAGGGCTTAACGTCTCGTGGAAACGTGCGTCAAAATCAACGCAAATCTTGCGCGGCGCGGCGGTCGTCGTTGAAACAGATCGCGATGTGAGCTTCCCACGGTACGTATGTGGCCGTGTGGGGAACGCGTCCCTGGTTGTGCTGCCGCAGCCGTGCCTGAAGATCGGTGGCGGAGCTGACGTAGCGTTGTTTCGGGTCCGAGAGGCTCTTGAGCATGTAGACGTATTTCATTGTGATGGGGATGGCCTGCCATCCGTAGCTCGGCACCATGCCGATGTCCCGCCCTCCTTCGCCGGAGCTGCGGAGGACAGGGGCTTCGGAGGGCACCATTTTTCGCTTCGAGCGAAAAATGGTGGAGGCGGTGGGAGTTGAACCCACGTCCTGAGCAAAGCAACCGTGAATGACTACATGCTTGTTCCATCTTTGGGTCTCGCCCGGCGCGCTGTCGATGGACAGGCCACGCGCCGCGCCAGTCTCCAGTGAAAGTTTCGCCCGTGGACCTGAAGACGACATCCACGAACTAACCTGCTATCGTCGTCTCAGCCCACCAGCAGGTGTCACGGGTGAGACGTCGCGGTCAATTAAGCCGCGAGTGCGAGCTCTTCGTTCGCAGTTATGTTTTTGTCCGGTGTTTAACGAGGCCTCCGAACCACCTCGGCATGCCGCTCACGCCCACTTCACAAAGTCGAATCCATTTCGCCCCCATGAGAATGCAGCGCTGTGTGGCGGGGTAAATATAGCGGACGGGCTGGGGAAAGCAAGGAGCAAGGGCAAGAAGAAATTGGCGCGCGCGGTGGGTTACCACCGCGCGCGCGGGTTGAGAGATCAGCCTGTTCTTCGGTCGGAGGAGGCGCCGACCGTGATGGCGTTGGGGGGATTCGAACAGTTGACTCTCAACCCGTGACGCGCGGAAGGGCCGGGTCGTTGCGGGACCCGGGTACCTCCGCTGCAAAACAGGCGCTGGCCCGCCATGAACGGTATATCCTGCGCACCCCGCGCAGCCTGCTTCATAGCCAACCCTAGAGCCAACGCCTTAAACGGGTTCATGTTCATTCGGTCGTGCATGAATCGGCGAGCTGGAGAGCCTCGCCAAAATTGAGTGGTTGTCGGAGGACGCTTTCGCCATTTTTGGAGCGGCCGGCGGCGTCCCACGGCTGAGACAAACGCCCCGCACAAACCACCACGTGCGCGTGCGGGCAGCGTTTCTTGATGGCATCGGCCAGGTGTTGGGCGGACGCATGGGTGAGCGCGGCGTCAATAAACGCCACATCGATGGGATTGTGCTGGACGAACTCCAACGCGGCGCGGGCACCGTCGCGCACTTCCACGCTCCGATTCGGCGCGCGGAGCAACCCCGCCAACATCTCGCGCATGGCGGCGTTTTCGTCCACGATGAGCACCTGGTAAATCTCCTGTTTGTTGGCTTCGATCATCCCTTCGTCCCTGTCTTTGACTAACGCCTGACTCGACTAACGCCTATCTGTTTAACGCCTGACTGTAAGCCTGAATAGCAGTGGGTATGCCAACCCCCTTGCAGAGGCCAAAAATCAAGGAATCCAAGACTGGGACCGGGGGGCGAATCTCAAAAAGGAGGAACGCAGCCGCTGAAATACCGCGGCAGAATCATCAATGCGGCAAACCGAAGATATAGTAGATCAGGCACAAGAAACTGAGCGAAACAGCGCCCCAACTCAACTCGCGGTAACGCCCGGAGGCCAGCTTGATGATGGGATAGACAGCCAGTCCCGCGGTCAGTCCGTTCGCAATATTGCAGGGAAACAACATCATGGTAACGGTCACAAACGCCGGGACCAGCTCGGTGCGTGCGATCGGCAACGGAGACGACCGCTTGTTACTTCTGAAAGACGGCGCGAATGAACTCGTCGCCGTGCACCGTACCAAACCCGCCGGTGGCACAACTTTGCTCGTCGTAGCGTTCGACTTTGTCGGGTGCTCGCCGCGGATCGCGAATGGCAAACGGGACGGCGTCGCGCACGTGGACCCGCTTTTCCACCGGCGTCGGATGATCCGGCAAGACGGCCACGATGGCCTCCATTTTCTGCTGCTCCAGCCCCGCCAGAATG
>Ga0208820_1001015_pt1 | contig 16955 bp, 14 predicted proteins | sample June2015DPH_16_5_FD_184713 | JGI IMG/M metagenome (GOLD analysis project Ga0208820, IMG submission 184713) | Peatland microbial communities from SPRUCE experiment site at the Marcell Experimental Forest, Minnesota, USA - June2015DPH_16_40... | ecosystem: Environmental > Terrestrial > Soil >...
TTCGGAATCGAAGGACACTAGCAACGTATTGATCTAGTGTGGCTTTGGTTCAGAAGTCCGCATGACGAGTTCGCGGCAAAAATGATGCGGACTTCTGAACCGCCACACTAGCGCGCTGTCGTCCCGCCTTGGCGACTGCGCTTCGACACCGTCCCCATACTGATGACAATCCGCTTGACACTCGTCACCTATTATGTTACGAATACATCATCTCGCTCATCGAATCATCGAGGGACGCCTTTCGCGAGGGTGCTCCTGAAGGCGGAGCGGGAGCGGTTCCCGCGGGCGGAACGACACATTCCGCTCCCGGCGACTCTGGGCATCGTCCCGGCCGGCACTATGACCGGCCCGCGAGGTGCTCGCTGCACTGGCGCCGGGGAGGGTCCTCCCGTTTGCACCCGGTAATTCCAGGAAGCGCGGCCCGGAGATGAGCCGAGCAGTCGGCGAAGTGCCGCGGTGGAGCGCCGGAAGGTGAGCGCGCCCCGGCAAAGCAGGCGAACGGCGCACGGAATTGCGCTGGTCTCGGCTGTTTGGCGCGCTGCCGTGCCCCGCTTATGGCACGGCCATGGTTGGATGCGCCTTTCGGCGCTCCGCCTCCCTCTTTGTTGCGCATGATCTTGCGCGGTGAGGGAGGCGAATCAAGAAAAGCTTTGTTGTTGTGGTGGTAGCCAAACCTCGGGCGCGGAGTGCGCCGCGAGAACGTGCTCACATTGCCCCCTCCCCTTTGAGAGGGAGACGACGGCTTCCGGCCTGCGCACCGGGAAAAAGAAAGGAACAGGCATTGCCCAAGCACAAAGCATATCCGGGCGGCTTGACGCTCGAACAATGGCGGGCGCTGCCGCGCGATCGGCGCTCCGATCTGGTGCGGCGCGCGCAATGCGATTTTCTCGGCTCGTTCCGCTTCTGCACCAACAAAGCATGCCGCCGCGCGCGGTCCTGCGCTAGCATGGATCCGAATGCCTGCGTGCAGCGGCTGTGGCGGCTGGTAAAGAAGAAGCCGAAGATTTGGCGCGCTGAGTACGCCCGCATCGGCAGGTTGGCGGATGGCTAGGCGGGCGCCGGCACTGGCTTCGCGGACGCTGTCGCCCTCACCGATCGCTGCGCGACAGAACCTCGATCAGTTCGCCGACCTTGCGCCGCTGCTCGGTCTTGTTGCCGGATGCGATCGCGTGCTCGACGCAGTGCGCGACGTGATCGGCGAGGATTTCCTCCTCGGCGCGGCGCAACGCGGCGCGCGCCGCCGAGAGCTGGGTGACGATATCGATGCAATAGCGGTCGTCCTCGACCATGCGGGTGAGCCCACGCACCTGGCCCTCGATGCGCTTGAGCCGCTTCATCACCGCCGTCTTGGCATCCGCTCGCATGTCCGCTATATACCCCTCCCGGGTATCCGTTGCAAGCAGGCCTCGCACCGTGGAAGCTTTGGTTCAGGCGCATAACGCCGGCGGCGGCGCCATTGATCCGGTGTGCGGTATGACGGTCGATGCGGCGACGAGCCCGCACCATCACACCCATCACGGCCGCGATTACGCCTTCTGCTCGGCCGGCTGCCGCAGCAAGTTCGCCGCCGATCCAAATAAATATCTGGGCGAAAAGGCCCCCGGGCCGGACGCGCCGGTGCCCAAAGGCGCGATCTATACCTGTCCGATGCATCCGGAAGTCCGCCAGCTGGGACCGGGCGCCTGCCCCATTTGCGGCATGGCGCTCGAGCCCGAAGCCGGCGGCGCCGATGACGGCGGCGAACGCGCCGACATGACACGCCGCTTTTGGGTCTCGGCGGGGCTGACACTGCCTCTGCTCGTGCTGGAGATGGGCGGGCATTTCGGATTTGCGCCGCTGCCGCACGGCGCCTCGCAAACCGTGCAGCTTGTCTTGGCGACGCCGGTGGTGCTGTGGGGCGGCCGGCCGTTCTTTGTGCGCGGCATCCAATCGCTGCGCACGCGCCATCTCAATATGTTCACGCTCATCGCCATGGGCATCGGTGTCGCCTACCTCTACAGCCTGGTGGCGGCGCTGGCGCCCGGATTGTTTCCGCCGGCGTTTCGCGACGCGCACGGCGGCATCGCGCTTTATTTCGAGGCCGCCGCGATAATCACCGTGCTGGTGCTGCTCGGGCAGGTCTTGGAACTGCGCGCCCGCGCCTCGACCTTGAGCGCGATCCGCGCGCTGATGACGCTGACGCCCAACAGCGCGCGGCGCGTTCGGCCGGACGGCAGCGACGAGGACGTGCCGCTCGACGCCGTCGCGGTCGGCGACTTGATCCGCGTTCGCCCGGGCGAACGGGTGCCGGTCGACGGCGTCCTGGTCGAGGGAAAATCGTCGATCGATGAATCGATGGTCACCGGGGAATCGATGCCGGCGACCAGGCAAGCCGGCGCAAACCTCATCGCCGGAACGCTCAACCAAAGCGGCGGCTTCATCATGCGCGCGGAAAAGATCGGCCGCGACACGATGCTGGCGCGGATCGTGCAGATGGTCGCCGCCGCGCAGCGCTCGCGCGCGCCGATCGCGCGGCTCGCCGATCAGGTTGCCTCCTGGTTCGTGCCGGCGGTCATTGCGGCGGCGCTGCTCGCGTTCGCGGCCTGGGCGGTTTTCGGACCGCAACCGCGCTTGGCCTACGCGCTCGTTGCCGCCGTCACCGTGCTGATCATCGCCTGCCCCTGCGCGCTCGGGCTTGCCACCCCGATGTCGATCATGGTCGGCGTCGGCCGCGCGGCCCAGGCCGGCATCCTGATCAGGAACGCCGAAGCCTTAGAGCGCATGGAAAAGGTCGACACCCTCGTCGTCGACAAGACCGGCACACTGACCGAGGGCAAGCCGAAGCTCATCGCCGTCGTGCCGGCGGCGAATTTCGACGAAGAGACGCTGCTGCGGTTTGCCGCGAGCGTCGAGCGCGCGAGCGAGCATCCGCTCGCCGCGGCGATCGTCGCAGCGGCAACCGAGCGAAAGATCGAACTCCAGCGCGTCGTCGGATTCGACGCCCCGGCCGGCAAGGGCGCGGTCGGCCTGGTCGAGCGTCGCCGCGTCGCGCTCGGCAACGCCGAATTCTTTGCCGAACTCGGCCTCGCTACCGACCCGCTGCGCGACGACGCCGAGCGCCTGCGCCACGACGGTGCCACGGTCGTTTTCGTCGCGATCGACGGCAAGCTCGCCGGCCTCCTCGCCGTCGCCGATCCGATCAAGCCGACGACGCCGGCGGCGCTCGCGGCGCTGAAGGCACAAGGTATCGCCATCGTCATGCTGACCGGCGACAATCGCACCACGGCGCTCGCCGTGGCGCGGCACCTCGGCATTGCCGACGTAGAGGCCCAGGTATTGCCCGAGCGCAAGAGCGCCGTGGTCGAGAAGCTGCGGCGCGCCGGCCGCGTCGTCGCCATGGCGGGCGACGGCGTCAACGATGCGCCGGCGCTGGCCGCCGCCGACATCGGCATCGCCATGGGCGGCGGCACCGACGCCGCCATGGCCAGCGCCGGCATTACGCTGGCCAAAGGCGACCTCACCGGCATCGTCCGCGCGCGCCAACTCTCTGCCGCGACCATGCGCAACATCCGGCAAAACCTCTTTTTTGCGTTTCTCTATAATGCGGCCGGCGTGCCGATCGCGGCCGGCGCGCTCTACCCGCTGTTCGGGCTGTTGCTGTCGCCGACGATCGGGGCCGCGGCCATGGCGTTGTCGTCGGTCAGCGTCGTCGCCAACGCGTTGCGGCTGCGGCACGTTGCGCTGTCGTAAGCGGCGCTTTTTGCGTCCATCGTCGCGGCGAGCATTTATCGGCGCGGCGCACGTCGGGCTTGCGGTCTTGCCGTATCCTGTCGCAGATATCCCGGCGCGATGCCGTTGCGGAGTCCGACGCTTGAGCAAAAGCCCATTTTATACCGCCGACCACATTGCGTTCCGCGACACGGTGCGTCGCTTTGTCGAACGCGAGATCGAGCCCTACGCGCATGGCTGGGACGAAGCGGGCGAGTTTCCCCGTGCGCTGTATGAGAAGGCGGCACGGATCGGCTTGCTCGGGCTCGGATTTCCCGAAACGTACGGCGGGACCGAGACCGACCGCTTCATGTGGATCATCGCGGTGCAGGAGCTGGCGCGGGCGGGCGCCGGCGGCGTCAGCGCCGGCCTCAACAGCCATTCGATCGGTGCGCCGCCGATCGCACGCGCCGGCAGCGCCGAACTCAAAGCCCGCGTGCTGCCTGAAATCCTTTCGGGCAAGAAGATTTCCGCGCTCGCCATCACCGAACCGAGCGGCGGCTCCGACGTCGCCAATCTGCGGACCGTCGCGCGCCGCGACGGCGATTGCTACGTGGTCAACGGCGAGAAGACTTTCATCACCTCCGGCATGCGCGCCGATTACATCACCACCGCGGTCCGCACCGGCGGGCCGGGGGCCGGCGGCGTCAGCCTGCTGCTGATCGAAGGTGCAACGCCGGGGCTGACGCGCACGCCGCTGAAGAAAATGGGTTGGTGGGCTTCCGACACCGCGACGCTGCATTTCGACAATTGTCGCGTCCCGGCCGGCAATCTACTCGGCGAGGAAGGGGCCGGCTTCAAGCTCATCATGCACAATTTCAACAACGAGCGTTTGACGATGGCGGCCGGATGCGCCGCCGCCGCCCGTGTCTGTCTCGACGAGGCAATAGAATACGCCAAGCAGCGGCAGACGTTCGGCAAGGCGCTAGCACAGCACCAGGTGATCAGGCACAAGCTGGTGGATATGGCGCAGCGCGTCGCCGCCTCGCAGGCGATGCTGGAAATGCTGGCTTGGCGGCTCGATCAGGGTGAAAATCCGGTGGCGGAAATCTGCATGCTGAAGAACCAGGCGACTCAGACCATGGCGTTCTGCGCGTCGGAAGCGGTACAGATTTTTGGCGGCGCCGGCTATATGCGCGGGCTGAAGGTCGAACGCATCTACCGCGAGGTCAAAGTCAATGCGATCGGCGGCGGCAGCGAAGAGATCATGAAGGATCTCGCCAGCAGGCAAATGGGCCTGTGAGCGGCGGTCGACCAACGACAGGGGCGCCATGATCACGCTTTATCATTGTGCGGCGGCGCGCTCGTTTCGCCCGCTGTGGATGCTCGAAGAATTGGGGCTTGCTTACGAACTCAAGATGCTGCCGTTCCCGCCGCGCGTGCTGGCGAAAGACTATCTCGCCATCAATCCGCTCGGCACCATTCCCTTCATGATCGACGGCGAAACCCGCATGACGGAATCGTCGGCGATCTGCCACTATCTCGGAACGCGGTACGGGCCGACACCGCTCATAGTCGGCCTCGATGAGCCGGCCTATGGCGCATACCTCAACTGGCTTCATTTCGGCGAGGCCACGCTAACGTTTCCGCAGACTCTGGTGCTGCGCTATAGCTTCCTCGAGCCGGAGGAACGGCGCAGCCCGCAGGTTGCCGCCGACTACACCAAGTGGTTCTTCGGCCGGCTCAAGGCTGTCGAAGCGGCACTCGGCCAGGCCGAGACCCTCTGCGCCGATCGGTTCACCGCGGCCGACATCTCAGTCGGCTTCGCCTTGCGGCTCGCCGAGAGCATCGGCCTGGCCAAGGACTTCGGCCCAAACGTGGCGGCCTACTGGCGGCGGCTGCAGCAGCGGGACGGCTACCGGCGCGCGGTGACGGCCGAGAAATTGGCCGGCGAGCAGCAGAAAGTTGCGGCGCTATTTCTGATAGGAACGAGCTGACTGGATCGGGTGCCGGATCACTCCGAACGGCCGAGACAGAGGCTGCCAGTCTATCGGCCAACCGACTGTAGAGCCTTTGCTCCTGCCTTGGACTAGAGTTCAATCTTGCCGTAGATCGTTATATCCAATGCGACCTTCTCGCTGGAAAACGTAATTGCGGCGGTCCAGGATTCGTTGCCCTGCAGTTTTCCACTGGCGATGGCACTACGGACCGCCTGTACTATTTCAAGCTGTGCCATACCGCTGGCGTTCTTCAGGAACTTGGCCACTGCCGCCTGCAATGCTTCGTCCTTCATCGCGCGTCTCCTGAACCGTACCGACCCCTGCGGCAAAAGCGGCACAACTATTAACGTTCGTTTTGGTAAACGCTGCAAGACCGCAAAATATCGTCGCACTCGATCAGTCGCTGGAAATCTGCCGAATGCAAGCCAAAGTGCCGCGCAGGGTGTCCTCTGGCTCCGTTATCAATATCTCCATTATTTTGTACTTGGCAAAGCGATCTGATTTATAATTCATTGTTGGTTGTGGCAGCGGCGCTTGTTTGCTGGTGAACAGCGAACCATTCGCTCTATAGCGATTGAGGAGGTCGAATTGAGTATCTTTTCCAAAGGCGAAAACGGGGTTAGCCTCAACACGGCAGCAATCTCCAGCAAGACGTCGCCGGAAGTGGTTTCCACTCTCGGTCCCGGCATGCGAGTGACCGGCAACATCGTCTGTGAGGGCCCCCTGCAGATCTTCGGCCGCATTATCGGCGATATTCACGCTTCGCAGCTTATCATTCGCGAGAGTGCGCAGGTCGAAGGAAACATCATCGCCCACGAGACAAGCATTCAGGGCAGTTTTAAGGGCACCATCCATAGTGATAGTGTCAAGCTGCAGGGCAAAGCCGTGGTTAGCGGCGAAATCTACAACAAGTCACTGGCCATTGAGCAAGACGTGCAATTCGAAGGGGTTTCGCGGCGGCCTGAAAAGCCGATCGAATCGCCATCGCGTGACGAAGCCAAGACCGATTTGTCGTCCGTCGCCGATGAAATTCGGGCCACGGGAGATGGCCAGCTCAGTCACTAAGGCCTGCGAGCCGCCATGCCCCGCTGCCTGAGACCCGTTCCAAGGCATTGCAGGGCAATAATGAGCTAATGCTATCGCCACGTCCGGCGTATGCGTTCGCGGAGATCGACCGGCACGCGGACCGGCTTTGCCGATGATTGCGCCGGCGTCGCGCGCGGCCAGGCGCAGCACTCGAAGTGTTCGAGCAGCGCCGCCGGGATAAAGCGCGTGCGCGATGCGTACAGGTGCCGGTCGCCGTTCTTTCGTTGCGCGTGTACGAAAAACCGCTGCGGCACCATCACGTGGAGATGGTCCTTGGCGCGCGTCATGGCGACGTAGAGGAGCCGCCGTTCTTCCTCGATCTCGGCGCTGGTGCCGGCGGCCAGGTCGGACGGCAGGCAGCCGTCGACCGCGTTCAAGATGAAAACCGACTTCCATTCCTGCCCTTTGGCCGAGTGGATGGTCGAGAGGATGAGATAATCCTCGTCGAGCATCGGATCGCCGGCGCGATCGCTGGTCGCGTCCGGCGGATCGAGCGTCAGCTCGGTCAAAAAGTGCTCGCGGCTGGGATAGGTCGAGGCGATCTGCACGAGTTGCAAGAGATCAGGCTGGCGCAGCATCGCGTCGTCATGGATGCGCTCGAGATGCGGTTCGTACCAGCGGCGCACGAGGTCGAGCTCCGCCGGCCATCCCGCGGCCCGGCCGCGGACGAGGCGAACGGCCTCGATGAACGCGGGCCAATGCTCGGCTGCCGCGGCCGGCGGCTTGAATGCGCTTAATGCCGCGACCGGGTCGGAAAGTTCGCCGACGCGCTCCAGAACTTTTGCCGCGGCGACCGGACCGGCACCCGGCAGCAATTGCACGACGCGGAAGCCAGCGACGCGGTCGCGCGGATTTTCCGCCCAGCGCAGGAAGGACAGCATGTCCTTGATGTGCGCCGCCTCGAGAAATTTCAGGCCGCCGAATTTCATGAACGGAATGTTGCGCCGGGTCAGCTCGACTTCCAGCGGCCCCGAGTGGTGCGAGGCGCGGAACAAGACGGCCTGGCTTTTCAGCGCCAGCCCCTGCTCGCGGTTCTCGAGGATTCTTTCGACGACGTAGAGTGCCTGATCGGACTCGTCGCGCACGCTGACGATCTGCGGCCGCTCGGCGGACTTGCGCTCCGACCACAAGTTCTTGGTGAAGCGCTCGTCGGCCAGCTCGATGACCGCGTTGGCTGCGGCCAGGATCGGCTGCGTCGAGCGGTAGTTCTGCTCCAGCGTGATGATGTCGGCGCGCGGACTAAAGTGCCCGGGAAAGTCGAGGATATTGCGCACGGTCGCGGCGCGAAACGAATAGATCGACTGCGCGTCGTCGCCGACGACGGTGAGGCCCTTGCCGCTCGGCCGCAGCGCCAAGAGGACCGTGGCCTGGAGCTTGTTGGTGTCCTGATATTCGTCGACCAGCACGTGATCGAAGCGCGCCGCGACTTCCGCGGCGATCGCCGGCTCCTGCATCATGTGCGCCCAATATAGGAGGAGATCGTCGTAATCGAGCACCTGCTGGCGCTGTTTTCCTTCAACATAGTGCGCGAACAGCGCGCGCAGCTCGTCTTGCCAGGTCGCGCACCACGGGAAATACGAGCCGAGCACCTCGTCGAGAGTCGATTCGCCGTTCACCGCCCGCGAGTAGATCGCGAGACAGGTACCCTTGGCCGGAAACCGCTTTTCGGTTTTGGAAAAACCGAGATCGTGGCGGACGAGATTCATCAGATCGGCCGAATCCTCGCGATCGTGGATGGTGAAGCCGGGCGCAAGCCCGATCGTCTCCGCATATTCGCGCAGGAGCCGCGCGCCGATGGCGTGGAACGTGCCGGCCCAGGCCAGGACGTCGGCCAAGGCAGCTGCCGTGCCGCCGCCGTTCCCGCGCATAAAGTCGGTGAGGATGCGGTCGACCCGCCGCGTCATCTCCGCCGCGGCGCGCCGCGAGAAGGTCAGGAGCATGATGCGGCGCGGATCGGCGCCGTGTTCGATGAGATAGGCGACGCGGTGCGCCAGCGTCGCGGTCTTGCCGGACCCGGCGCCGGCGATAATGAGCAGCGGCCCGGCGTCGCCAAGCGGCCGACCGCCATGCTCGACGGCGCGGCGTTGTTGCGGATTGAGCTTTTCCAGGCGCGCCGCCGGCATGGGACCGATTTTTGGCTCGAATCACCGAGGACCGAGCCAGGACTGGATCACAATTCCCGTTTTGTTCGCAATGGGCCCGCACTTGGTTTTGGGTGCTGGGCAGATTTCCGGCCCTGGTCCTCAGGACATTCCCTTAGTTGTCGGTCGGCTTTCGCTCATGCCGTAATTGACCGATGGCTACAATCATCTACCGATGCCCGACGACGGGGCTCAATGTGCAAGGCTGGTTCGCGGACGATCCGGTACGCACGGATGCCGACGACACCTACGAATCGCTGATCTGCACGGCTTGCACAATGCTTCACCTCATCAATCCCAAGACCGGCAGGGTCCTTGGGGATGACAGGGAATAAGAGGCCTGGGATGGCGGCCGCGTTACCCACTCGGGCCGAGCGACAGAACGAATGCCGACCCCCAGCGTCGAAAGCATCGCGCTTAGAGCGCAATCGCTTCAGATTGAAGCGATTGGCGCTCTAATATCTTAGTGGAGCATGATCTTTTCGGAAAACCGGCTTCCACCCTCGGAACAAGTCCGAGGGCAGGCTTTTTCCGGATCGTGTTCTAATTCTCCGGCAGCGGGATGAACTCGGTGGCGTCGCCGGGTATCGGCGCGAAGCGTCCGGTTTTCCACTCCTCTTTCGCCTGCTCGATGCGCTCCTGGCGCGAGGAGACGAAATTCCACCAGATGTAGCGCGGGCCCTCGAGCGCCGCGCCGCCGAGGAACATCAGCCGCGCCGGCCGCGTCGCCGTCACCGTGATGCGATCGCCGGGACGAAATACCAGGAGTTGCGGCGCCGGAAATTTGTCGCCAGCGATGTCGACCTCGCCTTCGGCGACGTAGACCGCCCGCTCCTCGTGGTCGGGATCGAGCGGGGCGCTGGAGCCGGCGTCGACCAGGACTTCGGCATAAAACCATTCCGAGACCATTCCGACGGGAGATTTTTGGCCGAAGGCAGCGCCGGCGATGACGCGAGCGCGTACGCCCTTGTCCTTGACGGTGGGAAGGCTCTCGGCGTCGAAATGCTCGAACAGCGGCGCCATTTCCTCGTGCGATTGCGGCAACGCGATCCAGCTCTGAATGCCGAACATTCCCTCGCTGCCGGTTCGCGCACTCGCCGGAGAGCGTTCGGAATGGGCGATGCCGCGCCCCGCGGTCATAAGATTCATCGACCCTGGCGTAATCTCCAGCGCGTTGCCTTCGCTGTCGCGATGCATGACGCGGCCGTCGAACAGGTAGGTGACCGTCGCCAGCCCGATGTGCGGATGCGGGCGAACGTCCATACCCTTCCCGGCCATGAGCTGCACCGGCCCCATCTGGTCGAAGAAAATGAATGGACCAACCATCTGCCGCTTGCCGTGCGGCAACGCGCGGCGCACTGAAAACCCGTCGCCGAGATCGCGCACCCGCGGCACAATGATCAGTTCGAGGGCGTCGCATGAATGCTTGTCGCCGAACACCGGGTCCTTGTCGGGTAGCCAGCTCATTGCTTCTCTCCCAAGATTCGATCTCCTGGCCCGGCTTCGCGGGTCAGGTCAACCGCCGGACGCTTTTTGCGCTTCTTCGTTCGCCCTATCAGGCCATGTATGATAGGGCCGATCAAGCTGCCACGGCCCGACCTCGTCAACCTCCACGGTCGATCTCATGATTTCGGCACCCTCAGTGACGAGCGTGGCTCTGCTTCTCGGCTTGAGCCTGTTTCTCGGCCTGGCATTCGAGGACTTTTTCGCCCGCACCGATACCAAGCGTCCGGGCGGCATTCGCACCTTTCCCTTGCTCGCCGCGGCGGGGGGTGTGCTCTACCTGCTCGACCCGACGCATTTCCTCCCCTTCACCGCCGGCCTCCTCGTGCTCGGCGCCTGGCTCGCCATCTTCTATCGTCAGCATGTCGGCGAGCAGGACGAGGAAGGCGAGCCCAATGTCGGGCTGGTCGTGCCTGTGCTCAACGTCCACGCCTATCTGCTCGGCGCCATCGCCTTGGCGTTGCCGCCCTGGGTGGCAGTGGCGTTTACGGTGACCGCTGTCCTCCTCCTTACCGGCCGCGAGAAGCTTCACGCGCTGGCGCGGCGCGTCGCCCTGAAGGAGATCGTCACCGCCGGCGAATTTTTGATCTTGACCGGAATTATCCTGCCGCTCTTGCCCAACGAGCCGGTGACGACGCTCACGACCATCACGCCGCATCAGGCCTGGCTGGCGCTCGTCGTGGTCTCCTCGCTGTCCTATGTGAGCTATCTCGCCCAGCGCTACTGGCCTGCCGCAGCCCGCGGGTTATGGATGGCGGCGCTGGGCGGCCTTTATTCGTCGACGGCGACGACGGTGGTACTGGCGCGGCAGGCAAAGACCGGATCGGTAATGCGGGGGCAGGCGCAAGCCGGCATCACGCTCGCCACCGCCATCATGTATCTGCGCATTCTGGCGGTAGTCGCGTTCTTCAATATGCCGCTGGCGCGGGGTTTGGCGCTGCCGCTCTGCGGGCTGTCGCTGGCCGGCCTCGTGGTCTGCGCGCTGCAATATCGGTTTGCCAAACCGGCGCCGCATGACGCCAAGACGCAGCGGCTGGCGCCATCCGGCGGCAACCCGCTGGAGCTCGGCCCCGCTGCGCTGTTTGCCTTCCTGTTCGTTGCCGTATCGCTGTTGTCGAAGTGGGCGGCAACCCAGTTCGGAACTTCCGGCATCTATGCGCTCGCCGCCATTGTCGGCGTGACCGACATCGATCCTTTCGTGCTCAATTTGGCGCAAGGCGGCACATCGGGAATATCGGACAGTGCGCTGGCGGCGGCGATCCTTATCGCCGCCTCCTCGAACAATATTCTCAAGGCCGCGTACGCCGCTTTTTTCGCAGGCGGGCGGGCGACCGCCGTCAGCGCCGCCGTGCTGGTGCTGCTCGCGACCGCCGGCGTCGCGATTGCGCTCACCACGGGCGGCTTCTAGATGCAAAAGATGCCAACGGCGACGGACTTTGCGGCGATTACTTTGCCGCCATCACTTGGCCGCCGCGTGGCTGTGGCGGAATTCTTCGATCATCTTCTTGTTGAGGCGCATCGCCATGAACCCGCTTTCCCACGCCCGCAACGACATTTTCGGCGGCTTGGTGTCGGCCGCAGTCGCCATTCCGCTGGCGATGGGCTACGGCATGTTCGCCTTCGCCGCGCTCGGCGAGGATTATTTTGCTTACGGCGCATTGGCGGGGATCGCGACGGCGTGCGTCGTTGCCGTCGTCTGCGTGTTGCTCGGCGATAAGACCACGACGATCTATGCGCCGCGGGTCACCAGCACCTTTTTCCTCGGCCTGTTGATTTACGGCCTCGTTCATTCCGATATGCCGGCGATCACTACAGGCGGCATTCCGTTGATCCTGGCGACCACGTTTTCAGTGGTCCTGCTTGGCGGTGCGCTACAGGCGCTATTCGGCCTCGCCCGGCTCGGAACATTGATCAAGTTCGCGCCGCAACCGGTGATGGCCGGGTTCCAGAACGCGGCGGCGGCGCTGTTGTTTCTCGTACAATTGGGCAATGTGTGCGGCTTCGACCGCAACATCCCGTTCATGCAGGTACCGCAGCATCTGCAATCCATAAAGCCGCTCAGCGTCGCCATCGCCGCCGTGACCTTTGCCGCGATGTGGAACGCCCGCAAATGGCTGCCGAAAGTTCCACCGATTGTCGTCGGCATCGTCACCGGCTGCGGCCTCTACTATCTCGGCAAGCTGGCCGGTCTCGGCGCCTATCTCGGACCCGTCGTCGCCAGCGGACGGCGTGCCGACATCGGCTTGACGGCGTTTCCCTATTTTACCGCTCTGGCGCGCGGCGGCGACCTTGCTGCGCTCGCGCCGACCGTCCTCGGCGGCGCGCTGGCGCTCGCCATGATCGCCTCCATCGATGCGCTGTTGTGCGCCAAGCTGGTGACGGCGCCGAACGAGCCGCGCCGCGACGGCAATCGGCTGCTCGTTCGCCTCGGCGTCGGCAACCTCGCCGCCGCCTGCATCGGCGGCATCACCAGCGGTATCAATATCGGCCCCAGCGTCGCCAACCGCGCGTTCGGCGCGCGCACGCCGCTGTCGGTGTTGGTCAACGCCGTGGCGCTTTTGATCGCCGGCGCCGTGGCGTTCCGCTGGCTCGGCCAAATTCCGCGCGTCGCGTTGTCTGCCGTCATCATGGTCATCGCCGTGCAACATTTCGATCTCTGGAGCCTGCGGTTGGCCGGTGGGTTGCGCCGGGGGCCCGCCGCTTACCGCCTCAACGTCGCTCTCGATCTCGCGGTTGTCGTCGTCGTGGCGGTGCTCTCGATCGCGCTCAACATCGTCTCGGCGGTTTTCATCGGCGTGGCGATTGCCATCGCGCTGTTCGTGTTCCGCATGAGCCGGTCGATCATCCGGCGTAGCTATCGCTGCGGCGCAATCCATTCGCGTACGGCGCGGACCGCGGCGGAGCGGGTATTTCTCGATCGCGCTGGCGACGCCATTCTGGTCGTCGAGCTGCAGGGTGCGCTGTTCTTCGGCACCGGCGAAAAAATGCTGAACGATATCGACGCCGCTTTGCGGCGCGAAACGTCGTGCGTGATCCTCGATTTGCGCCGCCTTACCGAGATCGACTCCACGGGCGCCAGCGCCTTGCTGGAGCTCAAAACCAGGCTATCCCAACAAAAGAAAGAGTTGTTGCTGGCGGTGGCGGACGGGACGACAGCGATGGAGCGGCTGGAGAATTTCGGCATGCTGTCGTTGATTGGCGATGCCGGCATCCTGCCGGACGTCGATCGCGCCATCGAGCGAGCGGAGAACGATCTGTTGCGCACGCAACCGCGGCTGCATCGCGAAGAGATCCCGCTGGCGGAGGCCGGCGTGTTCGCGCATTTCAATGCCGCCGACCTGGCGATTGTGGAGCAGTACTTGTGGCGGGTATCCTACCGGCCGGGCGACGTGATCTTTCGCGAAGGCGATCCCGGCAATGAGCTTTTGGTGGTCACCAAAGGCAGCGCCAGCGCGTACCTCGAATTGCCCAACACCAATATCCGGTTGGCGACGTTCGCTCCCGGCACCATGTTCGGGGAGCTGGCGCTGCTCGACGCCGGAGCCCGCTCGGCGACGGTCGTCGCCGACGAGGACCTCGTCTGCTATGCGCTCCCAACGTCGAACTTTACTGCGATGGCGGCCAAATTCCCCACTGTCGTCATCCAGCTCTTGGCTGCAATCGGCCGCGAGCTGAGTGGCCGGCTGCGAACCGCCAATCGGACAATTCATCAGCTCGAGACGTGAAGACCGCGCCGCGTAGCCCGAGTGCGGCTGTTCCCCGAATCATCAGCGAATGGTTTGATCGCTCTGATAAGTGGGCGGCGGACCGAGCGGACCAAGGTCGCATTTCTTCTCGGCCGCCAGGCGGCGCACGAGTTTCTGGTCGCTGAGCACGCTTTCGTACTCGGTGCGATAGGACAACGCGCCGATCAGGGCGCCACCGGTACTTTCCCCCGCCTTGTCCATCAGGTTGCGCAATTCCTTTTCCCGATTGGTCAGGCCCTTCAGTCGGTCCACCAGATTATTGCAATGATACAAGGCGTATCGACCGGGATCGAGGGTGAGTGTGCCTATGCCCTGTTCGCTGACCCCGCAGCCGCCGAGCGCGCCGGCGGCAAGGCCGCCGATCAGTCCGATCGCACTCAGTCTGGAGCGTGCGCGGCGATACGGTTGGGCAACCCGGCCGTTGCCGGGAACGGCCGCACCAGCACCGTCACGCAAGGTCATGGGAGGCGTCCAACATGACAAAAGACGAGTTCAATGCCGCTCGATCGTTGTAAATTGTCCGGCATTCCGTTTGCAGCCTCCTACGCCGCAAATAAGGCACGCGCCGGCTCGCGCGCGCCGAACCGGCAGACGACCCAGCACGCCGCGGCCCCCGCAGCCGCCGCCCACCGCCGAAGCCGATGGTATGGGAAGTTCCGCAGCATTGCCATCGGCACCAGCCCTGTGATGACGCCGCACGCAGGAACCGCCGCACGGACTCTAGCGTTGCGTGACGATATTGTTACAATTCCATGAGCGTTCGGTAACGCGTGCAGGTAGGCCGATGCGCCTCGACTGGCTCACTTGGTCAAATCCGGTTGCGGTGTGGTGGAGCTTTCTGGTCCTCGTCAGCGCCGCAAATATTGCTTTGCTGCTCGGGCTCCGGTCTCGCTTCCGCGGCGCGCGCAGCGAGCGGCGGGTCCGCGCGTTTGCGATCGAGCCGCTGTTGCTGCTCAGCACCGCCTATGTGTTCGGCTGCGCCTTCCGCTCGGTCCTGCCACGAGCAGATGTGCAGCGGATTTGCCTGTTCGACACCTGGCTGTCGAGCGTCCTGGTCGGGCGGTCGGTCGCGACCGTCGCCGAGATCTGCTTTGCCGTCCAATGGGCGATCGTCTTGCGCGAGTTGGCGAAAGCCGCGAATTCGGACACGGCGCGAAATGTCGCGAACGCGATTGTTCCCGTGATCGTGGTTGCCGAGGCCTGCTCCTGGTACGCGGTCATCACCACGAACTATCTGGGCAACGTGCTGGAAAATTCGCTTTGGACGGCAGCCTTCCTGTTGATCGCATTGGCCCTGTTGCGACTCCTGACCAAGTTCCGCGGCCTCGTTCAATTCGCCATCCTGGCCGCGACAGCCGGGGTGGTCGGATACGTCGCCTTCATGGCCACGGTGGACGTGCCGATGTATCTCGCCCGCTGGCACGCCGAGACGGCGGCCGGGCAGGAATTTTTCGGATTGCTCGGCGGCCTGCACGACGTCGCCACCCATTGGGTCGTGACCCACGATATCGACCGCTGGAAGAATGAAATTGCCTGGATGAGCCTGTATTTCAGCGTCGCCGTATGGACGAGCCTCATCCTCGCCGGCTTCGGTTTGGTGAAACACCATCTGCCGCGCTACTGCGCCAACGCGGGGATTTCTCATCGCGCGGGCCGCCGTCCGGCGTCGCTGCCGGTCGGGCACTGACGTTCGCTTCGCGCCATCGGCAGCGCATGAACAGGCCCTCAGCGCTATCCGCACAATGATACACTGCGAGCCCTCGGCGAGGAGCCGACAACGGAGGGGTCAATGGAGTTCGAACGTGCGCGCCTGGACCGCGAGGGGGCCGTTGCTATCCTGAGCATGAATCACCCGGAAGTGCTCAACGCGGTGTCGCCGGAGATGCTCAAGGGCTTGACCGATGCCCTCGATGCCCTCGCCGACTCGAGCGAACGGACCCGGTGTTTGGTGATCACCGGCGTGGGACGGGCGTTTTCGACCGGGGCCAACCTGCAGGGACGCGGCAATGGCCCGCTGCCGCGTGGCGCCGGCCAGGCGCTAGAGACGCTGTACCATCCATTCCTGCGGCGGCTGCGCGACCTGCCCTATCCGATCATCACTGCCGTCAACGGCCCCGCCGCCGGCGCCGGCATGAGCATCGCGCTGATGGGCGATCTCATCGTTTGCGCGCGCTCCGCCTATTTCCTCCAGGCGTTTCGGCGTATCGGCCTGGTGCCCGATTGCGGCTCGACGTGGCTGCTGCCGCGGCTGATCGGGCGAGCGCGTGCGACGGAGCTGTCGCTCCTCGGCGAGCGTCTGCCGGCCGAGACCGCGCTCGCCTGGGGCCTTGTCACTCGCGTCTTCGACGACGCGATGCTGATGCCCGAAGCGCGTCGACTGGCGCACGAGCTTGCCGCCGGTCCAACCGTCGCGCTCGGCCTCATCCGGCGCCTCTACTGGGAGAGTCCCGAGAACGCCTATGAGCAGCAGCTCAATCTCGAATGCCGCATGCAGCGCATCGCCGGCGCTACGGCGGATTTTGGCGAGGGCGTCACGGCGTTTTTGGAGAAGCGGCCGGCCCAATTCGCCGGGAAGTGATCGTTGCTCGCATCGCATGCCATACCGGCGCGTGGGCAAATCGCGAAACGCGCCTCGGCGGTGTTCAATCCTGCTATCAAGAGTAAGCTACACGGTTGCCGTAGCGTCGCGCCGCGGCGCCGCGGACTAAAGAGGAAATGCCGATGAATTGGCGTGCCGAACTGGAAGAGCTTCGCCTGCGCGAGCAGCTGGCTCACGAAATGGGTGGAGCCGA
>Ga0208820_1001016_pt1 | contig 16947 bp, 13 predicted proteins | sample June2015DPH_16_5_FD_184713 | JGI IMG/M metagenome (GOLD analysis project Ga0208820, IMG submission 184713) | Peatland microbial communities from SPRUCE experiment site at the Marcell Experimental Forest, Minnesota, USA - June2015DPH_16_40... | ecosystem: Environmental > Terrestrial > Soil >...
GGAGCTTTCCCTACCGCATCCTGTGGGAGGAGCGCCAGCTCGTCTCGGTCGCCAATCTGACGCGGGCGGATGCGCGGGAATTTTTAGGCGTAGCGCCGCGGGCCGCCATCAAGATGCAGGTTACGCGCTATCCGCTCACCGAAGCGAACGCGGCGCTGGCCGATTTACGGGCCGGCCGCTTCGAAGGCGCCGCCGTGCTTATTCCGTGAATTGCGATCGCCGTTCGGGGATGCAGGCCGTCGCCGACGAAACCAATCTGAGGACGGGCTATCCAACGCCCGAGTAATCGGGGCTGTGCATAGACAAAGCCCACGAATAATGGTACATGCGTAGCTGTTATTGCTCTAAACCTAGATTTTCTCGGAAGAAAAGCGCAAAGGCAGGAGGACTGACTATGTCGCATGCGAAGGACGCTTCGAAGCGAAAACGTCTGAGGAAAGCCGTACCAGCGGCGGGAATCGCCGGCATGTCTTTGGCGATGGTCGGCGGCGCATCGGCGGCGACCGCTCCCCCCACAGCGAATCTGCCGTCGCAACACGTCCCGCTGAGCCACGAAATTATCCTCGGCGAAGAGGAAATCTCTGACGTCAGCTTGGGCACGTTCTTTGTCTTCGACAAGGAAGACGCCGCATCCGAGCTCGGTGCAAACGTACAACTTGCCAGAGGCGGAGGCCGTGGCTGCGGCGGACGTGGCTGCGGTGGACGTGGCTGCGGCGGACGTGGCTGCGGTGGACGTGGCTGCGGCGGACATGGCTGCGGCGGACATGGCTGCGGGCTGGGTGGTTGCGGCTGCTGGGGCGGCTGCGGCTGCGGTTGCTGCTTGTCGTGGGGCGGTTGCGGCCTCTGCTAGGCTCGAGCGCCTTCCCGTTACGTTGACTGGCGCAGATCGTCACGGCCGGGTTGACCAGTTCAACCCGGCCGATAGAGTCTTGTTTGCAGCACTGCCCATCTGGATGCGCGCCAAGCCTGCGCATTCGGCCGAGCGGGTAGCCAGCTGGATCGAGAAGCGCTAAATCCAAGAACACCAGCACGCGAGCTGGACAGCGAACTCCCGCAACCGGAGCATACGCCTCGCACGGCGGTCCGGAGTTGCGGCAAGGTGTGTATATTGACCTCATGACAGGCGATCGCGCGACCAGCTTTCCGCAGCATAACAGCAAGGACGTTCCGCAGTTCGCGCCGAATTTCACCGTCTATGTGCTGCCACCCGACGTCGTGTGCCTCTATTCAGAGCACCGGAAGTTCTTTCTTCACGGCGAGCTCTATTGTGCGCTGGCGTCCGCGATAGCAGAAGGCGGAAAAAGTTTTCGCGAGCTCATTCGCGAGCTGGAGCGGGATTTTCCGTCCGACAAAATCCAAGAAGCGCTGAAGCGGCTGGTCGACCGCCGCTATGTCGTCCGCACGTCGCGTTCTTCCGCCGGCACGGCGGCCGCCTATTGGGCGAGCCTCGGCCTGTTGCCGGAGAGCGCGGAGAAAAATCTCCAGAAAACGCGCGTGCGCATTCAAGCAATCGATGTGCAGGGGGCAAGTGAACTCGCCGACGCCTTGGCCGGGCTGGGCGTTCGCGTCGTCAAGCGCTCGCCCGACCTGACGGTCACGCTGGTGAGCGATTATCTCGAAGGGCGGCTGGCGGAAATGAACCGGCAGCATTTGTCCGACCAGACGCCGTGGCTGCTCGCGCAGCCCTCCGGTATTTTTCCCCTGGTCGGGCCGATGTTCAGCCCGGGCAAGGGCGCATGTTGGACGTGTCTTGCCGAGCGGATGAAGCGGAACCGGGAGGTCAAGGCGCTGCTCGAGCGCGGCGGCGGCCGCTGCGTTGCGGCCTCGCCGCTCGCGCGGAACACGTTGGGGCAGAGTGCCATCCAGCTCGCGTCCGTCGAGATCGCGAAAGCGATCGCCACCGACTTTCGTACCGACTTGCGCGATCACATCGTCAGCCTCGACCTCTTGGGCTCGACCATCGTGAAGCATTACGTGGCGGCCCGCCCGCAATGTCCGGCCTGCGGCCGCAAGGAGTTGCGCGACCCGTGCCGCGCGCCGGTGCCGGTCGAGCCGGCCGCCGGCGGCAAGCTCATCATGACCAGCGGCGGATACCGGACCGTTTCGTCGCGCGCCACGGTGGCGCGTTTCCGCAAATATGTGAGCCCGCTCACCGGCGTGGTGTCGCGCCTCGAGCGGATGGAAGCCGATGTGCCCCTGAACACCAATTTCCACGCCACGCACAATTTTGCGCCGCCGGCTCAGACGGTCAACGACCTCAGGGCGGGACTCGGGGGCGCCAGCTTCGGCAAGGGCAGCACCGCCGAGCAGGGTGAAGCCAGCGCGCTCATGGAGGCGATCGAGCGTTACACCGGGATTTTTCAGGGCGACGAGATCAGAGTGACACGGCGGTTCGCTGATTTCCCGTCGGGCGAAGTCATTCATCCGAACAAGGTCCTGCTGTTTAGTGACGCGCAATACCGGCGCGGCCAGGCGCCGACCGCAGATCCCGACGAACCGCAGCGGCCGCTTCCCTTGGACCGGTCGGCCGAGATCGAATGGTCGCCGGTCTGGTCGCTGCGCGACAAGCGGTTCAGATACCTTCCGACCACGCTGATGTATTTTTTCTACCGGGGCCCCGCCGCCTTCCTGGCGGATTCCAACGGCTGCGCGGCCGGCAACACGCTCGAGGAAGCCATCGTCCAGGGATTCCTCGAGCTGGTCGAACGCGATGCATACGCAATCTGGTGGTACAATCGATTGCAGCGGCCCGAAGTCGACCTCAGCCAGTTCGACGATTCCTACATCCGCGATGTGCAAACCCAATTTGCCGAAACCGGACGCCGGCTTTGGGTGCTTGACGTCACCAGCGATCTCGGAATTCCGACCTACGTCGCGATAACGCACTGGATGCAAAACGGGCAGGAAAATATCGAGTTCGGTTCCGGCGCCCACTTCGATCCGCGAATCGCGGCATTGCGGGCGCTGACGGAGCTGAACCAATTCATGTCCATCGGTTTCATGGGCGGCGGGACCGGCGAGAAATCGAGCCTTGACGGCGTTACGCCCTTGCGCCTGCAGGACCATCCCTATTTGACGCCCAGCAACAGTGCGGCGATCCAGCCGGGGTCCGGCTCGACGTTCGATCATCACGACACGCGCGAGCAGGTGATGAGTTGCGTGCGGCTCGCCAAGCGAGCGGGCCTCGATTTCCTGGTGCTCGATCAGACGCGCCCCGATATCCAGGTCCCGGTGGTCAGAGTGATCGTTCCGGGGCTGCGGCATTTCTATCGCCGCTTCGCGCCGGGCCGGCTGTACGATGTTCCGGTCAAGCTCGGCTGGCGCGACCAGCCGCTGTCGGAAGACGAGCTCAATCCGATTCATCCCCATACTTGAGGGTCATCCCCAGCTTGCTCGCTCCCGGAACAAAATCAGCGCGGCGAGCTGTACCGCCGGTCATTTTCGCTCGGCTCAGCGGTCACGTCACGCTGCAAGCGCGCGCGGACGGCGAAATCGCCGCCTGTTTCGAGGGCTATGCGATCGGCCTGGGAAAGTTCAGCGCGGGTGCGGCGGATCGCGCGCAGGAGCTGCGCACGGGTCTGCCACTTGCCGCGTTTGCCTCCGGCAGCCGTGACTTCGACAAGGAAATCGATCTGTTAGTGCGGCGATTGGCCAGACGTGGCCTGTTGGAGTACTGCCTGCGGCGCTCGGCAAAGGACGATGACCTCCTCGTCATCGAACCGCAGGCTCCCGACTATTGGCCGCGAACGCCACAGCTCGGCAATTCCGACGCTCTCGTCCTGTCGCGTTTCGCCTACCTGCGGCGGCGCGGCAACGCAATAGTTCTGGAATCGCCGCGCGCCACCGCGTTGTTCAAGCTTTGCGATCCGAAGATTGCCGCCGCCATCGCCAAGCTGTCGACACCGCAGCAAATCAAACAGCTGCGTCGGCAAGACGATTTTCCTGGGCTGGAGCTTCTTGCCCTGCTGGTCGATTGCCAAATCCTTTTCAAGATCGACGTCGCTCGCGACGGTGGCCTGCGACGGGCCGAAGGCGACGACAACCTCGTTCTCTGGGACTTTCACGATCTTCTGTTCCACACCCGCAGCACGGCAGGCCGACAGGCCAACCCACTGGGCGGATTTTATCCATATGCCGGCGTGATTGCTCCGCTGCCGGCGGTGCGGCCGCGCTGGCCCGGCAAGAAGATTGATTTGCGCAAGTTCTCGGCGGCGGATGCGCAAGCCATCTCGCCGGGCGCAAAGCTGCTGCGTGAGCGGCATTCGATGCGCAGTTTCGATGACCAGCGACCGATCACGCTTGGTGAGCTTTCGCGGTTTCTCGACGGCACCGCGCGCGTTGTGTCGAGATCGAAAAGCAGGGTTGACGACGGCGGTCCGGTGGTCGAGTACGCCGCCCGGCCATATCCGGCGGGCGGCGCCGCCTACGAACTCGAGCTCTATCTGGCGGTCCATCAATGCGACGGGCTTGCCCGCGGATTCTATCATTACGACGCCGGCGGCCATGCGCTGGTGCCGATCGGCGTCGGCGCGCACGAGCTGGAAGCGCTGTTGGCGGGAGCAAAATATGCCATGGGTGCGCCCGCCGTGCCTCAGGTCCTGATCACGATCGCCGCGCGCTTTGGCCGGGTTTCATGGAAGTACAGCTCGGTCGCCTATGCGCTCATTCTGAAGGACGTCGGCGTGTTGACGCAGACGCTCTACATCATGGCGACGGATATGGGCTTGGGCGGATGCGCGATCGGGCTCACTAACATCGATCTGTTCGCGAAGATGACGGGGATCGAATTCCACGTTGAGGGCCCGGTCGGACAATTTGCAATCGGCCGCGGCACGACATAGCCGTTAATCTCCAGTGGCCGGCCCTACCAAGACCATCGCCGGTTCCTTGGATCGGACGGATCACCTGATCGGGCGCGTTCGAAATATCCGATAGGCTTGTGCTTGCGCGTTCCCACCAGTGCGAACATGGCACCCTGAGGGTCGCTGCATTGGACAATCCAGTCGTCGCCTGACACTTCAAGCGGGCCCTCGAGGACCTGACCACCAGCAGCCTTCACGCGTTTCGCCGCCGCGTCGATTTCGCCGACGTTGAAGTAATAAAGCCAGAAGGAGACCGGCACCGACGGAGGCTTGGTGAACATGCCGCCAAGCGTCTGCCCGCCGGCGGAAAACAGCTGATACGCGCCCATCGCGTCGCTATCGGGGTTTGCTTTTTGCCAGCCAAACAGCTCGCCATAGAAAGTGAACGCTTTCTCCCAGTCGGCGGCAAATAGTTCGTGCCAGCGAATATGGCCCGGTGCACTCAGTTCGGCGGGCTGCTCGCGGCGGGGCAGCAGCCACTGCAACAGCGCAAGCGTCGCCATTTGTGGGTCGGCGACGACCGAAAAGCGGCTGATGTTGAGGATGTTCCGCGGTGGGACGTGCACGGCTCCGCCAAGGCGCTTAATCCGGTCGGCGGTAGCGTCCACGTCGGCGACCCCGACATAGCCGATCCAGCTCGGCTTCTCGCCCAGTTTCTTCGCGTCTTCCGGCAGGCGCATCAGCCCGCTCACCGAGGAGCCGGCAACGGTAAACAGCGTATAGGGCATGCCCGGCATCGACACGTCCTGGGTGCCCCAACCCACGACCTTGGTGTAGAAGGCCTTGGCGGCCTCCATATCCGTCGTCATCAACTCGTACCAGACGAAACGGCCATGAGAATCGACCATGCCTGTTTCTCGCTTCGAGCCTGCAAGAATTGCGGCGGCGCAATGAGCCGATCTGGCTTACCTTGCGAAGATAATTGAGAGGCTAATGCAGGTCACGCGCTATCCGCTCACCGCCGCGAACGCTGCACTTGCTGATTTGTGGGCCGGCCGCTTCGAAGGCGCTGCCGTGCTCATTTCCTAAAACAAAAACGCGCTGCGGCGCACCACTTCGTGGCGCGCCGCAGAACCCGAAGTCGTTAGATACTCAGAGGTCCGCCTAATCGCAAATCCAGACATAACCTGCCGGGGTCCAGCGCCAGCACGGGCCTTCACCATAGCCCCACCAATGGCCGTGCCAGAAATGGCCATGACCGTGGCCACCATGTCCGTGACCGTGTCCGCCATGACCGTGACCGTGGCCGCCATGTCCGTGGCCGTGTCCACCATGACCGTGGCCGTGTCCGCCATGACCGTGGCCGCCCTTGGCCTGTGCAGAAATGTCAGTCGCGGTCATCAGCAGACTGGATACGCCGATGGTCGCGAAACAATAGACGCCGACCAATGCGGCTGCTGCCAGGCAGCCGGTCAGGAATCTACGAACTTTGCTCTCACCGTTCCCGGTCATTTCATCACCTCTGTTTGCACGTTGTTACTCTCGCTTCTAAAGTTGAGGCCGCGACGCTATAGTCGTTCTGACATCGGAGCAAGGCGGTATTTCTTCTCTCAGCGTAAATTATTTAATGAAGACGTGGAGATGAATGACCCTTCATCTTGGCAATGCTTATCGCCGCGGTTCGGCATGGCCGATGACGCGCGCGATACTCGGAAAGCGGCGGCGTAACGCGCGCTCCACTGTATCGACGAGGTCGTGGACGGTGCTGACCGACAGCGCCGCATCGACGCGACAATGGAAATTGACGATTTCGCCGTCGGCGGTTTCGCGCACGCGCACGTCGTGCACCTCGCCGAGGCCGGCGATCCCGGCGGCGAGCGAGGTGAGTGCTTCGGTGATTTCCATGACCCGTGCGGCGGCGGCGTCGCGGCCGGCGAGGACCACGGCCGGCAGCGGCTCGATATGCGTTTCCACCTCGACATCGGGTCCGAGCTCCTCGCGGATCGCTTCCTCGAGCCGGCTGGCGATGTCGTGCGCAGCATTAAGCGGCAGCATTCCCTCGACCTCGAGATCGGTCGAAACCGAAAGGCGATCGCCGATCGCCTGGACGGCGACATGGTGTACCGCCAGCCCGCGATTGCGGGCGATCAGTATCACGCGCTCGCGCACGGTCTCGTCGTCGAGCGCGCGCGGCTCGGTGGTGATGGTGACCTCGGCCTTCGGCATGTCGGCGCGGATGGCCCGCGTCAGCCCGTCCTTGATGGCGGTGACGCGTTCGAGCGGCAGCGCGCGGTTGACGCCGACGCCGAGCTCGATGAACAGCACTGCTCCGGCCGGTCGCGCGCGAACACGCTCGACGGCGACGATGCCGGGCACGCGCCGCGCGATTGCCGCCACGCGTTCGCTGACCCCGGCCGGCGCCGCGTCAGTCAGCGTGTCGATGGTGCGCCGGCCAAGCCGCCAGCCGGCAATACAGATGAAGATCGCGACCACCAGCGCCGCCGCCGCGTCGGCCCGGGAATAGCCGAGCGCGACGCCGGCCAGTCCGATCAGGACGGCGATCGACGACCACATGTCGGAGCGGAAATGCAGCGCGTCGGCTTCGAGCGCCTGACTCGATGTTTCTTCGGCGATACGGCCGAGCGTGCGGGCGCGGAAGAAATCCACAACGATCGACGCGACGATGACGGCGAAAGCCGCTGCCGTCGCCTCGACCGCATAAACGCGCTCGCCGATCAGCCGCTGCGCCGCCTCGTACAGCACGACGGCGGCGAGCAGAAACAGCAATGCGGTTTCGGCGAGCGCGGTGATGCTTTCCACTTTGCCGTGGCCGTATTGGTGCTCGGCGTCGGCCGGCTTGCCGGAGACGCGCACCGCGACATAGGTCAGCACCGTTGCCGCCAGATCGAGCAGCGAATGGCCGGCCTCCGACAGGACGGCCAGCGAGCCAGTGAGTAAGCCGATAATGGCCTTCGCCGCGGTGAGCCCCGCGGACGCCGCGATCGATCCGAGCGCAGCTCTTTCCTTGTCGTTCATGCAAATCTCGTGGCGAAGCCCCATTCTCCTGCACAACGCAAAGCAAGGCAATGCTACTGTTTGTACCTATTCAGCGAGCGCCGATTTCCCCCCGGGTGGCATCACGCCATTACGCCGGCGGGGGTCCGCTGGCCGAGAAGTCGGGCACTGCCGGGCCAGCAGATTCAAACCATCTTGCCGTATCGCCGGTATCAATACGTCGGTGTTGAGACGCCCGCTCAATGTGCTAATGGTAGGCAATTCGGCGCAATCCGATGCCGTGGGGGCCGGCAAACTGGAGATTGAGGGTGTTCCGCATGCGTCGCCTGCTCGTGTGCTGGTTGACGTTCTTGATCGTGGTGCTTTTGTCGTTGCCCGCCTTGGCCGACAAGCGCGTTGCGCTGGTGATCGGCAACGGCAAATACGGCTACGTGACGCCGCTGGACAATCCGTCAAACGACGCGCGGCTTCTTGCCAAAGCATTGGAGTCGGTCGGGTTTACCGTGATCGGCGGTGGCGCGCAGCTTGATCTCGACAAACAGTCTTTCGAAAAAGCAGTTCAGGAATTCGGCGCGAAACTCCAGGGCGCCAACGTCGCGCTTTTCTATTATGCCGGCCACGGTCTGCAGATGCATGGCATCAATTACCTCGTTCCCGTCGATGCCAATCCGGTCCGTGAGGCGGATGTCGGCATTCAGATGCTCGATGCCAATCTGGTCCTCAATCAGATGGAAGGAAGCGGAACGAAGCTCAACATCGTTATCCTCGATGCCTGCCGCAACGATCCGTTCAGCGGTCGGGGGCTCGGCATGGGGCGCCGCCGCGATATCGGTGGCGGCGGCCTCGCCGAAATGCAGGCGCCCGAGGGCACGCTGATCTCGTTTGCCACTCAGCCCGGCAACGTTGCTTTAGATGGAGACGACGGCGACAGTCCTTTTGCCAAGGCGCTTGTGGAAACCATTCACATGCCGGGGCTTGGCATTTTCGATGCTTTCAACCAGGTCGGTTTGAAGGTGAAACGCGCGACCGGCGGCAAGCAACAGCCATGGATGTCGAACTCGCCCATCGATGGCGCTTTTTATTTCATTGCGCCGCAGGTAAACGCCGCCGCGTCAGGCGCCGCACCCGTCGCGAAGGGTCCCTCCGCGGAGGAAATCGCCTGGGATTATCTGAAGGACACGGCCGACGTCGCGTCGCTCCGCCGCTTTGTAACGAGCTTTCCGCAGGGCACGCTTAAGCACCAGGCCGAGGTGCGCATTGCCGCCTTGGAGCAGGCGGCCGCGGAGGCGCAACGGGCGCAAGACGCAAAAACCAAGGGCACTGTGCCGGTGGAGAAGCCGACTCTGCTGGGCCAGCTGTCGCCGGAGCAGGAACGCGCCCTCAAACCACCCGACCGCTTTAAGGAGTGCGACAATTGTCCGGAAATGGTCACGGTGCCCGCGGGGACGTTCGTCATGGGCTCACCCGCAAGTGAGCCATCGCGTGAAGCCGATGAAGGCCCGCAGCAACAAGTTGTGTTCGGCCACATGTTTGCAGTCGGACGCGCGGCGGTGACGTTTGACGAATGGAACGCCTGTGTCGCGGAAGGCGGCTGCAATGCCTATCGGCCTGGCGACTATGGTTGGGGCCGCGGCAAGCGCCCGGTGATCAATGTCTCCTGGAACGACGCGCAAGCCTATGTGAAATGGCTGTCGGCCAAGACCGGGGCGACCTATCGCCTGCTCAGCGAGGCGGAACGTGAATATGTTACCCGTGGCTGCACTTCGCCGGCGTGCCCGTCGACGCCGTTCTGGTTCGGCGCCGAGATTTCTCCGGATCGCGCGAATTACGACTCGCGCTATTCCTACAATGGCAGTGCCAAGGCGCAAGCGACGCGGCGCACCGTCGCGACCGACGCCTCCGCGCCTAATCCGTTCGGCCTTCTCCAGGTGCACGGCAATGTGCGCGAGTGGGTCGAGGACTGTTGGAATGCAAATCTTTCCGGGCTACCGCAAGACGGTACGGCGCGAACCACGGGCGATTGCTCAGGCCACGTTGTGCGGGGCGGCTCATGGGCGGACGAGCCAAAGGATTTACGGTCCGCCAAGCGCGCTTGGGAGGTCACGACCGAAAGGCAGGCCGAGATCGGTTTCCGGGTGGCGCGCACCTTGCGAGAGTGATGCCGCGGATGTTCGGGCAATTGCCCAAAAAAGAGCCGCATTCTCCCTGTTGGCGGGGAAGAAACTTGTTCCGGAGGCGTTGCAATGGTACAGAGGGCCACAATGGTGACGTCGGCAATCGACGCGAAAACCTGTAATGCGGCGAAATTGCAAACGGGTCCGCGATACTGCAACGTGATAGTCCACGCTCGCGCACTTGCCGGCTTCGTCGCCGGTCTGTTGCTATTGTTGTCCCTAGCGGCAAATTCGGCAATGGCGGAAACACGCCGCGCCTTCGTTGTCGGCTTACAACGTTACTCGGACGGCTATATCCAACGGCTTGAACGCGCGGCGAACGACGCCAAGGACCTGGCGAAGGACTTGGAAGAGGTTGGGTTTGACAAGAAGAACATCAAACTCGCGGTGGACTTGAATAACCGGGACGCGTTTGAGAAGGAATTTTCCGCCTTCCTCAATACGATTGAAGCCGGCGACGACGTCGTGTTCTATTTTTCGGGCCATGGCTTCGGAGTCGAGGCAGATCAGACAAACTATCTGTTGTTCGCGGGTCTGAAAAGTCCCTTCACCTATACGAAGTCGCAGCTGAGCGACCAGGAGCGAAAGAATCCCGACGTGGTACGGCTGAAGATCAGCCAGTATCTCGACGGCTACCAGAAGGACGAAATTCCCAACGGTGTTTCAGCAAACGAAATCGAACGCCGGATCGCCGAGAAGAATCCCAAGACCGTCATCATGATCTTGGACGCGTGCCGGTCGCTCGTTCAAAACGATGTCTCCGAGTCGCAGGACGCCAAACTCGTCAAGCGCGGCGACGATTCGGGTAGCCGGCTGTTAAAGGTACGCAAGCCACGGCCGGGCTTTCTCATCCTCTATTCGGCCTCATTCGGTGAACAGGCGGCTGAGACGCTCGGCAAGGACGATTTTGGGCAGAACTCGCTATTTACTGGTGTGCTGCGGTCCGAGCTCCAGCGCCCTGGGCAGTCGGCTGTCCAGCTCGGCGAACGCGTCAAGCTGATGGTACGCGCGATTGCCAACGGCAGAGGCCGGCAGCAGGAACCCGAAGTCTTTTATGATGAGGATCAATCGGCCAGTGTCGACGATTTCTATTTCGTCGGCTCCATCGGGCGCGAACGTTTTCAAATGTCGGAGGACAGATGCGCAGGCGATGAGGCTGACTGGAAGCAAATCAAGGATTTGCAGAAGCGCGAGCTTTACGACCGTCACATCCGCAGATTCGATCTGTGTCCGCATGGGACCGCCCAACTCGCCCGCCGCGCGCTTGCCACGCTGGCGCTAAACTCAGACGATCCGATCGAGGTGACGGTTGGAGCGGACAAGTCGGTCAATGACTGCGACCGACTCGCCGCCTCTCCCCTGGATATGGATCGCGCCCGGCCGCCCGGAACCGGCGTGGTGACGGAAAAGCTGGACGCCGAGGCGGCGATTGATGCTTGCAACAAGGCGGTGAATCAAAATCCGCGTGTCGCTCGCTACCTCTATAATCTCGGACGCGCCTATCAGAAACTGGCGATGCGGCCTGGCCTTGGCGACGACGAACGTCGGCGTGCGCTGGACAGCGCGCGGCTTGCTTATGACGACGCAGCCAACCGCCGTGGCTATATTGGCGCCTTGAACGACCTGGCGGTTTTGGATGAGTTGGACAACCGATTCGCGCAGGCGATCGATCTGTTTAAGCGCGGCGCGCAGCAAGGCCATCCGCTTGCCATGTATAACCTTGCGCTCCATTATCGGGATGGCATCGGCGTGCCGCGCGATGATGGCCAGGCCGCGGAATGGTTCGCGAGGTCGGCCGGAAGCGGTCTCGTCTCGGCAATGGTCGAATACGGCCGGGCGCTGTGGACCGGTCGCGGACAAGCGGATTCAAGATCGAATCCACGCCGTGCGGTGGAATGGCTGCAACGCGCCGCGGAGGCTGGCTCACTGCGGGCGATGTACTGGCTGGGATGGATTTACCAGAGACAGCATGATGCTCAACTCGCGCTGCTATGGTACGGCCGTGCCGCGGAGGCGGGCTACAGCGACGCCCAGGTGAAGGTGGCGCTGATCATGGAAAAGGGAGACGGCCTCCCTAACCCGCAGCCGGAAATCGCCGAACGTTACTGGCGACTCGCCGCTCATCACGGCGATGCATTTGCGCAGGTCGAGTTTGCCGACAAGTTGAGAAACGGTCTCCTCTTGGTCAAAGAAGAATACGGGGAAAACGAGGTCGTCACGCTACTGAAGCAGGCTATGAGCCAGGGGTCGGCGCACGCGGCCGTCACCCTTGCTCAAATTTATCGAAAAGGCGAGCTCGGCGAAGAGAAAAATCCAATCAAGGCTATGGAATTTGCCTATCGCGCCATTGACCTCGCGGTCTTGGCCGATCCGACCGCGGCAGATGGCGATCCATTTTACGAATTCAACGCCGCCCATCTTCTGGTTGAGATGGCAAAGGACGGCGAAGCTGTCGACGCGATGGGACGACTGCTTTTGACCCCGGAGGAGATAGACCGCCTGGAGCACTATTACGGGGCCGTCGATCCGACGACCAAGCACATCAAGCTCCGCGGGTTCAAGATGCCGATCTTTTGCGAGCCTTCTGAGACTTGGTATTTCCCGGAGCAAATTTGGGTTTGGGATTGGGGCCGCTCCGAAGCTCCGACGGAATTTCAAATTCGCTATCTGGAGCGCCTGACCGGGTGTCCCTACAATATGGACCTGCGTGCGACGCTCATTGATATTTACTCGCAGGCCAAGAAGAGCAAGGTTGCGTTTGCCGATCTGCTAGCCCAGAGAATGCAGACTTTAGAGGGCCAAGCCAAGCCGCAAACGCAGGAAGGTGATGGCGGTCGCCGACATCGCCGGCGGTGATGCGTATTCGTTTATTTTTGTCTCGGTGACATGAGAAACGAGCATTGGAGACGCAACATGAACAGGTACCTGCCAGGCCTCATGGCGGCATGTTCAGGCATGGCGTTACTCGCCGCGAGCACGTTCAGCTTGCCGGAACCCGCCCACGCTCAGTTCGGCATCTTTATCCCGCGCATCGGGGGCTTCAATGTCTACGGACGGGGCGGCCGCCACAGCGGCAGCAGGCACTCGGGAGATGACGATGCCGGCAACGACGACAGCGGCTCGCGTAAAGATCGCAATAACCGCGCAGCCACCCTCGCGCCGCCTTCGAGCAAGGTTGAAAATGCGCTGCTCCATGTCGTAGCGGTGCTCAACGCGGACGAGCTCGGCAACGCTTCGGGCGACACCGGCACGAAGGGGAAGGCTGTCTCTAAGGAGGGCGAGCGTGACTGGACCGAGGCGGTCCAGAAGATCCTAAAGAAGTTTACCGAAAACCAAGACAGGCGCGTCACTACTGCAGGCGACGTGACCGAACATGCGATCGAGCAATCGCTCGACAATGCGATCAAGAGCGCCAAACTTGACACGTTTGAGAGCTTTCTGGGCGAGAACTGGACGGTTGAGCGCTTGCGCGCGATGGTGCTCGATCTGGTCTCGGCCGATCTCGACAGCCTGTTCAAGGGCAATAGCCGCGGCTATGCCCCGATGCAGGAGGTCGACCAGCTGATCCAGCACTCCGCGCAAGCCGTCTATCGCCGCATTTTCGAGCTCTCTGAACTCATGGCTGCGAACCGCGGCTCGGCGTTGTTCGTGCAGCGTCTTTATCAGACCCACGGTGGGCACGTGAAAGACCAGCTGCGGGAGGACGCAACCGACATGATCACGCGCACCGCGAACGCTGCGGTCGGCAAATTCGAGTCAGCGCTGCGCCAGAACGAGAACGGCTATGCGCTTCGTTACCGGGCCGAGCGCATCGTGTACGACTGCCTTTCGGACAACGTCGAGAGAATCTCATCGTCCGAGACGGATATCGCAGAGCGAGGCGAAATTGCGCAAAGGATCAGCGACACCGCCAAGAAGGAGTGCATCGGCTGGGTTGAAAACCAATTCGGGACGGATAGTCGCGCCCTCAAGCCGCAAACGCCGATGCCGTTGCGCGTGGTCTGGTCGGCAACCGGCCCGAAGGACGATCCATCGATGTACGGCCAGGCGGCGAGCGAGCTAAGGTAGCAAGCTGCGTTGCAGGAGATTGCGCTGAACGAGGCGATTCGACCGCGGCACTCTATTTTTGCTCCCGAGCTGGCGCTTGCGCTGCGCAAATGACGATGGGTTTATTTGCGCAGCCTCCTCGCGAACTGTTGGCAATGGAGATCATTTTTGTCACACTGCCTCCCTAAGCGAGCCTATATGGCAGCTACACTCGGCGACTGCGGACACGACATCCGGGTGATCAGCATTCCGAATGGAGTCGACCAATGAGCTTTTCCAGAATCGCTGTGGTTGCGGTAACTCTGCTTGTGACGATGATCGTCTTCTCCGGCGTGCAGGTATTCGCCCAAAGCCCTGCTCCCGCGTCGAATGTGCCCAATCCGACCTCGGCCCAACATCAGGAGGTTAAGAAACAGCACCATGGGACGACGGAACATAAGGGTGGCGGCCCGGGCAATGCCGAAAAGGCGTCTAAGGGTGGCACCGAGCTAAAATAATACGCGCAAGGGCTGTTTTGGCGCTGATGCGGCTTGTCTTTGAGCAGACCGCTCTATGATCATGAGCGGTCGCGCGCGACATTGGTCAGGGATTTAAGCTCCATGTGAATGTATTCTCATTGGATGGAAGCACTTCGCTGCTAAATCCTCGCAGAACTTCGTTGGACTGACAATTGTATGAGCTGTTGCCTGAGTCGACGCGCGCGAATGGACCAGGATATTGCACGCATAAACTACCGGCGGTGCCGTTCCATTCATAGCCTGAGTTACCGGTTTCTTCGGCATAGTAATAGAACGATCCGGTGGGAAAGCTACCGATGGTCTGGCAGTTGCCAGCGGGCACGGTCCACCAACCTTCGATCTGAAATTGGCTGGCGCCCGGAGCTGTGAGTGCGGCAACAGCAACCGATGCTGACACAGTACTCTTGTTGCACACCTGAAAATTAAACGTTTGCGCGCGCGCCGCTACCGAACCGAGGCATAGCACGGTTAACGCGAACGACAACACGATGGCACTGGATTTTGCACCACGCATAGCATGCTCCCCAGTTGAAATGAATGTGAGCATGATACGTTTTTGCGGCGATGACAAGACGGCAATTCTTCCCGCTGCACCCCCCTTGGCGTATGTTAGGTCGGTCAACGTGCGCCCAGATGAAATGCAACTCGAACGTACGGCGCCGAGCAGGTAGGCAGGCGCTAGCGGTGGGTGATCAAGCCCATCAGGTGCGGAAATTCGTCAGCGTTGAAATTTCTCAGGACTTTAGGACTAAAGAGCCAGTTGACGATAGTCTTCGCGCTTTACGACTGGACTTGCCGCGTACGATCGATATGCCGTTCACCCACCACCCACGCTTATCGTCGGGGATATCGGCGGCAACGCCGAGGGTATCGCCATCATGGTCAGGAACAAGGTGATCAGATCAAAGTTTTTCTGCGAAACTTGGTCAGCAGCATCGATATAGTACCAAGTGCCATGGTCGAAATGAGAGACATACGCATTGCCGGGCGCATGATCGTCCACAATGACGAGGATATAGCGTCTGAGCGTGCCGAGCCTGTAGTTCCTTGTCATGTAATCATCGATAGTGGCAGTCTTTGCCTCATACACGTAACGGTTTCCTCCAGTCTCGATCCACTTACTTAAGTCCTGGTTGATTTGATTGGGTGCCCCCGGATTATCAGCCGGATCCTCGCTCCGTGGCAGCAAAGTGTAAAAACTGAATTCATCAGTCGAGTTATTGTTGCCGACATCCTTGTTCCATTGGTAATCGGTGATTTCACGGTATCTGTCAGGGGTGACGAACGCAATTTTTGGGGTTGGTCTTTCGGTCGCGGTTTTGAGTATCCCGAGGGCGGACGAGGTTTTCAGCAATGGCGCGCCGCTAATCAGACCGTCACTCAACGCCTTCGCAGCCGGCACCGGCTTGGTTCGCAGCTCTATAAAGTTTGGCAGACATTTTAACACGTGATCCGGATCGAGCCCCGAGCGATCGAGCTGCAGACGCGAATCCCAGGCCCACGCTCTCAGTTCACTCTCGCTCCGCGACGACAGCCCAATCTGCGAGCACCATGGGGCATCCTTTGGCGTGAACTTTGGTTGAGTTCCGGAATATAGCCAAAGCAGCCTAATCCATAGCTGCAAATGCCGCCTGTTGTACTTGAGGTGGATGCGCGACCCGTACCAATGAAGAGGCTTAAGGTAGATCGTCAGCGTGTCGTTGTTGCCGCCGCCGCCGCTACTCGACTTGGTAGTTCCTTTCTGCCCGCTCTGCGTCGCGCCTTGCTCCTGGGTCAAATCGGATTTTGTGGCCGCGAACGCCAGAGCCCTGCCGGCAGAGAGTTCGGAGATGATATTCAGCACCGGATAGAACTCGTTAATGTCAGGGTTCAGGTAGGCCGCTGCAAGATCCAAGAGCGGGGTAACATTCCAGGCCGAATCGAACAGGTCCTCCAAAACATCGACGCTGACCGGCGTGACCAACTGCGCGACGAGCGCCTGGCCAAGCAGAGGCGTGTAGCGAATGAGCGGCTGCTCGGTGTAGACCGCGCCGCCGCTCACGGCCCCGACCTGGCCGGCGAACGTTCCGGCTGTGGTTTTTGGGTTGGCTCCCGCGCCTATACTGGAGACGGCGCCGCTGACGTTGCCCGAAAGCGTCGTCGTGGCATCGACCTCGCTCACTTCCATGAACGAGGTCGGCTCATGGTTGCGGACGCGAATGATGTTTGAAAAAGTCTGTTCCTTCGAGGTCGCTTGAATGACGCCGTTGTATCGATCGCGGCCCTGGTCGATCGCGATCGGCCCGACGTACTGACAGCCGCTGACAAGACTGAATGTCGCGGCGACAAGAACGAACTCGACCGTACGCCAGACCAACACGACGGCTCTCCTCCCAGATCGCCGGTTGAAGA
>Ga0208820_1001017_pt1 | contig 16946 bp, 13 predicted proteins | sample June2015DPH_16_5_FD_184713 | JGI IMG/M metagenome (GOLD analysis project Ga0208820, IMG submission 184713) | Peatland microbial communities from SPRUCE experiment site at the Marcell Experimental Forest, Minnesota, USA - June2015DPH_16_40... | ecosystem: Environmental > Terrestrial > Soil >...
TACGGTTCCGTGGCGCGGAGTCGCGAACATGCAACCAGTGATGTGGATTTGATGGTCATTGGCAAAGCAGGCCTCGCTGACCTGTCTCCAGTGCTCCGCAAGGCGGAGGCGAAGCTGGGAAGAGAGGTCAACGTCACAGCCTATTCCGCGGAGGAGTTCCGGGAAAGAATCAAATCACGCGACCATTTCCTCACCGCCGTTTTACGAGGACGGAAACAGTTTGTGAAAGGAGGTCAGCGTGAGTTGGACGAAATTATTGGCAAGTAAAGAAGTCCAGAGACACAAGACCTCCAAGAAGGAACTGGATAACATGCGGGCCCTGATCGCCCGCGACCTCGCGGACGCGGCCCTTGACGGCCTTTCGGCCGACCGGAGGTTCGCGACTGCCTACAACGCTGCACTCCAGGCGGCAAATATGGCTATTGCCTGTGCGGGGTATCGGATCATGAGCAAGGTCGGGCATCACCGGATCTCATTAGAAAGCACGAAACTTGTGTTGGGAAAACCCGCTCACAAGTATGCCGACTACTTTGAGACCTGTCGGCGAAAGCGAAATACTATCGACTATACCTTCTCCAACGTAGCGACCGAGACCGAAGCGAAGGAGATCCTTGTCGAGGCCAACGAATTTTACAACCACGTCGAAGACTGGATCACAAAGAATCACCCTTCACTCAGGAAATAGGAGTCCGTTGTTTGGTTCATGGGCGATGGCTTTGACTCGACCCACGGACCGCACCGACCAGTCACCAGTTGCAGGCGAGCAGATGTGATCACGAAGCAGGATCTTCCTGAATTATCTTCTGAACGTGGTGACCAAATTCGGCAAGAGTCTCGATTGGATTGTTAGAGGCAACGGCCACTAGCGCGTAAGGCTGTCCTCACTCGGTGGGCCAAAGCTAGGGGAAAAGCCCAGCAGAAGGACCTGAAAGACAAAACCTGATCGCCGTGAGAGTCCTTCCCAAGATTGACCTGAGACGCCCTCGTGGATATCCGGGTCGCCAAAGAACTGGACGGCGAGGTCGCCCGTCCGGAACTACCTGGAGCAGGTCGGAGCGCAGCAGCGTCTTCCCAAGCCGGGTTCAACTGCAAGTTTTGCAGTTGGCATCTCCCACGCACTCGCGGACGAAATTTGACAGGTAACCGTTGGCCGCTTTTGAACTAATCACTGAGGCCTCCCGCTCTGACTGGGGTACGAGGCCGCAGCCGGCTTTACTTCTCCTTGTTCGTTCACCACGACGGAAGTCACTGAGCGGAGCGGAATGCTGAGTTGATAGCGCGTGTTCCTTCCCATTGGCAGGTTCGGAATTACTCGGAAGAGGCGTCACCCAGATTCAACTCAGCTGCCCCATATCGCCGGTAAAGCTGTACTGCGAGAACTCTCTTGCACCCAATAGCGCGTTTGGCCTTGGCGCCCCGGCATAGCGTGAACCCCAGGCTTGGTACCTTGACTTGGAGCTTCCCTCGGATCGGGCCAAACTCGCTGATCCTGAGTTCGAGCGCCCGCCGTTCGCCTTCCCTCCGGAACCAATGTCTGCCTTCACAGGATTCCCCAACGATCAAAGAAAAGCATTCTCCACAACGCGGACCGGGCCAATTTCGGATCAATTAAGTCATTTCTTGGAGAAGACTGTTCCGGCCGAAGGCGCTGTGTTCCGTCACCTCAGAACGAACATCAATTCGTGGGCACAATTCGTGCGGCCGTTTTGCGGCCTGCGCGCACAGGCCTTCACCACCGCGGCCATCATCTCCAAAACCCGTCTTTTCGTACCACCCAGCGTTCCATTTCGTTGAGGACATCTCTTCTCGTCAGCACTTGGCGAACGCGGGGCAAAGGCGGCCATTGGTGGCCGCATCCTTGACATCGCTTTTGATTACCGAACACCGTCACGACCACAGTGGCGCCGCAACTGGGACAGCCTTCTGCTTGCACGGCCGAGGCGTTCGAGCGTATGTCAACCCAACCTTGGTCCGTCCGCCGGATCACGTGTCCGGTGGTCTTGTGTGCCGCGAGGATCTCTTCGCCCTCGTCGCACTGCGTGAATTTGTAGTCTGTAGGCAACCCCAACTTTTTGGCCATCGCTTCTTGTCGGTTGTAATCCAGCACTCCATACACGTGGGTTCCCTGTTTGAGCCAATCGAGAGCCTGCGACGTGGAGTCCGCCTGATCATCGTGCTTGCCGCTCGGAAACGTCGTCAACTCGTGCACATAGGCTGCGCGCCAATCCGCTTCGGTTGGCAGATATACGAATCCATTTTCGATGGTGCTGGTGATCGAGTGCAATCGCATTACTTTATCCATGGTGGGCTCGTAGCGCGTCACACCGTAGACGCAATCTCGGATCAGTTCCTGAATCAATTGCGTTCCGGATGCTTTGTCCTCGATCAAGATATCTGTCGGATGAAAGCGCTCAGCCTGTTGGCGCACTGCCCGCTTCAAATCGGGATAGTCCATGCGTCTTCGCAGCACATGCAGCAGGTAGATCTTTTTATTTTTCTGCCCCCAGGTAGTGCAAACGCTGTAGTCGTTCAATTCCGTGCTTTTGTTCGCGGTGTCCCAACTCTGGATAATGCGATCGAAACACTCCGGCTCTCCGCCCGGGACATAGCTTTGAAACCATTCGCCCTTCACCATGCCGCCTCCGAGTGGTGCTGGCTCTTGCTGATATTGGCCGGCGAAGTTGTATTCCCCCACGGTCCGCCGCAGATTTTCGAGAACCTCCACTGGCTCTCGCTCTGGGTGAAGTGCTTCACCTGGTCGGCGCCGCACCGTCCGTGTGCGACCAAGAGACACGATTTGGTGGGTTTCATCCTCTTCCGCGATGGCTGGCAGTCGGACATGCTCCCAGCTCTCCTGCTCCAGTACGTGCCCGACCAGGTCGTCTTCGTGGAGACGTTGCATGATGATGATGATGCAGCCCGTGCGCTTGTTATTCAGCCGGGTGTAGAGCGTGTCGTCATACCAGCTGTTGACCCCTTGGCGCCGGGTTTCGGAAACGGCCTCGTCCGGCTTCAACGGGTCATCGATGATGATGAAGTCGGCCCCTCGGCCGGTGAGCACGCCGCCTACCGACGTGGCTAGCCGAAAACCATTCGCGGTGGTCAGAAATTCCTGCACGGACTGCTTCCGAGGCGAAAGCTGAACCTGGAACAACCCGCGATACCACTCGCTGCCCATCAACGTTCGGCAGTCGAGGGAGTGTTTATCGGCAAGCTGCTGACCGTAACTCGCGCAAATGATCTGTGTGCTCGGCTTGTGTCCGAGCACATACGCCGGAAAGCAGATTGAAGCAGCGTGCGACTTCAAGGATCTCGGGGGCAGATTGATGATAAGCCGCGTGATTTTCCCATCGAGGCAGGACTGCAGCTTTGATGCGATCAGCTCATTGTGCCAGTTGTGGGAGAAAACGGAATCTCGATTAAGCTCGCAGAAAGCCCGATGCATGAAAGTGTAGAAATCCTGGCGGCACATCACCTGATACTCATTAGCGCTCAACGTCATGGTGGTCATCTCCTTCGGGTGAATTTCGATGTTCTTCGGTTACCTGAAATCGCCGCAAAATCCCTTGCATCACGTCCTGATCCAATTCGCCGAGACCTTGCAGCTGGCTATTGCGCACGTTCTGCTGCGCCTCGGCGTCGTGGGCCAGGGCAGTCAAATGACGCAGCGCTCTGAGATCGCCAGCGGCGGCCTTGTCGACCAGTTGCTTAAGCGCCGCTTCCAGCTTCGTTACTATTCTTCGCCGGCCCTTCTCGTTGATGGCGACTTTCTCACGAAGCGTCCTCATAAGTACCGTCGCCACATTCAAACTGCCTTTGGGACGCCCGCGTGGATTTCCAGAGGCGCCCTTTCTGAAGCGTGTCGCCTCCGGTGGCGAGCGATAGCCAACGTGACTGTTTGACGCGGGTACGGGCTTGTCACGGACTGTGCGTTGTTCCATCGGCTATTCCTCTGCCGTAAAAATAGCCGATGCGGGACTGAACCCATTCAACGCATTAGCGTCTCTTTTTGGGATTTCGCGTGGAGCTCTTGGGTGTTGGGCTCAACCCGGCGTAGAACTTCAAGCGTCTGAAGGATTTGACTCGCGTTTCCCTCACCCTCTTTTCGATTCGGTCCAAGGTCCAATTATCCAGGTAGAGTCCGTCACGGTCAGCCGCGCGACATGCAGCGTCGATAATCGTGTACAGCTCTCTGTCGTGCGGCTTGCCGGTGCGGGCCCGGATGGTCCAACGCAGCTCGGCAATCAGGCTATTTCTGGGATTGCGTTTTATTACACACCAATCCCACGAGATGAACTTCTCGATAAAACTCGCAGCCCCGGCCGCAAGACCACGCAGATCTTCGCCAAGTTGAATGTCTGTATCCTTGGTGGTGATCCGACTTACGCTGCTAAAGGGGTCGTCGAGCTGCCGCCCAAAATCGCGCAACGCCTTCACGAGAGGCCGGTACTTTCGCATGGTGCTTCCGGGATGAAAACGCCTCCGAGCGGGTAGGTTTTCGAGAAATGGTATGGCCGCTATGTAATCTGCCCAGCATGGATGACGGAAGGTCGGATCGTGGGGGCTCAGGTGTTTAATCTTGAACCCGGCCTGCTCCAGGCGATCAAGCGCCCGCTGCGCTTCCGGATCTTTTAGGACCCCGTTCCACACGGAATTCAACTGACCTAGGGTTGGCAGTTTCAGGCCCTCCTCCCGATCCCGCTGACTGGACTGTTTCCGCAAAGGAACCTCCAATGTAGCTGCATCGTAATTATGGCAAGCGCCCCGGAAAAGAAGAAAGTCACCGAAAGTGCTATCTCGTCCCCTCTTGGTTCGGTGGATCGGGATCAGCAGTCCTGGTCGGTCGGGCTTTTATGGCATCCCATCTTCTTCATGTCTATCCAGGAACGCTTCCCTGATAAATCCCTGATCGGATCTGACGGGATAATCGGAAATAGCGGAATACACCTACATGAAACGCGAGCTGGCCATGAATTCGGCTCGGAGACGAGTTGCAAATTCCCTGTACTGTTCCCTGTTAAACGGGAATTCCGCAACCCGAATCTGCCGGGTTCGAACGCGGACGCGGGAGGCGTACTTTGATGAAATAGAGGCATTTCTTGTCGAACGCATCGCGTTGTGCATGGCGTGGCTACGACGCACCCCGCGGCTGGAAAGCAGAACTGGGCACAAAGCATCTTGCACCCCTCCCATTTATGGAGAAGGGTTTAAAGTTTTCCCTTGGTGAGCCCTCAGTGATCGACCCCGGCCAACCGGCGCGGATAGATAGCGAGGGCGTTGAGGTTCTTGTGCGATACCAGCGGTACGAATCCGCCAATGAGAACAAGCTGTATCGCGCCATGAATCAGCTTGAGCGAATCCGGCGGATTCGGCAAGGTGGAGTCCCCTCACAGAGGCCAAACGGGAGCATTTGCCGGCCCCGTCGCAGTTGATTTTGCGCTTCACTCCGAAAGTCCTGGCGTGGATTCGGGCTGGAGCAGTTCCGAATCATGTCTTGGAGAGTTCGCAGGTTGGAAGAACCGGAGTGAGGCAAATTGGGTTCCCCCCGGGCCTTTGCTACTTAAAGCGCGGGGGAACGGGGGTCGGGTAGACAGGCAGATTACGAAACGAAGCCAAGAAGTGCTTTGTTGTCAATGAACCGATTAAGAAACCTGACAAGGAAAAACAAGGAATAAGAAGAGGTCGAAGGGGTTTCGCTTCAGGTCTCCCGGACGGGGACAGATTCCATTCGACGGTTGCGGGGAGAGGAGAAACTCCCCAAAGCCTGAAGAAGGGTCCGATTTTCGCCAGCTTTGAATTCCACTTAAAGATCCACGGTGCAGCCAAACCTGTTCCGAAATATCAGGGAATCGTATTCCCTGATATCTGCTGAAAATTCCCTGTTTGTTCCAAGGTCGTCATGCCAACAAATCCAGCGGAATCAGTGTCAAATAAAGGATGGCGCCGGCATTTTAGGCCCCCAGAATGGAGGAATTCCCTGTATTTTTCCCTGTTTGCAGGGAATTCTCGCGGAGAAGGATTAGTGCGAGCTACATGGGGCTCTGCCCACGCAGTCTGGCTTGTCGCGACGGCTGGGAGGTGTCAATCCTGTTGGCGCTGCATATTCAAGTTAATCCTCTTCGCTCTTCTGCCTCCATTGCATGTGAAAGTGAGAATATTTCTCATTCGCGCAGCGCGGGCGATCCACACTGCGTCCCCGTTGACTTTAACCTACACTCGTTTACCTAGCACCGCAGAGACACCGGGAGCAAGCTGGCTGGTGGTAATGTTCGAGAAGAGAGACGCCGTAACCCTCACTCGTTGTGACTTGCACCGTCGACATGCTGCGCGCTAGCCGACTTCTTCACTCCAGCTTTCAAGAGTCTTCTTTAGGACGGCCATAAACTGGTCGGCGATGGCGCCGTCGATGATGCGATGGTCATAGCCTAGCGTGAGGTGAACGACGGAACGGATGGCGATGGAATCTGCGCCGTCTTTGTCAGTGATCACCAGGGGCTGTTTGGTGATGCCGCCGACGCCCATGATGGCTGCGTTCGGCTGGTTGATGATGGGCAAGCCGAAGACGGCGCCAAACTGGCCGGGGTTGGTGATGGTGAAGGTCGAACCTTCGACGTCGGTGGGTAGGAGCTTCTTGGTACGGGCGCGCTCGCCGAGGTCGGTGATGCCGCGTTGCAGTCCGAGGAAGCTGAGTTCATCGGCGTTTTTGAGAACGGGGACGATGAGTCCCCAATCGAGTGCGACGGCGATGCCGGCATTGACGTGCTTATGGTAGCGGACGCTGTCGCCTTCGAGCGAGCTGTTCACGATCGGATATTGCTGCAGGGCGATGATGGCAGCACGCACAAAGAACGGCATGAAGGTGAGCCGCGCGCCGTAGCGCTGCTCGAAGCCGTTCTTGAGCTTGTTGCGCAAGTTGACGATGCGGGTCATATCCACCTCGAACATGCAGTGGACATGAGCGCTGGTGCGGCGCGATTCGATCATGCGCTGCGCGATGATCTTGCGCATTTGGGACATGGGTACAAGCTCGCCTGGAATGACCGCCGGCGCAGGGGTTGAGGCTTGACGTGGTGCGGGGGCAGATGCAACTGGAGCGGCATCAGTCGTGCGGTGCTCGACGAAATCGAGGAAGTCCTGCTTGGTGACGCGGCCGCCGGTGCCGGTGCCGCTCACTCTTGCGAGATCTACATTGTGCTCGCGGGCGAGTTTGCGGACGAGCGGGGAAGAGCGGACGTCGGAATCTTCTTCATCGCGTTCATCGCGGGGAGCGCTGGCGGCGGGTGCGGGCGGCGGAGCCGGAGCTTCTTTTTTTGCGGATGCAGGAGCGGCAGGAACCGGGGCAGCGACTTTGGCAGGGAGAGGGGCAGCGGAGGCGCCACTGCCGTCACCGATCACGCCAACAACGGTGTTGACCTGAACGGTGTTGCCTTCGGAGACTTTGATCTCCTGAAGGATTCCGCTGGCGGGCGCGGGGATTTCGGCATCGACCTTGTCGGTGGAAATCTCGAACAGAGGTTCATCGCGCTGGACCTTGTCACCGGGCTTTTTCAGCCACTTGGTGATGGTTCCCTCGAAAATCGATTCGCCCATTTGGGGCATGACTACGTCGGTCGGCATAGTTCCCTTTCCATGAAGCCCTGCGCAATTGGCGGGGGAAGAGCGAACAAAACATTATAGCGAAGCTGGGAGTGACTTCGGGCGCAACGCACAAGGATGTACGCGGCCTGTGCGTTGGGTACGGGCGTCGCCTTGGTTTCTCGTCCTCGTTTGACAAGGGACGCGATTTCTTGTGGAGCAAACAGCAATGAAGAAGTTCTTGGCGGTTGTTCTTGAGATAACGAGGATCGCGGTGGCGAAGATCACTTTCTCCCGTAAGCGAATTGCTCGATACTGCACTGAACTCCCATTTCGTGCGGTGATAGGACTCACAGTCCTGTCTTTGCTGGATTGTGTCGCGCTGGGGCAAGGGGTTTTGTCAGGTTCAGCTGTACTTTCTGGCAGCAGCCAGTTCGGCTCTCCAACTGTCCCTCCGCTGACGTACAGCGCTCGCACCGATAATTGCGTCACCGGGTCGGAATCCGGTTGCGTCGCAGAAGGGGGCACGGGCCAGCCGCTCACATTTTTGATTCGTCCGAGCGATAGCCCACCGTTCGCCGCGAACGCTCCGGCGAACACTGCCGCCACCGACCCCGACTTCCACAGTTACCTGATCATGGTGACCGACCCGACAACGAACGGTAACGCGACGACAAGTTACAACATGGGGTCGGACGGCGAGTGGGACGCGTTTTCTTCCGATAGCAGCATGTTCATGGCTTACAGCAATGGTGGCGGTCCCTGGTTGTACTACCTCAACGCAACAAAAATTCGCGCCAAGACGTGCTCTCCATCCAGCCCATGCCTGACCTTTAGCAACATTCACGGCGGTGCCATCGGGTCCGGTTGCAGTACGAGTTGCACGATCATTGACAGTAGTGGGCGAGCGGTGTGGAGTCGAGTTTCGGGCGAGGGCAATATCATCTATGAACTGATGGGAGACGGCGTGACCGTCAACCGGCTGGCGGTTTCCTCCGGCACGGATACCTTCACGCGCACGCTCTACACATCGCTGGGCGCGGTGTGGCCCAGAACTTATTACCAGACGTGGAATGGCGTATTTACGGTTGCCACGGACGGGTCAATCGCTCTGACGATGGCCGGTGGGATGGATTGGCAGGCAAGTACGGCCTACATCACGAACGATTACACGTCATTTATCTATCCTCAGACCGGCAACAGCGCTAACCACGCATTTCAGGCAACGACGGCAGGGACCACCTCAGGCGCGGAGCCAACATGGTCAACTTGCACCTCGACCTGCACAGATGGCGGGGTTACCTGGACAAATCTGGGCAGCATCAAGGGGCAAGGGCCGGGATTCGATGCCGTCGTATACCTTGCGGGCATCGGCTATCGAGCGCTGAACACTCGTATCGGCCAGATACGAAGCGGAGCAGGCGTCAGTTATCCAACCGGGACCTGGCAGACGACCGACACGATGATCTGCAACAAGTACGGCACCAATCCGTGCCCACTGACCGACCTGATGACGCTGCACGGGAACGGAGCGGACCTCAATTCGGCCTACATGTCGCTCACCCCGACGCATGGCGGCGGGACGCCCGTGCTCACACCGGGGACGGCCAACTGTCTGAACACAAACGCGAATTACTACGGGGCATACAGCGCGACGCAGACTTACCATTCGTCGAGCCATGACACGGTTTACGACCCCAGCCACGGAGCGCCCTACAGCTATTACGTGGCCATTGCGACGACGACTGGTAACGCTCCGCCCAACGCTACTTATTGGACGCTCGCTGACATCTATTGCTACACCTACACCTGGCAAGTCAACTCGCTCAACATTAACGTCAGCACACAAACCAGCGCTGCCAGCCACACTTCGGGCCACCAGGCGCAGGGGTACACGAGTTACTGGGGTGACTCCGGTCAATACCAGCACCTCTTCTCGCAGCCGATGAGCTATCAGGATGTTAGCGGGGTCATCGACGAAGTACCGCACCCCGGCACGCAACTGTTGCCCAACGGCTTCCCCAGTGACCACCACACCAGTTACCGCGACCCGGGAACGACGGACGCGCCGCCGATCCCCGACTTTGCGACCCAAGTGCCAACGATTGAGACGGGCTATGCACAGGCAGGATATGGCGAAGTGGTGGGTGAATGCACCGGTCTGGGCACTTGCCCTCTAGGAACAATGTACCGCTTCGCTCACGAGTACAACACGGGCGACTCGGCCAACTTCGCAACCCAGAACAACATTGGCAACGCTTCGCAGGATGGTCAATGGGCGCTCTGGGGAACGGATGTGATGGGCACGCGGGGGTCGATCTCTCCAGACTGGGTTGCGAATACTGCTTACTCCGTCGGAACGTTCATGTACCCAACCGTCAATAACAGCAATAAGTACGATTGGGTGGTAAGCACGGCAGGCACCAGCGCCGCGACACCTGGCGCAGAGCCAAATTGGAATAGTTGCACAACTGCCTGCGCCGATGGGACTGGAACACTGGTATGGACGCGCCAACCGGCCTCCTGCAACCAGTTGCGGGCGGGCTTCGCGCCAGCCGCCAGCACCGTGTTCGCTGCCGGACGTTCTATCTATCCAGTTACCAACAACGCGGCAAACAATATCTACTACACCAGCGCGGGCGGAACGACCGGATCCTCTGTTCCTAACTGGAATACGTTTTGCCCGGCTTTCGGCGCTTGCCCAACTCAGGATGGAACGGTGCAGTGGTACAACAAAGGAGCGAACGACTGTAGGGGTGATGTGATTCTGGTGGACCTGTTATCGGCGCATTGAAAGCTAGAGAGACTCTGATTAAGTGTCGGCAAGAGGCATTAACCGCAGGGTACACAGGGATGCACGGGGGACGCCGGAAACTTCATCAGAACTTCCCTAGCAGCTTGCGGAAAAAGAAATTCCTGATCGAGAGCTGTGCCCCCAGCGGCTAAAGCCGAAGTCAAAACAAGGTAGTTACCGCAGCGGTAAACCGCTGCGCCACCCAAAAACAAGGGCAGCGCCGGCTTTTTCCGCAAGCTGCTAGAGAGAGAGAGAAAGGCGATATATGAAGCGACTTACAATTCTCGTGTTCTTAGTTGTAGCAACCTTAACCCAAGCCCAATCTAGCACGCGTCCCGTGGTAATTTCTTGGACCGCGAGTACAGCCTCGACGGTTACCGGCTACAGTATTTTTAGCTGCACGGTCGCGACCGGCGGAACCTCCTGTACTCCTTCGGTTACAGGAACACCCCTTACGACTGTAACCGGAGTAACGTACGCAACCACGGAGACCGCCGGTTCAGCCTATGGGTTCAGCGTCGTTGCGGTGTCGCCTGCATGTACACCAACTACTCCGTTGACTAGTCCGTGCGGGAACAGTGTTCCAATAACGCTGACGTATGTGCCAGTTCCTTCACAACCTGCGGGCGAGACAAATGTGGTGGTGGTGGTTCCGTAAGACTCGACTCAACTGAAAGCAAAGTCCCATGACAATCTCAGAGCATTTCACGTTGGAGGAATTCTCTTTCTCCGAAGCGGCGGCGCGGCTCGGGCTCGACAATACTCCGATTCCGATCGTCATTACAAACCTGGGCTTTGTGGCAGCGGCCATGGAAAGAATTAGAACGCTGCTTGGGGACAGGCCCATCGTGGTGCACAGCGGCTACCGTTCAGTAGCGGTAAACCAGGCAGTAGGCGGAGTGGCAACGAGCGCTCATTGCCACGGCTTGGCGTGCGACTTCGTTTGTCCCGCATTCGGTACGCCGGCGGAAGTGGCACTAGCCATCCTGAAGTCCGGCATCGAATACGACCAACTTATTCTCGAGTACGGATGGGTCCACGTTGGCCTGGCGCAAGAGGGATTGTTATCCCGCCGGGAAGCCCTGACGAAGCGTTCGCCATGGGCGGCTTATGAGTCCGGCATCAGGGCTTGACTGATTTCGCCGTACTGCTCCTATGACATAGCAGGTTGCGGGAAAAGTTGATTCTCGATGCCCAGCCCCTAAAGGGGCGTCTGATTTCGAAGGACTTACGGTATCGCTAAAGCGATACCCTGATACGAAACTCGAGTTTGTCCGCAGCCTCATAGATATAACTCTATTACTAAGGAGATGCCATTTTGAAACAGTACGCTGCTTATTTGCCCACTGTTGTGCTCCTGCTTACTACGCTCGCGAACGCCGCCACGCCGGCGATTGCTGCATTCTGGACGAACCATGCCACCGCCGCAGCGATTCTTGCGCCGTTGGCCGTCATCGTGGCGCATTGGCTGCCTTCGCCGTATGCCGGCGTCAACTCGAAGTAAGTAAGTCAATTTCTGGAAAATCAGAGGAGAAAACATTCATGAGGAAAGCTCTTGTCGTTTCGTTGTGGCTCGCCATGTTCTGCACTGCCTGTTCGACCGCTTGGGTATCGACGCTCGATTCGATTCTGGTCGCAGCGGCGCCGGCGTTGATCGACATTCTGCAAATCGCCGCCGTGGCCAATGGCCAGCCGATGAATACCAACCTAGAAGCAAAGATCAATGCCGACGCAACGGTCATCAAGACGCTGGCTGCCGACTTCGCCGAGGCTTCGTCTTCAGCGGCGCCGGGCGTTTGCTCGCAGCTCCAGGCGGCGGTGAGCGCCTACCAGAGCGACCAACAGGCTGTGTTCCAGGCCGCGCAGGTGAGCGACCCGAATACGCAGACGAAGATTACGCTGCTTGCCAACTTGGTGGCGGGCACGGTGAATGCCATCACGGCCGTGATTCCGTCCTGCAATGATGCGGCTTCTAGCCGCAATCTAAAAGCGCAACCGCTCTACAGCATCTCCACTTTTGTGGCCCATTACAACAGCATCCTCGTGGCGCCGACGGGCAACCCGGGCGTGGATGCGGCAACCCAGAAATTGAAACTACATCAACACTCGAAACTCGTGCGGATGGTAACTTTCGGGCGGCTCCAGTGATAACCCGCAAGTTTGGCGCGGTCCGCGACGTTCACGATGTACGGGATCGGATGTACCGGGCTTCGCCGCGAGCGGAACCGGTCCCGCAACATGTGGATCTGCGACAGTGGGGCGGACCGATCAAGGATCAAGGCGAGGAAGGCAGTTGCACCGGACACGCTTTTTCGTCCGCCCGAGAGTGGATCGCGCGGAAGTACGAGAAGGCCTCGCCGATTTTGAGCCCGCAGTGCCTGTACGTCGAGGAACTGATTGCCGATGGGTCGTTTCCCAATGACGACGGGGCGATGCCGCGCACCGGTTGCCAGGTGCTGACGGCGAAAGGTTGCTGCGAAACGTCGCTCTATCCCTACGTCGCGGGCAAGTTCACCGCCCCGACGGCGGAGCAGGCGCAGAATGCGCTCAAGTACAAGACTGGCGCTTATCACCGTCTCGAAAGTTTGTCGGACTTTCTTCGGTGCCTGGCCGATGCAACACCGTGGCTGGTTGCAGTCGGGTTCACGGTCTACGAGTCATTCATGTCGCAGCAGGTGGCGGACACCGGTGTCATGCCGGTTCCGAAACCTGGAGAACAGCAACAGGGCGGCCACGAAGTACTCTGTCTGGGCTACGACCAGACGAAACAACTCGCTCTTATCCAGAACAGTTGGGGCAACGGCTGGGGGCAGGGTGGGTACTTCTGGATGCCGTTTGAGGTAATCGGTTCTCCGGACACCGATCTGTGGATGGTGCACACCGGCGGACCCTGGAAGTGATTGTGCAACACTCGGTTGTGGGGCGATTTCGGCATGGTGATGCTGGAGAAGTAAACTGCAGCCCCACAGCCCCTAAAGGGCATCGAATTCAAAGAGCTTATGGCATCGCTAAAGCGATGCCCTGATACGAAACCCGAGTTTTTTGATGCGAAACCCGAGTTTTTCCGCAAGCTGCTAAGTTAGTGCTTCACACCTTGCGGAAAAAGTAATTCCTGATCGAGAGCCGCGCCCTCAGCGGCTAAAAAGCCGAATTCAAAACAAGGCAGTTGCCGCAGCGGTAAACCGCTGCGCCACCCAAAATCAAGTGCAACATCGCCTTTTTCCGCGGGTTGCTACGGTACGAGATTGGCTGATCACGCCTGAAGTGGAGCGTGCTTTTTTTTCGTGGCCGTGGTCCATTGGCGCAAAACATCGATGAATGCAGTCGTGGCGCAGGAAAGTGTTCGGTCGCGGCGGTAGGCCAGTCCCAGTTCGCGGAAAAGTTCCGCATCCTCAAGGTCAATCAGTTTGACTCGGCCGGACGCCACTTCGTCGCGGGCGAATGAAGCGCTGATGATAGACACTCCGAGGTCGGCGGCCACAAAGCTCTTGATCATGCCGATGCTCGGCAGTTCCATTCGCACCTGCAGTTCGTCGCGATAAGGGCGGAACAGCTTATCCATGAGCCTTCGCGTATGGCCTGTTTTAGGGAGCAGTACGGGATGTTTTACGATATCGCGGACGGATGCCGTTTTGTGCTTGGCTAGGGGATTTTTTGGGCTCACCATCAGCATCAGCTTGTCGCGGAACATCGGTTGTATTTCCAGGCTCGGAGACTGGACGGGCAAAGTCAGAAAACCCACTTCGATGGAGCCATTCTCGAGCTTTTCCGTGATTTTGTAGCTGAAATTCCGGTAGATGTTGATCTGAACGGGAGGGTAGAGCCGGCAGTATTCCGCAAACACCTCCGGCAGAACGTAGAGGCAGGTAGCCTCGTTGGCGCCGACGCGAAGCGTGCCGCGTGGGGTGCGGCTATGGTCGGCTACCGCCATCAGCGATTCCTCGCGCAACTGTTTCAGCCGCTCCGCATAGTCATAGAACACTTGTCCGGCCGGGGTCAGGGTTACGGTCTTGCCCGAGCGGTCGAGCAGGCGATCGCCATACTCCTGCTCCAACTGGCGGATTTGGGCGCTGACCGCCGATTGGGAGCGGAAAACTTTCTCTCCAGCGCGCGAAAAGCTGCCCTGTTTGGCCACTTCCAGAAACGTGATGAGCTGATCGAAATCCATTGAGTTTATGCCGGATTATAATGGATTGGGCCGGTTTCGCGGGAAATTAGGCTTAATCTGTCCGGAAACCTCGAAATTCTGAAATTTGCATTCTTTGTATCGAAATTCTGAGTTTTACTTTCCGGCCTAAATGTTAGTAACTAATAGGTTGAAGAAGTGTGTTCCTGAGCCGAAGTGCACGGCCCCCCGTAGCCTTTGCGGGCAAAGTCCCCACTCATGAACAACTGATCCGCGAGCGGCGGAGTATGCCGCAGAAGATGGCGATGACGACGCGTCGGAAAAATCCGAATGTTCCTCCACCCGCCGAGGGTCTGTACCATCCTGCGCAAGAGCACGACGCTTGCGGGATCGGATTCATAGCCCACGTTCGCGGCCACAAAAGTCACGACATCGTAAACAAGGGAATCCAGGTGCTGCTCAACCTGGGGCATCGCGGGGCCTGCGGATGCGATGCCGAGACCGGCGACGGCGCCGGCATTCTCCTCCAGATCCCACACCAATTCTTTGTGCGGAAGTGCGTCCAGTTGGGCTTCGACCTGCCTGCGCCCGGCGCTTATGGCGTGGGAATGACGTTTCTGCCGGTGGAGAAACATCAGCGCTTGCAATGTGAGGGTGTTCTGGAACGCATTGTGCGCGAGGAAGGATTGACGGTGCTTGGCTGGCGGGATACGCCTGTCAAAGCTGCCGCGATCGGCCGCGTGGCGCGAGGTTCGCAGCCCTACATCCAGCAGATTTTTGTAGGCTGCGGGGCGTTTACGGATGAAGACGTCTTTGAGCGGAAGCTTTATGTGGTGCGCAAGCGCGCCGAGATTGAGATCGCAGCGTCCGGAATCGAGGATGCGGAGACCTTCCATATTCCTTCGCTCTCTTGCCGCACCATTGTTTACAAAGGTCTGCTGCTCGCCCCGCAGATCGCCAACTTCTATCAGGAGCTTTCCGATCCCGACGTGACCAGCGCGTTGTGTCTGGTGCACCAACGCTTCTCCACCAACACCTTCCCGAGTTGGCAACGAGCGCATCCGTACCGCTACATCGCGCACAATGGCGAGATCAACACGCTCAAGGGCAACGTCAACTGGATGCACGCTCGCCAATCGCTGCTGCAGTCTCCCTTGTTCGGCGACGATCTGAAGAAGCTCTATCCCATCATTGCGCCGAATGGCAGCGATTCCGCGAACTTCGACAATGCCGTCGAACTCCTGTTTCAGGCGGGGCGCAGCCTGCCGCACGCAATGGCCATGCTGATTCCCGAAGCGTGGGCTGGAAATTCCCACATGAAAGCGGAGAAGCGAGCGTTTTACGAATATCACGCGTGCTTAATGGAACCCTGGGATGGGCCGGCGGCCATCGCGTTCACCGACGGCAGAGTCATTGGCGCCATCCTCGACCGCAACGGCTTGCGGCCCGGGCGTTACGTGGTCACGAACGACGAGCATGTGGTCATGGCGTCCGAAGCCGGTGTGCTCGACATCGAGCCGGAAAACGTAAAGATCAAAGGCCGCCTGCAACCGGGGAAGATGTTCCTGGTGGACACGGTCGAGGGCCGCATCGTCCCTGACAAGGAAATCAAACACCGGCTGGCTTCGCGACAGCCCTATGCGGAGTGGCTCAAAGATAATCAGATCACCATCGATCAGTTGCCCAAGCCCTCGCGCATGCACCACCCCGATGCGGAAACCCTGCTTCGCCGGCAGCGCGCGTTTGGTTACAGCGATGAGGACCTGCGCATGATCCTCGGGCCCATGGCCGCGAAGGGCGAGGAGCCAGTTGGCTCCATGGGGACGGATACGCCGCTCGCTTGTCTCTCGGACCTGCCCCAATCGCTGTTCAGCTACTTCAAGCAGCTCTTCGCACAGGTCACCAATCCTCCCATCGACCCGATTCGTGAAGAGATCGTGATGTCGCTGATCAGTTACATCGGAGCCGAACGCAACATTCTTTCGGAAGAGCCCGAGAACTGTCACATGCTGAAGCTGGCCCACCCGCTTCTGACGAACTTCGAATTGGAAAAACTGCGCCGAGTCTCAACCGGGGATCTGCTGGCCATTACGCTGCCAGCGCTGTTCCGCGCCAGCGAAGGAGAAGCGGGACTGAAGCGGGCGCTCGACGAGTTATGCCAGCGCGCGTCGCTCGCGGGAAAAGCCGGCTACACGCTGCTGATTCTTTCCGATCGCGGCGTGAACAAGGATTACGCTCCCATCCCCAGCCTTCTGGCTCTGGCCGCCGTGCACAACCTGCTGGTCCAGGAGGAGACACGAACCCAGGTCGCCCTGATTACGGAATCGGGAGAACCTCGCGAGGTGATGCACTTTGCGCTGCTCAGTGGCTATGGGGCGAGCGCCATCAATCCTTATCTGGCGTTGGAGAGCGTGGAAAGTCTGGCGCGGCGGGGAGAGTTGTCGGACGGCG